>Ga0116231_10014718_pt1 | contig 10399 bp, 10 predicted proteins | sample S1TSphgellanicum_2_FD_89695 | JGI IMG/M metagenome (GOLD analysis project Ga0116231, IMG submission 89695) | Host-associated microbial communities from peat moss isolated from Minnesota, USA - S1T2_Fd - Sphagnum magellanicum MG | ecosystem: Host-associated > Plants > Peat moss > Unclassified... | reverse complement strand
TGCACGGCGCCGGAGAATCCGCCGAGCTGCAGCCCCTGGGTGCTGAGATGCAAATCCGCCTGCGTCACTCCCTGGGACGGGGCGAACTCGACCGATGCGCTCATGCTTCCCGTCCCGGTGACACCGAACAGCTGCGCGAGGTCGGCGACATGGTTGATCTCGGCATCGAACCGACCGCGCGTCCGTTCGACCTTCTCCCCCAGCGTGATCGAACCGTGCAGATGGGCACTTTTCCAATCGCCGTGCTCGACGGTCGCGCGCACGAGTCCGCCGCGGTCCCGCGCGACGACGATCGTGAGGGCGAGAGGCGCATCATCGAAGGCGCCTCCCAATTCCAGCCGACCGCTGGGTGCATGCGGCAGGCCCGCCGCATCGAGCGAGCCGGTCACGGTCCCGCGCGGCGAGCCGCGGACCGACAGGCTCGAGTTCAAGCGCGCCGTGACGGCGAGCGCCGCGGGCGCCCCGCGCAACTGCCCGGTCGCGTGCAAGTCCCCGGCCAACGCCGAAGACACCGTGGCCAGATCCGCGAGATCCAAGGTCCACCGCGTCTGCAGCCCCGAGATCCCGCCGTTCGGACCGCGGGACGCCGAACCCGACGCGGCCAGTTGCAAGGCGCGGCCGCCGAGGCGCAGATCGTCGACGGTGACCGCCGCATCCTCGTAGCGGCCCGCCAGATGCAGGCGCAGCTCCTTGCCGAGCACCTCCCAAGACGCGGGCGCCGAGTCCAGCGTCGTCGTGCCGTCGACAGCCGCCTCGATGCCGCCGCCGGGTAGGCGGGCGAGCTGCGCGGCGAAGTCGCCATGGCCCTGCAGGCGCTCCCCGGCGAGCGCGGCGAAGGGTGCGAGATCGCGCAGACTCAGCTTGAGGCTCGCGCTCTGCCGGTTCGCGGTCAGGGCCTGCGCACTCAGCGTGAACAGCCGGCTCTTGGCATCGAGCTGCAGGGGCCGGTTCGCCTGATCGAGGCGCAGGCTCGCGGCGAGTTCGATCGGGTCGGCGCGCAGCAAGTCCTTCGCGGCGCCCGGCAGCTGCAAGCCGGTCAGGGTGGACTGCAAGGCCAGCGCGCCGGCGGTCCCGTGCACGTCGGCCTCGGCTTTCTCGACGGCGAATCCGCCGGGCACTCGCAGATCGACAATCAGCCCGTGCAGAGTGACCGAAGGAGTGGCGAGCGATCCCTCGGCGTGTCCGGAGACCTCGATGCGCTGCCAGCCGAGATCGCTGCGCGGTTCGAGGGCCGCGGCGACCAAGGACAGGTCGAGATCACCCTTGAGATCCCGCAGGTCGACGAGGCCGGCGGCGCGGGCATGCGCGTCGCCCGCATCGACGACGAGGTCGATCCGCTCCGCCTTGCGCGGTCCACTCAAGGTCCCGTGCGCCGACAAGGCACCGAGACCCGGCAGCTGTAACAGGTGTTCGAGTGGCCCGCTCGCCGGCTCATCGAGCTGCAGACTCGCGTCCATTCGGCGCCGGTCGAATCGGAAATGTACCTCGTAGTGGCCGACGCCCCCGACCCGTGTCGCCACGATGTCGGCGTTGGCATCCTCGAGCGTGCGCAATTCTCCGCCGCCGTGGACGACCAGCAGGGTGCGCACGCCCACGAGCGGCGCGCCGAGCTCGACGTCGTCGGCCGCGAACCGGCCGATGGAGATCTTCGGGATCGAGACCGGACCGCTGCTCGGCGAGCTCGAAACCGGCGCGCGCTCCATGGCCACTCGTGCCGCGTGCAAGGCCTGCACCGAAACCTCCCGGTGCAGCAGGGCGAGCGGCGACCATTGCGCCGAGATGTTCTGTGCGCTGAGCCAGACGCCCTGCGCGTCACGCAGTTGCAATTGGCGCAGCGTGAGATCGTCTGGGAAGGATCCGCCGAGGCCCGTCAACAGAACGTGACCCGAAGTCAGACGCGCAGTCAGCTGCTCGATTGCGAGGCGGCCCCGCTCGCTGTTGCCGGCGATCCAGACGCCGAGCGCCAGCGCGAGGAGCAACAGCACGAGGCCACCCGCGATGCCCGCCGCCCAGAGGCTTCGACGGCGCATCAGAACGCCTGCCCCAGGCCGATGTAGACCTGAAACCGGGGTTCGTCGAATTGCTGCGAGACGAGCGTTCCGTTTTCGAGGATCGGCAGCGGCGGGTTGCGCGCGGGCAAGGGCACGGCGAAGTCCAGACGCACCGGGCCGATCGGTGTGTAATAGCGCAGGCCGACCCCGAGACCGACCCGGAAAATATCCGGCGCGCCTGCCAGGTTCGAGGTCAGCTTGCCGCTGTCGCTGAACAAGGCCAGCCCGAAATTCGTGCCGATGCGCTGTCGGAATTCCACGGTGCCGGCGAGCAGCGACGTTCCGCCGGTCGGCAGTCCATTGGCGAACAGAGGCCCGACCGACTGGTATTCATAGCCGCGGATCGTGCCGCTGCCGCCGGCATAGAAGCGCTGATCGGGCGGCAGGCTGCTCGCGCTCGCGCCCTGGGCAAGGCCGGCGAGCCCGCGCAACGCGAGCACGCTGCGCCCGGTCGGTGCGCCCCACCAATGGCCGACGTCGAAATAGGTGGCGAGCTTGAGATCCGAGATCAGGTAGGTCGCGCTCGGATTGCCGATCGAATGCGTCGGTGTGAAGCCCACGGAGTCGCGCATGCCGTGCGTCGGATCGTCCAAGGGCGACGGGAGATCGGTGGAGTCGTAGATCACGTGCAGGGGCAGCGCGACCAGCGTGTAGTGGGCGTCGTCGTAGAATTCAATTTCCTGGTCGGGCGCACAGGTGGGATTCGACTGGGGGCAGACGTTCTGCGTGTACTGCGCCACTTGTTCGTCGGTCGTCGCGACGCCGGCGCTGACCGTCCAGACGCTCGACAGTTTGCGCGTCAGCGTGACGCCCGTGGTCACGGCCTTCTGATTGTAGGCGATCAGCGATTGCTTGATCGCGCTGACCGCGAATTGCAGGGACTGATCGCGGGCGCCGAAATCGGGCAGCAAATACTTGGCGCTCGTGTTGTAGCCCGGCGCGGTGACCGCGCTGCCGCCGAGGCCGATGAAGGTGGCGGCGAGGCTCAGTTGCTCGCCGCCGCCGAAGACGTCGCGATTGGTCCACGTGCTGCCGATGCTGCCGCCGAGGTCGCTCGAGTAGGCGGTGTTGAATCCGAGGGCGTAATGCGCCCGTTCCTTGACCTCGAAGGTCACCGGCACGCCCCCCGTCGAATCGACCGCCCCGCCGAGCCGCGCGGTGACCGCGGCGAGCACGCCGAGGCTCGCCAGGTCCTTGCGAGCCCGTTCGACCAGCGAAGCACTGTACTGCTCTCCCGTGTGCAGCAGCACGCGTTTTCGCAGCAGACTCTCGTGCACCCGCTTCATCCCGGCAAAATGGATCTCGCCGACTTTCACCTTGGCGCCGGTCTCGACATGGAAGCTCACGTCGAGCACCGGCTGCGTCGCATCCTCGGTCGCCTGGGGCTCGTCGACCTTGGCAAAAGCGTAGCCCTCTTCGCGCAAGGCCTCCTGCAAACGGCCACCCGCGGCGAGCACGCTGGTCGCGACCGCCGGGTCGCCGCTCGCGAGGGCGAACGAGCGCAGCGCCGGCGAAGGCACCGTGCCGTCGATGTCGACGTGACGTAGATGATAAAGCGGTCCCAACTCGAAGCGGATGACGACATGCGCGGCGCTGCCCTTGGGCAGCGCGGTCAAGCGTTCCGCGAGTGCGCCGTCATCGAGGGGCAGCCCGTCGATCGTGATCACGACCTTCGATTGGTAATAGCCGAAACTCTCGAGGACGGTCTTGAGCCGATCGACGTCGCTGCGCGCGCGCGCGAGCAGTCCGAAGGGGCTCACGGGCGCGTTCTTGCGCAAGGAATCGAGATCCGACGTCGCACGGAGCGTGTCGTCGAGGGATCCGCCTGCGGCCGATCCGAAGTCGAGGTCGTAGGACTGCGGGTCCGCCGCGACCGCCGGATGCGCGAAGCCGAACGCGACGGCGATGAGCGCGCGGAGGGCGAGCCACCGGAATCTTGCCGAAGTTGATCGCAAACGCCCGTATCCTTAAGCTTCGAATCGAAGGATCCGGCACCATACCTGAAATGCGCACCTTGCTGATCGTGTACCACTCGATGACCGGCGGCACGCGACAGATGGTCGAGGCCGCCGCCGCCGGCGCCCGCACGGAGCCCGCACTGCGGTTGCGCACACTGACTGCGGCAAACGCCGATGCGCGCGACTTGCTCGCCGCCGACGGCTATCTCTTTGCGACACCGGAGAACCTGGCCGCCATGTCCGGGCTGCTCAAGGATTTTTTCGACCGCACTTATTACGCCGCGCTGGAGCGCATCAACGGCCGGCCCTTCGGCACCCTCGTGTGCGCCGGCAGCGATGGACGCAATGCCGCCCAGCAGATCGCGCGCATTGCACTCGGCTGGCGCCTCAAGTCGATCGCTCCGCCGTTGATCGTCTGCGCCGAGGCGCAGACCCCGGAGCGCATCCGCGCCGAGAAACACCTCGCACCCGAGGATTTGCAGCGTTGCTTCGAACTCGGCGCCACCTTGAGTTCCGGCCTCGCGCTCGGCGTCTTTTGACACCGTAGCGACTCGCCACGGCTCGAGCTAAGCACTTGACACCGCTTGAGTTTATTGGCGCCCATCGGGCCGGGTGCGCGCATTGTGCGGCGCATCTTGTCAAGAATTAACGAATCTTTGCGCAGGGTTATGGTTTTTGCGTACACCGAAGGCGGAAGCTGGCGTTGTTGCGTGCATGGGATCGATTCATCAGTGCTTCAGTGAGGCGAATGTTATGAACACGAATATGAGAGGCTGGGTGTTGGGCGTGGCGCTGGCGGGCCTTGCCGGCGGCGCGGTGGCCCAGGCCCCGACAACCAACCCTTCCCCGCCACCGGATCACCCCTGGCAAGGTCACGGCGATGGCGAGCACGAACCTCATGACTGGGGGGGCCCCGACGGCGAACGAGGTCATTGGCATCACCACCATCACTGGCATCATCATTGGGCTCGCGGTCCTTGGGGCCACGATCATGGCGGTTGGGGGCCTGGCGGTCGTGGCGGACCCGGACTGCTCGGCAATCTGCGGGAACTCGACTTGACCCAGGCGCAGCGTGAACAGATTCACTCCCTCATGGACAGCGAGCGCGCGCAATGGAAAAGGCCCGAGGGCGCGGGCCACGGAAAGAATCCGATGGCGGCGCTCGAAAATCCTGGTGACCCTGGCTACGCGGCGGCCGTGCAGGCGGCGAAGCAGCGCGCCAGCGAGCGCATTCAGGCCATGAGCGATCTGCAAACCAAGATCTACAACGTTCTGACGCCGCAGCAAAAGACAGAATTGAGTCGACGCCTGGCCGAAAGGCAGGCGCGCTGGGAAAAATGGCAACAGGGCCACGACGCCCATGGGCCCGCCGGCGGCGGCGCGGGGCCCCTGGGCGGCGGCTCGCCCTGAGCGGCGGCGCGGGGGCCTCTGGGCGGCGGCTCGCGCCGAGCGGCGTTGTCGCTCAGCGGGCCGAAGCGCGGCGACGGGTGCTCAGCACCGGTCGCCGCTGACGATGGCCCCGGCAGGCTCGACCGCAGCGGCCTCGAAAGACTCGACGAAAGCGCGTTCGAAGACGTAATCACCCGGCACGCCAATGTGCGGTGAGGCCTGCAGGCCGCGCGAATCGAGCAGTCGCACGCTGTCCGCGAGCATGCGCATGTTGCCGCAGATCATGAATCGATCCTGAGCGGGATCGAGCGGCGCGATGCCAAGATCCTCGAAGACCCGCCCGCTCTCCAAGAGATTCGTGACCCGCCCGTGATGACGGTGAGCCTCCCGGGTCACGGTCGCATAATCGAGCAGCTGCGTTCGCGCCAGTTCACCGAGATAGGGATCGGCGCGTAGTCGGGCGAGCGCCGCATCCCCGTAGGCATGATCGGCGAGGTGTCGGGCTCCGCGCACGAGCACGATCTGCTCGAATTGCTCGTAGATCTCCGGATCCTTGGCCAGGCCGACGAAGGGCGCGACGCCCGTGCCCGTGGCGAGAAGAAAGAGTCGCTTCCCCGGCCGCAAGTCGCGCAGCACCAGGGTACCCGTGGGCTTGGAGCTCACGAGGACCGCATCGCCCGCCTCGACATGTTGCAAGCGCGAGGTCAGCGGACCATCCGCCACCTTGATGCTGTAGAACTCGAGATGTTCCTCGTGATTGGCACTCGCGATGCTATAGGCACGGACGATCTTTTTCGATCCCACCTCCAGGCCGAGCATGATGAATTGGCCGTTCTCGAAACGCAGACCGGTGCCGCGCGTGGTCGTGAAACTGAAGAGTTTGTCGCTCCAATGCTGGACTGCGATAACCCGTTCGGTCGTGTAAGTTGCCATGCTGCTGTGATCACCGTGGTGCCGCGAGGGCCGGGCGGGCATTTTACGAAAATTCGCCTTCCGGTACACCTCAAGTAGCGTTTCGCATCCGGTAAACTGGGAAGATGATGACGGGACCCTTCTGTTCGCGCCGGTCGCGGGCCGCCGCCGGTGTCGGCGCTGCGATTCTCGTGCTCGCCGGCATCCGGCCGGCTCCGGCCGACGATTTCGTGCGAGTCCGATATGACCCGGCGACCGACCAGCTCGTGCTGACCCTGCGGTATCGGGGCACCAATCCCCATCACGGCTTTTCGCTTCAATGGGGCCAGTGCAAGGCGCGCGCCGGCGGCCTTGCGGCGCAGTTGCCTGGACGCGTACTCGACGACCAAGCGCAGGACCCAGCCCAATCGGCCTTCGTGGTCACGACGCGGATCGGGTTGGCGGACATGCCCTGCCGACCGGCCAAAGTCACCTTGTGGACGGCGCCCCGGTTCTTTTACGTCGTCATGATTCCGCCGCCTCCTTGAGGCGGGCCGGCGGATCCGGTTCACCAGGTGCGGACGCTGCCGGTATCGATGTGCACGAAATCGGAGGCCGCGTAAAACCCGACGCCACCGCGCGCGAGCTCGCGGGCATGTGCACCGAGGCTGCGCGTCGCGTAACCCTCGAGCCGTACGTCGATCGCCTTGCCGAGCAAGTGCTGGCTATGTTCGGCGACTCCGGAAGATCGGCCACGCAGCATCGCATTGGTCGCGGGTGAGCGGTAGCCGGAGATGATTTCGAAGGGCGCGTCGTGGTCGGCGCGCACCTGCAGATCGTACAAGAGGTCGAGCAAGGCCGGATCGATGACGTGGACGTCGCCCGTGCGAAAATCTCGCAGCAGCTGATTCACCTGGGTCAGGGCCTCGGCGGCATAGTTCCGGCCGTCGAAGTATTCGGTCGAGAGCGTCTCTCCGGTATGGGTGTGCACGAACCGCAAGCGGCGGGCATCGGTCGGCCCGGTCGCCGGCCCGGTCGTCGACTCGGCCGCCGGCGCAAGGCCACTGCCCAAAACCGCGACCGCGCCACAGCAGGCACCGGCTTGGACGAGGAACCGCCGCCGAGCGGCGCTGCGCACTTCGTCATCGAATCGATTTCGAATCACCATGAGCGGGGCCCCTCGCGAAGTGATTCGAATGATAGCGCAGCCTGCGCCTCCTCACTGAGGCATGGGCGGCATTTCGAGCAATCGCCCGAGTTTTCCGTCCTGTCCGTAAATATCGTCGAAAAATTGCACGGGTCCGGCCTCCGTCGCCATGACGGTCCCGTAGAGGATCATCACCGGAATGGACTGGCGCAGTGCCACGCGCTGATTCGCGGCACCCTGCTGCATGGCTGCCGTCACCCGCTCCTCGGTCCAGTCGCCGGGCGTGGCGCGCAGGACGAAGCTGGCCAAGGCCACGGGATCGCTGACGCGGATGCAGCCGTGGCTGAACGCACGCCGGGTGGCGGCAAACAAGCCCCGGGCCGGGGTCGAATGCAGGTACACGTCGTGCGCGTTCGGAAAGATGAATTTGATCAGACCGAGCGCGTTGTCTGCACCCGGCTGCTGACGCAGACGCAAATCGCCGGCGGCGAGCGCCGCCAGGCGCTCCGGGGTCGCGGCCAATGCGGCCGTGTCCTCGTCCTCACCGGCGACGATTTCAAGATGATTATGAACGAGGTAATCCGGGTTCGCCTGGATCTTGGGCAACATCTCGCGGACCGTGATGCTGCGCGGCACGTCCCAGTAAGGCTTGAAAATGACGTACTGAAGTTGGCCGGCGAAAATCGGCGTTTCCTTGCGCGGGTACGCCTCGCCGACGATCACGGGCATCTGCAGGATGCTCGCGGCTCGATCCTCGAGCGTCGCGAACGCGAACAGCCTGAATTCCGGGATGTTGACGATGATCGGCGGCGTCTTGAACACGGGCAACCAGCGCCAACGCTCGAGCGTCAACTCGATCTGGGTCACACGCGCCGTCATCGGAGTGCGCAGGGCCGCGAGAGTCGCAGGTCCTAGACTTCCGTCGGCGCTCAAGCCGTGCCGATCCTGGAACCGCGCGAGGGCAGCGACCAAATCCGCATCGAGAACGGGACTCGTCGCCGCAGGCGCAGCCGCGGCGAGAGACAAATCCCCCTCCGCGAGCAGTAGCCGGCGCAGCGCCGGGGCGCCCTGGTACGCATCGCCCGCATGCAGGCGGCGGGTCGGCGGGTCGGGCAAGGTCGTCAAATCGGCCTCGGCGGCCAAGGCGCGGTAGCGTTGCAGCGCAGTCTTGAGCAGCTGGTAATGCGCAAATTGAGGCTCGACGGCCGCGACCGCGTCGGCCACGCGCGGAGCGGTGCTGAGGGCGATGACCGTCGCCACCACGTCGAGATCGGCGCGATCCTCCGGCAACTCGAAACCGGCCGCCCGCGGATCGATGCGACCGTAATGCAATTCGCGGACGAGCCGCAGCGCGGCATGGGTCAGCGCCCGGTCGATCGCAGCAAAGGCCTGCGGCGGTGAGTCGGAATCCAGGGCCGCCGCTGCGGCATTCAAACGGGCGACACCGAAGTCTTCGGGCCGCAGACCGTCTCGATCGACGTTGCGCAAGATCGAGAGCAGTTCGCTCGCTTGGGCCGTCAACTGACCGCGAACGCTCCACAAGACCGGGGTCCCCGCCTGGGCATACACCGCGTCCGCGAGCGCAGCCTCGTCGGCGAGCGGACGGCCCGGCGGGAGCTCGCCGCCTGGATCGCGCGCCGACGCTCCGGTCGTGACGAGAACGGCAGGGACCAGCAACAGGCAACAGAGCAGAGGCTTGAGCATGCCGCGATCATGCGCGAACCTCCGCGTACAAGGGAGGCTCAATGCAGCGGTTGATCGCCGGGCGGCGACTGGCCTTCCGGCCCGACGTCGTGACCGAGGGGCGAGGCCCTACCGTGCGGGCGGTGCTCGTAGAGCCACAACACCAGGGCCATGATGCTGCCACCAGGCATCATCAAGACGTCGGGATCCAGACCGACACCGATCGTTTGCACCCCGGCGGTGAGTTTTGCCGCATAGGATTCCATCCAAGTTTTCATGACGCTCCACCTCGATGCTGTCGCCGGAAACAAAGTGCCTGAGCAAACTTTGCCTTGGCAAAAAATGCCGCGGCAACACATGCCTGGGCAACAATAAAATCGAAAAAAAAGTCGCACGAACCGCGACCGTTCCCTCTCGCAGAATCAACAATTCGCAAGCATCTGCCGCAACACTTTCTCGGCGGTGCGCACCTGCGTCCTCGTCACTCCCCGCAACATGCGGTTGAGTACCCGGGACGCGCAATCCTCCATCTTCGGAAAGACGGCCTTCCCTTCGGCGGTCACTTCGAGCGCAAAACCGCGCCGTGTATGGGCGAGTGGGACACGCCGAATCAGTCCCTTCGACTCGAGACGGTCGATCATCCGACTCATCGCTCCCCGGTCGTAATCCAATTTTTCGCACAGCTCACAGGCCGATTGAACGTCGGTCTTGAGCAAATGCACGAGGATCGAATACTGAGCCGAGGTGATCTCGAATGCCGCGGCGTCCGGATCCTCGCTCAATTCGCGGTCCAGTTCGGCCACCAGCGCCACGCGCAGACGAAACGCCAAGCCGGCGACCGAGTCGCGCAAGTCCATCGACTTCGAGTCGTAGATCTTCTCGTCTTCCGGACTAAGAGCTAGGTTACTCATGGGCTCAATATAGATGCCTGGGCAACAGTTGTCAAGGTGCGGCGCGCGCTTGGCGCGCGAGTTCTGCTTCGCCGGCCGGACAGGGCACCGCACCGGATGCGTCCGCCACCGGGAAAGACGAATCCAGGGATTGCGGCGTCCACTCCGTCCACAAGTGAGTGTTGGCGGCGCAAGCGGCGGCGTATTGGAACAAGGGCCGCATATTGGCCGCACTGAAATCGAAAGCCCCGTGTTGCGGGTAGGCGGCGGGAACGGCCGCATACTCGAGCCGCACCCCGTGTGCGGCGGCGGTCGTGCCGACCAATTCCAGCGTCGTGCGCATCATCCGGTGCAAACCCGTCGAAACGCTGCGCGCGATGATCGCCTGCG
>Ga0116231_10014717_pt1 | contig 10399 bp, 13 predicted proteins | sample S1TSphgellanicum_2_FD_89695 | JGI IMG/M metagenome (GOLD analysis project Ga0116231, IMG submission 89695) | Host-associated microbial communities from peat moss isolated from Minnesota, USA - S1T2_Fd - Sphagnum magellanicum MG | ecosystem: Host-associated > Plants > Peat moss > Unclassified... | reverse complement strand
CCGGACGTCGGGAAGAGGTCGATTCCCGACTTTTAGTGGTCGGGAGTCAAACTGCTAGTTTGACTCCCGGCCCTTCTTTTGCCCATAACTTGGGCTCCAGATGTCCGAATTGCCAATGCGAGGCCATTTTCGATATCTACGTTTCAAGACCTTTCCAATGACACCAAGAACACCCCAACTTAAGGTGTTTTGCCCCTTGTTGTTGAGCTCTAAACATTCGGGAGTCCCGGAAGACTCCTAACCTCCAACTTTTCCAAGTGTTAGGCTTCACCCCCACACTTGGCCAAAGTGGGGTTGCGACAGAATAGCTCCCGGAAAATAATTATTGTTATCTCTAACATAGCTATCAAATGTCTTGACAAAATTGCATCAAATGGCCCATTGAAAAGACTATTATATAAGGTGTTGTCAACAAGCAAGGTATTTTCAACATGCACATGTGAATATTTTAAAGAAAACACCCAAATTCTTGTGAAAAACAGGCTTCTCGAAATTGGAGGACAAAAAATAAACATTTTTTGTGTAAAGGTGAAAGCGCAATTAGGTGGACTATTTGGACTATCAAAGTTGTAATTTTTCTAGAATATTAATTTACTTAAAATGTAAAATCATATCATGAAACATTGAAATTTTCAATTTTTTCATTATCCATGTTGTAATAGATTTTAATGAAAATTTTATTAAAAATTATGGATGAGTTTTAAGAAAAGAATGGACTCATTGTGGATTTTTGAAATGATGACACTATGTTCATCACACATTAAAAATGAAAAATTTAGATTCAAAAAATATGTCACAGTATTATCAAAATTAAAATTGAAAAATAGGCCACCATAAAATGAATAATTTAATTGTAAAATGCATTGAAAATTTTTTAATATAATTTTTTTTCATATTTAAAAATTTAACTTGTCATGATTTTCATCATTTTTTACAATTGATATTCCATTTCAAATTGAAATTTTAAAACTTTTTTCTAAGTTTTTTTTACTAATCACATGTTTAGGGATATTTATAAGGTGGTCTATTAATATTTGTGACCAAAAACATAGGGGATAATTATAAGATTTATAATTTGATAATTATTTTAAATGCAAGAATTGTAGTTAATGTAAGATGTGGACTCTTCAAAATGTCAAATGTGAGCCACCTAACCATGCTTTTACCCACAAGACTCCCAGCCAAGTATCTTGGACAAATCAATAGTGATTCTGGTTTCACGTTTTATTTGATCCAGATAATTATTAATGTTGTCAAGTGTCGGGCTACAGACAATATGTACATAGTAAACGATGCAACTAAACATGCCAGTATGTTTCCACTATGTACATTCTACTTGTCCACTAGTCTAGAATTCTTGTTCAACATTACATTGTTACTTTAAGAACTTTTTTGCAACTCATGTTGTACTATCCCAAGTTTGTCAAAAATTAGATATGCAAAACATCATGTTATATAGGATGGAAGCCATATTCCAAAAGGTGTATCCTTATATTTCAGTTTGCCAAAATTGTTTGCACACATTCAATGAGCCCACTCAATAGTCAACCTTGCTCTTCCTCTTGCCTTCTTCAAACTAGTTCATTTACAAATGCCAACTCCTTTACCGATAATTCTTTAGCACCCACAAGATGTCACCTTCATGTGTGAGTGGCATCAACAAGGTGGTGTTCAACCATGACACATCATCATTAATGTTATTTGATTCAATAACCGAATCCATTACTAGACGAATTGATTGAACTTCTTTACGCATCACAACTTTCTATTGTGGATTTTGGTCATCGTCTACAAAAAACACATGTTGGGCTTGGGATGGAAAAAAAATGGTTCCTCATGTTTTGCCATGATGTATCGAAAGTTAGCAAGTAAAAACCCGGCTTCATCTCGTCAATAGGTTAGATTGCCCTTTATGTTGATCCCATTCCGCACCCATTTGCATCGCATAAGAATTGTTGGACTTGAAACTAGACCATAGTTTAAGAGGCATATGTCTTTTAAAACACCATCGTAATGTATGGCAACATCTTCATCACGCACTTGCATGTGTCGTTGGTTGAAAGTGGATGCCACCCCACAATCACAATTAACCATTCCATGGGTGGAGCATGAACTAACCTGATAATGATTACCATATGCTTTTAGTCATTGGTATCTCAATGTTATTATGACTGGTGGGCAACATAATGCAAGCACATCAAGATCCTCCACGGGTTGTCCTTGGCGTTGAGCTTCTCGTACGGCATCTTGCACCCATTTTGCAAGTGTGGGGTAGGTCACATCTTCCTCTAAGCAATCACCTTTTTATTGCATTTCTTCTTCTTTTTTCATATTTGTTGCAAATTATACATGAAATAAATCTAGAAAATAAGAAAAAATAGTTCATGGAGACTATGGGCCACTCAACATTGGAGACTCTAACATATTTAATAGGAGTGACAACTATTATTCTATCACTTTCATGCAACTTTCAAGTAACTATAATGGCACTATGATTACATAGTTCTACATGATCTACAACTTTTGTGCAACTATATTGGCACTCCCATCACATATTGATCCAACTTTTATGCAATTGTTTATGGCACTTTTGTGCCACATATGTGCAACTATGATCGACTATGTTTAGTATTGTGATGTTTTACCTAACCCAATATGCCATTGCATTTTTGTTTGTTAGGACATAATGGTGGGTTGTATCTCAATCTTCAGGGTCCAAGACAACTTGGGAGTCGGCTCCTTCGAACACCTCCCCACTAACACCCTCTTCTTCCTCCACATCCCATACTCTTCGAATCATGGGTCGAAAACCTTGCATATATTTTATTATGAACCCCATTGACACCTCCATTGCCACCTCCATTGCATAGCCTTCAGCCATGCACCCCTCAGGTTGCTGCATACATCTCACATGTCCTTTCATCACCTTGTTCATCCTCTCTATGCAATACATCCAACGTGTGCTTACTAGATGGCATACATCAAGCTCTTCAACTACATGTAACACAAGGTGAGTCATAACATCAAAGAATGCAAGGGGCATCTCCATTTCAAGCATACATAGGGTTGTAACCACATTTTCCTTCAACTTGGGCATCTTATTGGGGTTCACAACCTTTGTGCATATTTGTCAAAACTCCCAACTTAAACACATGATGGCCCTATATGTGTTCTCTTGCATCAACCTTTGCAAACATAAAGGAAGGAATTGTTGCATGAACACATGCCAATCATGTGCTTTCATGCCACCAAGCCTCCCCGTTGACAAATGAATTGTTGTGGATGATGAGTAATCATAAGGTACTTTAGATATTTAAATCGTGCTTGGAAAGTGGATAGATCCCACTTTATAAGCACAAAATTCACATGGGGAAGCATCCACCGCATTGGATTTTGGGGGTTTCGGAATAGCCACAAATGTGGGTCTATGTTTTGATCCTCCATGTCTCGTTTCACCTCTTTCCTGTCTTTTTCTCCAAATATTGTGTGAATTAAGTTTTCACATACATTTTTTACCACATGCATTACATCTAAACAATGTCGCATTAAGAGATCCTACCACATGTAGCTTAGACTAGATGGTGATGTTTATTAATCCTAGTCAAGTTTTAGGGAAGACATAGATCACATATTGCAACATTTTTGAAACTCCTCTTCAACTATAATGTAGTTACAATCAATTTGTGAGACGGTTACAAGTGCTAACTAACTTCTAGGAAAGATATGAAAATATTATGCAACTTTGTCAAAACTTAAAATAAACTATGCTACAACTTATCCCATGTGAGAATTGGTAAAGATTCATAGAAAATGTAAAAGTTATCAATAATTACCAAGGCTTTCTAACATCCTCAATTCTAGAATTATATCATAAAAAAAATATGGAATAATTGGATTGTAACATTCAAAATTGTGATAAAGGTTCATTACATACCTTGAAATATGGCAAATCATATAAAATTAACCGTATTTTCACCCCATGTACTTTGGACAAATCATTTGTGGAACCTGGACAGTTCCCATCTTTAATCCAATCTTCATACTCCAACACCCTTGCTAGCACTTCATTACCACTCCTCAATGAGGGTAGGCCCCTTTTTTCTAGACCTCCATCAAATGACTTATTGAAATAAGCCAACCAATATGGATGTTGATGCATTAGCCACCTACGGTGGCCCATGTAGACCGCCTTCCTCAAACTCCATGAATGTCGACTTGTGGTTTGGGGCCCACACACAAGGCAAGCCACATACCCTTGGTTTACACACCCAAATAAAAGACCATATCCTAGGAAATTGTTAATGGTCCATAAGACCAATGCATGAATAATGAACCCATGACTACCTTTTAATGCCATAGTCTAATGCTAAGACTCCAGGTCTCCAAAATGTCATAAGTTCATCCACAAGCATTTGAAGGTAAATATTTATGTTCATAGATACTTTTTTTTTGCCTAGGATGTTCAAAGCAACTAGCACAAAAAAACACTTAGTTGTCAACCATGGAGGTAGGTTGTGAATTAAGACATACACAGGCCATGTAGACCATTGGCATAATTTTTTGAAAATGGGTTAAAACCATCAATCGATATAGCTAATCTCAAATTTCAAGGATCAACTGCAAAGTCTGGCCATTTTTCATCAACATGAGCCCAAGCTTTGCTATCTGCAACATGATGTACTAATCCATCTGAGCTTTTATTTGTTGAATGCCATTGAAATAATTCAACATTGTGGTTGACCTATACATTCATTTTAGTCAGGGAGTTATAGGAAAGTGGCATACCACCTTCATTAAAACTTGAGTTCTACCCATTTGCTTATACCTAGCGCTCCCACACTTTGGACAATGAGTGTGTTCAATGTATTGACCCTTATACAAAATACATCCAGAGATACATGCATGTATTTTGTTGTAATCCAAGCTAACCCGTTGGCATAGAGATTTTGCACCATACATGTTATTGGATAAACAATTGTCTTCAAGTAATATGAATTTATGGAGTAGTGAAAACAATTCATCTACAAATTTGTTGGAGCATCCATTTATTGTGCACATATGTACCAGAGTCATTGTAGCTACAAGCTTACTGCATTGAGCTCCTTGGTATAAGGGTATGCAAGCCTCTTGTAATGTTGCTAGATTGTCCACATTATCTAGTTCCACTTCTATAGGGTGTTCAGGACCTAGATCCACTTATGGGTGTTCTATTTCAAGGAGTCTTCGTTGGGCTCAGCTTCTACTTGCCCCCCTATTTCCTCCATGATCTCACAAGCTCGTTGCACCTCTTAAGCTATTGGCATACCGACAGCAGTTGGCATCATGATAGGGGAGCTCAATGGGCCTTTTAATCCAATGGGAGGTTCCTCTAATGGGAGTGCACCGTTCAGCAAACGCCCCACATCTATGCCTTCATCCAATTGTGGGCCCACATTAATGAACTGCCTTGCATCTACCTCCCAATCATCATTAGATTCATTTCGATCTCCACCTCCCTTCCATCTTCTAAACAGTGGGTGTCTTCCATTCTCCATCAAATGTTTGTCAACTATCACCTTAATACTCGACGCCTACTCCCCTTACATTCGTTACAAGGACGTGTGATGGTAGTCTAGCCAAACTTCCAAGCAAGTTCCTTTTTTCATCTCCATAATTTGTTGTCCCATCTTTGTATGCGCATTGGGTCAATCAGAAATGTAGATTGATGTGTATTATGAGGTGGAGCTCGATCCTCCATTCTACATTGGGATTATGGCCCTCTTTCAAGCAGATTTTAGAAAACAACACTAAGTTGCAATGTTGTAGTAGAACTATTATGGGAATGGTTTCAATTGTGGTGTTTTTGGTAGGATTTGGTGACAAGTTTTGAGTGCACTACAAGGGGTGGTTGACCATTTGGCTAACAATTTTATCTCACCAATGTTCATCAAGATTCATTTCACATGTGTTGGTAAAAAATGAAGAATAACGTCATGGAGCTTCATTATTTAGAGTCATGGAGCTTGGAGATTATGTTTAGGAGGTGAACAAATGAGGGGGGTTTGTAGCAATAAGAAAATTTGCAATTTTTTTTAAAAGATGTGCAACAATTTTGTGGTCTTTTTATTTATGCACTCCAATCTGATGACGTCCAAGAGCCTAGTAGAAGGTGGTGAAAGGAGGTTTGCTTTGCATTCATTTTCTTAGTTGATGTTTGTTGTGGATCTTTTTGTCGTGCCTATAGAGGTTTGGTGCATCTTTTGCATAGTTATGACATTCTTGGTGCGAGAATGTTATGGAAGCCCAAAGAAGCAAGAATTTTAACGAATTTTATAGATCAACCAGTGTAATTTGGTAAACATTCGCGGGTCAAGAATGTTTTGACGAGGTGGTAAATGAAGAATTTTTAAAAAATTTAATGTGCAAAATGAAGAATGTCATCACTAGGATCTTTTGGTGGGCTTTTGCTAAAGATGATGCAAGTCTTGTGAATTATTCTCTAGTATCTTTGGTGACTAAATTGATTATCTAGTGTCTCTAATGACTCTTGCTTGCTGAGAAGCTCCTGCGACTTGCAATAATTTTTATTGTCATGCTAACCTAGGGCCAGGTAATTTTTGTAATTATCCACATCCAAGGTTTTTTGCAATTTAGTGTTTATTGAGCTACATGGTTACTCAAGGTTTTGTTCTATTGACTTAAGCAAAGGCGAAATTAGGGTAGTTAAGGTTTTGCAACTGTTGTTACCTACTACTGCCTTTAAATTCTGATGCAAAGATGTTGTTGTGGGTCGATCATTGTTTTGGCCTAGCCCCAATCCTCTTTGCCAAATGTTTGAACTAATCACAACAGACGAAGGTCCACTGGACTTCTTGTTACTTTTATTTTTCCTTAAGGTGTTGGAGTTGGATGCTTAATTTAACATTCTTGTGGCCACCTATTGACCCAACACTGGTCAGTCATCATTTTAATATCCCAAATGTAATTTTTGCTTCTAAAAATTATGATATAGGTCTTTTAAATTTGGGGTCGAAGGTTCTACAAGACCATTGCAAAGAAGTTGCAGATTGTGAAACTTTGCTAGATAGGTTATCTATTCCTTTTATGTGCTTTCTAGTAGGCTTTTAGACAAGGGGACACATGGATTGGATGCAGCAGGTTTGAAGCACCACACAAATGGCAAGCACAATGCAATAGGTGTCAAACACTCATTCAACATGGTGAAGCCAACATTCACATAGAATGCCACAGTTGTAATCCATTTTATTTTGTTGTGTGTCAATCCACTAACTTCTTTGGAGCACAGGTGCATGCACTTAAGAGAATGAACTCAACCCAAATGTATATTCATCTTACACATTACTGGCTTGCATGGGCATGTGATGTAAAAATGTTTCAAAGGAACTGATTGGGTTTTCACCTCTTCTGTGCTATAGACTACACCTACTGTTGAGCTCTATCAATTAAAAAAAGGTGAAGTTATAGGACTACACAATGGTGACTAGTTTTATTTTGTGGCAACTGAATGCCTCTTGACTATGGTCATTAAGCAACATGGTGTACCATCCATCCAATTGTAGTCTCCCCAGAAATAGCCACCACAAATAGCACATTCAAGTGAACACATGGATCAACATTCCACAAAGGCTACTAGTGTGTTTGGAGGAGAGCATGGGTGTGCTAACCACTTTTGCTTCCTTTGTCTTTTCAAGTTGGCCAATGAAACAGTAATTCCACCTCACTGTTTCATGTTTATGTTCATATACTAGCATTGCAAGATGTCAATAGACCTTCAAATTTGGGCTCAAGGACGTTTCTAGATACAACACCAAGATAAAATGGTTTGATGGGTGTGGCAATTAGCATTTGCTAAACAAATATGTTTTGGTGGAAAAAATTATTGCACTTGGAAGATGATTTTCTCATTGAAATCATCATAGTTCAAAGGGGATAAAGTGAGTGAAATTGAAGAATGCAGATTACATGATTCATTACATGGGTCTAGTATTAGTTTAATGCTAATAATGCAAAAAAAAATGTCATGATTGGGTGGAGTGAGCAGGAGATCACAAGAGTTGAGTCAACATTACACTCCATGGAACAATTGCAACAAACTCTTGAGGAGGCCCGACAATTAATAATAGAAAGTGTTTTTCAAGTATGTATTTTGAAGCCCTAATACATTTTTCTTTCACTTGGACCTATCCACAAATGCCAGCCTTGAATGAATCATTATGTTGGGTATAAATGGCGTCAAAATGGGCTCATGTGTAACCTAGATTCAAATTTGTTGTGCCACATGACAAAGGTTTCAAAAATGAAAAGAAGCAATTACAGAATGAGGCTTTGCAAGTTCAGTTGAAGTCCACCCATGCCAAGCTTCAAGAAACAAAAAGAAATATGGTGGACTTCACCACCCTTGAATCAAGGTTGCAAGGTCGTTGTCTCCCATTGGAGACTTTGTTTAGAGAAATGGAGGATCTTCAACAAGGGTGAGCTTGTGCAATGCTTCATGGAGCCAAAAAAAAGGTGTTGAACATTGGTGTTGTTGTAACAAACTTGCATACCAACAGGGATGTGTTGGAAAGCTTGTCCTTTGACAAGGAAATTTTTTAGAGCCAACTTGAAGTTGTAGTTACTAAATTCCAAAAAACAATAAACAAGGTGGCAAAGTTAGAAACTATGGTTAAGACCATGGGCCTCACATTGCTCAACTTGTCTTTAGAGAAACACATTTTGCAGCAAAAACTTAGTTCAGTGTTTGTGGAACTTCAAGCCACCCAGAGCCATGTGGCAGATTGTGTGAGGATGTTGAAAACGATTGGAAAAGTAGTTGGTACAAAGAGCTAGGTCTAGAATTGGAGAACAAATGGCTATGTAGTCAATTGGGTTCAACAAAGGAAGAAATTGAATACTTGAAGGGCATGATTGTTGACACTGATGATGAGCTGCAAAATCGGAAATTCCTCCCCATGACTAATTGAAATGCATCATGGACAAGTGGTATTACAAGTATTATTTTTTGGTGCTTAATATCTCTCATGTAATATATTTCAAAGTTTTTTGCTACGAATTAAAAGTTTGTTGTATCACATTTCAATCATTGAAGGATGTGAATGTATTTATGTTATTCACTCATGTTTGGACCTCAGATACAATTTGCAACTGCCTTGGTGGGAAACTTGGTGGAAATGGGAGTGTGTTCATTCTCTAATGAATCATCTTATTCCATAGGAAGGGGGTAAAATCATGCCAGGTGACTTGAAGTTGACTTGAAGTTGAAGGGTGTCTTAGAAGAAAGGTGTGTTACTTAGATGTGTCATGTAAACTTGTAGATTGGCAATGTCAAAAATAGTCAATTTAATGCAATTTTTCAGCATAATAATGTAAGAAATGAATAAAAGCCCCTAGTGTTAACTATCAAATTTGAAGAGATGTGCCAAAAAAACCCATTTCATTTAGACAGTTGTTCAAGAATCCTGTCAGTTGCAAGACAATGTTATGAATCACTAGCTACATCTTGACAACACTAAGTTTTTCTATGAAGCTGAATCTACACATCCAAGAGAGACTCCCATCACAAGTGTCCATGATTAGGTCCATTGCCCACATGCACTATGACAACAAATAGTGAGTACTCTGCTTCAGACCTCGAAACATCATCTATGGTATTACAAAACTTGAGTTCTAGAAGGAATACCACTTGGTAAGAAAGCTTCTTGTGCTTGCCCAGTTGCTCAATCCACTTGAAGTGCTTGAGGTGGAGTGCCAGAATACGTGGTGGTGACTTTATTTTCATTCTTTTCTGTGCTTCTTACAAACTGGCAAAAGAACTCTAGATGATGTCAAAAAAGGACCCCAAACTGAGAAAATTAGGTAGGATTTAAGATTTCATTCACAATCTAACACACACATATGTACCCCCTCAGTTTGCCACGTGGAGCAACTGCACAAAGAAAGAAATGTATACAATCAGTCCAGATTTCATTCAATAAAGGGTGGTGATACACATCCCTAGCCTCCTTCAACATTGCATGGAGATGACTGGAAAAGCACCCACCTGCAGCACTTGTCACACAAACACTTATCCTTTGCATTGAAAGTCTCAGTAGAATTGAAATTACAAAGGCATCTTGTCATGGAGCTGTTCTATTCAATATCAAGGCTGGGTTCTAAAAATGTTTCATCCCAAGCAATGATTATTTCTCATCGCAAGCACCTAGTCTCATTTAAAGTCCCTTGCAAAATAAAGCAGCATTTGTGAACATTTGGTTAAAAATAAACATTTTTAGCAAAGAACATTGCAAAATGAAAACCAAGAAGAATATAAAACACAAGTTTACCTGGAAGATTTTATGTACCTAGGTGATTACTGGCCCTTTATGATGATTACCATTGGCCATTCCATTGAGTGTTCCAT
>Ga0116231_10014716_pt1 | contig 10399 bp, 5 predicted proteins | sample S1TSphgellanicum_2_FD_89695 | JGI IMG/M metagenome (GOLD analysis project Ga0116231, IMG submission 89695) | Host-associated microbial communities from peat moss isolated from Minnesota, USA - S1T2_Fd - Sphagnum magellanicum MG | ecosystem: Host-associated > Plants > Peat moss > Unclassified... | reverse complement strand
GAATCATTTTTTTTTTTTCTTTTGTATTGACCAAGACTACCTTTTTTTTTCTTTTAGCTACTGTCCGTCCCAATTAAGGGGATGGATGAAATGTACGTCCGACTTGATGACAGGATGGATTTTGGGGAAGCTTTTTTTCTTTTAGCTACTGTCTGTCCCGATTAAAGGGATGGATGAAATGTTCGTCCGGCTGGATGATCACAAAATAATAATAATAATAGAAAACACATAAAAATAAAAAAATAAAAAAGTTAAAAGTTTCTAAAAAAAAACTAAAACGCGAACCAAGTTTAAAGAAACGGAGGGACTTCACAGTGGCCGAAGGTCACGGGCACCCACTCGTCCACTAGATGCCAACTGTAACTGAGTTAATATTTGATTTCACCTTGGTAACCCATTTTGTAACAAGTGGGTCCTATATATAGGCAGATAGGTAGGAAAAGAGGCAACTACTAGGTAAGTAGCTGGTTTGTTTACATAGCTGACGACTGTTTTTACTACCTACCTGGTTAGTAGGTAGGTAGTAAAACAAGCAACTGAGCTAACCAACATGGTTAGTTAAGGAACTGGAATCCAACAGGGAACTGTTTCCTGTCCACATACCATCCATCCTTCATGGTGTACCAGTGGAGTGCTGGTTTGCTGTGGCCAAATCAAATCATTAGTACCTATCCTTCAACCACTGTTTCTTTTAGTCCCCTTATTATTTCTCACAACTGCTCGAAACCAGTCTGAAGCTTTTGATTTGGGTTCAAGGAAAAAGAAGCTAATTATCTCCTTAGAAGCATATTAGAAGGTCCTTGATTACAGAATTTTAATGTAAAATGGATTTGATTAAAATAACAACCTACAGAGTGCAACCGGGTCTCCAGCTCTCACTCACAAATTGGTTTCAGTTCAAACCCAAATTGTATCTCAAATCATACATGGATGGGAAATCTGCAAAAACTTCACTCCACAAAAGCACCAAAACACATGCAAGAAATGGAAGTGGAGATTGGAAGCACTTATTAGAGCTATCTTCAGAGTCACCCTGGATTTGGGCCCTAGTTTAACCCTCTGATTCATGTTTCATCCCCAGTTGAGCTTGTCCCCAAAGTTAGCAAAATTGGGTACAAAGTTCAGAAGATTTGGAGGATCTGATTCTGACAATCCTTGACTTAATGAAGAATGTGAGCATCAGTAAAGCGCAAATCCAAAATTAGAGGTGAAACACCCCTGAGGATCAATTGAGTTCAGAAAACTAGTTTGTAGTCGTTGGTTTTTCCCTGTGTACACTTTTCGTCCTGACTTCTCATTTCAGTTTCAGGGAATTTGAGGCCCAGTAGTCTCAAACAGGGTCCTACTATACCGATAAGTCTATTAAGTTCGACATGAAATCACTTGGGGTTTGAATCGTTTCAGCGAAATAGGGGCCCACTAGGCCTAGTCTCAGATTGAATACTTTACCGATAAGTCTATTAAGTTGACATGAAATCACTTGGTAGTTGAACTACTACCGTCAAGCAGAAGCACTATCTAGTATCTAGATAGCATAGCTAGTTAGTAGTCATGAAGCTTGGGATCCAAGCAAGCCATACAGTACTGAACACCTTCATGGCCTTTGTCTACTTGGGATCTGTTATTCTAATTCTGTTCTCTTTTCCTTCTGGACACACTCTTATTTTATTTCTGATCACTAATTGGTCGTCGGTTATTGAATTTTTCTTTCCCATCCCCACTTTTGATATGTTACTCAAATTTGGACTTTTTCTAATAGGCTTTACCGATTAATGGGGCTGTTCCCCAACGCTAAATCTGCAGTAGGTCTGTACTACAGACAGTTCAATATTGTCTGTGACCTTTCTCCCTGAGTGCCCAGTTGTCGGATCAAAATGTGTTTGGTGATGACCCAGACACAAAAATTGTGTTTATTATACACGCTTTGAACATGTAATGCACACTAGGAGACACATTATGTCTCTTAGTATCTATTACACACTCAAAGCATGCATAATAGAACCCACCCAAGATTTGTGTTTGGGCATCATCCATCTTTTTATTGGGCAACTGAGCAGACAAAACAATGGGTATCAGGCAGTTCTAGTGTACTGGCTACAATGAAGACCTGCTGTCTTTATGTGGATGTTGGTTTTGTAGGCAGCTTGCACTGCAGTGGGCAAGGTTTTAAGAAAAACCAGGGTTCAATTCCCCTGTAAACTAATTGAATATTGATCTTTCAATTTTGAATGTTTGAATGTTTTTTATTTGCACAACTAGCATGTTTAACTTTGCTACATGCATATCCTGTATGCATATCTAGAGGTTACCGAAAATGTGATAACCAGAAAATGCATAACTGGCAAGGAATGACAAATTTCCATTGATGCATAACCATCTCTACTAGGAAATTTTTGAAATATTTGAATGCATATCCTTCTACTAGACAATTTTTTTAAAAAGCCCTATGCATATCCTTTAGTCTGAAATACTATAACCGGCCAACACTGGTTTGTTCCCACCTACTAAATTGAGTTAAGTCCTACATTAACACTTTAGTTCTAAATTAATTAAATACATGTTCTAATCTAGGGAGTCATAATTGGATTCTACAATTGTGGGTTCAATTCATTACATGATGCATGTAATGTAAGATCTCCCTATTTTATCTAATCTAATGTATAATTCGTGTAAGTGGATACACTACATTTCTCCATAGCCAAATACTAACAAATTGAACTTTGGTAAAAACATGAAGGCAACATGGTACTACATTTAAAAGAAGAAACATGTTAACGAGCAAGTTAATGTAAAACTACCTTAGTACTTAGGCTGATCAGGCACAAAAAATAAAATAAAATTGGAATTGTCAAAAAATTTGAAAAATATTAATAGTTGTGCCAAAACTTTGAAACAAACAATCAAGCTAATATAGCCTCATTATTTAGTGTAATGCCTAATTTTAATATATTATTATCACTCCTACCAAACATAAATGAAAAAATAAATAAAATTATCAGGCAACTTGTTGCCAAACTAGTCTACCCATAGTAGAGTAGTTTATTTAAGAGGTATCCCAATAATTCCTAGTTATTAATAATAGGTGGGGTTGTTCACCATTCCATAATTACCTAGGTAATGAAACTATTAGATTTAGTTAGTATTAGAAGTACATGGTGGCAATTAATTTACCATCACACTCCTGTTAACTTAAGGGAAGACTTGGATGACCACCATAAAAATACGAGCATATTGGGTTCGTTGTGATTATGAGTGATAAGGAACCTTTTCAAGGGATGCTCATTATCTCCAAGGGTGTTGGTAGGAAAGTTATGAAGGATAGGATAGAGAGGGGTTAAAAAAACAAAAAGACCAAATGAAGATTCCTTATATCATTTCCTCTTATTTTTGGACTATCTTATGTGTGATTAGAAAGGTTCTAGAGATGGCTTCTAATGGAAAAGTTGAAGTCACTTGTGAGTGGAGAAAGCATGTCAATGTACTTTGGAGGTTGCAATAAATTAAAAAAATGGATTTAGTATGAAAATATTATCATGTGTCTGTGGGACTTTTTTATGATTTTTTGTGGAGTAGAAGGTAGAAAAATAGGAAGGTTGTTGCTTTTTAGAACAAGCTACAAGAATGGGAAATTAAAGTAGGAGAGTAAAAATGTTGATATGTATACTTAGGTAATATGCGTTCTGCATGGCAACAATAATGGTAGCAAGGCCCACAATATGTGAGCTATGACATTTTCTTGTCAATTTATGATGTATTTTTGCTAACAATACTATCATTTTGGAAATTTCAAAAAGGTCATTACCACTTTGACTTATTTCTTATATATGTTGGGACTTTTGATCCCTTATTTGTTTTAAAAAATTCATCTTCTTTTTACATTTCTTCCCCAACAAGTAAGTTTTTTGTTCGTTGTTGAACTTGTTTTCTTGTTTGTGTTAGGACTTTTGATCCCTATTTCTTTAGCCAATTTTCTTATATATGTTGGGACATACAAATTGGTTCTACATCTTTTGCTTCTTGGCCTTTTTTAAAAACTTGCGACCAACTAGCTAAAGTGCTAGGTGATTTTCATTAGCCTAGTTCCAACCACTTTTGGATAACAATATCTTAGTTTTATTTTTAAAATTTTTTTTCAATCCTATGCCATAACCATGTGGCACTCCATAAGGTCTCACACAGCTAGCACCTGCAAAGTTTGATGATATTATTTAACATCCTACTTTGTGAGACACAATAAGAAAACAAGATCTTTCAAGAACGGATGTCACAGGCATGAAAAATAGTATGACCAAGATATTTCCAATGTACAAAAAAAACTAAGACAAATTATACCAAGACCAGACAAATTATTTCACTCAAAGCATAAAAATATTGTAAACATGAAACAAGAAATGCTCGAGAGAAACTTAGCCCCAAATGTAAAATTTTGACATTACCAAAATCCTAGGAGGTTGTGGGAAAATTCTAGGATGTGTAGGCTAAGGTGGGTTTAGGCTTAGAAGGGTCACTTAAAAATAGCAGCCATGTACACACTTTTCCTATAAGAAGGAAAATTGAACTTTGCAAGGTGTTTTGTAGTTATTGTGCTGAAGGTTTTCCATGGGTGATTTGTTTCCATGTTTTTTCATAATAAAAGAATGACAAATTCCTCATTCTAAACAAGTATGTGACACTCATCACCAAAACGGGGCTAGGAGTGCAACAATCCAAATGCTACATCAAGTTCAATAATAAAATCAAAGGAAAAAAATTCACATAGTCCGCACATTCGAGGGATCATATGCAACTAATGTGAAGGTACATCATACAATTAAGGGGCTCCAATTGTTTTTTTTTGGGTTGAGAGGGGAGGGCAGTTTGAGAGGAATTTTCATTTTCTCCTTTGTTCTCAATGTGTTCTCACTATGTTCCTATCAAGTTCCCATTAGGTTTCGCAATTTCCTGATGTGCCTCAACCCGTTCCAATAATGCCTCACTTTTTTGGGGTATGCTTTGGCAAATGTTGTCCTCTTTCACCTATACTAGTGTGTGCTATTGGCCCAAGTGTGAACCCATTACAAAAATAGGATGAACTCAACATATGAACAATATTTTGCAAGGTATCTAGTGTGGCCTACACCCTTGGCCCAAAGTGTGAATAGAGTTTTTTTAGTCAATTCTTCTTTATATTTATGATTTTTAAAAATCAATGAAAAAATTACTTAAATTTCAACATCTCCCTTATCTTATGTTGACTCAAGTGTGAACACATTATTAAACGGATTTTTCCTCTCAAAACTTGTTTTTTTTAGTTTTTTTCAAATTTTAGTGATAAAAATCACTCAAAATTCAATAGCTTTAGACTCTCCCATCTTATGTTCAAAACTCACCAAATAAGTTTCGTTAAATCTGAATTTCTGAGATCTTTTCAACAATACCAAAGGCACACCTTAATTCCTTTAAAATATTTACTTCGGATTTAATGTAAATTTTAGTGAAAAAAATTCAATACTCAATAACTTTTACACAATTAGTTCAAATCATACGAAACCAAGCCAATGCACCCCTTGTCATTGAGAGTTTTCAAAAGATACCAAAACTACAATTTCAAGCAGCCCAATTTGGGAGATTTTAATGTGACAAATAAAACAAACAATTTTCCTTAATAGATAGATGGGCCAAAGAAAAAAAACTCCATACATCAAAATAGAAACATTTATTTTGGGGAGCCTCCATAGTTTTAGTTTTCTTGGTGATGGGCCAATCAGATGTTTGTTACCCTTAAAAGCAAATTGAACTTGGAAAGCACTTGCATCAAATTAATGCAAATCACAAATAGGTACCTAAATAGCAATTGGGACCGATAATTGGGGGGCTTATTTGTTGAGATGTTTTTTCATTCATACAGAATTTGTAATACAAGAGGTTAGCTTTTAATTGGGTTGGTGGAGTTGTAATTTGATGTAGTTAAATTATTACCTATGTAATTGTTTAATGGGTAAATTTGGTGATTTACTTGTTCATAGGATTTCATAATTTAATTATGATTTGGTCATGGTGTATTGACTTTCACATATTAATTTTTGTGAAAATCATGCGATAAGTCTTTGGCACATGACAATGCATTGACAGTGGCATATTAATTTATGTGAAAGTCATGTGATAAGTCTTTGCATTTTATTATGCATGTGAAATCACATGGGGAACCATGTGATGTATAGACTTTAGGAAATTTCTTATTTAGTTTCCTTTTGGATAATATATAAGTGGATGTTTATGACATTTGGAAACATATTCATTCGATAGAAATAAGTTATTGTATGAATGTAAAGTTTCATGGAATAGAATTATGAAAGGAATCGAGATTTTAATTTTGAAAGGTTTTGGTGTTGTTTAGGTGTAGTTCATGGTAGGAGAATGGTGTGGCATACAAGTTATACATAGAAAATAAAAAAGTTGAGAAAATATTTATGCAACCAAGAACATAGATTTCCATAATTGTGTAATAAACATACATAGTTTTAGTCTTAAACCTGTTTGTGATCTATAAAACCAGTGCAATCCTCTTCTAAAATCATGTTATTTATTGGCATTAGGCTCTCTGAAGGGGTGAGTGGGTGCTTATGTTTCTCAAGTGCATTGTTGAAAAAACTTGGGTTTGATTATTTGATCCAATGTAAACAAAGTCTAGACAGGGCCAGGGCAAATTGACCCCCACATTGGGATCATGGTACAAACTTCAAAACCCATTTAAATGGCCATATCAAGCCCCAAACATTATAGATTCGGATTCAAGGACCCTGATTTAGTTTATGGAGATGATATTTATAAATATTTAAAATATTTATAAGCAATGTAAATGGGATTTAGGGTTTTTACCATGATCCCAATGTAGGGCCAATTTGCCTCGGCCATCTGGACACACTCTAATTCCCCAAATGGGGTTGTAGTTGAGCAACATTGCCAATGCATAAAAGAGCCATTGTGATTGGATAGGAAGTTAGTTGGATATTTCTTTCATGTGAACACGATTTCGTTTAAGGTTTTGGTTTTTGTTTTGAATGGTCGTCAACTTTTTTCTTGTAGATGGCGGAATTTTTTCTTTCACTATTTATAAGTGGTTACAATGACTGCTTGAAGGAGACTTGTGAGCTTGGGTAGGAAACTTTGTTTATTTGTGTATTATGTGAAACAAGTTGATAAGAAGCAATGGGTGGCCAAGGACGCTGTGAACATTCAATGGAAAGGGAGAGTAGGATGGTGCATGACAACATAAGAAGAGGAGTTCAAAGGCAAATGGAGGTAGGTTTGTTGGTTTGGTTGATTTTGAAAAATAGAAGTGGGAGCTTGTTGAGATTGGGAGTTGTTGTTTTGATTTTTGATGTGCTAGTGACTACACCATGGCAAGCTTTATGTTTTTGTTAGTATTAGATTTTATGAAGGGTCAATGTTAAAGGTTGATGACACATAAAAGGAGGTCCGAGTTGTAGAAATAGGAACATGTAAAGGGATACATATGCATGATACCTTGGTTGAACCTTTCCTCGATCCAATTAGTAGCGTAGATGCTAGAAACCTTAGTGGGGTGTCCTTGGGTTGGGTAGAACGTGGATAAAAGAAAAACATAATGGGAGAATTAATAAAAAATTATCCCTAGACCATTTGCTGCACATAATTTTGTGTTTCCTGAGTGGTTGCAAGCCAACTTGGTATACATTACTCATCCTTGGTTCATATCTCAAAGTCAATATGTTTCCAATATGAGGTCAAGTGTCCTGCATTATCACATATTGTAGAAGGAACGTTAGCAGCTCATATGGACTAATTGAACATTGAGAGCTCTAACTTCAAGCCAGACCCCATTAGCTTTTCCACTCACAATGTGTGGATTTGTTCCTAGCAGCAAACTGAATGCTACCACTATAATAAACTAGAAGAGATTGACATGTATGTGCCACTGGAGATTCACATAGAAATGGAGAATTTTGTTCTGATAGGACAGGAACACCAAGGGGTTATAACAGTGCCGGATTGGCTGTCCCAAGCACTTAAGTTGCGAGAATTGTTTCACAAAATTTGTATATCTACTGGGAGTATTTTGTGATCAGGAAATTTTCTTTCTACCCTTTTCTTTTGGTTACACCATTACCCCGTCTCCCTCTGAACTACTATAGTCTACTGTTCTCTTCAAGAGATCAATTTTCTGCTTGCCCCCTTGGTCCGGGTAGAGTTTCCTCTAGCGCTCCTTCTCCACTAATCCTAATTCCATTCCCAGTCCTCCAAAGTAGTTGGAAAAGAAATAAGCTTGAAAGGCTGGTGAGCACAAAAATGCTACAATGGCATGGCAAGCACGCACCTACCCACACGGTAAATATAAATTTGTTGGAGTTGATGTGTGCAAGTTCCATGTGTGAAATTCTCTAATCTTCTCCATTTGCTGCAAGCCATGGCAGAGACACATGAAAGAACAAGCTTGGGCAAAAACCTCTTAGAAATCTTGTAGTGTAGTTCCAGAGAGCACATTATAGTGTGTAATTATTCCTCTGTCCCAAGACAGAGCATTCTGTTTTCAGGGTAGGCTTAAAAAAAAATTCTCCCTCCCCTTGTTAAGGTTGCATTGATTATTTTGGATAAGATCACATGGTATTCTGCATCACCACCACCTTCGGGTTGCCCGAATGAGTTTCAAGCTGCCCATAAAATTAAAATTTCTGAATAGTCCAATGCCTGAATTGTTTTCCCGGTCTGCCCAAACTTTTACCCCTAAACTCAGATTGCACATGATTTTTTCTTTTTTCACAACGTGACCAGGCTCAATTCCCCCTCCTTCCCTCTTCTCTCTCTCTTTTTCAACCTGGTGGCCCTTTGAAGCTTGTGAGGAGCCCCTTCAAAATTCAAATTACCCATTAAATTATTTTTGAACATATTGAAGATATTTGTAAAGTCATCACTTGTCTGACGACTTATTAGTGGTTGTCACTGAAGTCGCCCAAATTGGGGGTGAAGCTCAAAAGTAGGAAATCCTTTTGCTGGGTCCAGGCCCCTCCTACTACCACATGCTGCAACATTTTTTCTTCTTCTTCTCTCCTCCGACAACATGAGGGAGTTGGCCTTGGTTGACCTTGCAACCCACGTTGGTACCATGGGAAAAATCCCAAAATCCATTTAAAATATTTTTGCAGATTACAAATATCCCATCCCTAGGCTTTTTCAGGGTCTCCACACAAATGTAACATTTTTTGAGGCTTAATGTGGCCACTAAGAAGCCTCACTCAAAAAGGGGAAGGTATAAATTGTGGGTGCAAGTTCACCCTGACCTGTTAAGTTGTTGCTGCATTGGGGGAGTTGGTGGGACTTGCTTGAATTAACTTGGTGCGCAAGCTGAGACAAATTCTGGTCTGTTGGACGTATAGCTGATGGGAAAATATTAAATCCAGATGTGGCACAAGCATGAAGAAGAGATAGATACCAAGTCTGGTTGCATAAGATCATGCAAGTTTGGCACCAGCAGTGCAAGATCATAAACTTGCCTCATAAGTGTGTTTTGCAGTTTATGAGATCTTGAGTTTTCTGTGAACAATGCTTGCATAAATTCAAACTCATAATATCTCTTCATGACTTTGGATGGAGGGATCCAAAATTCAAATAATGACGAGATCTTGAGTTGCAAGAAGATCTAATTCTTCCCATTCACATAATATTCTTCTTCTTCAATCTTCTTCATGCTGCTTCAATTACCTAGTGTTGAATGCATAGAATGTTCCTGAGAGGAATATTAGGGGTCAATAAAACAACAAGCACTTTTGTTGTGTTGGGGAAGTTTGGAAGGTATCCATTAGAATATTTCTGGTGGCAACAAACTCTCAAGTATTATGATAGACTACGAAAATCCACAGCAGATTGTTTGTTGTATTGTGCCTACCAGACCCAGATCCAGATGCTCAGCATGCTCAATGATAACCAACAATGTTGGCTCCGGAATGTGCAGTTGTGGCTTAAAGACCAAGGTGTTGAGGTTCTCTATGCTAATATCAAGTGTGCTATAGCAAGTGCGCATGCTTCTTACCTAGAATCCACTTATGGTGAATAGGCCAGAACCAATAGTAGCAGATTACGTACATACCAGCTGATGAACACAAGCTGTACAACAGAGTCTGGATACTCATATGCACATTAGAGGTATTTGCAAGTGATCACAAATGTTCAGCTCAGGCAATCTTTGTCAAGGTTCAGATGTTCAAACCATCGTTTGGAGGTAAAGTGTGACAGGCATGCAAAGCCTGAGAGTGTCCGGAGAAGAGATAGGATTTGTCGTCTATGTTCCCTAGGAGCTGTTGAGGATGAAGACCACTTGTTGTTAGTGTGCCCAGCTCACCATGACATTCGTTGCAAGTTTAGTCAACAGTTAGGGAAACAATTG
>Ga0116231_10014715_pt1 | contig 10399 bp, 4 predicted proteins | sample S1TSphgellanicum_2_FD_89695 | JGI IMG/M metagenome (GOLD analysis project Ga0116231, IMG submission 89695) | Host-associated microbial communities from peat moss isolated from Minnesota, USA - S1T2_Fd - Sphagnum magellanicum MG | ecosystem: Host-associated > Plants > Peat moss > Unclassified... | reverse complement strand
TGAAAATAATTTTAATTTAAATTTTGAAAAAAACCCAAAAAATTTTAAATTAAATTAAAAAAATTTTTTTTTTTTTAATTGAAAAAAAAAAAAAAACCAAAAAATTTAAAAAAAATTTTTTTTTTTTTTTTTTTTTTTTTGGCTTAAAAAACATTGTGAGATAATGTAAAAGCATTGTTTAAACATTATTTGACCAATTTCATGTTATGATATCAACCAATCAAGATTTCTCAAGAAATGTTTAAAAGTCCTTGCCAACGTTTTTAAGAAAATCTTGTTTGGACCCTTGGAAAGTTGTTTAGTGTGGTCTTTTGTTTTTCTAGCCTTTAATATTTTTTAAAACCTTTTAAAAAAATTCATCTCAATTTCATTAATTGGGTTAATGCAATCTATTATTTGGTTATAAATCAATGTTGGAAATTCGGGTTGCAAATAAATGATCATTATAACAAAACAAAAAAAAGAACTTATAAATTGAAAAAAATTATTCAATATCTTGTGGAACAACAAGCAATTTACTCATAGCACAAATGGAGTTTTTTTTTAATGTTCAATTGAAATACATTATTAAGTACATATAACACGTTTTCTAAACAAATATGTCATGGTTTTCCCAAATATGCGGAAATAATTGTGACAATCCCTTTTCGACAAATTGTGAAACGTTTCACATATACACATGTACATGATTATATGCTACATAAGCAACGTTAATAGTGAGCCCATTCTCAATTAACCTTCAGCAACAATATTGATATGTAGTGAAAGTGCTATTCCATTATTTGAAAAATAAATGATAAATTTGATCTTCCAAAACAACTCGAAGAATGCTAATGTGAGTCAAGTATGCATTGATGGAAAAAATACTTTCCAAGACAACTATTTTGTTGGGAACATTGTTCTTTAATTGGGTCACACATGTTCCATTAGAAATGTTTGCCTATTAATATATATATATAACCTTTGCAAATTACATTGAGACTAGGAGAAACATTGAACGTTTCCTCATTATCATGGGAAGTGATATAACCTTGTCAATTATTGACACTAGCAACACGAACATAGTTTTGGTTTTACAAATGTTGTTTTGGTTGACAAATACAAAGGAAGGGTTTTGATAGACTATGTGAGGAGAATAATAGATAAAATGAGTGATGCAAACTTTGATAACTTGTTGGATGGAAGTGTTTGGGATGATCGATTACTACGGCACACATTTACTACCATCTAACTAGTTTTCTAGTGACATTTTACAATCTTGAAATGCAAGTGAGGCATAAACATTGCTTGAGATTGTTTTTTGGCATGTACTCAAAGGTTGGCCACCTAGATATTTGAGGTTGTGGGACTTGGGACCTCCAAGTTAAAAAAATTTTAAATGAGTATATAGGATGGACCTAGTGGGAGGATGACAAGTATGAACAACTTGTGTGATTATATAGCCCCCTTGATTGGAGAGCTCCTAAAATAACTTATTATGTTCTTCGTTTTTGTTCTTTCCAACACTCCCATTAGACCAAATTTTTTGACAAGTGGTCATTAGGCCATAGAGCTTTGGGACCAATTTAAGAAGCTCTATTTTTTCATATTGATTTACCACATAAGGTGAAAGATGTTCATTGCCCTTCTTCTTCACATGGAGCCCCATCTCAAACTTTCATTTGGGGTAAAAGACTCGAGTACATAACAACCATCACTCTACATAACAACCATCACTCTTATTAGCATTGGTCCAATTGAGAGTTTCCCCCCCCCCCCCCCCCCCCCCCCCCCCCTTAATAATGTGATTTCATCCTTATGCACACTCTTTCTTTAATAATTGCATATATTGATAAACCTTTAAAAATACATGTTTGGAACACGTGCTTTGAAAACTTTCAACCACACCCAAAGTTTCACAATTAACTACTAACTTCAATAGTTGTCATAATATTTAGATTTGACCTTTTAGCCTTCACATTTAATCCATACTACTCTAAAACTTGGTCTTGCAAATTTCTTGCCAATGTTTGATTTGAACTTCCAAATGCTTCAAACAAGCCAATTGGGTCTCCCCCCATAATAAAAGGAGCCAAGGGCAACATGGACAAAATGTTTTTTTAAGATTTTTCTTAATCACATTTAACAAATTTCACTATAAAAACTTTCATCATTTCATGCAACTTTTGGTAATGTTTATCTATTTGTATTCATAAATGAATTTCAAGAACATGAAATTGAATGTGCATACAAAATGATTTGTCTTTACATATTACAAATGAATACATTTTGAACACAAAATATACATCCCAAGATTATATGTTAAATTGAACTTTACCTTGTTTGGAAGAAGTTTAAATCACATAAAATCACATGTTAAATATACAACCTATGTGGATTAGTGATTTTCTTTTTCGATTTTCTCATATAACACCATTGGCTAGCATCCCAAAAAGGATTTAGCATTAATTGGCAATAGGACAAGCAAGGCAATAGAATTTTTTGTATTCTTGCATTTATTTGGCAACCCATAGGAGGACTTCTAAATCTGGCGACACCAATTCAAAACTTCTACTTTTTTGGCAATTTTTTTCAAAATTTCAATGAATGTGTGACAAAATATTTTTTAAAGATTTTAATTTTTCACAGTTTGGAAAAATTTCGCCAAAAAAAAATGTTGATGTGGATTGAATTTAATTTACACATTTTTCAAGACAACACGTTGAAAATCACTCTAAAAATTATTTAATTGACATTGCATCCTCCATTTAAACCAAATGTGTTGAGATGTGTTTGATAATTAGATTTTTTTACTAATTTCAATTACTTTTGTAATTTTTATCATCAACATGAATATGTTTTCCAATTTTGGGAATGAATGGTGCACATTTCATAAGCAAAAAGGACATTCAAATTCAAAAGCATTATTTGACAACTGCTTTGCCTCCTTTTATTATGGCCACACCTAGTAAAAAATATGTTTGGGTGCAATCACAATCAAATGAACCAAAAATGACAAAGGACTCAAAGATTGCATTATTTCTTTTGGTCATTTTCAATTTTTCATAGAAAGGATTTTTTGGATGAAATGTTATTAAAATTACATATAATTTTTTCAATACATCACATTTTTGTATTAACTTTTGATGAATAACTAAAAAATTTCTAAAAGTGTATAGATTCTACCAAATTATATGTTTCGTTTTGAAAAATTATCCTAATTTCGAATTGCATGAAAATATGTTAATTATTTTGTGATTTTTTTTCTTGTATCATAAATACAACTTTGCTTTAAATGTCATGTACATTACACCCCATTGACATGTGGTAAAAGACTTTTGAAATCTTAAAATTTTATTCAATAGATTTTTAATTAAAAAAATTCAAATTCCAAAAATTCCAAATTGTGAGTGTTTTTTAAGTGTGGGTAATCAATTAAAATCATCTCAATTTTTTTCTCATCAAAATTCCATTATTAAAAGAGTATTTAGCTTAGTAATTTTCAAAATTGACTACTTTTGCTACAATTGTTGTTCAAGTTCAAAGGTCTTTTATTAAAACCAAAACCCAAATTTTAAAAAAAAAACATTATTTTGAATTACTTAACACTCATATTAATCATTTAACACAACTCCCCATGATTACCATGGGATTAAAGTGGCACCATAGAAACATATCTAACAAAATTACAATTTTCATAAAATTTTGGCAATTGTCCAACATGGTTTTTAGTTCATTTGATTGTGATTGCACCCAAATTTTGTTTTGATTTCTAAATTAAATCCAATAACACTTCTTAATTAAAGGTTGTTTTGGAAGTGAAGACAACATAACAGGGTGAAAACACACTAAGGTGGGCCATTTGGCCACTTTCATGAAATGTATGTAATGTATATTTTTGCAAAACATGTTGCATTTAATTTTAGGTTTCACTTTTGATGTTTGGGCTTGATATTTTTATTTTCACAAAATTAATGATATTTAATATTATTTGAAAAAAAACTTTTAAAAGATTAAATTCAAGGAATAATGAGTATATTTATGGTATATGCAATATAATAAAACATGTTTATGTTTTTGGATTACACTATGTTTCAGTTTAAATTAGTCAACCAAAAAATGTTTGAAATGAAAATTAAAAAAATGGCCCACCTCACATATCTTGTCATCTTCCATTTGAAAGAGATAGTTTGTAAAATGTTAATTTTCCACAAACTTATGATCATCGCCTTCAAAAACACCCATTTGTGATATGATAAATATCAAACTCTTCACATGGCTCACAAACTTATTGCAATCATATGGAATCACAATGATTAATAGATACTACAAATTTCATAAAGACTAAAAATCATTTCAATCATTTTTTGAGTATATTTGCATTTTTTAGTATGTTGTGACATTTTGTTTTTGGCACAAATATAGTCTAACATCACTCATATTAAATTAAAAATTGTAATTTCTTTAGAATTTGATTATTTGGGTTTTGATCTACCATAATATGTAAAAACATTGTGAAAATCCTTCAAAATAGTGACATGGTTGAAATTCAAACATGGGACCCCTAAAAACCAATACAAGGTGATAACAATTTTGCACACACCCCCCCCCCCCAAGTGTGCTTTCACCCAAGGGTATAATTGCACCACACAAATGTTTTAATAAATATTCTCAACAATTTATTGAATGGGCAAATGGTTTTTGAAAACAAGAAGATTCAAGTTCTCAATTTTTTTTTTCTAATGCACATTATCCTTTTGATAAAGATTTATGGCCCTAAAAAATTAGAGATGACATTCCCATTTACTACGAGGTTTTTTTTTGGTAGGTTTTTTCCAATTGGACTTTAAATAACATTATTCACTTTTTCCTCAAAATGTTTTGCAATTAATCCATTGTATGTTTCCTCAATGCAATTATACCATTGCTCTTGAAATAAAATACCAAACCTTTCCTCAACCTTGTCCTTCAATTGATTATTATAACACACCATACAACACATTTGTTGTGAGGCATTCACATTCATTTTTGACCCATCATTAACATAGTAAAATGTTCAACACAAAGAATTTCTACCATGAGGCTTACAACTAATTCCTTGCAAGTGCAATTTTTTCCAAAATTAAATGCAATGTTTCATTAGTCATTATGGACTTGGCAATGTCTCACATTTTAGACCTTTCAATCTCACTTCTTTCATTGACCAATGCAATTTCACTTTCATTCATGACATTTTTGAAATTCTCCTCCACATGAATTGGTTTCATATTTTCAAGATTTGTTAACAAACTAAAGCTAAGAAAACCAAACAATTTAATGTTCTTATAGTTTTGGCAATTGTGATGTGTTTGTATTATTTAATTGAACAATAAACAATAAATAGGTAAACAATTGAAGCAATTACAAACATTTACAAGTTCATCATCCATTCATTTCAAAATAATGCATAATGCAAAAAACATGTGTTGATGAAATATGCAAGTACAAATGAAGTCAAATGTCAAGTGTTCATGTTGTTGTTTAAAAAGATGAACTTAAGGAATGCAAGTCAAATTGACTTTTTTTTTCATTTCAAATCAAGGTCATGTATTCCTCCATGAAGATGAAAGGGTAGTTTGTGCATTTATAATTAAATTGGGTCATAAAGTCTCACATAGCCCAAATTTGGGAGGACTCACTATTTCCTTCCTTAATATACTTTGTGACTTGCCACCAAGGTGATTTTTGAAGTGAACCGAAAGTTGATGCATATGTTCTAATATTGGCTTTTAGTTGTTTAATTCATGTGCTTGAAGAGGTGTTTTCATTAATTAAGTTTAACCAACTTTGTGATATGTTTGTATGTGATTTCATTATAACAATGAAATTATGTCAAGGTGACATATATGCCTTGTATTTTGACCTTGCAAACAATTTGACTTCTTTCCAATTTCTTACATTCAACTATTTTCTTGAGGTCAATTTTTTGGGCTTCCTATGATGAGAACCATGAACCTTAATACCAAGATTGAAAACCTCACATTTGAGGGGAATGGCCAAGCTATTTGGGCCAAACACCACAATTAGTATGATGGGACTATAGTTTAAATAACCAAGCAAGTATATATAATAAAGTCAAATCATGGTGGATGTTAAGTTTTAGTGTTCACAAGTGATAATGGTTCATGTTGTTTAGTTTGTAGCTTGATTTTTAATTCATGTTCATGGATGGTTAGACACTTTGAGAGTTAATTTATCCTTGGTATTCGAAGTGTTGCAATGTTGTAAAAATTTTCAATCTACATTTGGATATCATCAAAGTAGCTTGATGATATCCACTAGGTAATCCCATGAAATGTATGAAAATTGCTTTCAAATGTCTAGATTTTGAAGTTGCAAATTTTGGGTTGTTAGTTCTATATTTGGTTTTGTTTTACAAATTTTGAATATTTATGTTAGACCAACATTGTATATTGATGATTTTTTTGTTATATATCATATTGTGGTTGGCATTAACATATACACCGCAAATCCTTAAACTTACCGAAATGTAACACATAAGATTAGAAGGAATAAAAAAATGATAAAAATTTTACAAGTTTTATTCAAAATTGTTTAAATCTAGTGGTCACCATGTGGCCTTCCTACACTCACAATGTTAAGTCGGAAATTAACATTTTAGTTTGAAATTAATAAAATACATGTTGAAGATGGTTTGGGCCATAGAATACAATATAGTTTGCCAAACAACATTGTTACACATGTCACTATTGATAAGTTTGATCCTAACTTTGTCCTAGTCAACATCAACAAGTTGAAGCCATATAAGTTCATTGAAAATAGAACACTACAATCTGTATTAATTAAGCCTAGTGACTTGGCTACTAATGAACTTGTTCAAATATAAATACCTAAACCACTACCTGATGAGAATGAAGATTTTGAACCTATTGACTTTGAACTAGTTAATAATAACTTGACACATTGTAGTATTACTAGAGTTGATGTACCTGTTCATTATCATGGCGATGTACTTGTTTGTAATGATCAGAATGACATATTTGTTGAAGAACCTATAAATGTTATACACTAGAGGTTTATAACCTTAAAAGTCATGTTTAAACTAAAGAATTGAGAAATGCTTGTTTTTTTATGCTTTAACTTTAGTTGTTTTCCATGAAAGTTTTATGCAACCTAGCCAAATATGTGCTTTGCAATTCCAACTCCAAGAGCAAGGGAACCTGAATGCCAAAACAAAAGGAACTAGGAGCTACTTGTTTCATTTTTAACCCAATTTCCCTAAATGTTTTTAGTCTTGATTTGTTCAAATGGAAAATTCTCAATATTCAATCAGTTCTATATTGTAGGTTTAAATATTATGAAACCAGCTTCAGCGCACCCAGTTTCATTGACCGCTTTCAACGGTATCAAAAGTGCGATGGGGGCACCATGGTTTGGGAGTGCGATGGGGGCACCATGGTTTGGGAGATCCTGGCATGATAAACAAACTACCTTCCTTAATAGATAGGTGTGTATGCTTACAAAAATGTAAATTCAAATTTAATGATGACTTAATAGATAGGTTTGTATGGTTGCAAAAGTGTATATCCAAATTTAATGATGCACTCTTCAAAACTCAATCACTCTTATAGGGAGCAGAGGAGTGCAATATGTGCAAGGCAGGCTGGGAACACAACAAACATCATTGCACAACAAGCATCAAATAAGGAAATGTGAGTTGCTAGAAGCTCAGACATTGGGCCCCCAGGTGAACTGGTACTTTAACCTTTTTGAAGAAGGCCTTTCATTGTCTATATTTAGCCTGGAAAATGTCAAATTTAGACTTGGAGACCCTGATTCAGTTTTGGGGAGGAGGCCCATATTGGTGCTGAGCGGTTCTTAGAATGGGGGACAGATACCCATCGGTTATCAATGGGTATATAGAATACACCCACTTACTCATTGGTTCTCAAATTTTTCAAATAATCAATTTTGATATTCAATTCAATTTAATCACGGTTCTTGAATTTTTATAAAAAGTCAAGTAACCTTCCAAAGAATCGTCAGTTTTTTTTGTCAATTCTTTCATGAAAATTGTTGATTCTTTGAAGCTTTTGAAATAACCAGAGTCAATGGTTCTTTGATTCTGAATTTTGTTCAAAAAACTGGAACTGATGATTCCTGGATTCTAAAATATTTAAAGAACTGGAACTGGCATTGCTTTAAACATTCAAAGAACTGCCCAACACTCGTCCATATAATGTTTATAAGCAACTATTTTAAAAATGGGCCTTAGGTTTTACCATGGTACAAGCTTGGGTTTACCCAATTTCTTGACATGGTCATAATAAGCTGATGATGATTGCATAAATACAATCTTCGCAAGGATATTGGAAGTTGGTATAGAAAGTTTGACTAAGAATTTTTTTAGAAAACGTTGCCAGGTCTGGACTATGGTCACCTGTAGACTCAAACTTCAACCTTTGGATGGGAATGGTGTGCTTAGACAATCCTTCCTATAGACATTTTTCCTTTTCATTAGTGTTTGCCATTCCCTCATCCTAAAAGGGAATAAAAGTACACACACTACTAGAACCCTGTGGCCAAGGAAAAAGGTCTGGAGTAATCCATGGTTATATAGTGTCAATTCAAAAAAAAAAAATGAATATAATTATACCTTATGATTTATACATTGTAAAGAAAAATATAAAAGTATAAAAATAAAATATTATTCTTAAACATCTACAATGGTAGAGAATGTACGCCTATCTTTGCTACCAACCCGGAGGGTAAGGTGTGAAAAAGTCTACAAAACAATTATGAGCCAAAATCTCATGGGTTTGTCCCATCACAAGAAGGGGTTTTCCAAATTCTCCCTCTTAAAACTGCCTTGTATGAATATGTTTTGCTATCTCTGCAGTTCCCCTCCTCCCCCTTTCCTCTTCCTCACCCTCATTTCTCATCACTTGTGTATGTAATATATATCACAAAAACCAAGCTCATTTGGCTGATGGGGGTGGTGGACCCAAAACCAACCGGCAAGAACAAAAGAGTGAACAGGTGGGGTTGGACAGGCCATTATCTGATGAAAATCTTCAAATGGGTTTTGTTTAGTTCACCAACGTTCTCTGTGTGGGGACTGCAGAACTTGCCCTACACTACTACTAGTCTGCAAAAGAAGCTTCAAGGTAGGGGAAAAAAAGGCCACATCCTTCCCAGAGACTATGAGATCAGTACATATATGTATGTGATACTAGCTAGGCCAACTTCTAGTTGAAACTTTTTGTGACTGAAGTTGGAGTGGAAGGTGCTGTGGACCCTCCTCCTCCCCCTTTTACTTTCTTCTCTCTTCTTGCAGGTATTTCAATTTTCCACTCCTCCCAGTTCTATGCACCAGCTAGCTCTTTCCATTCTTTAATACTGTTGTACCTTGGCTTGCAGCTTCAATATGAATGAATTATATTACTTTCAGAACTGTTGAAATTGTCAAAATATATTTATTCAAAGAATTTTTTTTATGAAGGATAGAAAGAGTGTTTTAATATGTTCAAGAATATTTTTGTTTTTACATGAAATTTTCAAAATGAAATACTTATTGGACATTGAGATGTTGAACTTGCTGTGATAACTCATGTTTTTATTTATTCAATTTTTTTGCTGGAGTGTTAGTATCAGTTTGTGAGCATTCCACGGTGACTTGTTATTAGAACCTTTCCAAACCAAAATAAATAGTCTGTCTATCTACAACAGCCAAAAATAAACTTCTGGTGAAATTTACCCAATTTTTTTTTTTTCTTCGAAGTTTTTTCGAAAAACAAGAAATAATATTCTTTTTAAAGAAAAAAATCACAACAATGCAAAAATTCCTAGGCAGATAAAAACCATTGCTGATGGCACTTCCATATACAAGTCCCATCCCACTCCAAACTGATCTCCAGTACATATGGCTCAAGTTTGCTTTTTGATTGTTGTAAAGGAAGTCAATAACTAGAAATTTTCTCTAGGATGGATTGCATTACAAATTGGCCCAGTTGTTCCACAAAGTGGACGAAAGCTTTCAAGGCATTATTAGGATACATAAGTCAGCTTGGGAGCAGTACTAACCTAGCACAACCCAAGGTACAAGCTTTTTCTAATTTTCATATCAATATCAATGTCATAAACGTGATGAAAGAAGGTGACCTATGGAAGGACTACAAGGCGTCATATGGTTGTAGGGATCAGAAGCAGATGTCGAATATAGGGATCTGACAAATTATGATTTGTACTACCATCTAAAGTTTGAATTGGCTTTTCTTTTTTCTTGGCCTGTGATGATGGCAGCAGAGGGAACTCTTTTTCTGAGGCGAAGGGTTAGAGCAGCCACAGTGAACCAGCACCCACCAGTACACCATGAAGGATGGATGGTACATGGTCAGGAAACAGTTTTCTGTTGGGCTCC
>Ga0116231_10014714_pt1 | contig 10400 bp, 7 predicted proteins | sample S1TSphgellanicum_2_FD_89695 | JGI IMG/M metagenome (GOLD analysis project Ga0116231, IMG submission 89695) | Host-associated microbial communities from peat moss isolated from Minnesota, USA - S1T2_Fd - Sphagnum magellanicum MG | ecosystem: Host-associated > Plants > Peat moss > Unclassified... | reverse complement strand
CCGAGATTGCGCATCATGTTGAACAGACCGCTGGCATATTTGAGCCGCGCCGGCGGCAGGCTGCCCAGCCCGAGATTAACGCTCGGCGCCACTGAAAAAACCTGGGGAAAGCCGCGCAGCAACTGCGGCACCAGCAGTTCCGCGCCACCCCAATCATGAGTGATGAAGCTGAAACTCCACATGGCCAAACCAAAGCAGGCGAGTCCAAACATCAGCAGCCAGCGCGAGTCGAACCACCGCGCCAGCAAGATGTACACGGGTGTTCCGATCAGCGAGGCGACGCCGGTGGAGAAGATCGCGACGCCCGTCTGCCATGCGCTGTAGCCGCGCACGTAACCGAGGAATAGCGGCGTGAGATAGATCGTGCTGAAGATGCCGATGCCGGTGACAAATGAGACGAGGCATCCAAGCGCAAAATTCCGGTTGCCGAAGGCACGGAGGTCAACCACGGGATTTCGATAGGTCAAGCTACGGATGCAAAAAAGACCCAAGGATATGGCGGCGATCCAGGCGGTGAGGGTGATCGTTGAGTCGCTGAACCAGTTCCAACGTGTGCCCTCCTCCAGCGTGTATTCGAGCGTGCCCAGACCGACCGCCATGAGAACAATGCCGAGATAGTCGGCTCCGTGCAGCAGGGCGAGGTCGGGCTCATCGATACGCACCAGGAAGGGTACCGAGAACGTGATTGCCAATCCAGGAATGAGATTGACATAGAAGAGCCAATGCCAGTTGAGCGTATCCGTGATCCAGCCGCCGATCACGGGACCCAAGGTGGGGGCGAGTGTCGCGATCGTGCCGATCACCGCTGCCGAGTAGATGCGGCGCTCGCCTTGAAAATAATGGAACGAGGACGTAAAGACGGTCGGGACCATGGAAGCACCGAGCAATCCTTGCAGCGCACGGAACACGATCATGCTTTGGATGTTCCAAGCCAGCCCGCACAGCATGCTGGAGAGCGTGAAGCCGGCAGCGGAGAAGGTGAACAACCAGCGTGTGGAGAACACGCGTGTGAGCCAGCCCGAGAGCGGAATCATGATGATCTCCGCAATCAAATAGGCGGTCTGCACCCAGCTGATATCGTCCTGCGCGGCAGACAAACCGCCGCCGATGTCCTGCAGCGAGGACGCGACTATTTGAATATCCAGCAGGGCGATGAACATGCCCCCGCACATGACCGCGAAAGGCAGGATGGAGGGTTTGGACGCAGCGGCGCAAGCCGATCACATGGGGACCCGGATCTCGGTGGTTGCCGATGCCGCCGACGCCTACTTGCAGATCAGCGGCTACCAGGCGCGGCTCGCGTGCGCTGAAGGTCAGATCGCCGCCGATTCCCATCTGCTGATTCTGATGAAGTTGCGCCAGCCGAGCGGTGTCGCGACCGACCGCGAAGTCGCGCAGGCGGACGCCTTGACGTCTCAGGCCCGCGCGTTGCTACCGCCGCTCAAGATGGGCCTCGAGGCGCAACTGAATCGGCTGGACGTCCTGTTGGGTGCGCAAGCGGGCACCTATGCCAAGGAACTGGCCGCGGCCGCGCAGCCGCACCGGCTGCCGCCGTCTACAACCGGTCGGTCAATGCTTGACGTGATGATGCCGATGGTGGTGTCGGTGGTGGTGATGATGTGGCGCCGCAAAGGCCGCATTGGCGAAGAAGAATGCCAACGTAATGAAAGCTGCAATGTGATATTTGCTCATATGAATCGCTCTAAGCTCCGAACATAAGATCCATAGTATCGCATCGTTTTCTTCGCAAAGTGTTGCGAAACCCACACTTTCCAAACAATTGAAAGTCATCTCGTGCGCCTGCGAGCGATGTCATTTTCCTTCACAGTCCATCTCTGCCAAAGCGGACTCAATCGAACAGGCTGAGGATGCTTTGATACTTCTCGATATAGCCGCTGTTTTCGCGATTGTAAGGCGGAATGCTGACGGCTCGCACCACGGAGGATTGTTCGCGCCAGACACACGGACAGGCGACTGCGGAGCCAGGCATGAGCTGGCCCGCGCGGCGCAACTCGCCGATGGGGACACCCATGCGGTCGAGCGCGCGATAAAGCTTTGCAACGTTGCGCGGGCCGCCGTTGTAGGCGGCCACAGCAAAGATTCCGATCACTTGCGGGTTGGTTCGATAGGCGGAGCGGATTTCACTGTTCATGTGCGCGAGTTCGATGTCCAGCAGGCAGACGGCCGCTTTCATTGCATTCGACAACTGGGTCGCGCCGCGCTCGAAATTGGGTTCCAGCTGCGCGCCGCGGCATTGGCGCACGACGAGCGAGTAGGTGCCGTGACCGTGCCGGTCGGTGAACTGCATGGGGCCCAATGCTTTCGCACTCGAGACGCTGTAGCGATAGGCTTCCTCGCGCTTCAGGCCGTACTGGCTCAAGACCTCGTCGAATGCATCCCTGCCCTTTTCGAGGAAATCCTCGTCATCGGTCTGTTCAATGACAGCGAGCGTCGTGATCACCTCAGCCGGTATCACGTCCGCGAGCAGTTCGCCCGGAAAGGCTTCGCTCGGTACCTTCGCGTTACGCAGCTCGTCCAGGGCGCCCCGTGCGGTGGTCAGCAGGAAATCCTTTCCGCCCGTGACAAAACGCGCGTCAAAGGTATCCTCGGTATAGGGCAGGTACAGGATGGACCGTGCAGTCGCTGCCGCCTCACGCCAGCGTTTCTTCTTGATGAGGGTGTTGTCGAATACCGGGAACTTACGACCATAGACCTTGAGCTGCTCGCCGTCGCGCGAGAATGCGAACATCAGCCGCTCGGCCCCTGTGCCCTTTACGTGCCGCGCCTCGATTCCGGGCGTGAGCATGGTGAAGGGTAGTGGTCCGTGGCCCGGCTTCCATTTCAGCGGCGGGCGGGGAATCTCCAAATGAACGATAGTCCAGTTCTTCTGCGTATCGCTCCACACCGCGAAGGCGACCGGCCGGCCGCGCAGCACCTCCCCGCCCTTACCGGTGAAGGCGTACCGCAGTTCCACGTCGCGCAGCTGCGCCTGGCCCTCAGCGACCAAGTCGCGGATGACGAGGTGGCGATCGCGCGCATCCACGACCAACTCCGGCAAGTCCTGAGTCTTGGGTGGCGCTTCGCGCTTCTCCGACTCGGCGACGGCCACCGGGACCTCGGCCTCACCCTCCTCTTTGACCTCGCCCGCGGCCAGCGGGAGTTCCTGCATGTGGGCAGGAGCCGGGGGGGTCTCCGCGACAAGCGTGGGATCGTCCACTGCCTCGACGCGGTCCCTCGAGGAGGCGCACGCGGAGCACAATAGAAAGGCCAGGAGCGGCAGCGCCGATGCGGCACGGCGAGAGACGCGCACGGACGCAATCAGAAACGGTGAAGCGGGCGGTAGGTATGACATCGGAGTTTTATGATACCGGCGAACGGCGCGCCGCACGACCTTGGAGCGCGCGACGTGCTTCGCAGTTTGTCGTTCGTGCAGCGGCCGGGCGGCCGGCTCGAGCACGGCTTCGTGGGGCTAGATTTTGCCGGCAGGTACGCGTTGCATGGCGTCCCGCGGAGTGCCTTGCCGCACGGCGGCGCTGATTGCGCCGAGACGCAGGGCGGCGAGACTGCCAATCTCGAGTTGCAGACTTCGATAGCTCTCGACGAGTGCCTCTCCAAACGGCGTCAACACCACGCCGCCGCCGCCAGGTCCACCGCGCACCGCGCGCGTGACCGGAACGCGGAATGCCTCTTTGAAGCTGTCGAGGAGCTGGCGTGCACGCCGGTAGCTCATCCCGATGTGGCGCGCGCCTTGAGAGAGTGAACCGGAGTCACGAATCGCCTCGAGCAGATCGATCTTTGCAGGGGCAATCGCGCAGGTCGCTGAAAAATCGATCCGGAACCGGATCTCCGGGCTTGGACCGTTCGCCCCGGTCGCGCCATCGTTCAAAGTCCGGATCCGATGGCCACCAAGGGCGCAATCAGTCGCCCGCCCCACGCAGCTCCCACATCGAGCGCCAACAGCAATGCGAGACTGAGCGATGCCAGCACCACCAGCCATGGCGTTTCGCGCGGCGGAATGGTTTGCGGCAGCGGCTGCAGCAGTCGCTCGATCCGGGCGGGCAATGCAGGCGACTCCCCCGTCAAGGTGGCGTGAGGACCGGGATTTGCCATTTGAAATCGCAGCGAACCGAGCACCGCCGCCGCCAGGTCGGCGCCGTCGACTCCCGCCGCCCGCGCCTCGTCGTCGCGGGCGTTCTCGAGCGCCGCGAGCCAGCTCGTATAGCGACGGTGTGCGGAGCCCCAGGGCCATTGCAGGTCGGTGACGAACTGAGCCAGCCAGATGCGCAGGGGATCCCTATGTCTGAGGTGCGCACGCTCGTGCGCGATGGCAGCCGTAAAGGCGCGCGGGTCGAGGACCCGCTCGAGTTCCGGCGCGACGACGATGCGGGGTTTCAGTACGCCCACGGTTGCGATGGCGTAGTCGTCCGGCGAGCACCGGAGAGAGCGGACGGCGCGTGACAGCGCGCGTAGCCCGATCAGCACGAAGGGTGTACAGAGCAGGAAAATGAAACGATCGACGCGGTACGGCACAGGGTCCGGTTGCGACAAAGCCCACCCGCAGAGCCAGGCCGCAACGCAGAGCGCAGGAACGATGGGAGCCCATAGAGCCAGCCACTGACGCCGTTCCTGCTCACGCGACGAGGATAGGAACACCCGGCGGTGCGGCCAGGCGGAAAATAGCTGCAGCGCCAATCCGCCGAGTAGCAGCATCAGCAGCACGAGCAGTGATTCACGCTCCACGCTTTGCCCTCCGGCGCTCCGCGACAACCCGCTCCAATTCATCGAGCAGCTGTGCGTCGACCGCATCCACTGCATCGACGAGCGCCGCGACGGCGGCTCGCGGGGAGGCCCCGAACAGGCGTCCCACCGCGTCGCGGGCCCGCGCACGCTCGACATCTTCCATGGCGATGGCCGCGCGGTAGACGAACGCCTTGCCCGCCTGATCGCGCCGCACCAGGCCTTTCGATCGCAACCGGTCGATCACTTTCGCGGTCGTGGTGTAGACGAGCCCGGCCGGCTTACCGAGACCTTCGTGCAGATCGCGAACCGACGCAGTGCCGAGCTCCCAAAGCTTGGCAAGCACCGCATATTCGAGATCATCCGCCGGAAGTCTGAAGCTCGTCATGACGAAATACTACGACGAGCGTCGTAGTCATGCAACCGCCGTTCGTCTCAGAAATCGGCCGCGAATGACAGCGAGTAGTTGCGCTTCGCCAGCACGTTGATGAGATTCGGTCCTTCGTTCGAGGCGCCTGAGTTGTCGGTGATCGCATCGGAATCGAACAGATTGTTCACTGCCGCCGTGAGCCGCAGGTGTTTCAGAGCCAATAACTGGTCGAAATTCCGAGTGGCGGTCGCATTCGTATATGAGTAGGCATTCACCCGGTAGGTGGAGCCGTCGGCGCTGCCGTTCTTGCCCTGGTACTCCGTGCCGAGGAATTTCGTGAGCAGACTTCCCCCCCACGGCCCGTTTTGGTAGGTGACGCCGGCGAGCGCAAGGTAATTCGGTGCGTACGGAATTGTGTCACCGGCCATTTGAATCTTCGACGTCATGTCGGATTGCAGGAAAATCGCCCGGATCAAGCTCGCATTGCCGACCGCGGTGAAGCCCCATCCGAGCGTAAGATGCGCCTCTGCCTCGATGCCGCGATAGCGCACGCCGCCGGAATTCTCGTAAACGGTATCGCCATTGGTCTGCGCGAAGGTCGTGACGTAGTTGTCGAAGTTGACGTTGTAGAAGTCCAGGGCGATGCCGTAGCGTTCCGCGAGGCGCACGATGCCGATTTGTAAGGCCGTGGCCGTTTCCGGATTGGCCTGGTTCCCCGCCGCGGGAGTCGTGGTGTAAAAATACGATTGGCTCGGCACCAGCGAGCCCTTGGACACCTGGGCGTAGACATTGGTGCCCTCGGCGATGCGATAGTTGGCATCCAGGCTCGGCAGCGTGCTGTACACCGTTTTCGAGACCGTGCCGTTCGTGCCCGGCAGGAAATTCTGCACGACCGAAGCGTCGAAGTCGCGCGTCACGCCGCGATAGCGCACCCCGACCCGCACATCGAAATCTGAGGTGGGCTGCCACGTGTACTCGGCATAAGGCTGCACGGTATTCAGATGCGCATCGAAGGCAAAATAGACCGGCGACCGTTGCGCCTTGTTGGCGTCGTATGGCAGTCCGGTGGTCAGATCGATGGCGTAGCGGGCTTCGTTTTGCCAGTCATGTTCGGCCCACACGCCGAACAGCAGCACGCCGAAGGGGTCGCGATTGCTGACACGCAGATCGTTGCCGTATGTGCGGTACTGTTCGGACGTGGTCCTGCCGGCGATGTCGGTCGGGTCGATGCCGGCAAAGCCTTTGCCGATGGGCGAGGAGGTCTGATCGCCCTTCAGGCTGAGCCCATCGTTCTCGTAGCCGAACGTGTACACACGGTCCTCGAGGATCCACGAGCCGCCGAGAGGCGTGCGGTACTTCAAGTAGCCGAAGTCGGCGTCGCGCTCCGTTGCCGAATAGCCGTAGTAGTTAGGCGTCCCCGGATCCTCGTTGTAGCCGAACGATGCGCCGTACTGCGCCAGATCGGTGGTGGTAAGGTTGCCCGGATTGTAAAATTGGTAGCGGTCGTAGGTATAGAGGAAGGTCAGCCGACCGTTGCCGAGCAGCGTCTCGGTCTTCAGGAAAAAGTCTCTCTTGTCGCCCGTCGAGAACTGCATGGCACCATCCGAATGGCTGTACTCGATGGTGCCCATCACGCCGGTTTGTCCAGCGGATTGCGGTGCCGGCGTGTTCAACGTGGTGCCGATGAGGTCAGTATTGAACGACCCATAACTGCCGTACACGCGCGCGCGCATCTCGTCGGGGATCACCGCGGAATAGAGGTTGAGCGAACCGCCGAACGACGCATAGCCCAAATCCGGTGCACCGCCCGGGCTGCGGTCAACGATGAGGTGATCCACCATCGCCACTGGAAAATAGGACGTGGAATGATGGGCGAAGGTGTCCGGATCTTGGAACGGGATGCCGTCCATGGTGATGTTGAACTGCCCATCGACGAAGCCGCGCAGCGTCGCACCTTTGGCCGCGTCGAAGCCCGGGCCGTTCGGCGAAGAACTCTCGTAGCTCGGCGTGTAGTTCGCGATGGTACCGAAATCGCCAAACGGCGATGCGATCTCGTGAATGACCTGCTCGCCGACGAACGATTGCGGCGACCCGCGATCCCCGATGGCCTCGCTCGGCACGTTGGCGCGCGCTCCTTCGACCAGCACGGCGGGAATGCCTGAGTCGCTGGTAACGTCGGTGCCGCCGGTCGTGTCCGCCGCCGCGCGCACGCCCCACGCCAGCATGCCGAATGACAGCAGGAAGAGCAGTTGTCGGTTTTGCGTCGAGATGGGCATGCCCTGCCCCTTTCATCGTTGTTGCGATGCGCGTCATGCTTAGGTTGGCGCATTGCAATCTCGTTAAAATTTCGTTGCGGATGTGCAAAGATTTGCACATCGCTCTTGCACCGCGCATTCGCGCTGGGCATCCTTTGAGGCGCAGGTTAATCTCCAAGACGGCGGCCGGCATGAATTCGATGACGCGGACGATGTTGCTGACGGCCGCGCTCGGCCCGTGGTGTGTTGACGCGGTACCCTATGTCATGGCGGCTGAGATGACCTCGCCGATGCTCGTCCAAGCGGGCCTAAGTCGTTTCGCGCATGACGATGCAGACGTGGTGCGGCACGCAAAAGCGAAGGCGTACGAGCGGCTCGCCAAAGAAGAGGACGATTTCGCGAAGGACGCCGATCTACTGCGAGCCGCCATTCGCGATCAGCCTGCGGCGTTCAGGGACGCCGTCGATGCGCGTATTCAACAGGTCTTGGCGGCCGCACACGCGGTGACCTTGGCCGGTCAGACGCACGTCGATGCCGACGTTCACCGCACGGTGGACGCGTTGGCCGACGCGGTCCGAGAATTGAATGCCGAATTCCCCGAGGACCTGCGCTCACCCGTGTAAGAGGCCGGGTCCACGGATCATAGGGTGCAAAGCGGCAGAAAACGCCTCCCCCAGTGGGGGAGGGGTGTAGCGCGAGAGTTAATCGCCTTTCTCGTCCTCATCATCCTCATCATGCGTCACGAGGAGGTTCGGGAAATCGCGTGGGCTTCGCACCTTGCGCTCACCCGGATAGGGCTTCGTGAAATTCGTGGCGAAATACCAGTTCATGTGACCGACCACATCGGAATCTTCCGAGTCCGGCTTCTGTAACTTGCCGGCGAAGATCTGCTTCCTTGCCTTGAGCCACTCGCGCTCGACCGGGCGCAGCGCTGCAACCGCCTTCGGTACACCCTTGTTGAGCTCAATTATCTCCGGTAAGTAGCTGAACGGCTCGAAATTGCGCTCCGGCGGGGTTCCGGTGACGAATGCCGTCGCCATCGGCGAGGCGACCAGATCGTTCTGGTTCAGCGGCTTGAGGCCGAGAATTTGCTCGATCGTGCGCGTCATGTTGACCTGCGTGTAGAACGTGTCATCGACGCGCCCGTCCTGCCACACGTACGGACTGACGATGTAGCCCGGGCTGCGGTGTCCATCGACATGATCGAGCCCGGTCTGCGCATCGTCCTCCTCGATGAAGATCGCTGACGAGTCCCAGACCTTGCTGTGACTGATGTAATCGACGATTCGACCGACCGCCGCGTCGTTGTCCGCCTGCTCGGCATCGATGTCCGGCGGCCCCCCGGTGTGGTCGCACATGATCCACAGGATGCTCAAGGCCGGCACCGTGTCTTTCTTGACGTCCTTTTGGAAATCCTGAAGCAAGATATCGACGCGGAACTGGTCCGGAATGCCCAGATCGAACGGCGGGAAGTTCGTGACCAGATGCTGCTCCACCACCGGAAGTGAGGAGGATGTGAGTGCCGCGTTCTGATAGACGAGAGGCGTGAAATTACCAGATTTCGTTTCGCCGTGTTCGTGGTCCTGCCCGGGTGCCTTGTAGAGTTGCTTTTCGAAGTTCAAGGAATCTCTGTAGAACTGTGTCCACGTCGGCTCAGTGCCGCCCGGTGCTTGATCGTAGCTCGTGTTTTCGACGTATTCACCATAGATCTTGGTCGGCAGGCCGGCCTCCACCGCTTCCTGGAAGAAGAAGCCCTTCTTGAGGTAGGCCAACGAGTCACCCGCATTGCCGCCCGGATAGCTTCGGACCCAGTCGGGGCCGCCCACGTCGTTGTTATAATCAGACATCGCCTGCGTGATCCACTGGTGACCATCCGCCGACTGACGACTCGGATTGTAGAAGTTATCGAATAGCGGAAAGCGCCTCACGATCGCGTGGTCGTTCGTATGATCCTGCGCGAACATGGCCAAGCCGGCGTCGCCATTGCCTTTCGACACGTCGCCCAAGATCTGGTCATAGGTGCGGTTTTCCCGAATGATCAGGAAGACGTGCTTGATCAGCGACGGATCGCCAATCTTCGCCGGCAGCGCGGTGGGCTTCCTGTGCGGGTCGCCGCCGGATGCGGATTCGATGTTCTGGATCAGGTCCCAGTGATTGTTGCGGTACACCTCGGCAGTTAGGGTCCGCAATGTCTTCTCATCGGGGATTGGAACGAGGCTGACGGTGCCCTGTTCGGCATGGGACCAGTTTCCTGTGCCCGTTGCACCGGCCGGGTTTATGAGCGACGGGTAACCGGTCGCATCGTCACTAAACAGTAATGCTTCCGGGAAACCGGCGAGCGTCGTGCCGATGCCCTTGTCGTTGGCGACGATCAACTGTCGGTTGCGCTTATCGAACACCACCGACGACGGCGCGTAGGCGACCGGGATCAAGCCCAGCACGGTCTCGTGCGGCGCATCATCCCACTGCTCATGGTCACAATCCTGCAGCTTGACGACCGCGATCGCGTTGGCTTTGAAGAGAGCCACGTATGCGATCCCGTCCTTCTCGTCGACCGCGATGGAGGCCGGAGCGGCGCCGTAGGCCGCATCCTTCTCGCCCGGTATCTTGATCGGCAGTCCGAGATCGATGGTCCGCGCCACCTGCTGCGTATCGGTGTTGATGAGGGACAGGGTATCGCTGTTGGTATTGGCGACAAGAATACCCTTGCCATACTGGGCCATCCCGGTCGGATGCAGGCCGATGCCCCGCTCGATCGTCTTGACCACCCTGAAGGTGTCGAGATCGACCACCGAGACAGTGCCGGTCGTTGACGACCCGTTCACCGGATCGGCGACGATTTCAGTGCCATCCGAATAGATCGTGAAGTCCGACGCGGTGGCGACCCGACCGCCCTCGTTGCTGATGTAGGCGGTGTGGCCGTCGATCAGGATGCTGTGCGGCGCGTTGCCGACGCGGATCTGAGTGCCTTCCGTCTTGCTCGTCAGATCGATCTGCGCGAGGGTGTTGTTGGCGTTCAAGATCGCATAGGCGCTTTT
>Ga0116231_10014713_pt1 | contig 10401 bp, 10 predicted proteins | sample S1TSphgellanicum_2_FD_89695 | JGI IMG/M metagenome (GOLD analysis project Ga0116231, IMG submission 89695) | Host-associated microbial communities from peat moss isolated from Minnesota, USA - S1T2_Fd - Sphagnum magellanicum MG | ecosystem: Host-associated > Plants > Peat moss > Unclassified... | reverse complement strand
TCGCTCGGGAAATCCGAGACCATCCCCAGCTGAGCAAGTGCGTTCATCACGTACCCCCAAACCAGCAGATGACCTGTTGGGCTTTCGCCCCCTTGGGCCGGGAGCGCTCAATTAGGGTCCGCACCCCCCCCATGCAAGATAAATATTCATGTCAGCCGTAAGTTTTTCCTAATGCGTGGCCAGCGAGGCCGGCAGCGCCCGCACCGCTTGTAACTCCCGCCCCGATCGCGGCAGGTCGTCAACTGCCTGGATTGGCTCCTGAGTCAGCACCGCGAACAGTTCCGCGCCCGGACCGGAGGCGAAACGGGCGCCCTGCGCGCCACGCAGCCGCCGCAATGCCGCCATGTCGCCAGCTTCGCTTTCATCATTGGCAAGGCGGAGGATGAGGTCGCGCTGCGCCTGCTCCGGCCGCGCGGAGAAAGACGTGTCATCGACAAGCGTTTCGAGCAATTTGGCTGAAGCCGCCCAGTCGTGCCGGTCTTCCAGTATCTTTACCTGCAGTAGAATCGCCGGCTCACCTTTGACCCCGGAAAGAATCCCCAGCGCATCGGATTGCCTGCCTGATGCCGCCAGCAGCCTTGCCCGCAGCAAGCCGCGCTGGGTGACCAGGGGCGACGGCAATGCGCTGTCCTCCGACGAATCCAGCACCGCGAGCGCGCCATTGTCGTCGCCCTGCTCGGCCACCAGCCCTGCGAGGCGAAGGCCGAGTTCCGCCTTCTGCACCGGCGAGGCGGCATGGTCGTACAAATGCCGCAGGATCGGCTCGGCCCGGGCCGGCAGGTCGAGCGACAGAAGCTTGTCGACCAGCACGGGCGCCAAGGTCACGTCGGCATCCGCGGCACTGAGCAGCGGCGCCGCCTCATCGGCCAGAGCCACGAGATCGAGCGCATTCAGTTGGGTGGCCTTGTCGCCGCGCAGCAGGCCGGCAACCAGCCGCGTTTCCGCCGCCTGAATCTGCGCGTGCGACTCGGGGAACAGCCCGTCCGTCTCGCGAAGGAGGGCAAGGGCCTTCCGCCACTGTCCCGTCTGAACCCGCAAATCGGCCAAGCGCAGCCGCAAGGCCAGGTCGCCAGGGCCGCCGCGCCAGGAAAAAATCTGCCGGGAGAGCGCCGCTTCGGCGGCGGCTTCATCGATCTTCTTTGTCGCCAGCCGCAGTTCCACCGCCTCGCGCAGGGCCGAAGCCCGCATCAGCCGGTCTGGCCTTTTGGCTATGGCATCGAGCCAGGCCAGCGCTTCGTCGGTCTTGCCCTTGCGTTGCAGAAGCTCGGCGCGCGCCAGATCGAGCGATGGATCGGGAAAGGCCGCCAGAAGCGCCGCAAGCGCCTTATCCTGGCGCCCGCGTGCCAGAATGTCGGCCGCTGCTGGGACGATCCTGCGCTGCAAGCTGACGGGATATTGCTGGAGCAGCGGCCAGGTGACGGCAAGTGCGGCGGCCTGTGTCGCGACATCCGGCTCGCCGCCCTTCAGGAGGGCGCGCCAGAATTGGGCCTCATCCGAATCGCCCAGCGCGGCCAGATCGAATTGTTCCGCCGGCGGCGGGTAGGCGCCGCCCGCGCGCGTCACCAGCCAATCGGCGATGGCTGAAAGCCCCGCAGCATCGGCATCATCCGCATGGGCAGGGTCGTCAGCGGTTGCGGCATGCAAGACAGCCCGTGCCTCCACATCCAACCCTTCTGCCAGCATGGCCTGGGCCAGCCGCAGGCGGGCTGGAAACCGAGCCAGCCTGGGCGTGGCTGCCGCATCGCCCCGAGCGAGATCGAGCCGGTTCCGCAACACGGGTTCCGGCAAGTCCGGGAAGTCGAAATGCCGCGTCATCACGCGTCCCGCCTGGTCGGTCCAGAGGATCGACAGGTTTGGCCCGCCGGATGCCGTCAGGCGAAACCCGTCATGCACCGGTGCAAGTTCGATCCGGTCGGATTGGGGCGAGACGACCACGCCCTGCCAGCTTGGCAGGACAATGAACTCGGCACTTTGGTGCACGGCCGGCATGGCCTGCCCACCGGCGCGCTGCGTGCCGACCAATAATTTTCCGCCTGTCACCTCATCGTCCAGCGCAACCACGTGGCCGGGGGCGGCTGCCTGCATGGACAGAACGCCATGATCCGCATGCGCGCCGATCCGGGCCTGGCCTGGCAGATCATGCACCAAGGTTACCGACCAGCCGCTGGCCAGCCGCGCCAAAAGCAGTTTTGCGCCGGAGGGTAGCGGCACGCGCAGCACCATACCGTCGGGCAACATGCGCTCCGTGACGCCGCCGAAGACGGGATCGTCCTTCAATTGGCCAAGATCGGCCGGGCGCGCCGTGTCGAAAACGACAAAGCCCTGCCCGCCGCGGCCAAAGGCGGCAGCCCCGGTATCCGCTCCGAAAGGCACGACAAAAGCTGGTCCGGCGGCGCTTGCATCCTGCACCAGCACTGTCACCGCGGCACGCGAGACCGCCTCCGTCACCGGCGGCGCGACCTCGATCTCGCCGTTCAAAGGCGCACGCACCGCAGCCTGCGGCGCCAGATCAGGCGCGGAGGCCGTTGCGGCTGGCCGATCGTCCTGCAAAAGGCCCAGATTTTCTGCGAGGACGGGTGCCACCGGCGCGAGTGCCATCGAAGCTGCCGGCTGCGCCGGCTCCAGCTTGCGTTCAGCCAGCGCATGCACGCGCGCGGGCGGCGAGCCGGGTGGTGAAGCGGCCGGCACCGAAGCTTGGGCCGCGCCGTCATCCACGTCGATCACCAGGCGATTGTTGATTTGCCAGACATGCGGATGGGTGTTGGCCGCAAGGTGGATGGTGATGGCGTCGCCTTCGGTGTCGAAACCCAGCATGCGGTGCCCTGGCGCGATCTCGCCCGTCACCTTTCCGGCCCCGGTCAACCGGATTCTCAAGGCGCCTCCTTCCACTGTGCTGGTGAAGGTTGCGGCGGGCGGCAAGGCGAAGACCAGGCGGTCGAAATGGTCGTGCACGGCGAAGCGGGTCGCCACCGACGGCCCATCGGCCAGGGCGGGCTGCACCGGCACCGAGATGAGGGCAGCGCGCAAGGCCGGCAGAATGCCACGCCAGACGATAGGCAGGCGTGTCAATCGAAGCTCGCCAGCAAGGCGTCGATATCGGACTGGTCCATCGCGTTGGCGGGCAATTGCGGGCCGTTCAGCAGCGAGGGCTCGGCTTCGGCCGCCGCATCCTTTCTGGCTTGCGCCGCGGCTTCCGCCCGTTCGCCGGTCGGATCCGGCTGAAACACGTCGATGATATGAGCGACTTTCTTTTCGATGGTCTTCAGCGTGGTCACCACTTTGGTTATGCGCTGCCCCGTGAGGTCCTGGAAACTGCAGGCTTCGTAGATTCGCGTTACCACATCCTGCATCACCGCGGAATCCTCGGCATTCATGCGTGATGTCACGGTATCGATCTTCTCGCAGCATTCAAGGATGCTGTCGGTCGCCGTTGCGGTATGGGCCACGATGGCGTCCAGTTCGTCGGTCGCCGAGGGGATGTGGCTCTCGGTAATGTCATCGGCGCCCAAGGCGACGATTTCGGCTCGTGCATTGGCGACCGTGGCCGCCAGTTCCTCGATCTCGGCCAGCAGCGTCGTCTCGTTCGCGGTCAGGTCGCCGCGCATGGTGGTGAGTACGGCGCGCACGATGGAGCCGATCATGTCGGCATCGCCATCCGGATAGCGCTGGCGAAGTTGCTCCAGGCGCGCGTTCACCGGTGCGGGGTCATGCATGCCCCAGCACCTTTTCGATCTTGTCCTTCAAGGTTTCCGCATTGAACGGCTTGACGATGTAGTTCGATACGCCGGCCGCCTTGGCCGCCACCACATTCTCCGTCTTGCTCTCCGCCGTGATCATGATGAAAGGCGTAGATTTCAACTTGGAATCTTGCCGTACCTCTTGCAGCAATTCCAGCCCGGTCATCGGCGCCATGTTCCAGTCGCTGATCACCAGGCCGAAATTGCCGGTGCGCAGCTTGCTGAGCGCCTCTGCACCATCCGATGCTTCCTCGACATTATTGAAGTCGATCTGTTTGAGCAGATTGCGGATGATGCGCAGCATGGTTTTGTAGTCGTCCACGATCAGCACGTTCATCGATTTGTCGATCGCCATGGGCAGGTCTCAGCCTTTCGGGTCGGGAGGGGAAGGGGAGGCGGGGGCCGGCGTGATGGCCTTGGTCCGCATTTCGGCAAGAAGCTGGGTCGCCAGGCGCGCCCGGTCGGGCTGCATGGCCGCCAGTATCGGCGCCACGCGCCGTTCCTGCATGCGGTCGAGCACCTGCAGCAGAACCTGCATGTCGAGCGAATCGAAGATCGCTGCCGCTTCACGCGGCTTCATCGCTTCATAGATTTTGACCAGACCGGCCCAGTTCTCGGCCTTGTGTTTCTCGCGTTCGGCTTCGAGGGATTCCAGCCGCGTCTGCAAGGCGGCAAGCTGCTGCACGCGATCGTTGAGCCGGCGATCCGCCGCGTCCATTTCGGCCGCGCGCTGGTCCAGTTCCTTGGCCCGCGCCTCCAGCGCCTGGCGCCGCTGGCGCAGATCGAGCAGCACTGCCCGTTCCGCCTCGCTCACCGGGGGCGTTGCAGGCGCGGTTCCCGTTTCCGGCGTGACGGCCTCCTGTTTCGGGGCAGGCACCGTCATGGGCGGTGCCTGGGCAACCGGTACGACAGGTGCCGCTTGCGGCGGCAGCGGCATGGTATCGGCCGCCCTGGCTGAAGCTGCGGCTTCCTGGGCCACCGCCTGCGCCAGCAGGGCCGACTTCACCAGCAGCAGAGCAACGATGGCGGCCATTGTGATGGGCAGTAGGCGGATGCGGGAGAGGTGCAGCATCAGCGCGCTCCCCTCAGGGCCCGCAGAAGGTCGCGCTCGGCCTGGCTGCGCAGGCGCGGTTCGGCTTCGACACTCCGCTCGGCCACAAGCGCCACTGGCGGCGGACGCGGTGGCGCTGGCGTTTGTGCGGCAGGCAGTTGCGCACCCGGCGGCGGAGCCGGCTGGGTGAACGCACCCTGCAGCACGCCGGCATCGCCTACCATCCTGGCCGCACGCACCGCAGTTTCGAGCCGCTCGGCAAGCTTGTCGCTGCGCTCGGCCAGAAAGGAGAGGTCATCGCGCAGGCGCTGCGCCGTTTCGATCTGTCGCGCCATCTGGCGGCCGGCACCATCGGCGGCGCTGCGCAGCCGCTCGATGCCTGTTTCGGCCTGGCGCGTGCTATCGTTGAATCCTTCCACCAACTCCTCCAGCACTGCACGGTCCCGCTTCAGCACCCCGAGCGCCCGTTCCAGCCGCAGCGCGTGAAACAGCGTGGCGCCGAGCAGCAGGATCAGGACGCCCTCAAGAATCCATTGTGCGCCGAGCATTCTGCACCGCCCGGGTTAGCGAAACGTGACCCGGGGCCAGTTGTCGGTTGTCAGTTGCCAGTTGCCAGACAGGTTCTGAAAACTGAAAACTGAAAACTGAAAACTGCGCCGGCTCATGCTTCGGCGCCGGGCAGGGCCGGACGCTCCAGCGGGCCATCTATGCGCACCGCCACGTGGTTCTTGCGCCTTCCGATATGCGCCTGGAAAAGCCGAACGGTGCCGCATCGCACCTGCACCGCGGCGCCCGTGGTGGTGTTCAGCACGATTCGGTCGCCGGGCCGCAGCGACACCACATCGGCCAGCCGCATCACCTGTTCATCGAGCACCACATCCAGCGAGATTTCGGTGCTCCACAATTCCTCGGCGAGATGGGTTTCCCAGATGGAGTCGCGGCCGAATTTCTCGCCCATGAATTGCTGCAGCAGCAGCTCGCGCACCGGTTCCAGTGTGGCGTAGGGTAGCAGCAATTCCATCCGCCCGCCGCGATCCTCCATGTCGATGCGCAGGCGACCCAGCACGGCCGCGTTGGACAAGCGCGAGATCGCGGCGAAGCGAGGATTTACCTCCAGCCGTTCGAAGCGGAATGTTACGGGACAGAGCGGATCGAAACTGGCGGATAGATCGGCGAGCACGACGTGGATCAGGCGTTCCACCAGATTGCGCTCGATCGTGGTATAGGGCCGGCCTTCGATGCGCATCGCGGCCGTGCCGCGGCGGCCGCCCAGCAGCACATCGACGATCGAGTAGATCATTGCGCTGTCGATCACCATCAGCCCGTAATTGTCCCATTCCTCAGCCTTGAACACGGCGAGCATCGCGGGCAGCGGGATCGAGTTCAGATAATCGCCGAAGCGCAGGGAGACGATGTTGTCGATCGAGACTTCGACGTTGTCGCTGGTGAAGTTGCGCAGGCTGGTGGACATGATGCGGACCAGGCGGTCGAACACGATTTCCAGCATCGGGAGGCGTTCGTAGGATACCAGCCCGGAGCTGATGATCCGCTGCATGCCGCTGATGGTTTCATCGCCGTCCGACCCGCCGCCGAAACCCAGGAGGCTGTCGATCTCCGCTTGGTTAAGCACGCGTGCAGGTTCGACCTTGATCGTGTCCGCCGCACCCGCTTCGCTCTCATCTTCCAGTTCGGCGCCCCAGGCGGCGGCGAGCGCGTCTTCTTCCTCGGTGCTCATTCGACGACCATTTCGATGAACAGCACGTCGGTGATGTGCGCGGGGGCTGCGGCGGTGGAGGCGCGGTCGATCAGTTCCTCGCGCAGCCGGTAGCTGCCTTCGGAGCCGCGCAGTTCATCGGGCCGCATATCACGCAGATACGTCTGAAACAGGTCCTGGATGCGCGGCATGGCGGCGGCGACCGAAGCTTCATCGGATTTCGCGCTGATTTCGAGTTTGGCGTGCAGCTTCAGGTAGCTAGGCCGCTTGCCGGACACATTCAGGTTGGCGATGAATTCCGGCACGTCGACGTAAATAGGTGGCGTGGCGGCTGCTACCGGCGGCGCCGATGGATCGATATTCCCGGTTTTCGGCTTGGCGCCGAGCAGCGAGGGGATGATGCCGCTGACCCATCCGCCTGCGCCACCTGCGATCAGCAGCACGGGTATGGCGATCAGGAGCAGCTTGCCCTTTTTCTTGGCTGGCTTTTGCCGCCCTTCCGCTGCCGATGCGCCATGGTCCGCCATGGAGCGGATGTTACGCGGGAGTGGTTAAAAAATTGTTCCGGCGATGGCTGCGCGGTCATCTTCATGCCGACGTGGCGGGGAAGGGTGTTGTCGTCTCCGCCGTTCTCACGATCGGGACCATGGCCGGGATTTATCCGCAGGCGCCAGAAACAAAAGTCTTTTGCTTCTTTTCTTCAGAAAAGAAGGCCTTTCACTTGTTCATTCAGAACCGGTGCAATCCCTTGGCCATCAGGGCGGCGAAGCTGAGAACAGCCGCGGTGCCGGCCGCGAAGGTGATGCGGAATCGCGTACTTCCATATCACCATTTCGGCCCCGGCCGGTGCCGACATCAAGAGGGAGGTCTCGATAGCCAGCGGTTTTGAGGTCTGCCGCGACGATAGAGGCCCCACAAGGTTTCGTTCTGACGATCAAGATCGTCTCGGTCGCCCGCATGGGCCAAGTTGTTCTCAGAGCGCACTATAAACACGCCTCTGCGAGCTGGGCTAGATGATAAAACTCCAGCGTGGCGCCTCCTCGCGCAGCCTAGCGACGACCCCGACCGCGACATGCGAGGCCTGCACGCGGATATCGGGCACAGCCACGCATTCCCAGAAAACGCCGCGCACGATCGGGCCGAGCGCCCAGATATGGTCCGCCACCGTGCCGTCGGCGCCCACAACGTTCAGGCCGTCGGTTACGTCGATGCCCAGGCCCTGGCGGTCCATCCGCACGAGGCCGCGATCCAGAAGCCTTTGCATCAGCGGATCGCGCGTGCGCGATACATGTTCCAGCCCGCTGGCCATGATGATGCGCTGCACCTCCAGGGTCTTCTCCACGCCGCTGTCGCGCGGCGCGTAGGTCACCGTCAGCGAATGCCGGCCGGGCTCGATGCGCCGCACCCGGCCGGCCACAACGGTGAGGCTGCCTTCGGCGAGCATGGCGTCGATCAGATCGGCATGGGGCGGCGCCATCCTGTGGCGATGCACGTCCCAGTGGCGGCGCACATGACGCAGGAACCGGCCGCGCTCGGCAACCGGCAGGTGGCCCCAGATGCGTGCGGTGATCGGACGCAGACTGTCGATCACGCCGCGCCAATCCACCCCCTGCGCCGCGGCCACGCGGATTTCCCGGCGGATTCGCGCCGTCAGCGCGGCGATGGAGGTCTCTTCCTTGGGGGTGAGGTCGGGCGTCGGCCAGGGCTTGCTCACTGCATGGCGCACCGGCAGCAGGCCTCCGCGTGAGAGCGCCCAGATGCCGCCGGTAAAATTCCGCCGGCGGAGGCTCACCGCGATGTCGACCATGGTCAGCCCGGTGCCCACGACCAGAACCGGCAGATCGGCGTTGAGTGGGCGCTGCGCCTTTTCGCCCCAGGCGTAATTGCAGATCCGCGGATCGTCGCTCTCTTCCGGGGGCAGATTGCCGACGGCGAGCACGACGCTGTCCACCGGCAAGCGCTGGCCGCCGGCGCCGAGAATCTCGTATCCGCTTTGTTTGAGGGGGATCACGTCGGTCACTTCATCCGGAAACAGCCGGAGCTGGGCGTGGCCGGCGGCCTCCCGCATCGCGTAATCGAGGATCGAGCGCAGATAGAGACCATAGAGGCCGCGTGAGGCGAACAGCCCGGCGGATGTGCGGTGCAGGCCCTCCGGCTGATGGCCGGAGGCAACGCGGCGCTGGATCCAGTCCTGGAAATGCAGGGGCTCGTCGGTGAGTGCGCTCATATTGGCGGCGCGCACGTTCAGCAGGTGGTCGTGGTCGCCGGTGGCATAGGCCACGCCGCGGCCGAATTCGGGCGCCCGCTCGCAGAGCAGGATCGGCTGATCGGGCGGCACGCGCTTTAGCAGATGCAGCGTTGCGATCGTGCCGGAGAAGCCGGCGCCGATCACCGCGATCGGCCGGCGCCCGCTTGCGGGCGCCGCCGCGATGGGTTCGGCAAAGAGCGGGAGATCGGGCGCAGACGCTGCCGCTTTGGGCGCACCCGCCGGTTCTGCCGCCTCTGGAAACACCAGCGTGCTCATCGTCTGTCTCCTTCGGGCCTTAAAGACCTATGCTGCATGAAAGCGGCGTGAGATTACCAGCACGGAAGTTTATTTCCTAGTAAAATAGTAGGAAATAGTCGCCCGGCGGTGTGCGAGGTTGTGCGGTGGCGCGCAAGACCCCAAAAAGAGGTGCTGGCCAACCGGCCGCCGCCGCTTTTCTGTCAGGACCGGATACGTGCTCACCAGCCGCGCCAAATATGCCGTCCGCGCCACCATGGTGATGGCCGAATTGAAGGCGGAAAATGGGTGGACCAGTGCCGCCGAGCTTGCCGAAGCGGCCGACGTGCCGCGCAAATTTCTGGAAGCCATCCTGACCCAGTTGCGCGACCAGGGCCTGGTGGAAAGCCGCCGCGGGCCGGCCGGCGGTCATCGCCTGGTGGCTCAACCCGCGCAGATCAGCGCCGCCGATGTGATCAGGGCCATTGACGGCCCGCTCGCCATGACGCCCTGCGCCAGCGCTACCGCCTTCCGCGCCTGCGACGATTGCGTGGACATCAGCACCTGCCGCCTGCGCCACCTGATGCGCCGCGCGCGCGACGCTGTGGCATCTGTGCTGGAGCAGTGTACACTGGCCGACCTCACCGCCGAAGGTGCCGCCGCCCGTCTGGATGCCTAAGTCTGGCAACTGGAAACAGACAATTGGAAACTGCCTTCATGACCCTCCGCACCCGCTTCACCGATGAAGTCAAGATTTCGATGCGCGCCGGCGATGCCCCCCGCACCTCCACGCTGCGCATGATCATGGCCAAGCTGAAGGATATCGACATTGCCGCCCGCCCTAAAGGCGGCGACCCGGTGCCGGACGACGAAATCCTCGCCATGCTCCGCGGCATGATCAAGCAGCGCCGCGAGGCCGCCGAGCTTTACGCCCAAGGCAAACGCCCCGAACTGGTGGCCAAGGAGGAGGCGGAGATTGCGGTGATCGAGTCTTTCTTGCCTCAGCAGATGGATGAGGCTGCGATGGCGCAGGCAGTGGCTGAAGCCGTGACCGAAACCGGTGCCGCCAGCGTGAAGGACATGGGAAAGGTTATGGCGGCGCTGAAGGCCAAACACGGGGCGGCGTTGGATATGAGCAAGGCAGGGCCATTGGTTAAATCCCAGCTTGGTGCGTGATCGATGGAAAGAAGGCAAGAGAAGGGAAACCGCAGATGAACGCAGATAAACGCAGATATTAGAAACCGTGGCTTCTGATCGGCCTACGCCACGCAAGGCTCCCTATAGCGGCACCATCTGCGTTTATCTGCGTTCATCTGCGGTTTCAACCTTGCTTACTATCTTTCTTGACCTACTCAGAGAAATAGAAAGTAAGGCCTTCTTTTCTGAAGAAAAGAAGCAAAAGACTTTTGTTTCCTCG
>Ga0116231_10014712_pt1 | contig 10402 bp, 4 predicted proteins | sample S1TSphgellanicum_2_FD_89695 | JGI IMG/M metagenome (GOLD analysis project Ga0116231, IMG submission 89695) | Host-associated microbial communities from peat moss isolated from Minnesota, USA - S1T2_Fd - Sphagnum magellanicum MG | ecosystem: Host-associated > Plants > Peat moss > Unclassified... | reverse complement strand
TTTACGCTGATAGGGGGAGGCGCCCTCGGTCTTTTTCCTCCCCTCAGTTTTTGGGTGGGTGGGGGGTGGGGGTGGGGGGCTGTGTGGTTTGTCCCACCAATGTTTGATCCTCATGTAACTCACATGGTTTTCAATGCTTTCAAATTGGGCAATCTTTGCTTATAATTAGGGTTAGGGTTAGTATATGAAATCTAGCATGGCTTAGTGGTGATATGAACCCTCAATCAATTATTTGTAAAAAGCACTCGGGAATTATGAATCCTAAACACTACACCTAAATTGGCTTCATACTAAAAGAGCCCCATATACATGATAGTTCCCATATGAAAATCGAGAGATGGAATTCAAACACCACATTCTTGGCTTGGAGCCTTGGACCTTTTAGCCAAATTTCCCAAAGGACTTTAGTTTATAAGTTTTTGTTGAGATATTTTATTTATTTTGTTAATATAAATTTAAAAATAATTAATCTATGTTCCAAAAAATAGGTTCAAGCAATTTTTTGAGTTCCAAATATTTTTAATTAAATTTTTTGAAAATATTTATTTATCAGATAAATAATAAACAACAAGTTCGCATTCTTTAAATAGGTCAAAGTACCCTCAAATAAATTTATTTTGCATACATCTATGAAAGAATTGTTAAATAATATGAACAAGTTTTGAATTATATTTCAATTTCATTTGGTTAAACTTCTTTGTGTTTTGGGGTAATTTCCATGGTTGGGACTAGTGATTTTTTAAACAAAAAAACTTGGATTTTTTTTTGACCTAGTGTAAATCCAATGAATTTTGTTAAGTTTTCGAAAAAAAATTCCAATCTTTTTACATCAAGTATTTAAAAAAAAATACCATGGTTGAAAGTCCTTGGGTTTGTCTTTCTAACAATATTATAAGTATAATGAAAATTTACAAGGTATCACGGCAATAAATCAATTGTAATTATTTTATTGAGATGTGTCCCAACTCCTTAACAAATCTAGCCCAAATTTGGTGTATTGTGATTAAGTAATCTTTGTTTATCCATTTTGAACAACCTATTGGTGCTATTGATTTTTGTTTAGGATTGATTTCAAAACAATTTATTGTGTCCTACCAAATTCACAGACTTATCAATGTTGCAACAATTTAAATATCAATGTTTAACCAAACATGTTTTGGATAATAGTTTTGGTCAAATTTTCTCATATGACAATTAAAATATTGGTGCAAATAAGTAAGAGCATATCCATCATTAGTCACCTTATAAACACACATAAGTTAGAATGTGAACCCTTTGCCAACCTTGCCATGAAAAGTGTCGTTTAAACAAAACAATCATCATCAACAACATGACAATTGGCCTTGAAGCCATGTGAAGCATAGTTATCGACTTGTTTTTGCATGCTCCAAATTTGCCATCACCATGAAGCTCAAGGAGCTTTTCACCACATTTTTTACATGTGCATTTTTTCGTGTGTGTAAGGAGAGAAAGAATTGTTTACAAATGGAGAAAGAAACTGCTTGCTTAACTCAAAGAGAATCTTGATGATGCAATGGGGAGAAGTTGTTTCTACATGGAGGTTTGGGAGAACTTGCTCAAACCTTGGAAGATGAAAGACACATGCATGGTGGTGGCAAGGTGGGGAACACTAAAAATTTGCCAAAAGAGGAAAAAAGCTTGGGTATGAACACACGTCTCTAGATTATTTTGCTACTTCATCATGCTTGATATAAGATGAGTTGTCAAATTTTTATTAGAATATTGTAAGTTGTTTGTGGTTACAATTACTTTTTCATGCAAAGATGAGATTGCATAGGGAAACTTGACTTGTTTTGAATCTAGAAATGCATTGTTACACTTCACATGCTTGCATATGAAAATAGGGTTGATGGAGTGGATGAATATTGCCAACTTGTTGAAAATATGTGAATGGAATGCATGAAATAATTTGTGCATGTTTGAGTTGCAACATTTCAGCCAAGGTAACTTCAAGAACTAATGACATTAATGTGCTAGATTGATCACCAATGGTTGCAAACATGATAAATGGGGTAGGTAATGATTTGAAGTTCAAAGTGAATGGCAATGTCTATTTTTGATATTGTCTATTGGGAGATGGTATCTATCCTCCTACTTTGTGCAAACCATACATGAACCTCAAGATGATAAGAGGTAGCACTTTGCAAAAATGTAGGAAAAATGTAAGAAATGATGTAAATGTATATTTTGGGGTATTGTATCCTATATTTGCTATCATTCAAAATCCATGTAGGTTGTGGTAAAATGGCTACAATTTTTTGATCTCATAATGTTTTGTGTGATTTTTCATAACATGATTATTGAAAATGAAGAAGACCAAAATTTGGAACCATGGTTTGATGGAGAAAATGTAGCAAACTTGAGAAAAGGTTTGAATTTTGAAACATACATGGAAAGCACACAAGAATTAAAGAATTTTCAATTCCATTGTAATATGAGAATGGATTTGGTGGAACATTCATGGCCCAAAAAGGCTCATGAAATAAAATTACGCATTGCTTCAATTTTGGTGTGTGAATTTTTGCACATTGTTGTGTTTTTGTATGTTTCAATTTTTTTTCCCATGGCTCTTGTTTTTTGTGAGCTTTCGACTATGGTTAGAATTCAAAAGTGCTTGTGTTTTTTTTTTGTAGGATTCAGTGATGGTTAGGAGAAGAAAAGAAAAGTTGCATGTGTTTTTTCATCACATTCAAACATGGCCAAATTCAAAGGCTTTGGTGAAGAGGCTACAATTTTTTTTCATCGGATTTAACAATGACCAAAAGAAAATAAGGAAAGGCTACATGTTTTTTTGTGGGATTTTGAGATGGCCAAAAGAATAGATGAAGAGGTTGCATGTTTTTTTCATGGGATTTAACTATGGCCAAAAGAAGTGAAGAAGAGGCTACAACTTTATTTCCTAGGATTTAACAATGGTTAAAGAAAAGAAGAATATATAATAATGGTTTTTCCAAGGATTTGGTGATGACTAAAAGAAGAGGCTTTAAATTGTTTTCCTTTGCAAACCTCTGAGGTAGTGACTGACATCATGCATCCATCACCAACCTTCATCACTCCTCTTAGAGCCCTACATCATGCACCAAGTTGCTAGGGCTGGTGTGAAATTTCATGGGGCCTTGCAACAAAATTGTGTTTTTCCTCACTAGCGGGTCATGTTTTCATAACAACCACTTTCAACAAATGTAATTTTCTATTGTAATGGCTTTTAAAGCATGTTGGTGGAGATGCTATAAGTTGGATTTCTTGTTCAATTTCACATTTTATGGTGGTAAACACAAGTTGAACTCAATCACAAAAATAGGATGACCATTGAACTAAAATCTAAAACCTTTGATTAATACCAAACAAAAACTTGGTAAACAAGTTTAAAAAGAACCCAAAACAATTTGTTTATTTGTTGTGATGGTGTCAATATGCATGACATCTTCAACTTTTTTTTCTTGGTAAATTTTTGTCAAAAAAAAAACTTAGAATTTGTTTTTTTGAAATGACATAATTTTGGAGGGTTTCAATTGGCAAAAGTGAGAAAAAATAGTAAAAATCATTGTATTTGGTTTATTCGACCAAAGTTGATCTAATAAACCAATATAGAAAGGTCACACATGTCAAATGTAGTTCATGGAAAAGACATCAACCTTCACACCCATGATTCGGGATATTGTGAGTAGACCCTATTTTGTATATTTGGCACTCATGTTTTAAGGTGACAAAAACCTTTGATTAAAGGTTTTGATGATATCATTATTGACACACTTGTAACCTTGTCCATAAAAAGAGACACGACTTACAAAAATTTTATTTTAAAAATATTATATGAGACCAAGTATAGGATCCCATTATATTTATAAGGTAAAAATTGTAAAATTAATGTGTAGGGTAAGGTTTCACTAACATGGTATTACATTCTAGGAGCTGAGGCTCTAAGCTTGAGATTTATGATATAATGCCATGATAATATGGCCTTCCCTAATGTGAAGCACAAGGCAAGAAATTTAAAGTTTGGAGGTGGGTTTTTTTTATGTTGACAACTTACAACTACTTTGCAAGTGTATGAGACACCTTATGCCTATTAAGTAGGTGTAATCAATTTTCATTTTTCAAGAAGGCCTAGATTTAAGGTGTTTTTAATTTACACTAAAAACATTAGCAAATGTTTTATAGTTAAAATGAAGGAGCCATGTTATATTCAATTAGAATCTATAACTAACATGGGATTTTTTTAAATTAAAAAAAAAATTTGAACTAAAAGTAAAATTATGATGTGTTAAATTTAATATTTTCTATAAATTGAAACTTCTAGGAAAGTTTAAGTTTGAAAGCAATAATATATCAAGACATTAGAAAAATTGGGAAAAATGTTGGGGGATTATTAAATTAATTATGTGTTTCAATGAATCACATTTTTCAAATTTACATATCTGGTAAGTGCATTAATATTAACATTTTACAACATCCTATTTTTTGTTATTTAGACATGTCCGTACGATTGTGACATTTGGCATGTTGCTTTTAATTTTCAACCATCTCTCATGGTTGTACACATGGTAAAATAGTGGATTCCATGGAGAAACCGAATAAAATACCCATTATGCACCATGTCTAGGATTTTTTGAAAAAGATATAAATATTTCAAATGTTCTACACCATGATGATTTTTATCACAAAATAGTCTTTCATCTTATCTATATGTGTTTCATATGTGTTTAAGCTGCATGACATCCATGTGCAAAAAACTAAAAACCTATGAAAAATGAATTTTACAAGATTTACATTACCAAATCACTGGATGAAATTTTTTTGATGTATTTTTGTAACGTAATATGCCCAACTTGTCCAAATGGGAATTACACCCAAATGGAAACATTCTTAAAACTTCCAAATCTTGCTTTGAAATTAAGACATTTTGTTTTGATATGGCTTTGGAGGCTTGCAAATCTCAATAAACACGTTTGATTCAAATTACATTTGACACCAATTTTATATCTAGACCATTGAAAGCCTTCAAGGTTGTGCTACACTTTTCAATTAAAGATGATTTGCCTTTTTAAATTGCAATTTGCATGATCATGAATCTTTTGGACATTTTTGGTCACAACCTTCCAAAGTCTTCATAACTATAAAGAAAAACCTTTTTTTCTTCGTAATGCAAGCCCACACAACCTTATATCTCTCATTAGAATATTTTCAACAACACCAAGACCATTAAAAATGAACATATTTTGACCCCTCAAACCTCCCTTTTACAAAATGAAATTGCTTGAGAATGTTGAGTGTCACATGAGAGCTTGAGAGCATGTTTCACTTTCTTTGGCATATCCCTTGTCTTGGTGTTATGGTTATCCGGTCTTTCTTTGTCATGTCCCAATGTTGGTTAAGTTGATGTTTTTAGTGAATGTATGGCTTTTTAAAAATAAATTATTTTTTAAAATCTTAAATTATTTTTTTGTTTTATTCAAGCAAAGGATGTCTCTTGTCAACTATTCTCACAAATGCAAAAGACTATGCAATTCAAATAATACTTGCTTCATTTGTTTTGAAACCTTTTCAAGGTGTATGCCTTAATTTGAAAATAACAATGAAGATAATGTCCTCATGATTTGGCATTTAAAATAATAAAAATGATTATTTTTTAAGTGATATGGTTTGATGAGATAAGTAAAAATAATTTATTTACTTTATATTAAGAAATAGGATTTAAAAAAGTTTTGTATGGGAAAGGAATGGTCTACATCCATATGTACAAGGATCCTATTCATTAATCTTTAATTAAACTATAATATTTAAAGCATGTCTTCGAGTTTATGATTATTTGGACATGGCTTTAAATAACATGGCCAACATTCGATTCCGAAAACATATTATTCAAAATATTGTGTATATTACAAATTATGCTTGCTCAAAGTTATACCACAATCTATTTAAATACATTTTGGAGGGTGAAGAAGGTGAAAAGGGTGACAAATTATTCATCACCCATTGTTGCTTTCATTGAATATATGAAGGCTAGTATTATCACTTCCATTAAAGAAAATATACATGTATAAGCAAATTGTTAATTGTGGTTGAACTCTTTGGATCAATAAATTTGGTTTGTTTTAAACACATGTTCACATTGTTTGTACTATTTGAGAATATATGAGCAAATTAAGTTCCTAGAATCGTAAATATGATTATTTTCATGATGGAAGTATAATGTGAAGTTATTAATTATGAAATGAATTTCCCTTTGTGCACTTGGTGGGTAGCAAAGATAGGGATGTTTCAATGTGGTTTGGCCATTGTTTTGAATCATGGCATCAAAAATGATGAGATACATTCATGGAACTCATTTTAGTGCTTTTATGCAATAAGTTTGGCACAAGGTGTAGAAGGTTGGAATCAATTCTTTTTGAAGGCATGAAAATATCATATCATTAGTAGAAAAGAAAGGTGTAAATATTGTGCAATGTGTGACTTTGAAAACAAAAAATAGTCAATTTTTTTGAAATAGTTTTGAAATATTAGTTCATGCAACAATGATTTTGACGGTGGTGATTCATTTAAATGGTAGTTGTGATTGCATAAATGGTTGTTGCATCAAGGCATAATATGGGTTTTGCATGGCAATAGATTTGGCCACTTTTGCATGTTGTTGCATGGAGGTTTTAAAAAGCATTGCACTTGTATATTCATGTTTTCCATTCATGGAAGTTCAAATAGTGAGTAATTTGCAATTTGCATTGAATTGTTCCATATTGATTTTGAGGGGGTTGGGTTTCTAGGGTTTAAAATTTAGTTTTGTCCCATTACGTGTGTCAATTTGGGTATCCTTGTTGTGAGGGCTTTCAGTTCCAATCTTGGGGTCCATGCAAGGGGCCATGTGAGGAAGTGGATTGGCATTAAGGAACAATGGGGAGTATAAAGATTGGTTGAGGTAGGGTTCAACTATGGGCCTACAAGGAATCACATTGGCATTAAGGAACAAAGGGAAGTAAGAGATTGGTTGATGTAAGGTTCCATTATGGGCCTACAAGGAATCACATGGGCACTAAGAAACAATAGGAGTATGAAGATTTGTTGATGTTAGTGTTCTTTTTTTAGGAATTTTCTTTTGGAGCCATAGTGGCAACCATCCATAGAAAGATGTAGAAAAACTGGTGATCATCCATTGGAAGATTTAGTCAAATTTGGCTATAAATCAAATATGAAATATAAAATTTTAATCATCTTTCTATATATTTGGCTACACATTGAAAACCAAATATAGGGATATGGTGATTTTTATTTTATTTTTTTCTCACTTCTAATGATTGAAAAGTGCTTAAAAAAAAACCCTTTAAATTTTCAAATTCTTGATTTTCAATTTCACTCTTTGGTGAAATTTCGCCAATATAAAAGAAGGCTAGTTGAGTTAGGGTTTAACTAGGGTTTTGGAGGAATCCTAGTTGCTTAAAGTAGGAGTTCAAATTCACAAGGCTCACAATATGCTCACGTGGGCATGCTTTTGAACAAGGGTTGTGATTGGATGAGAAGCATGGTAGGGGAGTGTGCTCAAAGGTGCCCAAGAAGTGGTTGGTTTCTAGAACTTGAAGAAGGTGGCAAGGTGGCCTTAATTTGGGCACCCATTGGTGGGACTTTCACAATTTCTGAAGGCACACTTGAAAGCTCTCCCTAGTTGATGATGTATCTTATCAAGAATAATGACGAATTGACAATGGGTAGCTAGGGTGCCAAATTATGAAAAATATAATGGTGTGTGCCCTTCCAAATTTGTACCCTTGGGGCAAAAGAAAAAAAGAACAATTTTTTTTGGCATTGTTGATAAGGATGAGTTTTGCCAAAAGAGGGTTCAATGCTTAATTAGGGTTACTAACACTGTAACAGCTAACTAATTACAAAAGAATATCAAAATCTTAGCAAGTTTGACCTCTGAAGTATATACGAACAAGGGGTGTGTCACACTTTGGCCTTTCATTAAAAATTATTTTAAGGCAAAAGAAGAATTATGGAAACTCAAATATTTCACCATGCAAAAATATAATCTTCAAAAAATCCTCTTAAAAAAAACCAAAATCCTTCAAGATATTATAACTCTATAACTAATCTCAAGTTTCAACACAAGTGAAAAATATCATGTTTCAAAAATCCTCATATAAAAATAGACCTATTTTTATTACCTAGTAGGGGCCAAAATCCCTTAAGCTACTATACTCTATTATAATGAATCTAAACACAAAATCCTGGCAAACACTATGTCCTTGCCTTGGTAGGCAAGGCCAACAAAGTCTTTATTGGAATTTGGGTTGCTTGGTTGGGAGTTGGGAGTTGGGACCATATCCTTCATGATATTTTCAGTGTACTTGCCGACAATTTGGAGTGAAGGTTTTGGCCTATTTGAAGAAGTACAAGTACAAATACTACTTTTTAACATGCCACTTTTTGTTTTTATGAAATGAGAAGATTGTGTGCATAATTACTACACTAGGATTTCATTCATGCCTTTGACACTTGAGTTTTGCTTTCAACTTTTTACACTAGGACTTCAGATTTTTTTATGTCGAAAAGAATCTCAAGACCAATGCGAAGTTTACTTACATTAGATGAAGTTTGTCTTGAACATACTTTTTTTTTTAAAAAATCAAAAATTTAAGCAACCAAGACTTCTATTTATTTTGAAAATCTTAGAATGCTCAAAGGAAATGCTCATCTGAAAAAAAAGAAAGAACGTTGGTCATGCCGACAAAATTCAAGGCAATGATTTTTGCATAGCAATCAAGTTTGTGAGATCTTTTGTGTCTACTTAACATCTATTATCACTCATGGGTTTGCAAGGAAAAATGCCCGTAATGAGGACAACGTTTCTTTTTGCACTTGTAACATCCCAAAACTAACATAACCTATTGAACTAATTATTTTTTTCCCATTTACCTCTTTCCATGCTAAGCTCTTTTGAACATAATAATCTTTGAATTCTCTACATCAAATGCTTTTTCCTTTGCACTCACATTTCTAATGCTAAACTTGCTATTACTCCATTAACTTTGACAAAAGCATAACCCATGCCATGAAAGTCTAATTGAAATAGTATAATTGAGTAGGCAAAAAGTGCACATGTGCAATTTTTGAAAGGCCACAAAAGACTAAAAAAGAGATCAATTCACCCAAATCTATCATATGGAAAAAGCAACAACAAAACCGGAAACAAACCAAAAAAAAAACAAAAAAAAATCTCATCATTGAAAAAAATTAAAGAACCAAAACAAGAAGAGAAAGCCACAACATCAACAACAGAAACAAAGCAACTCATTGTCTAATAGCTCTACCCCTTAAGGCAAACCAACAACAGATGGTCCATGAAGTTCACCACACATAATGAACTCAAAGCAATGTAACACCTGGTAAACATTCTTCAAATTTTGGGACCAAATGAAAACTACTTCATTGGGTATTTCCTCCTTCATACAGAGTGGTTTTTTTAGTGGTTTTTTTTTTTTGTTTTTTGGTGGGTATATTTTAATATTTTGAATAAATGGGATTACAAAGTGGGAGTATTTTTGCCTAGGAATTTTTTTTTTAAGGTAGCTTCAATTTGTTACAAATGTTCAAAAAATATTATAGTGAATATAGAGCTTGAATGGTTTTCAAATAAAATTTGTTAGTAGAGCAATGTGCATGATGGCGTTTAGAAGTCTCTTGATGGTTACAAGGGTGAATATGGAGCGTAGTGTTTACATGACCTAAGATGGGCATTTCAAATGTAGTGCAATAGTTGGATTGTTTAGGGTAAAAACCTTTTTCATAAGTTAAGCATTTGTATATCCTTTCCTAAACATGAAATAATTCATTAAACATTTTGAGAATGTGCTACACTTGTACACATAGCATCCAACCTTAGCTATGCATTCCAACTCAAAGAACCAAACTTATGCATACTTGAACATAAGTAAGGAGGTGTTATAAGTTATATATACTTAGGTATGGATAGGAATTGCTTTGAAAAATAATTATGAGTATGAACATGTAGAATGATGTTGAATCCATCCATTCATCCATCCATCCAAATCCATCTGGTCATTTACATATCATCCATTTTCAATCCATCCATTCATTCCATCCCCTCAATTACATGCAAATCCATCCAACCATCCATCCAATCCATCAACCATTAGAACACCATCAAATCATCCATCCATTGCAACCCATCCAATCATCCATCCATTTAGTCCACCCATCAATTCTTACAACCCATCCACGTCATCCATCCAAATTACTTACATCCCATCCATCCATCCATCCATTTAGTCCACCCATCAATTCTTACAACCCATCCATCCAATGGCTAAAAAGGGGGGGATTTGGGGGGGGGGGGGGGGGGGGGGGGGTTGCCCAACCACCACCGCTC
>Ga0116231_10014710_pt1 | contig 10403 bp, 7 predicted proteins | sample S1TSphgellanicum_2_FD_89695 | JGI IMG/M metagenome (GOLD analysis project Ga0116231, IMG submission 89695) | Host-associated microbial communities from peat moss isolated from Minnesota, USA - S1T2_Fd - Sphagnum magellanicum MG | ecosystem: Host-associated > Plants > Peat moss > Unclassified... | reverse complement strand
TGTGCAAACCCGATCGCCCAACCGGACGTGGAGGTCGCCGGAGGAGACAGCTGATATGCAATCGCCGAATCACTGCCTGCTTGGTTCTCCGATGCCGCAGTAAATGTGGACGTTGCAATGCGCATTTCTCCGTTCAGGGGAATGAGCAATCGCGGACGTGGAGGAAACATTCACGTCTTCCGACATTAGATAATTCTGGTGAACTGGACAAAGCCAGCAGATCGGTTTCCATTTTTTTGCTTAACCGCTATTCGTCATCGCCACCGCCAGAATCGCCACCGCCGCTATAGCCACCCCCGCTATAGCCGCCGCCATCGTCGCTGTTATAGCCGCCGCTGTTATCATCCGAAGGAGTGCTGTTGTCGTCGTCCGAAGTGTTCGTACTATCGCCGGCATTATCGCTGTTATCGCTGTTATCGCTGGGGTCGAGTTGCGGGTCGTTTCCGGTGTTGGGATCGACGTAATTGGAGTCGCTGCTGCTGATCTGATCGCCGCTTTGCGGGTCGATCTGGTGGCCGTCCTTTTCGCAGTAATCGTCCGAGCCGACGCCGCCTTGCGCCGCGCAGGCGGAGCTGGCGCCCGTCTCCTAACCGGTATCGGCATCGATCTCATAGCCGTCCTTGCCGCAGACATCGTCCTCCAGCGTGCCGCCATGCGCCGCGCACTGGTTTTCAGGGTCGATTGCATCGCCGGTCTGCGGGTCGATCATCACGCCGTTCTTGATGCAGTTGTCATCCGTGCCGGCGCCGCCGGCGGCGCTGCAGGCACTGCTATCCTGCGTCGCCTGCGCGGCGATGACGCGGATCGGGATCGGGATGATCGCCGCCGAGGCCGAACTGACCGCGGGCGGCCGCATATGCAGCGCAGCGAGGTTGCTGACCGCAACGCTGCTGCCGCCGGCAGCGGCTTGCTCGTACCAGGCAATCGCGGCGCCGCGGTCGAGCGGGAAATACTTGCCGGTCCCGTACATCGAGCCGAGATCGTTCGCGGCATCCGCATTGCCATGCGTTGCCGCCTCACGCAAATAGCCCGCCGCCCTGGCATAGTCCTGCGGGACGCCGATGCCATCGAGGTAGTACAAGCCAAGCCTGCCTTGCGCAAAAACCTCGCCTTGCGCCGCGGCCTTTGCATACCAGCGCGCGGAGGTGGCGGAACTGACCGGAACCCCCAAACCCTTCTGATAGAGATAGCCCAGATACTGCTCGGCCCCGGCATCGCCCTGTTTGGCGGCGGCAAGGTATAGCGACGCCGCTTTGGCGGGGTCCTTTGGCACCCCTTCCCCCGCAAAGTAGAGCGCGCCCAGATCGTTTTCGGCATAGACGTAATTCTGCGCGGCCGAAAGCTGAAGCCAGTGGATCGCGGCCGGCAGATCGGCCTTCTGGCCGTAGCCGATCTTCGCCCATTCGCCCATGAAATCCTGCGCGCTGGCATCGTTCTGCGCGGCCGAAAGCTGCATCCAGTGCAAAGCCTCGGCGGGGTCTTTGGCAAGCCCGCCCAGACCCTTGTAAATCATCCAGCCGATCTCCTTTTGCGCCTCCGCATCGCCCTGCTCGGCGGCCATGCGGTACCAATGCGCGGCCTGGGCATAATCCTGCTTAACGCCGGTGCCAGTGTAATAGCCAAGTGCCAGATTAAACTGCGCGGGTTCGAACCCCTGATTGGCGGATTGCAGATAAAGCGTCATCGCCTTGGCATCATCCTGCCGCGTCGCAATGCCATTCCAGTAGTTGTAGCCCAAGTCGTATTCGCCATAGGCGCTTCCCTGCGCGGCGCTTTGCTGGAAGAGCGCGAACGCCTTGGCCGGGTCCTTCGGTTCGCCGTCACCTTTGTCATAGGCCTGGCCAAGACTATCCAGCGCCTGGCCATTGCCCTTGGCGCCCGCCATGGTCCACCAGTTATCGGCGGTGGCGTGATCTTTCGGAACCCCCCAGCCGTGATAATAGGCGTTGCCGAGATCCGTTTCGGCAATCACGTTGCCTTGTTCGGCGGAGAGCTGGTACAAGTATCCGGCCTTGGCGAAATCCTGGGCAACGCCGGTGCCATTCTGATAATCCTCGCCCAGCATGTCTTCTGAAAAGGCGTTGCCCTGCGCCGCGGCGAGCTGATACCAATAAGCGGATTTGACCGGATCCGGCGCGACGCCATAGCCGAACTGGTAGGCCAGGCCCAGATCCCCCTGCGATACCGGATCGCCGGGATTGCCGCCGCTGGGGGTCGCGGCCTACCGCCAGATGGCAACCGCACCAGCAGGGTAAAACAGGTTTCCGGAAAAGGTTAAAAAAACGCTCAGCGACCATGGCGCAAACGGCTTTTAGATTGAGCAGGGTTGAATCACCGGCAGCTTGGTCATCTGCTTTGGGTCGATGGGCGCCATCAACGGATCCGACAACAACTCAGATTTTACGATACTTGTCTGGGCCAGGCCCTACGTCACGGACGCGCGCCACATGGAGAGCGGCTTCAGGATACTTTGCTTTGGTTTCCTCGATCACCTTGCCTTGCGTATCACCGGTGACCACCGACCGCGTGCCACGCTCATGTTTGGCGCCGAAACCGCCGCCGGAACGAGGGTCGATAAATATCTTACCCTTTGACATTTGCTAATTGCTTGCGGCGAAATCTGGCCGCAATCACTGCTCTCATCCTCCCGGGTCGCGTTAGCAACAAATTTCAGGTTGAGGCCAGGGGCCCTTTGTCCCACAGGGTACTGCAATGTATCGGCAGTAAATTGGCAGTACGGATTATATACCGTAACTTATCTAGCCATAAGTCGTTGGAATTATTTGGCGTGCAGGATGCCATGAAGGTAATAACTGGAACGCATTCAAATTACTATGAATTTTGTTCTGTCGTTTGATCTGTACGGTCAAATCAGGACCTGGATTTGAACCAGGGACCTCGAGGTTATGAGTCTGAAGAGCTACCGGGGACAAGTTTTTGATAAAATTGATGAAATCCCCTTTCTTCTCACCTATTTTCAATCGCTCTAGTTATTCTTATCAACGGGTCGGGCAATCCTTGTCATGCAATCGCTTCCCAATAATCCCACGGGGATAGCAAAAAATGCGACATAGGGGCCGGTTTGTTTTTGCGGTCGCCGGCGAAGCGCATGTCCGTCAAGCGGCTGCCGCCATCGGGTTTCTCAAACGCCTAACCCGCCGGGATATCCTCCTGGTGCAGGCGCGCAGCGATTACCGGCCGGACCATGACGAGATCATCGATGCGGCTATCCCGCAGGGCATGACCGACCGGCAAGCCGGGATTTTTCTGAAAACCGGGCTCTCCGGCATGATTGGTGATGCCGGGACGTATTGTTACCTTGATAGCGACGTCATCGCCGTCAGCCCTGATGTGGATGCGATCTTCTCGAAAAGTCGGACGCCCGTGGCGTTTGCGGCCGATCATGCGAGCATTGATTTTTTCAGCCGCCAAGCGGTGCGCTGCTTCTGCGCAAATCCGCCCTGCACGCATTTGCGCGACCGCATGCAATATGATTTTGCTATCCGGGTCAGAAATCCGGACTGGACGATGTGGAATGGCGGTGTGTTCGTGTGCGAACCGGAGGGTGGCCAGTTCATCCGGCATTGGCATGATCTGGTATTGAAAATTTTCAAGAATCCATTTTGGCAGATCCGGGATCAAGGCGCGCTGGCGGCAACCGCCTGGCAGCTTGGCCTGCAGGATCAACCGCTATTGGATGCACGCTTCAACCTGATCGTCGACCGGTTCAAAGGCGTGCCTGAGGCGCAGCGTGCCGCGTTGCGGCCGGCGCAATTCAGCGTGCGCGACGATTATCAATTAGCCGGCGACGAAGCCCCGGCTTTTCTGCATTTCATCAATGGCGGCGCCGGCCAGACCGGCTGGCAAAATTGGGATCAACTGGTCGCGCATCATGCCCGGCTCGCGGCGGCATGAAGCCGTTATCTGAAGATAATCTTGTCGTGCATGGATTATGGATCGGCGAGCGGCTGAGCCGCCTGGAATTGCTGACGATAAAATCCTTCGTGCATTTCGGGCATGAATTCCATCTCTGGCTGTATGCACCTTTAGAGAATATTCCCGCGGAGGGCGTGGTGCTGCGCGATGCCGCCAGCATTTTGCCGGAATCGGCAATTTTTCGAAATGCGGCGGCCGATCCGATCTCCGGCGTCGGCAAGGATAGCATAGGCGCATTTTCCGATCTGTTCCGCTATAAATTGCTGGCCGAACATGGCGGCATCTGGGTGGATATGGATGTCACCTGCCTGCAACCCTTCGACTGCGCGGATGAATATTGGTTCCGCGCGCACCGTGTCGGCATTATCGGCAATATCATGAAATGCCCGGCGGGCAGTGAAGTGATGCAAAATGTCTATGCCGAGGCGGCGGCCGGAATCACCGCCGCGAGTCCGTGGCTGGCGGCCAGTGAATTGCTGAGCGCGCAGATTGCCGCCCATGGGTTGACCGACTTCGTGCATGAAGATCTCTGCAACCCGGATGACTGGCGCGCGGTGCGGCCGATGATCGATGCGTATCAGCCGCCGCCGGATCATTGGGTGGCGATCCATTGGGGCAATGAGTTCTGGCGCAGCTTTCACAGCGGCGCCGGCACCGGGGCCGTGCTCGATAAGGATGCGCCGCCGGCCGGGGGCCTGCTGCACGCGTTATACCGGTTTCATGGCCTGATCGATCCGCACGAACCCTATTTGGCGCCCCCAAAGGCGGCGGTCAGTCTGACACCGGCTTTGCCGGCAGCGGCCGCGGCGCATGTCAACATGCTGATCCCGCGTCTGGTGCGGGGCGGGGCGGAGCGGATCGCGCTCGAAATCAGCAGCGCGCTCGGTGAAATGTCGGGCTGCACGGCGACACTTTTCGTGCGCCGGCGCGCCCAGCGCGAATTTTCGGTGCCTCGCGGCTTCGCGGCGCATGTTGTCTATCTGGACCAAATGCCGGGCCAGGAAGAAGACCGGTTTCGAAAATTGGCGCTGGCCGTCTTGGCATCGCCGTCGCCGCTATTGTTCACCCATATGGTGCGGGCGAGCGATCTGGCCGCTTTATGGCGCTGGGGTGTGCTGACCGTGCCGGTGATTCACAATGCCGGCACGGCGTGGCTGGATGCGCCGACTTGTTATGATCATCAAAATGTGCCGTTCATCATCGCCGTCTCGGAGACCGTGGCGGAAGAATTGCGCGGCCGGGACTGCCCCAAACCGGTGGTGACGCTGCGGCATGCGTTGCAGAAAGCCTTCGACCCCAGGCAGATGGGGCGCCGGCGCGCCGCGATCCGTGATCAATACGGCATCGGCCGGAACACGCTGCTGATCGGCATGGTCGGCCAGTTCAAGACGCAGAAGGCGTATACCCGCGCCGTGCGTGTTTTGGCCGAGATGCGCGGGATTTGCGATGCGCGGCTGATGATCCTGGGGGGCTGGGATAACGGTTTCGGCGGCGGTCGGACCGCGTATGAGGCGGTGTGCCGCTTGGCGGTGGAGCTTGGGGTGATCGCGGATATGATCATGCCCGGCGATGTCGCCGGGGCGGAGGATTATTTCGCCGCTTTCGATGTATTTCTCAATACCAGCATTCACGAGGGGCTCAGCATCGCGCTGCTGGAGGCGGCTGCCTCCGGCTGCCCGATCGTCGCCGCGGATGCGGGGGGAAACCGTGAGCTGATGCCGGCGGAGGCGGTGCTGGTGCGCGATGGCGCGGATATCGACGCCTATGTGGAAGGTATTTGCCGGTTTCTGCGGCAGGCGCCGCGCCTGCTGCCGCCCCGTCCGCCGGCGCCGAAACTGGTGCCCTGGCTTTGGGCCTTGCTGGCGCGCCATGCGAGCGACGGCATGGTGCCGGCTTTGCCAGTGCCGATTGGCACTTTGTTCATCACCGGCAATCTGCATATCGGCGGGGCGCAGCGCTCGCTCGTCAACCTGTTGGAAGCGCTGCCGCCGGGGATGAAGACGGCGCTGTGCATTCTCGGCGGGTTCACCGCCAACGCCTTTGCCGCCACCCTTGCCCAGGCAAAAATACCGGTCCTGCCGCTCGGCGATATTCACGACCGGGCCGAACAGGCGGCGATTTGCCTCGAGGCGGCGGCGAAGCTGAACGTGGCGACCATCTGTTTTTGGAATTGTCCGGCCGAGGTCAAGCTGATCATCGCAAAAATTCTGCAGCGCCGCCGCATCCGGCTGATCGATGTCAGTCCTGGGCCGATGCTGTTCGACGCGTTAGCCGGCGCGGCCGAATTTCAGCGCCGCCTAGCCTTCGACACGGCGGCATATTTCCGGCGGCTTGATCATTTCGTGGCCAAATATACCGGCGGGCTTCCGGCCGAGATGTTTGCGGAAAACTCAGGTAAAACCAGCATTATTCCAAATGGCGTCAAACTGCCGCCGCGTTTTGTGCCGCTGCCGCCGCCGGCTTTGCTGCTGCCGCGGGGCTTCGATCCGGCATTGGCGATCGGCACATGCTGCCGCCTGGTTGCCGATAAAAAACTGGAATTTTTGATCGAAATGATGGCGCATCTGCGGCGCGCGATGCCGGGTGCGTCGCTGACCGTCATTGGCGGCCCGGAAGGCGAGGACTCGGAATATTACCAGGCGCTGCTGGCGCAACTGGCGGCGTTGGACGATATCCGGCTGGCCGGCGCGCAGGACGATATTCAACCCTTGCTGGCGCAATTTAAGATTTTCGTCATGGTTTCGGAACGTCAAGGCTGCCCGAATGCCTCGCTGGAGGCGATGGCGATGGGACTGCCGGTGATTGCCAACCGCAACGGTGGGATTGCGGAACAGGTTGAACCCGGCATTAACGGATTTTTGGTGGATACGCCGGGGGAGATGGCGATGCGGGTGGCCGAGCTGCTGCGCATGCCGATCCGGCAGCGGCAATTCGGCGCCGCCGGGCGGCGGCGGGCAGAAACGCGGTTTTCGATGGCCTTGATGGCGCGGCGCTACCAGGAATTACTCGAAGCGCCGGTAACACCCTTTTTGCTTGACAAATGAGGGGTGTGACAGCGTGATCTCGGAGCTGGGAAATCATCAATCGGCCAGGAGGGCTGAATGCCTGCACTGATCGTCAAATTGCCGCGTGACCGGAATTTTTGCGGCGAAATTCGTCTGATCGATGCTGCGGGCGCGGTGCTGGCGGGGCCATTTGCAATTGCCGGACGCGCGGCGGATGCGCCGGCGCGGGCCGCCGGCAATGCGGCGCGCTCGCCGCTGCAGCGCTTCGGCGACACGCCCACCGGCCGGTATAAAATCCGCGACGTGTTGCCGAGCGGCGCCGGCACCGCTTTTCGCTCGGCGGATTATGGCGGCAGTGGCATTATCGTGCTCGATCCGCGCGACGGCGATGCGGCGCTTGCCGAGGCAAACGGACGGTTCCATATTTTCATCCAAGGCGGGGCGATGGCGGATGGAATGCTGTGCGCGACCAATGGCGCGCTGCGGATGCGCAATGAAGATCTCGCCGTGATCTGCGCCCTGTTGGGCGCGCCGGATGGCACCGAATGCTGGTGCGTCGAGGATGCGGCGATGGCGGGTGCGGCGGTGATGGCCGATAATGATTATGAGGAGGGCGATCCGCCACCGCTGATCAAGCGTCCATCGGCCCGGCAAGACCTCTCGCGCCGGCGCATGCTGGCCGGCGCGGCGCTGGCCTCGTCACCCCTGCCGGTATTGCTGCCCGGTATTTTCGTCGCCGCCGCACCGGTCGCGCCGGCATTGGCGCAAACCGCTTACGATAACGACAACTCCGGCAATGATGGTCAGGGCAGTGGCGCGGATAGCGGTCAGGATAGCGGTCAGGATAGCGGTCAGGACAATAACGGTCAGGATAATGGCCAGAACAATGACGGTCAGGACAATGGTCAGGACAATAATGGCCAAAACGGCAATGGCGATGATAATAGCACGCCCAAGGCCTATTGACCTTGGACGTGGACCCGGCGGTGTTTGGGACATTCGACGCGACGCGGGATTTCTCCGACAAAGCTGTCCGCGCCCTTTGCTACGCGCCCTACACCTCGCTTTATTTCGACACTCGCGGCAATGTCCGCGCCTGCTGCCATAATTTCGACCATCCGCTCGGCAATATTCTGGACTCCAGCATCGACGATATCTGGCATGGCGCGCGCAACCGGGCGTTGCGCGAGGCCCTCTCCGCCTATCGCTTCGGACCCGGCTGCGATTTTTGCGCCTTTCGCATGGCAGGCGGTACGCAGGAGAATCTCTCGATGCCGAAATTCGACCGGTTCGCGGTCGAATCGGCGGCACCGGCCTGGCCGCGACAGATGGAATTTTCGATCAGCAATGTCTGCAACCTGGAATGCATCATGTGCCGCGGCGAATGGTCCTCGGCGATCCGCAAGCGGCGTGAAAAACTGCCGCCGCTGCCGCGGCTTTACGGCAAGGCGTTTTTCGAATCGCTGCGGAAATATCTGCCGCATCTGCAGCGGGCAAAGTTTCTCGGCGGCGAGCCGTTTCTGATCCGGGAATATTTCTGGCTGTGGGAAATGATGATCGCCGATGGCCTGGTGGTGCCGTGTCACGTCACCACCAATGGCACCCAGCTCACTCCCAGGGTGGAAAAGGTGATTGAGCGCATCCCGATGGCATTCTCGATCTCGCTCGACGGTGTGAGTAAGGAAACGGTGGAGCGGGTCCGGGTCAATGCCGATTTCGAGGTGCAGATGCGCAATGTCGCGCGCTTTCGCGATTATACGCGGGAACGCGGCACCTCGTTCTCGCTGACCTTTTGCCTGATGCGGCAGAACTGGCATGAATTCGGCGATTACTGCCTGATGGCGGATGAATGGGATTGCGCTGTCGGCGTCAATACGGTGCTACAGCCGCCGGAATTCGGGGTCTACACGCTGCCGCCGGCGGAGTTGCGGAAGATCGTCGCGGCGATGGAGCGCCAGGCCGGCGCGCTCGGGACAAAGCTGCGGCGTAATCGCGCGGTATGGTTTGGCGAGCTTGAACGGCTGCGGCATCATTGCATGGCCGGCGCCGTCAAAGCCGAAGCGGCTTGAGCGGCGATGGCCCGCGATAGCGCGCAGGCTTGGGTCCGGTTATTATTGGCGCGCGGCTATCGCCGCGACCAGATTATTGTGGAGGAGAGAACGGCATTCGTGTCCTGTTCCGTTGATGATCTGCCGGCGGCGGCGGCGTTGGTCCGCAATCCGCATAAGATTGATCTGCTGCGTCCGGAGATTTTACAGGAGCTTCGTGAACTGCTCCTCAATGGCCGTCTTCCGCACCATCTTCTGGCGTTTCCTCCCGACAGTCTGGTCTATGATACCGACGAGGTCGACGATGATTGCATGGCGGTTGCGCTTGGCCAGTATGATGAAAAAGGCGCCTGATTGAGGTGTCTTTGAGCCGCGGCTCAACGGTAGCCATAGGCGCCATTCCCTCGCTGTAGGCGCGTTTGCTCAATCGAACGCTCGGTCCGCCGCGGCCGGAGATGTTGCCCAGCTGAGCGCGGCTTATTGTTCTGTCGCTGTCATTACTGCGATGCCGTTACAAAATCACCTTTGAAGAAGCGCTCGAAAGTCTTCAACGGCTGCCAGTAGAATTTGCCGACCGGATCGTAGATGTTCAAGCCTGGCATATTATGCCGCACCTCCGCGCTCTCGACGACGATGGCATGGGGCATGCCTGGTTGGACCAACTGACCGGCCTCATCCTGGTAGGCGTTGAACTGTCTTACGCCTGCGATCACCGGCTGGCGATTGATGGCGACTTCTTTATACAAATCCGCTAATCCTTGGCCCATCCTGCTTTGCAATCCAAGTTCCTCAAGGCCCTCCCGCATCTGCTGCATGTCGACCCCATTTTTTAGGATATCTTGCATATCCGTCCGCGGAATCGCGTCGATCACCTCGAAAATATCTTTGTCCACGGTGAGTACATGGGCAACACGCTGGACGCATGCGGCGCCGCAAACAGGCGCATTGCCCTGCGGTTGACCCCATTTAAATGGATAGACCTCGGCGCCCTCGTTATAAAACTTCGGCAGACCCGGAAGCCCGGCATTGCTTTTGATGCCAATGCCGTAGTTCGATTCCACTGCTTTCAGTGCGGCCACGATATCCTCGGCCTGGTTCGCCATCAGTGGCGCTTCCCTCGCCGCCTCGGCAGCCAAAGGCGCTATCGCCTGGGCTTCGCTTGCGCCGCCGCGCCCTTGCGGCCCTCGACAGCTGTTTTTCGTGAACGTGCCTTGGAAACGCCATTTGGTAACAACGCCGGGAAACAGCTCGGCCTCATCCCCAACAGCGTTCGTGTCCTCTCGCTCAGCCCGGCCGCCTTTCAGGGGCTGCTCGGTTTGAATGGCGCCCTGGGCAAGGCGCTCGAGCCTGAGCGCAGTGGGCGATGATACGCTTAACGATAGCGATAGAAGTAAACTTTATTGGAATTTAAATA
>Ga0116231_10014709_pt1 | contig 10403 bp, 10 predicted proteins | sample S1TSphgellanicum_2_FD_89695 | JGI IMG/M metagenome (GOLD analysis project Ga0116231, IMG submission 89695) | Host-associated microbial communities from peat moss isolated from Minnesota, USA - S1T2_Fd - Sphagnum magellanicum MG | ecosystem: Host-associated > Plants > Peat moss > Unclassified... | reverse complement strand
TGTCATCGATGTGAGCCGCACCATCACCGAGGAAGTGAGGGCCCGCGAGGCGGACAGTGGGTGAAGTGAATCGGCAAGAGAGGCGCGCTATTTCGCAGATATGTCTTCTAGCGACATCCTGACCATCGGAATTGACTGAACGAGATGTAGGGGTTGCCGGGGCCACGCGCCAGGTAGTCTAGGCCCGGCTTTGATCCTTGAGGAGCCAATACACCGCGCCGAGAACCAGAGTCACGGCGGCCAGCGCGGCGATTGTGTCGGCATGCATCAAACTCGCATCGAGAATGACGAACTTACGGCTCATTGCCAGCAAGGCGATCAGGACGACGGTACGCACTTGGACGATGCTGTCGCGCCGGAGCGCCGCTTTGACGATCGAATGCTTGAATTCCATGGCGATGAGCACCGTGAAGATGGATCCGAAGATCGCTTGGAAAACCTCGTGGTCGAGTGGATCAAGAGCGCCGCCCAGCACCAACGGAAGTACGCGCTCATAGAGCTGAACCAGGGCAATGAGGATCATGATTGCGATGATCAGACTCAGGGCAATCGCCACCATCTGTTCAAATCGCTCATAGATGGTCATCAGAGCCCAGCGCGCTCGCACGTTGCGCAAGGCCGCTCTGATGATCCGACGCAATGAATGTTCGGAAGAAGCCATAGGATTGCGCGAACTAAGGGGCCGTTGATCTCATCTCGTAGCCGCTGCGAGAAACGGGTTTCTTCATGCGCACTCACAGGTCCGCCGCGACAAAGTCGCTGCTGAACTGACATCAGCGCGGCGATGAACCAACCGAACCGTCGATTTTCCGGGGCGCCGCCGTCTGAATGGGTGCATCGGCTGGAGGCGCCGTGGACGTCGCCCCGTAAGCGCACTCGGCAGTTCCAATTCCAGACCGTGCGCAGCGACCGGGTGGACGGGTGAAGTCGTTTTCGGCTGTCCGCTGCGCCAACCCTCCATGGGCGAACCGGCGACCGCGAACACCGGCAAACGTCCGCAGCGATAAAGGCGGGCGGACGGCCCTGCGACACCATAGGGCCAACCACGTACCGTGCTCGGCTGCCTCAAATCGTAGACATATGCGTCGGACGGCAGGCTCGCAAGCCAGCCGCGAATTTCGCTATCCGCGTGATAGGCACCGCGCGGGCGCAACGCCAACGCCCGGCGATGAGCCCACACGAGGTGCGCAGTGGCGCTCAACTCCTGCAACCACGCGAGGGTCTGACCGCGATGCGCGTGTTCGTGCAGCGTGCCGAGGAATGCTTGCAGGTTGTCGCTGATATGTAGCGCCACTTGCGGATCGGGGAAGACGCACCATACGGGACCCAGAAAATCCTGGCCACCGACTTCCGCAACCCAGCGCCGCCCGGCGTCGTCAATCGCTATCGTCAGGCAGGGCCGCAAGACACTGCAAGGCTCTTTGGGAAAGCAGGCTCCCGTAAAGTCAATGTGCCCTAGTTCCGTGTCCGCGAGACCGCAGCAGCTTGCGAGCAAGTCCCGTAGCCGCGGATTGATAATGCCGGGGTATGCCGAGCTCAAGTTTTCAATGAGCTCCGGACTGAGGCCCGGAAGGGATTTGACCGAAAGCCTTTTGCCGTTGGCGTCAACCCAGGGCGTCGAGAGCAAGGGAGTCATCGTGTCAGGTGTTGACATGCTGAAATCCTCTTCAAGAACCGGGGCCTGAAAGAGCCATATCCTCTTCAAGCAATAATTTTAACCATCGACCGGACGCCGCCGTGACGCGCGCGGCCGGTCACAAAGTTGGCGCCCAAATGTGTTTTTCAAGGGCCGGCGTGCCGATACTAAGCGGTCGCCCAGTAGGTCGGTTCCGGGTATTGTTGGTCAGCGCACATATCAATTGAGGTGAGGCGATGGAATTGCATCAATTGTTCTACTTTGGGTCAAGCGAGCTTCTCTACCGCCTGCTTTTGGTTGTTTTCGGCACGGGCGCTGAAATGTTTCCCGCGAAGCGCGATAGAGTCCCAGGTTAGTCTCCGTCGGTATTGCGCATGAGTGATGTGACGCTGGAACGGCTCGCAGTTGGCAGCACCGCTATGGCGTATACCCGTCCGTCAAAGTACCCAGGAATGCGACAACGTTGGCCTCGTCATCGGCTGACAGACCGAGGTTGCCGATCAGCGTTGTTTCGTTCACCGCGACCTCCGGCGCCGGCCAGCAGGTCACGCCGACACCCGTATCACCGGTACAGCGGGGCAGCACGTCGCGGGTATTATAGAAATGCACGATCGGCGGCAGGCTGCTGAAAAACCCATTGTGCATAAAGGTCCGGGTTGCACCGGGCGCAGGGAGGGCGGCCACGTTGCGCAAGGTCGGCACCTGGAAGGTCCCGACGAAATTCGGCGCCTGCGCCTGAAATTCCCGATTGGTGTCCAGGGGCGAAGCGAGGAATGCACCGACTCCTTCATCGATGAAGTCCGGGCCCGCCGGATTCGCCACATAGCCGTACTCATCGGGGAGATTTTCAGTCAGATACGGCACTTGGGTGTTGTGCGGAATACCGGTGTTGTGCGCGGAAAAATCGGTGAATAAGGGCGGCGTTTTTACTCCCTCGGGCGGCGTCAAACCGTGGCACATACTGCAATGCGCCGCGCCTGTGAACAAAGCGTAGCCTGCCGCCTCTTGTTGCGTAAATTGCGCGCTGCCGGCCTGCACCGCGTCGTATTTCGAGGTGAATGGCGAAGCCAGAATGGACTGGCCGTATTCCTCGATATTGAGACCGACAAAACCAATAATTGCATTGACCGCCACCCGATCGCTTTTCGACAGATGCAGCGGCGTTTGGTCTGGGCCGCCATTATTCGGCTGGGCGCAGACCGTGTCGGTATCGGGTGGCCATGTAATCTGAATCGAACCCCAGGCGGCCACGAACTCGCTCGCATACGCCCCAATGGCAATGCGTCGCACCACGCAAGCGGGGTCCGGCAGGGCCATTTCCAAGGGATCCACCAATGGAAACGCTGCCTGGTCTTGGCCCGGATTACCCGTGACCAGCCCGGCGGCGCGAGCGTCCCAGAACAGACCGCCGGTGAATGAGGCCGGGGTACTTTCGGTGGCTGGATGAAATTGCAGGAGAGGTGCGAATTCAGAATAGGCCAGGCTTGGTGGTGTACGAAACCCGGCACGCTGGGTCAGAGTGCCGGGAAATATCCCGGCTGCGGGCGTGAAGGCGCTGATGCCGTCCTGAAAACCGGCCGCCGGCGTATGGCAGAGCGCGCACGCTTCGTTCTTTCTTGCGGATAATGTCTTGTCGAAGACCAGCGCTTGGCCTAGCGTGGGCAGGAACAGGGGTTCGAACTTGACCAGTTTTTTCAAGGCCTGCAGGCTTGCCTGTTCGGTCGCATCGATGGCCGCCAAATTGGCCTCGGCTTCCGGATTGCTCAACAGAATCCCGGGGTAATTTACGGCCGGGCACACAGAGTATCCCGGGCACGCAGCCTGCGCGGCGCCGGCGAGTAGCAGCGCGGTGAGGGCGAGCGCGGCGGTGTGCGAGCGGCGCTTGATATTCCATGGCTCTTTCATATTGATTTCCCCTAAGAATACTTGGAGTCGATATTGCACAAGACTTCACCCGACGTGTCCGGTCTATTTGATGAGAAAGCCCGGTTTGCCACCCCGTTCGCTCGTTGCTTATGCTTCTCGGCCGTTCGCAATCGGCGCGAAATTAGATTCAAGCCCCCAATCGAAAGATTCGGGCATGAGCACGACGGAGAGCCTGCGCAGGGGGATCGTTACCGAATGGCCGAGACATGGGGCTTCGCGTGGCTCGGGAACCGCAGCGCGTAGAGCCCGGCCCGTCAGGGGAGACGCCCAGCGTCTATCTGCCTTGCGTCTATGAACTTTATATGGTACATGTACTTTGAAAGGTTCAGGTCTTGGTCGACTCGAAACAACCCAATCCGCGGAAGACTCCGCTCGTTTTCTATCGCAGCAAAGCCGGTGCTGAACCCGTGCTGGATTGGCTGAAGAGCCTGCCGGCGACGGAACGTAAGGAAATCGGGCGCGACTTGATGAGAGTGCAATGGCGATGGCCGGTCGGTATGCCGATCTGCCGGCCGAGGGGATCAAGTCTGTGGGAAGTGCGCAGCAATTTGCCGGGCAACCGCATCGCGCGAGTCTTGTTCTGCGTACATCGTTATGAACTGATTGCACTGCACGGCTTTATCAAGAAAACGCAGAAGACCGCGCCGGCCGATTTGGACCTAGCGAGAAAGCGAATGAACGAGGTGACGAAATCATGAGCAGGAAAAAGAACCCACGTATCGGCGGCAAACTCGATGACTTTCTCAAATCGGAAGGCGTCTTCGAAGAGTTGCAAACGGAAGCTATCAAGGAAGTCGTTGCCTGGCAGCTCGGCGAAGCGATGAAGCAACGCGGCGTATCCAAGGCCGGCATGGCGAAGCTCCTCCATACCAGCCGCACGCAAGTCAATCGCCTCCTCGATCCACGCAGTGACATAACAATCTCAAGCCTGCAACGCGCGGCGGCGCTAGTCGGACGGCAGGTGAAGTTGGAATTGGTCTGACCCTCTGCGATCATGAATTCTTTCGATCGCGATCGTTGAGGCCAAAGCGAGCTACAAACCAGCAGCCAACGCGGTGCAGCAAGCGCGCAGCTACGCTGAAACGTTCGGACTGAAGTTCGCCCACGCCACCTATGGCGCAGATATCCAAGAAACGACGGCCGGCAAGACTTTTGATACTCAAACCGAAACGTCGACGTCGACGGGCACGGCTCCGGCTCTGGGCTATGCGACCTAAGTGAGCACGGCCGGCAGCAAATCTCAGGCATCTTCAGGAGATCCGATCGGACTCGAGATGACAGCGGTTCGTATCTGGTCCGCCGCTCGCGAGGCTGCGGGCTCGATTTACTCGCTAACACGGGTTAGACTTTGCCTAAATTCCGACGAAAAGGATTTCGGTATGCGGATCCAGTCTATCGCAATTTGGCCACTGGTCATCATCGCCCCTGCGATGGGCGCTACGCCGGTCGACAGCAATTTGGTCACGACGTACTCGCTCGGCCCGTCTTCGTCGACGATCTCCTATCTGGTCTGCGGGTCGACGCAGGAATCAGAAGGATGTTACGCCTCGGGCGACGTCGGGCCGTTCGGCCGTGTCGGTGCGCTTCTGGAAAGCGAGGCGAGCGAATCCGGCAATGTAGTCACTCGCGAGGTTTATGTCATCGACACGGCCGCCGGCTCGAGCGGAGACGCCGTGGAGCTCTCGGTCTATAAGAAGACTGACACCGTGACGGCGTCTGACGATACCGTCGAGGTCACCTTGCTGCGCTCGGTATCGCTGCCGCTTCGCGGCGGCGAGCACGCGAATTGCTATCTGGCGGGGAGCAATGCCTATCTCTATGTCGCGACGGATACCGGTGCCACGGCTGCGCAGATCAAGAAAGGCAGCTGGCAGGTCACGAAGATCTCTTATGAGAGCGATCCCGCCCCCACCCGTGTGCTCAGCATCAGCGCGACCACGGCGGGTGCCGTCACGATTGCATTTGGCGGAACGACGCCGAGCGCAGCCGGCTATGTGAGTTTCAATGCGGAAGGTCAGCAGTTCGAGCAGGGCGGCGGCTACAATGCCTACCTCAACAGTGCGATCGGACTCTCGACTTTCGAACTCCCCGCGCCCAGCGCGGTCGCTGTCCCGTCCGCCGCCGCGGCGGCGAGACCTGCGGCGGTTGCGCCGAGCACCACTATTCCGATCACGGTCGTCTCGAACTATGAGTTCGAAACCCTGTCTCAGACGAACGCGGCATTCAACGATCTGGTGTTTTTCGACTGCGGCTCAACGCCGCTCAGTTCGGGCTGTTTTGGTTCCGCGACCCTCGGCCCGTTCGGGAACATCGGCGCTGTGCTCGGCGGCGTCATCACGTGGCGGGACGATACCTTGAGCCAGCACATATATGTGCTCGACAGCGCGGCGGGGCCGCAACAAAAAGAAGTCGTGCTTTACGACTACCTGAAGACCGATGTCTACGATCCGGCCTCCGGCAACGTCCTCGCAAGCGCAAAACTTGCGGGTTCCGTTCTTCTTCCTCTCACGGGCAACATCAAAACCCGAGCGTGGCTCGCCGGCAGCGGCAATTTCCTGTACGCCGGCACGAGCGCGAGCACCGCTGCCGCCATCATCGACACGGGCACGCTCGCTGCGTCGAGCTATGGTGGATTCTCGCCCCCCGTCGACGTGGGCTCGATCACCGTCAACGACTACGGCTACGTGAGTCTCGTCTTCGCCAAGGCGTCCAATGCGGTCAGTGGCTTCTATCTGCTGAACAAGGATGGGGAGGGCGAGGAGGACGGCGGCGGGACCGAGTATGTCGCGAGCAGTTTGGTCGGTTTGAATGCCGAGGGCCTTCCTCCCTGAAGGGGTTTCCCGCATAGATTAGACCCGTAGGGATGCGATGTCGGCGTCGAGCTTTTGACGCGCCACGTTTGGAATGAACACATTCGATTTCGAACGGGAGTCGGCCGGGTATCTAGAGACGGACCCCTGGGACGGTGACATCGATCCATGGGATGGTGCGTCCGGACTGGATCCCGCGCCGACGCCCGAGCCTTCCTTGCAAGTCCTGTATCCCACACGTCAAGACTATGTGCAGGCGGTTACGATCAGTGCAGGTAAAGCCGTGGCCTCGGGGCTCCTGTTGCCGGCGGATGCCGCTGAGGCAATATCGCAGGCCAGCAACGCGTCGGTACCGTAAGGTCAGCTTGCGCGAACCGTGACATTCGTCTTGATGGACTGCGCAATGAAGCATTGCTCGTGTGCCTCGTGATGCAAATGCGCTTCTTGAGCCGGATCAGGCTGTTTCGACCCGCTGTAGCGGATCTTTGGCTGGAGGGTGACTGTGCTTACCCAGGGAATGCCCCGGTCATTTTTCGTCAGCGTGCCGATGGCTTCATCCTCATAGCTGTCGACCTGGAAGCCTTCCTTACTGGCGAGGTATAGGAATGTGAGCATGTGGCAGCTGGACACTGCCGCGACATACGCCTCCTCAGGATCAACATTGGCGGGATTGGACCAAGGAGCCGGAACGACCGAAGGCGATGGTGATGCAGGCACGACCACGCCACCGTCGAAACTCCACGTGTGCTCTCGTGAGTATCTACCCTTTACAAATTCAACACTCGAACACGTCCACTTGATCGTTGCCCGATGTATCGACATGTCCCTTTAGCCTCTCGGTTTCAACCGAAACGATGCCGTAAGAGGATAGGAAACATAAACCGCCTGACAGCAAAGATCGTAGCGCAGCTCGAGGGTTGGTGTCGTGCCTGACAGCGGGGCGATAAAGTCGATGGAGGAGAAGCAGGCACGGATCCTGACGGTGATCGAGCCCAGAGGGTGCCGGGTCGACTCGTCTTCACGGCTATCGCGAAGCGCGGCCACGCGCCGGCTGGGGGCGCCGGACCGCAGGTGTCGCCGCGCAGCGAGGTCACAATCACAAAGCTGGGCGACTCATTGCCGAGGGTGGTGGTTAGGCGGCGAGTACGAGGAATCGCTCCCTCGGCAGACCCGATCAAACGCTGCCCCTGTGACCGCGTCGGCATCGGCTACGGTCTTCACGGCGCGGTGGCCATCCTGGGCGCCGGGGGAACCAATGCAGCACTGCGTTGCTACAAGCCGTTCACGCACTGCGATGGATCAATGAGGGTAAGCAACACTGCCTGATATAGATTGGTATGCCGGGTTAGGCCCCCCACGGCGATACTGCAGTCATCGTTGACCGAGTATGCGTATTGCAGAATGATTTCGGATGCATCCGTGGCGCTGATCAAGGCGTTCAAGTCCTGGATTGGCGCGGAAACGTTGCCCCACAGGACAGCATGAGGACCCTTGGCACCGGTCGCCCACGACTTGCCTACGATGATCCCGCGGTTATTGATGGCGGTGGCAGCACTCTGTCCGCTCAGCGTACCTAAGTCGGTCATGCCACCGTTGATCCAAGCGGCGGCGCGCGAGCCGTATTGTTCCCCGCCCTCGGTGGTGACACCGACAACGATGCCGGCGTTGTTGACCGCGAGCGCTTTGCCGCCGTTCGAGCCTGCATTAAGCGGCAATTTTGTAGGCTGGGTGCCGTGCCAAACGACTGGTACGTTGTGAACTTCGCCTACGATGAGGCCATTGCTGTTTGTCCCCAGTGCTTCGCCAAAGTCATCTGTCCCGAGACCGAGTTCAATTGCGGTTGCGCCGCTCCACACGACCGGGACTTGGCTGCTATCGTTCTCGGCATATCCAACCACTTGTCCGGCATCATTCACAAAAGAGGCGTAGGTCTGGTTGTATTTCGGAGACGGCGGCGGCAGCAACGTTGGTGTTCCGTTAGTCCAAAGTACCGCCTTATTTAGCCCGCCGGTCACGACGTTGCCGGCGACCTGACCGGCATTGTTGATGCTGAGCGCGAAGTTTTCGCTTGTGCCTGCGACTGCGCCAAGAAGTGTCGGTGTGCCGTCTTGCCAGACCACCCCGCAGCCGACGTAGAGCGGGCATGCCGAAGAGCCACTGACGACACCTACTACTTCACCGGAATTATTGACGCCCGAGGCGACAGACAACGTTCCCCCTTGGACGTTGGCCAGCATCGTCACCGAGAACATCGGCGTTTGAGCGAAGGCCATGGCCGATGACAAACTCGTGCCGACCACGAGGACCATAAACAGTCGGCTCTGTGCAATTGCGTTTCGCATGGAAGAGAATCCTTTAGTTCGTCGCCGTTCGATCAGGCGACACTCGAATTAGAAGCAGCAGCATTCGAATCCCTATCATAACCCGCAGCGTCCCGGAAGGCCTGATCGTCTTGTGATCCTGCGCGTCAACGCCGTTTTGCCGAACGGATAGGAAACATAAACCGCCTGACAGCAATGATTGTCGCGCAGCTCGAGGGTTGGTGTGCCTGAAAGCGGGTCGATGAAGTCGATGGTGGAGAAGCAGGCACGGGATCCTGACGATGATCGAGCCCAGAGGGTGCCGGGTCGACGCGTCTTCACGGCTATCGCGAAGCGCGGGCACGCACCGGCCAGGGGCGCCTCACCGCAGGTGTCGCCGCGCAGCGAGGTGACGATCACTCGAATAGGTTGATCGTGGCCGAGGGTGGCCTCCGCGCCGCCGCTGCTCTCGGTATCGCACATGTGTCTCGCCACGACTACCGCGTCGATCGTCGGGTGCTCCGATATCGCCTGATACGAATCCCGCGACGAATACGCCTACTCCCTAGAGGTCATTTCGAAAACAATCTGGGAGGGCGAGCTTATGTCGAACGTTAGACGTCTTAGCACTGGCGCGGTTGCCAGGGGATCATGGTGTATTGCAGCCGCGGTATGTGCGTTCGGCCTGCCCTCGTTCGGTGCGGCAGGGCCCGACGCACCGTCGCCCGCTCGGCATTCCGACCTATCCTTGCTGCCCTTGAATTTCGAGGTCAATCAAGGTCAAGCGGCCGACAAGGACGTGCAATACGTCGCGCACGGCAAGTCCTATGGCATCGCCCTGACCAAGCAGGGTGCGGTACTCGCTCTGGGCGGCAACAAACAGGGCACGTCGACCGAGGTCATCGGCCTCGAGCTCATCGGCTCGGACTCGGCCCATGAACCACGCGCCGAGCAACCGTTGCCGGGCAAGGTCAACTATTTCATCGGCAATGATCCGTCGCAATGGCGCACGGGTATCGCCACTTACGGCAAGGTGCGCTATGAAGGCGTGTATCCCGGTGTGGATCTCGTCTACTACGGCAATCAAGGGCACCTCGAATACGACTTCGACCTCGCGCCGGGCGCCGATGCGTCACACATTGGTCTGCGGTTTAAGGGCGCGGACGAGCTGAAGGTCGCGGCCGGCGGGGATCTCTCGATCGAGACCCATGGCGGCAAGCTTGCGTTCCTGCGACCGGTGGCCTACCAGTGGCACGGCAACCGACGCGTGTCGGTCGCGGCGCACTACCGCGTGGAGGGTAACACCGTGCGTTTCGCACTCGGCCGTTACGACCACACAAAGCCGCTGATCGTGGATCCTGTGCTCAGCTATTTCAGTTACCTGGGCGGCAGCAACGCCGATTACGTCGGTATTGGCCAGGCGGCTTTCGACGATGACCAAACCACGGTCACGACGACGCAAGGCGCCGCCGTCGACAGCGCTGGCGATCTTTACGTGCTGGGTCAGACCGTAACGAGCCCGGCCGGCGTGCCGAACTTCCCGACGATGGGCAGCGGGCCTGTCGCCCCGCTCGCCAAACCTTCGAGCAACTACGGGCTGCCATATGTGTTCCTGAGTAAGGTGGCGCCGGATGGTTCCACTCTGCTCTTCTCCTCGTACTTCGGCGGCAACTATTACGATTATGGTGCGGCCATTACCCTCGACAAGACGGGCCTCTATCTGACGGGGAC
>Ga0116231_10014708_pt1 | contig 10404 bp, 11 predicted proteins | sample S1TSphgellanicum_2_FD_89695 | JGI IMG/M metagenome (GOLD analysis project Ga0116231, IMG submission 89695) | Host-associated microbial communities from peat moss isolated from Minnesota, USA - S1T2_Fd - Sphagnum magellanicum MG | ecosystem: Host-associated > Plants > Peat moss > Unclassified... | reverse complement strand
TGGGGGGGGGGGTTCGGGGGGGGTGGGGTTGACAATGTGTAGTTGAATTGAAGAGAAAATGGGTGTTGAGTGTTGTGGGGGTTGAAAGTGAGAGTAGGTTTAGGGTTCAGGTACCTGAATTCTAGTACCTAAACATCTGAATTCTAAAGAGTTTGCAAAGCTTTGAAGCAATCATGATGTCCAAGAGGATGAAGTGTGGGTTTTCATGGTCGGTGAAATGTTTGTTGGGTTTGCTAGAAACATGCTGAAGCTCTTCTAGAGAGTTTTTGTTGGGTAGTTGACTTGGTTCCCCTATGGATTCATGTGAAATTGATGTCCACTTGTGGGGACCCACTACCTACCTTGTTAGTTGGAGAGTTTTCTCCCACTCAAGCAAATTTGGGGCTTTAAAAAGTTCATAGCATTTTTGGTTTTTTTTGCTAATGATATTTTAAATTATAATTTTAGCTAAGTAAGCATCCACATTAATTTATTTTTTAAAAATCTAAAAAAACAATTGACAACAATGAACATTATAAGTTCATTTACAAGTTTTATATGCATAGTGACATTCAATGTATGAAAATTTAAAAGTAATTCATTTGATTTATACAAACAATTTGATTGTGATTTTATGAAGGTCTATCAGAACAATAGTTTGTTTCATAACAATTTTTTTAAAATAAATATTTTAAATTGAATAATGTTGAAAACCATTTAATCTTTTGCAATATTCCAAGAATGTCCTTGTGATGCACATTTAAACACATCATACTTTACAATTACCCTACCTTAAAAGAGTTTTTTAGTTAAATTCACTTGGTTTGGTTTGAAGGCCTTCAAAATCCACTTGCAAAATAAATCATTCATAACCTTCTTTCTAAGTCCAAGGTTTAGCCCACCAATCATTTTTTTTACATAATAATTTTTAGACCAACTTATTCTAGTTTTAGTGTTGTAGTATTGACCACACCAAATTTAATTCCACCATAAGACTTTCTATTTTCATACAATTTTGATATCTTCGGCCCATATAAAGTACCAAAATTTGGAGCTTAAAACAACATTGACTATCACTCCTCTTCGTGCAAGTGAAAGGTGAACTATGTCCCAAAATTTTAACTTTTTCTAGAGTTTTTCCAAGAAAAAGCATTGTTACTTTCATGACCCACTAAGGTGAAGGAGGTATCATCAACATATTGGTCTATAATTTGTTCCTTTTCTTTGTCAAGGAAAAGAGTTCCTCTAATCCCACCATTTTTTGTAACTTGTTTAATCATGATGTTAAACACTTCTCCCATCAAGAGGAAGACATATGGGACAAGGGGACATCCTTGTTTCACTTTTCTCTTAATTGGGAATGATGAAGTCTTAATCTTGTTGAAGCATATGGTTGATTTTTCATCTAAAAAAGAAGACTAACTATATCAATGAATTATACCACCATCACCATTTTCCTCGTTGTACAAATGAAAAAGTTCTAAAAGACCTTGTCATAAGCTTTTGTAAAATCAAATTTTAAAAGAGATTAAATATTGATTTGAACATCTAGGCCAATAAACATTTTGTCGATCAACAACACATTTCAAGAATGCATTTAAAGGGGAGGATGGTTGTTTGATCAACGCTTATCACATCCATAAATATTGAAGTTGTAATTGATGCATCTTTGTGAAGATTTCATACACAATATTTAAAAATGATATAGGTCTCAAGTTCCCCAACTACTCCTTGTTTCTAGCTTTGGATATTAAAGTAATCAAAACTTTCATGATGCCTTTGGGAAATCTACCATTAAAAATGGAACATTTGACGATATTGAAAAAATCATCACCTATGACATGCTAAAATTTGACATGGAATTAGGTCTCATTTGGTCCAAGTACTTTACCTCTTGCCAATGATTTAAGGGTGTGGAGCTATTCCTTTGTGAAAGGAGTGGCCAATGTGATGTTTATATATTGATTAAATTTTTTCAAGATGTTGTCAAGGACCTCCTTCCTTAGCCGATTTGTTGTTAGTGCTTTGGGGTCTATATGATAAAAGGTTATGTAAAAAGTGCAACATGTGCTTTTCATGTTCTTCAATTGTTTCCATGGTACTCCATCCATTTTATTCATTATTGTTATAGTTTTGCTTTCATTTCATTCACCAACTCCTTTGAAAATTTCTTTGGAGTGCAATTGTTCTTCTCCATCCATCTAACCCTAGCCTTAATCTTTATTCCCTCAACTTTCACATCCTCCATGAGCTTGATTTGGCGTCTAAGGTCTCCCACAACTTGTCGCAAGAGATAATCATTAGCATTGTTTTGAAACGTTAATTGGATTTCTTCCAAGTTTCTTATAGTTGAATCTTCAATTTTTCTAGATTTTGTAGTTTTATATTTGAAGTATATTATGTAAAATTTGATGATTTTGTGTATTTTCACAAAGAACATGAACTCTCTTTCGTTTCTCTTTGTTAGATGGCAATATTCTAGTCTTCCACTTGGTCGAGAAAGCACGTACCGTATCACCACGTTCGTTTCACACCAATATCAATTATTTTAGGGGTATTGTGAAAAAAAAAAAAAAAATCTGAGGGGGGAAGTGCGAAATGTGAAACAAACAAAATTAATTAATTTTCGCAACTCGGAATGCCATCTCCTCCCCCTGAACAACCCAGTCCTCAGGAAGCTTCCTGGCTGCCCCCATCGTCCGTCGCCAAGTCCAGCCAAAGTGCCTTTGAGCAAAAGCTTTGGTGAACGTTTTGGAGACACTAAACTTGACAGGTTGACTGTCCTTGTCCTTGCCAACCACCTTGTCAAACAGTTCAGGAGCCCCCACAACGATCACACCCTGGATCGTGGTTCTGATGATTGAGTTGTCAATCTGCTGGCCAGCCAGGCGCATGCCTTTGAGACAATCAACAATCTGGCTGGCTGTCTCGGGGTGATCCTTGAGAATGCCTCTAGGCTTCTCCGTGTTGCGGCGCACCTGCATGGCTTTCTTTGTTGCCATTAGGCCGATCTTCTCCTGCATATCATCTTTGAGAAGCCAATGCCCCGTCCCCTGATCCTTTGCATACTAACCCTTCATGGTGCTGATCGTTAGTGCGTCAAATGGGCTTCTAATTCTGCCAGGCTTCCTGATGTGTTGCAAATGGTTGAGAGTGTCTGTGAGGGATCGTGGATGCAATGCAACAGCCTAGGCAACGAAAGGCCACAGATCAAGGTTGCCCCACCTCGAATAGTTACCTCCACATCTACTCTTCTTAGTTGGGGGTTGGGTAGCTACCGACTCTTCTATTTCTACCTCCTCAACAGGAGAGATGAGCACCACGTCAGGTTGATGCTTCATCTTGGGTCTTCCTATAGGCCTCTTTGCCTTTTGAACTACCACTCACCGCTCCTCATCCCTAGCAAGCTTCTCAGCCTCCTCCTCCTTCCTTTTCGCCCAATATAGCGCATCTCGCTTCTTTTGCTTCTCAATATTAGCAGGTGTGGCTTTCTTGAAGAAGTTGGTGATCATGGCAATAACCATGACCTACCTAGTGCGCCCCCTTCAGCTGCTTTTCTCTCAAGTTTCCTGAAATGTGATTCAAGTTGAAGCAAGCCTAAGCTTCTCTGATCTTTAGCCTGAGCAGAATGTGATTCCGAGTTACTCAAGTTCACCGAAAAGTTGGTTTCAATGAAAAGGCGCGAATTGCAGACCAACATATGGCCGTCGATCCTGGACTTGCTTTTGTTGAGACCGTACGATTATGGTTGCTCAGTTGTCGGAGTCGTGGCGGCTGAGCTTGGCGGCCGGCCCGGTGGTCAGCGGGCCGCGGCCCGCCCCGATTCCGGTAAACCCATTGAAGTGTGAAATGACAGACCATTATAATTAATTATTTGTGGGTCGATGCGAAAATGAAAATCGTCCAAAATTAAATATTTCGCATCGAGTGGTGTGAAACGAGCGCGGCGGTATGGTATTGATTTTCAAATAGGTGTTCCTAAGCTTTGAGTTGCCTAGCTACATTTTAAAGAACATTAGGTGATGATTTGAACATAAGTCATTTGGACTTTATTGATATATTTCCATAGTTTAACCAATTTTTTTTCTTTCAGGGTAGGGGTTAAATAAAATATATCGCATTGAATTAGGCATCAATCCAATCTTTTCTTTCAATTGTCCCATGAATAGTTTCAAGGGCCATTGAATCTCACTAGATCTTCAATTTGAAGAGTTGTATTCATGGTTTCTTAAGCCAATTTTTCTCTCCTTCCCAAATTCAACCACAAGTAGAAAATTTGTCTACCAAGTTTCCATCAAATTGCAATTACCCCTTATGATCCATCTAGAATCACTAAGCAATCTATCTAATAAATAGTCCCATAATTTACACCATTCAATATAAGGTGTCATTTGGAGCATAAATGTTTAAGAAACAATAGGTTCCCACCAAACAAGCCTTCCAACATTAGCCATTGAACTTTGTTCTTTAAGATAGTTTCATATTTCATCACAACATTAACCCATTTCTTGGTTAGAATTATGTAGGTGGCTCCAGATTTTGCTTCTTGTTCGTTTAAATGATTCATGTATTGAAGGGAAACATCAATTGTCCAACAACTAACATCTCTTCACAATTGAATGCTCAAGTTAGTTTATTTTTCACCTTTGAGTTTATGATCATGCAATGATACCACGTCCATTTTGGGTGTTAACCCCAAAATGTAGATCCACAACTTGTGAATCCCTCATCAAGGTTGTTCAAACCTCATACGTTATATGACAAGATGTGTAGGTTCATGGAAAATGATTTGAAAATTGACAAGTTTGTCCTTAAGCCTTTGAGCTCATGATCTTTCCTTCTTGCCTTTTCTAAATCCTCACAAACCATACAATGATTGTTGTATGTTGGATTCACATGACTTGCTTGGTGTGTTTTGTGTTTTGTTGCATAGTCTTAAAAGAATCTTCAAATCTTTTTTGCACATTATGATAGTTAATTTTTTTGAAGATTGATATTTTAGTGATTTGCTTTTAAGTGGGGCATGGTTATTTTTACTAGGTTAACTTTTTTTTTTTTGCAAGAATTGGGTTCACCCCTTAGGTGCAAAGAAGATAACATGACTTGGAGATGCCCATGTGACCTTATCGTGATGGATTTTTTTTATTGCTTAAAAAAAATGTAATGTTTATTAAAATGATGTGGCAAACCATGATTGGTTACAAAATGTGATGAATTAAAAACCCATGATTTTCATAACAACCAAAATTGTTCATTTTTTAATCATATCATATTATATTATTATATAAGGGTGTAATCATACTAACCTGTACCATTAATAATTGTAACCATTGCTTAATTTTTTGAATATTGGATTGTAAGAAAATATATAAATTATAAATACAAAAATTATTTATAAAATTTTACTGTGAATACATTATGTATATATCATAAAAATTTGGAATCAATACATTGAGTAAAAAATACGTAATTTACACTTTTAATGACTTGTAACCATTGCTTAAAAACAATTTTGAAACTAAAATCACAATTTGAAAATATTTTTTATCAAATATTTTGGGATTTTTAAAATATACAATTTAACATAATAGTATCAATATTTTTTATTAAAAAATTAATTTTTTTTAAAAAGACATATTCTTTAAAAAAAACAACGAAGAAGTTATGGTCTAGGGGGGGCACGTGTGGTTCCTTATAGTGTGATTGGACCCATAAAGGTTTGAATATTTATTGTACATGATTATGACATTTTGAAAGCATTTCAAATCCTTTAAAAAATGAAAACAATAGTGAAAATATTTTATATATTGCTTCATGCATGCTTTTGAATATTTTATCATTGTTAGATATAATCCAAATTATTCCACATGTTTCCATAATATTTTAAAAAGAAAATAATGTAAAAATATTCTAAACTTATAACATCAATACAATTTTTCACACTAAAAACATGAAAAACTAAACATTTGTTACATTTGTTTTGTTACATGTTAACATGAATGCACCCCTTTAAGGTTATCACACATCTTGACTTGTGGCATTACTAGTCAACAATTCTTCTCCTTCATTCATTTCTTTGGGTTATTTTTATGTGGCAAAGTTAAAATTGATTGAATAAGGACAAGTTGGGAATCAACTATTATCTCATCCTTATGCATTTTATGTTTAATCTGATTCCTAGTCTTAACTACACATTTTTTGCCCCATTAACCTTCATCAAGGACCATTCCATAAATTCCACCTAAACAATGGATTGCAAGATTAGTTTTGGGGTCATTATGCATAAGATGTTTTTGTTCCTTGCACCTTTCAAGGTTGGTTGCATCCACCATATTTTCAAAGTTATGGAATTGCCCACAAAGGTGATTGAAATGAAGGGGTTTGCCTTGTTGAATTACACTTTTGAAGCTCAAATGCATTGGAATGGGTTCAATCACTTGGAGGAGTGTTCATTTCTTACATCATGTCATTTTTGTAAGGGTGTTTATGCTCCTATGAGTGTTTACAACTTGTGTAGTAAAACCTTCATCATTTGTTTTGCCAATTCATCTTTAAAAACCAAAAGGTAATGGAACCTTGAACTGATTTTTGACTCTCTATAATACTTTGTTTATGTTACAAGCTCCAAACCATTTCTTAACTCATTAACACAAAAGTCGACATTACAAAGTTGGATGATTAGCCTACATTAATATTGGGCAAATATCTAAGAAATCCAAGTATTAAACTTATATATCATTTTGAATAACACCTTGAAAGTCCTCTAGATATCAAAAAATGATATTTGAATTGATATCTTGATCTTAAGATTTCAAAAATATGAAATTTGGTCAATTAATATCTAAAATGGATTTTGAAAAAAAGATTTTGAAATCTGAATAGGATATCAAATTATTTCCCATATTTGGATATCCCAATTCACAACAAGGTTAGGAGTTAGAACATTAGATTGAGAAAAAAATGAAAACAAAGTTTTGAAAGGCCAAGGTTTCAATTTGAAAGGAAAAAATGCAAACAATGTTTTGGAGGTAACTATTGCTTCTAACCCTAAATCCAAGGGGTTATAAAAAAACCCAAGCTCCAAATCAAACCCCACTTTGTTTAACACAATTTTTTGGTTTTTTTTTTCCCTTCTTGCCTCTTCTTTTTGTTATTCTTTTGCATTGTGTTCTTCATCATTTGTTAATCATCATCATGTTTTTCCTTCTTTATTATTTTCCATTGTTGTTGCTCTATATTTTTCTTTGTGATGTTGTTCCACTCTTTGGCCATAGTGTGCCCCCCCTCCCCCCCCCTAATCATACAATTGAACAACAATTTCACTATTTTTTTTTCTCCTATATTGGGTTACATACTATATGTGATAGTTGGTTGTCCAATTTCTCAGACCAAGTGGAGAGTTGGGAAGCAAGTTTACTAGTTATAATGATGTAAAATTTTCATTTTTCCCCCTTCTTTTATGTTTTGTTCGTTTTTTGATGTGTTTTGTTTCCATATATATATATATATATATATATAAATTTTGTCCCATTACTGATGGTTCATTGTTGTTTTTGTAGTTGTAATGTAGGGCTTATTATATAGCATTTAAAAAAAAAGGTTACATTATACATTGCATTAAACTTCCATTGCACATCACAATAAACCCTAAACCTTAAACCATTCATCATTCATTTGTTTTAATAAATTATTTTTGTTCTTAAACATTTGCATCACATTTAAAAAATTGTACATAGTATCAACAATATCTTTCGTAGATTTTGTAGGACATTTGTTTGTTTGAATTTTTTACATCATTAACTTTGTAGAACATTTATGTGAAAAATGAAAATCAAAATAAAAAATTGTAAAATGAAAAAGCATTAATATTCACAAATGAAATTAATTTGAAAAAGAAGTGGAAGGAATTGAAGAAAACCCAACTTTGCAAACTAAGTCTAGTAGGTTCCTAATAATAAATGAAGAAAATCTATAAACTAAAGAAGAAGAAACTAATCAAAATTTGGAATAATTGCATTTTCAAAGAAGAAAATGGCAACCACATAGTAGGAATGTTTTTATGTTGGTTTTTTTATTGTATTAATGACAATGCAAATGTTTCATTTGAAGCCCCTTAAATCATGTGTTGTATATTGTGTTATTCCAAACTTGTTCTTTCATAATTAAAGAAAGGTCTAATATCATATTGTAAAATAAGTGGAATAACATGTCTAAAAAAACACAATGCAAACCATTTAGTAATTTTCAAAAACATTGAAGAGGGGGTTAGAAATTCAATAATTTAAAGAATTTTGGAGAGACAATTTACAAAAAAAAATAAAAAAAAAAGTTTTTGGTTCTTCCATTTTTTATTCTATTGCTTCAAAAACTCCTTTCAAAAAGGATGTTGTGGGGGCAAAAAATGTTTATGGAGGACCTTGCACTTTTGATAGTGAAAAACCATTTGCTTTTATAGTTTGTGGAAAATGTATGGCGAAGGCATCTAATATTACATTATATCCCCATGTTCAATTTCCTTCAAGATTTTTGTTTTCACACAATGTTCTACTTGGCTTGGTGGAGAACAATAAATAAACATCAAACATATGTTTTGTTTCTTATAAAGGAATGTTATTGTGTTAATGCAAGTTTTGATTTATGGATGTATAAAGGAGTACATGATGTGTTTACTTTGGTTATAATTTTTTTGGGGATTTGATTTTAGGCCAAAGCATGTGATTCTTAATCTATTTGAAGCAATTAACTTCACAAGACATGCATTGGCAAGAAACTTGATTGATCTTTTGCATATATATGGCTTGAAGAATAAGATAATAATGTACGTAAAGAATGAGGGTTCAAATTTGAACGCATTGACAAGTGCACTAAAATTTGTTGTGATAAATATTATAAAACCCATAATTTGATGATTTAAAAAAAATATATAAAACAACCCAACACTAATCTTATCCATGTTCTATGCTAGTTCTAGCCTTATGGGAAGTTATTAAATCAACAACAATAATCGAAATACAAGAAGTTTATATATTAACCCCTAAAAATCTAAGCCTTTGAGAACTAATTTACACTACCAAAAAACTAAAAACATAACATATCTCGTCATGGATCTATGCATATATCTCATATCTTTTCATGAATCTATGCACATGTTAAGAGATAAAGAAAATGCATCATTGGATTTGAAGAATATATTAGTAAAGAACAAGTTACAAAAGTTTCAGAACATTTGATATATGAACAAATTCATGCATTTAGAATGCACCAATTTAAAGAGGTAGAGCTCTTGTTTGAATGAAGTTATGGCAAAACTTTGAACACTCCCCCCCCCCACCAAAAAAAAACACAAAAGAAAAAAAAGAGAGTAAAGCACTAACAATGCAACCTAGGCTTACCAAAAGAAAAAAAAAACAATTTAATTATCTCATGCCTAAATTTCAATTTAGGTGAGATAAGAATGAATTTGATTCAACACTTCAATGAATGAATGGTCATGTAAATTTGATGTTTCAAAAAAGACCTTTCATGTTGGGCAAACACTTGCCCCATTAGCAACACCTAAACCCATTCCTTTGGATGGGTTACCTTACATGAAGTTTAATATAATTGGGCCATTTAGGTTGGGGGAATTTTTTAAAAAAATTTAAATTGAAATTTATATATATATTTTGGGCTTTTTCTATAAAAATAATCAAATGTTTTTTTGGCAAAAATCGATACAATTGCCTACAATATGCAAGGGTACTTAATATATTTTCTACTTTCATATATTGAATATTGCCAAGTTTGGCTAAATAGACTTATGGATGATTAATCAATCATCCCCTTAAGCAACATCACAAAATTATTGAAATTAAAAAACTACATCGTTCACAGATAGAAGTAGTCTCTCTATTGCAGGACATGGCAGGACATGGCAGGGCAAGGCAGGGCCATATTCCAACAAAATTGGCCAGATTAGGTGTTCTACTGTGCAACCCCGGTATATTCCAGCACAAACCGACGAATTCTGCCACCAAAGGCCAAGGAACTGGGGATTCCAGGTTTTGTTCGCACAAGAATCTGTTTTTCTGCAGAGCTCGGAGAAGCTCGTTGTTTGCATAGCCTTGTGTGATCCATTAACCTCGTTCACATGATCTGTTTTCTCACTGCACAAAAAAAAGGTTAGAGTTCTGTTGCACAAGGAGGCAGACTGGAAGACCGGCGAAAATGGTGTTCAGATGCAGTACTAGGACGCCGTCTCTCGGAACAAGAAGACATAACACTGAGTGTTGTGAGCTTTGTTGATTCCTCGGCAACGCACGGGTATGATATAAGAAGAGGCTGCTTCAACTCTTGTGTCGCTGCTGCTCTGTTTCGGTGCGTATTTCATTCTAGAATTCCCTTGGTGAAGAGAGAGAGAGAGAGAGAGAGAGAGAGAGAGAGAGA
>Ga0116231_10014706_pt1 | contig 10404 bp, 7 predicted proteins | sample S1TSphgellanicum_2_FD_89695 | JGI IMG/M metagenome (GOLD analysis project Ga0116231, IMG submission 89695) | Host-associated microbial communities from peat moss isolated from Minnesota, USA - S1T2_Fd - Sphagnum magellanicum MG | ecosystem: Host-associated > Plants > Peat moss > Unclassified... | reverse complement strand
GCCATCGTCATTCTCCAGGAACTGGAGGAAGGAATTGAGCACCCGGCGAATTTCGCCGACGTCGTTCGGTCCTGCGCGTTGAGCGCCGATCGCGTCGAACTCATCGAAGAAATAGACGCCGCGCTGCATGGCGACGGCGTCGAAGACGAGACGGAGCCGCGTGGCGGTCTCGCCCATTAGCTTGCCGATCAATCCATCGTAGAGGACGGTGAAAAGAGGCAGCTTCAGCTCGCCGGCCAAGGCAGCGGCCGTCATGGTCTTGCCCGCGCCAGGAGGGCCTACAAGCAGCAGCTTGCGGCGGGGGGAGAGACCGCGCGCGCGCAGCCGCTCCTGCTGGCGTTGCTCCCGCAGCACACGAGCCAGTCGATCCTGGAGCTCGGGCTTAAGCACCATACTCGACAGGCGGATGTCGGAATACCGGGCTTCGAGAAGGCCGGCGAGTTCGCCCTTCGGCTGCGCCATCGGCACCGGGCCGGCACCACGCCTCGCCACCGTCGAGCTTTTGCCTTTGGCGGCGTCGACAAGTTCGCGGAGTTCCTGGGCGAGCTTCCCATGACCCTGCCTCGCCTCATGCGCGGCAAGCTGCGTCGCCACGGACAGGAATCGATCCTCGTCTCCATCTAGATGGCTTTGCAGCAGTGCAACGATGTGGCGCGCGGTGGTCATCGGTTAGCTCAATAATCCAGCCTCAAATTTGGAGAGAACTTTTCGAGAATCCAGCTTCGGCGATTCGCTGTGTAACGCGAATTCGCACAAGAGGGGTTACCGGCCTTGGCGCCCGCCGCCAACATCGCTTTTTGCCCGCGCGATGGCGCGCAGGTTCGAGCGCCGTTCTGTGGGGCATAAATGCCGGACCTATCCCGCCCATGTTCCACCCCGAGCATTCCCTGGGGCCGACGCTATCAAGCCTTAGGTAGAGGCACAACGCGCGCAATTGTTCGCTGTGCGTCAAGCGCTTAAGGACCTATGCACGTTTGACAATATATTCGCTGTGCAGCAAAGCCATGCCGAATATCGAGGGCGTAACCCGGTGTGGGATCTGCGGTCCGACGCAATGCCAATTACACAAAACTGGATGTGTGCCGGCGGCAGAGCATCATCACCGTTCGGACAGCTTGTGCGTCTCTCGGCGCTTTAGCTCGTTCTCGACAGCTTCCCGCACGAACGAGGCAAGCTGGCGATTGCCCGTAAGGGCCTCGATCCGGCGCACAGTCTCAATCGACAGGCGTATGGTCGTAGCTTTGTGTCCGAGCGCCGGCCTTCCCATGAACCTGCGATAGCACTCCGCCAACGCGCGGCGCCAACTACTTTCCCATAAACGGTAGCGTCTATTGACATCCAGTCCGTTTGGGCCGAATATACGATAGCGTTTATCATCAGGAGAGCATCTCGTGAACAGTGTTGGCAGCACCCGCGGGAGCCTGAGTCGCCGCAGCATAGTGGCGCTCACACCCGCCGCCCTCCTCGCTCCTGACGGGAACGCCGCCATCGTGGGACACGATGAGACCAAAGCCGCCTGCCTCAGGTATGTGGCGATAGAGGACAGGGTGACTGAACTTCTGGCGGAATGGGCGAGCCTCGAGCATCAACTCGCCAATAGGCACGACGACTTCTTCCGCCTCTCGCGCCATGCACAACGGAGACTCCCGGGCGCCCGCCGCTTTTTGGAAATCGAAAAGGAGCTCGACCTGTTCGACGCGGAGCGTGACAAGCTCCTTTCCCACCTGTCGAGCATGAGGAGCACCACGCCGGGCGCAGTCCTTGCAAAGCTCATGGTAGCAGTGCGGATCATCCATCCGGAAGAACACCCAGCCGCTCACCGTATGATTGCCGACTCTATCAATGATCTTGATCGCTTGCTCTCGGCTCGGGGATCATGATCGGGCCAAAGGATGCTGACGCACTTGTCCCGCATATCCATTTGCATTCCGGTCAGCCGCCGGGTTCGCGATCCGTCAAGGCGCCGCCCAAGACTTGGTAGAGCTTGACCACGTTGGAGGCTTCGATAAGTTCGACGGAGATCAGAGACTGTTCTGCGCTATAGTAGGTTCTCTGAGCGGTCAGGACATCAAGATAGCTGTCGGATCCTCGTGCATAGAGGGCTTCGGCAAGGTGAAGGCTGAGGGCGGACGCTGCGACCAGGGCGCGCTGAGCCCTTAGCCGTTCGGCGATCGTGCCGCGCTGAGCCAATGCGTCAGCCGCCTCCCGAAACGCGGTCTGGATCGCCTTTTCATACTGGGCCACATAGATTCGGTCTTCGGCCTTAGCGTAGCCGAGATTGGCTCTGTTGGCGCCCCCCGCGAACAGGGGGACGCTGATGGTGGGCGCAAAACTCCAGACCCCCGAGCCGCCGGAGAAGAGGTTTTTGACCGACGCGCTCTCCGATCCTCCTGAGGCGGTGAGAGAGATCGATGGGAAGAAGGCGGCCCGCGCGGCGCCGATACTGGCGTTGGCGCTTCTGAGGCTGTGTTCGGCCTCAACAACGTCCGGTCTTTGCAACAAAATCCTGGAGTCGAGGGCGTCCGGCACCGCGCCGAGGCGAAGATCGGGATCATCGATCCCGCTGGGGAGGTTTTTGGGATCAACCGATGCGCCGACGACGAGATCAAGGGCGTTCTTGTCCTGGGCGACCAGGGTCGTATAGCGGGCCACATCGTCCTTGGCCTGCTCGACGATGGTCCTTGCGCTGCTGACATCAAGCTCTGACGCGATCCCGCCGGCGAGCCGGCGCTCCGCCAGGTCGAAATTGGCGCCGGCGCTGATCACCGTCGCCTTGGAGACGCTCAGCAAGGACGTGTCCGACGCGAAGGTGAGGTAATCGCCTGCGACTTCCGCCACGAGGCTGATCTGAGTGCTCCGCTTTGCCTCTGCCGTGGCAAGATAGGTCTCGAGCGCCGCCTTGGTGAGGCTGCGCACACGGCCGAAGAGATCAAGCTCGTAGCCTGTGGAGAAGACGCTCACCGAATAGCTCGTTGCGTTCGCATATGCGCTGCCGAAGGCCGGCGGCAGGCCCGTATAGTTCCGTCCCGTCGTCGCCCCGACCGAGGCGTCGATCGTGGGCAGAAGGGCGGCGCGCTGCACCCGATACTGCGACCGCGAGGCCTCAATCTCAGCGATCGCGACCCTGAGGTCACGGTTATTGACCAGGGCCTGTTCGATCACCCGGCGAAGCTTTGGGCCCGGAAAGACCTGAGCCCAGTCCGTGACGGCGCTGTCCTTGGGCGCGCCGTAGGCCGGACCCTGGGGCCAGGCTGCAGGGACCGGCGGGCTCGGCCTTCGGTAACGAGGCTCAAGTGTGCAGCCGCCAAGAAGGCCAGCCGTCAGGCTAAGAACGAGCGCCGGCCGGATCATGCGCCAGCCTCCGGCGCGCCGGAGCGCCCGGGGTTCCTTTTCTTGCGAAGGCCTCCCCGGACGCCGACGAAGAAAAACGGGACCAGGAAGATGGCCAGAACCGTCGCGGTGAACATCCCGCCGATCACCCCTGTGCCGATGTCGTTCTGCCCGCCGGCGCCGGCGCCGGTCGAGATGGCCAGGGGCGCGACGCCGACGATGAAGGCGATCGAGGTCATCAGGATCGGCCGGAGCCTCTGGCGGGACGCGATGATCGCCGCTTCCAGGGGGGTCTTCCCGGTCTTTTCCGCGTCGTTGGCGAATTCGACGATCAGGATGGCGTTCTTGGCTGAAAGCCCGATGGTGGTGAGAAGGCCGACCTGGAAATAGACGTCGTTGTAGAAGCCCCTCAAGCTTGCGGCCAAAAGGGCGCCGATCACGCCTAGGGGAATGACCAGAAGAATGGCGATCGGGATGGTGAGGCTCTCATAGAGGGCCGCGAGGCACATGAAGACCACAAGGATCGAGAGACCGTAGAGCAAGGGCGCCTGGCCGCCCGAAAGCTTTTCCTGAAACGATTGGCCGGTCCATTCAGAGCCGATGCCCTTGGGGAGCCTCCCGATCAGCTTTTGCATCTCGTCCATCGCCGCGCCTGAGCTCTTGCCGGGCGCGGAATCGCCCTGAATCTCGAGGGACGACAGATCGTTATAGTGCTGCAGCTGTGACGGCCCGATCTCCCAGTGACCCGTGGAGAAGGCGGCGAGGGGCGCCATCTCCCCGCCCGAGGCGCGCACGTAGAAGCGGCCAAGGTCCGCCGGGGTCATCCGGAACGGCGCGTCGGCCTGCATATAGACGTGCTTGACCCGGCTGCGGTCGGTGAAGTCATTGATGTAGCTTGCGCCGGCGGCGGCGCTGACTGTGGCGTTGATGTCAGCCAAGGAGAGGCCCAAGGCGCCGGCCTTGGCCTGATCGATATTAAGGTCGAGCTGTGGGGTGTCGGCCTGGGCGTTCGGGCGGACCCCGACGAGGATAGGATCCTTGGAAGCCATGCCGAGAAGCTGCCCTTCCGCCTTAACGAGGGCGTCATGGCCGAGCCCCGCCTGGTCTTCGAGCTCAAGATCAAAGCCCGAGGCGTTGCCGAGGTCGCGGATCGCCGGCGGAATAATCGAGAACACCTGTCCGTCAGGAACCTTCCGGAACGCCTGCATAGCCCGGGCCACGATGGCCGGCGCCCGGTTCTTGCTGGCGCCGCGGTGCTTCCAGTCCTTCAGTTTGACAAAGCCGATCCCGACGTTCTGGCCAAAGCCCGCGAAACTGAACCCGGTGGCGGTGAAGATGTAATCGACGTTGTCCTTCTCGGCCTTGAGAAAATGGTCCTCGACCATACTGACCGTGGCCTGGGTGCGGGTCTGGACCGCGCCGGGCGGCAGGTTGATCAGATTGATGATCTCCCCCTGATCCTCGTCCGGCAAAAACCCTGTCGGCAGGCGCACGAACAGGACCGCCATGATCAGAACCACCACAAGATAGACGAGGCAGGCGGCGATAGGGGCTTTGATGATCCGGCGAAGGGCGCCGTCGTATCGCTTGACGTTGCGATCGAAGGTTTTGTTGAACCAGCCGAAGAACCGGCCGAGGGGTCCGCCGCCGGTCGGCCTCGCAGCGGGCTGGCCCTGCCCGGCTTTGGTCTTGGTCGGCTTCAAGAGGGTCGAGCAGAGGGCCGGGGTCAGCACCAGGGCGACCATGACGCTCAGAACCACGGCGGAGACGATGGTGATCGAGAACTGGCGATAGATCGCGCCGGTGGACCCGCCGAAGAAGGCCATCGGCAGGAGAACCGCAGAGAGCACCGTGCCGATCCCAACGAGGGCGCCGGTGATCTCGCCCATGGACTTGATCGTGGCGTCCTTCGGCGAGAGGCCTTCCTCGTCCATGATCCGCTGCACGTTCTCGACCACGACGATGGCGTCATCGACGAGAAGGCCGATGGCGAGCACCATGGCGAATAGGGTGAGGACATTGATCGAATAGCCGACCACCCCCAGCATGGCGAAGGTGCCGAGCAGAACCACCGGGACCGCGATCGCGGGGATCAGGGTGGCGCGCCAGTTTTGCAGGAAGAGAAACATCACCAAAACCACAAGGACGATGGCGATGAGGAGGGTCCTCACCACATCGGTGATCGAGAGTTTGATGAAGGTGCTGTTGTCCACCGGGTAGGCTACGGCGATCCCTGTCGGCAGTTGCGCCGCGAGCGCTGAGACCCGCGCCTTGACGAGGGCGACAGTCTTCAGAGCATTGGCGCCGGAGGCCAGCTTGACCGCGAGCCCGGCGGCGGGGTGACCGTTCAGCCGGGAGACCTGGGTGTAGGTATCCCCGCCGATCTCGACCCGGGCGACCTCGCCGAGCCGCACGATCGAGCCGTCCGTCGCGGTCTTCAGGATAATCGCCTTGAACTGATCGGCGGTCTTCAGACGTGACTGACCGTTGACCGTGGCGTCCAGTTCCTGCCCCGCGCCGGCTGGCTCTGCGCCGAGCTCTCCGGCGGGCACCTGGACATTCTGGGCGAGGACCGCGGCGCTGACGTCCGAAGCCATCAGTTTGTAGTTGTTGAGCTTATAGGGATCCAGCCAGATCCGCATGGCGTACTGGGCGCCGAAGGCCTGGGTGTCGCCGACCCCGCTCAGGCGCGAGATCGGATCCACTAGCGTGCTGTTCACATAGTCGCCAAGGTCAGTGGTGTCGTGGCGGCCGTCGGTGTCGTAGAGGGCGACCACCATGATGAAGTCGGACTCGGCCTTGGCCACGATCAGGCCCTGCGCCTGGACCTCGGCGGGAAGGGTGGGGGTGGCCTGGGTCAGTTTGTTCTGGACCTGGACCTGGGCGATATCCGGATTGGTGCCGGGGTCGAAGGTGACGGTTATGGTCACCACCCCGTTCGAGGCGCCCGTCGATGAAAAGTAGAGGAGGTGATCGATGCCCTTGAGCTGCTGTTCGATCACCTGGGTGACCGCGCTTTCGAGGGTGGAGGCGGAGGCCCCGGGGTAGGTTGCGGTGATCGACACCGCGGGCGGGGCGATGGTGGGGTACTGAGCAATCGGCAAGGACAGGATCGACAGGACCCCGGCCAGCATGACGCCGAGGGCCACCATCCAGGCGAAGATCGGGCGCTCGATGAAGAAGCGGGAGATCATGGTGATGCGTCAGGAGGCGGGGGCGGTTGGGGGCGCGGGCGCCGCAACCACCTTGACCGGCGCGCCGGGCTTGGCGTTTGCGCCGCCCAAGACGATCAGGCGATCGCCGGCCTTCAAACCGTCTGTGACCCGCCACTGATTGCCGACGACGCCTGCGACGACCAGGATACGCGCCTCCGCGCGCCCCTTCTCGTTCACGACCATGGCGGTCGCTCGGCCTTTCTCGTCGCGGGTCACCGCTTCTTGCGGCGCGAGGATACCCATGGGGTCGATCCCCTCGATGACCTCCGCGCGGACATACATCCCCGGGAGCAAGACGGCCTTGGGATTGGGGAAGATCGCTCTTAGGGTGACTGAGCCTGTGCTCTGATCGACCGTGACGTCGGTGAACTGAAGCCGTCCGACCAAAGGATAGCGGCGTCCGTCCCCGAGCTCGAGGTGGACTTCAACGCGGGGGGTGACGCCGCCCTTCGCGGCGGCCCGCGCCAGATCATCCTTCAGGGCGAGGAGCTCGACCGCGGTCTGGGCCACATCCACATAGATGGGATCAAGCTTCTGGATCGTGGTCAGCGCACTGGTCTGGCCGTTGGTCACAAGGGCGCCCTGGGTGACGCTCGACACCCCGATCCGGCCGCTGATCGGCGCGGTGACCCGAGTGTAGCCAAGATTGATGCGTGCGCTCTCGACCGCCGCGGTCTCTTGCTGAACATTGGCTAAGGCCTCGTCCGAGGCGGCTTTGGCGTCGTCCGCGTCCTGGCGACTGACCGCATTGATCTTCACCATGTCGGCGTAGCGTTCCGACTTGAGCCTCGCGCTGATGAAGGTGGCTTTGGCGTTGGCGAGCTGCCCCAGCGCCTGATCGTAGGCGGCGCGATAGGGGGCGGGATCGATGCTGTAGAGAAGCTGGCCCTGGCGCACATTGGCGCCTTCCTTAAAGAGCCGGGCTTTGATGATGCCGTTGACCTGGGGCCTCACGTCCGACACCTGATAGGGGCTTGTCCGCCCGGGAAGATCGGCTGTCAGGGTCACCGATTGGGCTTTGATGGTGATCACGCTGACCGTCGCCGGTCCCGCGGAGGGCGGAGGTTTTGGCTTGGCGCACCCAAAGAGCCCAAGGCCGCCTGCGAGGATAAGACATAGGCAGACCTCTGGCCGGGCCCTCCCCAAGACGGCGGTCAAAGCAAGGTCTTGAGGCTTGCCTTGAAAAGGCATCCGCACCATCCAGAAAGAGCCGGGAGACCGCCTTGTGGCATCCATGGCGGGCCCCGGAACTAACCTGGATTAGGGTCGTTTATTTCAAGCCGTAGGAACCCCGGACAGGCGGCTTCCCGAGGCATGGTCCGATTTCAAACGCCTTAATCTCCAAGCTCTGCGCGCACGTGCCGCTCTCCTCCGGCGACATCGCGCTTTTGACGGACGCCTGCCAAAATCAGCGCGTTTTTGCCCCAAGAACCGATCTGATCCGCGAGGGCGACAAGCCTGGTCCGGGTTTTGTGATCCTCGATGGGTGGGCCTGCCGCTACAAGCTTCTTCCCGAAGGCACGCGTCAGATCACCTCTTTTCTGATGCCGGGGGACGCCTGCGATCTTCACGCTTCGGTGTCGAGCTCCATGGAGCATTCGATCGCCACCCTGACGCGCGCGCGGATCGCGCTTGTTCCGCGCGGACTGCTGGAGGCCTTGGTCGAGACCCGGCCGGCCATCACCCGCGCCTTCTGGTGGACCCAGCTTGTCGACGAAGACACCCTGCGCGCCTGGATCGTCAGCATGGGGCGGCGCAATGGCCTGCAGCGTGTGGCCCATCTCATGTGCGAACTTTACGTTCGTGCCCGCAGCATAGGCCTCGCCACCGGCGACAGCGTCGAGTTGCCCCTCACCCAGACGGTGATCGGCGACGCCCTGGGACTCACGCCCATTCACGTCAATCGGGTCCTGCGCAAGCTGAGGGTGGGCGGCGTCATGACCATCAGCGGCGGGGTTCTGATCATTGCCGATATCGCCAAGCTCGCCCTGGTCGCGGGGTTTGACGACACCTACCTGCATCGCCGGATTAGCGTTCATTAGGCGTCGCCGGGCGCGGACACTGACTGAGGTTAGCGCATCGGCTCCGATCCAGCCCTAGGATCAATAGGTCGCGGGCAGGTGGTTCCCAGGCGCCGACGACGGAGAGAGGGGCGTGCTCTTCCCTGGGTCCTCAAAGGCGAACCCATGACTGAAGATCCGACCCAGCCTTCCGGAGCGCCGTCCCCCGCCGAACCCGACGCCCACGGCCAGGCCGCCTTGCTCCTGACCGAGAGCCTCTTGCACATGTTGGTGGAGAACCGCGGGCTGACCAACGCCCAGGCGGTGGATGTGGTCCATACCGCTGCGGTGGTGAAGGTGGAAGTCGCTGAAGCTGCGGGCGAATCGCGCGGGCGCATGTTGGAATCCCTGGCCTTGCTGGCGCTGATGGAGTCGAGCTTTCAAGCCAAGGAGCGTGACGGTTGGGCTTAACCGCTTCAGAAGCGTGCGCTCATGTGCAGGCGATCCTGGAGTCCACCGAGGCGACCTCGATGCCGGATCCATCAGCCGTGCGTGCGAATCTGACGTCTTGGGTCCTGTTCGCAACGCGGGAGCGACCCTAACTCGGCCGAAGGATTTCGCTTGGACAACGCCGCCCCCGGCTCATCGACGGCCAGGCGCCATGCGTATGAGCGGCGGACCTTACGGTTGATCATCCGCGCGGCGTCTACGGCGTCGCGATGGGATTGCGGCAAAGCGCCCGTATACTGAAACCCTGCGCGCCTCAGCTCGCCATCCGTCGGCATATATAAATCAAACCTGTCTTCAGTAACATATCTGACGCTATAGCAGTCTGATCCGAGCATTGAATGAGGTATCAAGAGCCACTTGGTATCTAAGCCCACGCTGACGTAGAGCCCTTGCTCTCGTTTGGATAGCATATAGCCGGTTGAAAAACGATCTGGATCGCGAAGTGACTGAATCACGGTTTGCAATGATGACTCGGTAATGCCGAAGCCGAGCAAAGCTCCGGGCGCCAGGACGCGCTCGTGCGCGGAGGCAAATACGATGCTCGCGCATTCGCTGAAGCAATAAGAATCGATAACGACCTCAACGTCGTGGTCGCGTACGAACTCGGCGAGGTCTAGGGCCGCGGCCGGGTCGCCACCCTGACTGCTTATCACCAGAGACGATCTGGCGTTTGCGAGTTCCATCAGCAGGTTGGCGACCGCCGGCCCAGTAATTTCACCGTGAAAACTGACCGTGGCTCTCGAACCCCGATGCTGTGGGTCGGTCCCGTCGAGCGGATCGGCGCCCGTCGAGACAACACTGCTCCATCCGACGAGAGCAAAATGCGCGAGCATCAGCGCCGCTAACGCATGAAGGATAGTCATTCTGCTTGACCTGCATGGATCCCGCCATTCCAGCCTGGTGGCGCGGTTTTGCGCCAATGAACATCCCAAGGGGTCAGATGCAACGGGAGGGCCGGGCGACGGGTTCACTTGCCCTGCAGAAGGTCCATGGTCGGCGGGAACATGAAGAGGATCGCGACGATGAAAAGCGCGGCCGATGTTCAGCCTAAGAGTGTCAGTCTCAAAAGTTCAGCTCATGCAGGCCGTTGTCCTCAGCGGCGCTCCGCGCTGCGGGCCACGGCCTCCCTCAAGCGGGGGCAGGATCAAAAAAGAAAGGCCGCGGCGGTCGCCACGGCCCTTATAGGCTTGAGATCTGATCGACTTAGAACGGGTAATAGCGGAAGCTTGTGAAGACCATATTGTCCGTCGCCTTCGGGGCGAAGGAGGCTGAGGTCGCGTCGGCGAAGGCCTTGCGCTCGGTATAGGAGTACTGGATGCCCCACCGGACCCGGCCGAAGCTGCCCTGGT
>Ga0116231_10014705_pt1 | contig 10404 bp, 7 predicted proteins | sample S1TSphgellanicum_2_FD_89695 | JGI IMG/M metagenome (GOLD analysis project Ga0116231, IMG submission 89695) | Host-associated microbial communities from peat moss isolated from Minnesota, USA - S1T2_Fd - Sphagnum magellanicum MG | ecosystem: Host-associated > Plants > Peat moss > Unclassified... | reverse complement strand
CGCCGGCCGTGATCTCGGCACGCGACGCGGCGTTGCCCCCGCTCGGACCGTGAAGCCACGCGTTCTCGTGACGGGCGCGACCGGTTTCGTCGGCCGTTGCGCGTTAGGGCCGCTGCTGGCGCGTGGCTATGAAGTCCACGCGGCGAGTCTGCGCCCGGCGGCGAGGGATTTGCTCCTCGGCTATCCGTCCGTCCGCTGGCACGCCGTCGATCTCCTGGACGGCCGGGCCGCCGCCGTCTTGATCGCGTCGGTTGCGCCGTCGCATCTGCTGCATTTCGCGTGGATGGCGACACCCGGCATTTACTGGACCAGTACCGAGAACGCGCGTTGGCGCGCCGCGAGCGAGTCCTTGCTCGACGCCTTCATCCGGCAGGGCGGCGTGCGCGTGGTCATGGCGGGCAGCTGTGCCGAATACGATTGGTCGCGGGCCTCGATCTGCGACGAACACTCGAGTCCGCTCGCCGACGCGGTGGGCGCCGCCACGCCGCCTTCGCCCTACGCGCTCGGCAAACTCGCGCTCTCGCGGACGCTCGCGGCGACGGCAAGCCGCGCCGGCATTTCGAGCGCCTGGGGGCGGATCTTCTTTCAGTACGGCCCCCACGAGCACCGCGACCGGCTCGTCGCGTCGGTCATCGTGAGCCTGCTCGAGGGGCGCGAGGCACTCTGCTCGGCTGGACTCCAAGTGCGTAGCTTTTTGCATGTCGCGGACCTAGGCGACGCATTCGCGCGCTTGCTCGATAGTCCGCTCCAGGGTGCCGTCAATATTGGCTCGGCCGAACGCATCACGGTCGCCGCCTTGATCGAACGTATCGCGGCCGAGACCGGTGGCGCCGCGCTCGTACGCCTCGGTGCGCGTCCGGCGCCCGCGGGCGAACCCGCGTTGCTGGTGCCGACGCTCGCGCGTCTTCACGACGAGCTCGGCTGGGCGCCCGCGTTCTCGCTCGAACGCGGCATTGCCGATACGATCGCGTGGTGGCGCGGCGTGCTCGCGGTGCCGGCGTGAGATGGGTGTCGCCGTGAGTGAGGTGTCGGTATGAGACTGCTGCCGGGCTGGCATCCGATCTTCGTGCATTTTCCGCTCGCGCTCGGCTTGTTTGCGGCGGCATTGCTGTTCGCCGCGCGGGTCCTGCCGAGCTCCCGCCACGCGGCCGTTTTCGGCATCGTCGGAACCTGGAACCTCGTCGCTGCTGCGATCGGGGCTCTGTTCGCATTGGGCTCGGGACTCGCGGCCCTGCTCGACTTGACCTTGTCGCCCGCGGCGCGGCTCGCGGTCGGCAGCCACGTGAAATGGGCGCTCAGCGCCTCGTTCCTGCTCGTGGCACTCGCGGTCTGGCGTGGCGCCGGCAACGATCCTGACGCGCGGCCGTCGTGGCCGCTGCTCGCCCTGCTCGCGCTCGCGTCGGCAGCCCTGATCGTGACCGGCTATCTCGGCGGCCAGAACGTCTACGAGTACGGCATCGGTGTCGCCCGATAGGTTCTCATGACGAGCGAAACCGGTATTCGCGCCACATGGTTCGATAGGCCGCCTCGACGTGGCGCGCAAAACGCGCGCCGTCCATGAGCGGCGAAGCCTCGAGGCGTTGGCGCAAACCGCGCCGCAAGTCCGCGAGGCGCGGCAAATCGTGCGCGAGCGCCACGGCGGCCGCCGTAAACCCCGCGTCGGAATCCGCGGCGAGTCCGGCGAGCCCGATCTGGTGTAACTGGCTCAAGCCCGCGCGCCCGACGCAGGTGCGCCCGATGCGGCTCACGACCGGCACCCCCATCCAGAGCGAGTCGAGACTCGTCGTGTGTCCGTTATAGGGGATCGTGTCGAGCCCGATATCGATGTCGCGGTAGGCCTTGAGATACGCATCGCGCGGTTGGAATGGCAGGTACTGCAGGCGTTCGGCCTCGACGCCCAGAGCGGCGAACCGCCCCGTTAGTCGCGCCCGCTGGCTGCCCTCGCGCGCCAGCAACACGAGCCGCGAGTCCGGCAGCGCGCTCAGTACCGGACTCCAGAGTTGCAAACTTGCATCGGTGAGCTTGCAGGGATTATTGAGACAGCCGAACGTCACATAACCGCGCGATGCCGCGGGCAAGCTGCCGGGTTCCGGTTCCGCGCTCAGTGCGTCGTAGCACCAGAATGAATCCGGCAGCCGCAGCGTGCGTTCGCTGTAGTGCGCGTCGTAGTCCTGCGGGTCGAGTCGCGGATCCGAGAGGCGCCAATCCAGGGCATCGAGGCCGGTCGTCCCCGGGTAGGCGAGCCACGCAACTTGGCAAGGTGCCGGTTTGCGCGCGAACACGAGCGGGCGGCCGTGGGCCATGTGCATCGTCAAGTCCACGAGGATATCGATGCCATCCCGGCGCACGATGTCGGCGAGTGCGTCGTCGTCGGTGCGCCGCACATCGCGCCAGACCGACACCAGGCCCGCGATGCGCTCGGTCAGGAAATCCGGTCGCTCGACGCTCGAGTACGCGTGGATCTCGAATCTGCTGCGATCGTGATGCGAGAGCAGCGGCAGCATGAACAGGCTCTGGCAGTGATCGCGGAAGTCGGCCGACACGTAGCCTATCTTCAAGCGACGGCCCGGATCCTGGGCGTGGGCGTGGGCGTGGGCGTGGGCGCTGGCGTGCGCGGCCTCGGCGGCGTCGGCTTGCGCTGCGGGCGTCCTCGCCGCCGCCCGCGACACTGCCGCCCGCGTCAGTGCGGCCCGCGTCAGTGCCGCCGCGAAGCGATCATTCCAGCGACGCGCCTCGGCGAGAATCGGCTCGGGCTCCGCGGCTTGAAACGACAGCGCATAGACGAGATTGCTGTGCGTGACGGCATTGTCCGGTTCCAATGCGAGAGCCCGCCGGAAAGACACAATCGCGCCGTCGAGGTCACCGGCATCCTTGCGCACGCTGCCGAGATTGTCGTGCAGCGTGGCGCTTCCCGGGCTTGCCTGGATCGCGCGCTCGAGCAGCGCTTCGGCCTCGTCGAGCCGGCCGAGGCTGCGCAGGAGGCAGCCGGCATTGTTCAGCGCGAGCGGCCATTCGGGTCGCAGCCCAATGGCCGCTTCGTAGGCGGCGACGGCCTCGCTGAACTCGCCGAGTTCCTTGCAGACATTGCCGAGATTATTGAGCGCATCGGCGTAGTCCGCGCGCAGCGCGAGCGCTCGGGCGTAGCAGCTCTGCGCTTCGCGCAGGCGGCCGAGCCCGTGCAGCGCAATGCCGTGATTGAAGTGCGCGGTCGCATCCTCAGGCTCGCGCGCGCTGAGCTCGCGCAGCACTTGCTCGGCGGCCGCAAAGTCGCGCGCGGCACATAGTGCGATGCCGAGGTTCACGGCATAGCCGGGCGCGGACGGCCGCAGGTCGAATGCGGCGCGGTGCCGGGCGACGGCCTCGCCGTGGCGGCCCAGCGCGAGCAACGCGATGCCGAGATTGTTGAGCGCATCGGCGCGCGCGGGGTCCGCGACGAGCACCGCTTCATAGGCGGCGGCCGCCCCCGACTCATCGCCGCTAGACTGCAGCGCGACGCCGAGCGCAAAGTGCGTATCGCTGTCAGTGGGGTCGAGCTGCAAGGCACGACGGTACGCGGCGGCGGCGGCCTCATGACGCGCCAGCGCCTGCAGTACTTGGCCGAGACCGATATGGTGGCGTGCTTCGTGGGGCGCTTGCTCGGCCGCGCGCGCAATCAGGACCAGCGCGGCGTCGGTTCGGCGCTCCGCTAATTCGAGCAAGCCGCTCCTAAACAGTGCCGTCGCGTGTCCGGGCGACTCCCGCAGCACTTCCCCATACAGCCGGCGGGCTTCCGGCAAATCGCCGGCCCGGTGCCGTTCGGTCGCGGTATGCAACAGCTGCTCGGTGTCCATGGCGCGCGTCGAATATATCGCGAGCGTGCCCGGCCTGCGTCACTGTTTGACGATGACGACTCCGCAGAGTACGTGAATCGCGAGCACGAGGATCAGCACGACCGAGTCGCGCCGCAGGCGCGTGTTGTCGCCGGAAACCGAGGCGCCGCCCTTCGACAGATATTCCAGCGGATCGCAGACCGTCGCATGCGAGGGCACGCGTTCGCCGTTGATGAGCGTCATCGGCAACAGCAAGCCGATTTCCCAGCAAAGGCTCAAGAGATTGCTCAAGAAAGCCTCGCGGCCGGCATTCGCGGGCGTGCGTTGCGTGCGGTTCCTCTTGCGCGCACGCGCGCTCAGATCGATCGGGATGAATACGAGCACGCCGCTCAAGGGCAGCACGACCTTACAGAGACCGATCAAGAAGCCCCCGACGACGCTGCGGTTGACTTCGATCGAACGCAGCACGGGCGGGACACACAGCAGGATCGCGAGGCTGCCGCTCGCCGCCCAGATGATCGGAAAGAACAAGGAATGCCGGCCCGTCAGTGCCGCGGCGAGCAGGCAGGCGAGGGCGCCCGCGAACAGCGCAATTGCCGGCTGCGCCGATTGCGCTGCATCCTGGCGATCGACATAGAACACGAACCAGTTTTGCGCGGCCATCACGAGCAGCAAGATCAGCGTCACGAGCGGCAGCACCCAGGCTTGCAACGGATCGAAACCGTGCGCGAGCCAGCCACACAGCACGTACGTGAGTCCACCGACCGCGATCCCGGAGAATGTGCCGCTCAGCGCAAGCGCCCAGGCATTACGCGTGTACCGCGTGCTGATCGCGGCGACGGTCAGTGCACCGATGAGGCCGGCGCAAACTGCAACGATCGATGTGGCGTCGAGAGGCATGCCATTCCGTCAAGGAGAACGATGATTTATGGTAAGTCGGAACGGGCGGGACTCAATGAACGGGTTCACAACCTGTCAATTGAAAGTTTTTGCGGGATGTGCGGGGCGCACCAAGCTGGGGCGCCGCGCCGAAATCGCGTGAGCTACGTCAAGTTTTGGGTAGCCACCCACCCGCGGGTGGCGCGCGCTAACGCCCTTGACGAACCCAAGCGCCCCAGGCGGCGGTCAGTGCAGAGGCACGACCACGATCTGCGCATCGCCGGCCAGGAACAAGGTGCCCTCGTCGGGCGTAATGGCCATGGCGGCCCGCGTAAAGATCGAGTCAGGGCTTTGCACAGGCGTGATCGCCGTACGTTGATCGGCAAAAAAGCCGCCGACCGCGGGCTGCGATAAATCGAAAACGCGCACGGTCCCGTTGCTGTCGTACGTGTAGGCATAACTCGAGAACGGGCCGAGCAAGCAGTTCTGCGTCGTCGCCGGCAAGCTGCCGAGCAGGTTGCCGCTGCCATCGTAGACGTTGAAGTCGTAATCCACGACGCGCGTTCCGTCGATGTTGATCTGAATGGGCGCGTAGGGATACTGAACGGCGGTTCTGATCAATTGATCCATGGCGGACGAGTACTCGAACGTCACTCCGCCGGCCTCGGCCAATAGCACCGATCCGTTGCCGCTCGCGACGAAACCCTCGTAACCGCCCAAAATCGGATCGTATCCCACCGGTGTCAGTGCGTTGCTGAGCGGCGCATACTGGTAGTAACCAACGAGACTCGTCGTGGACGAGACAGCCTCGATGAACGCGCGACCGTCATTCGCCACGGCAATCGAGGATCCTTGGAGTTGCATCGTGGGATCCTGGACGGAGCCGATCGTGGCCAGCGTCATGGGGTCCAATTGCGCCAAAGTGAAGGCGGTCGATGCCGTGGGCAGATAAGCGACGTAGAGCTGCTGGCCGCTCAGGGACAGCGAAATCACATTGGGGCCGGGGATCGCAACCGAGGTCGGCGCGCCCCAACTCGAATTCGCCGACGAATACGCGTAGCGGTCGATGACCCCCGAGGCGTTGCCTAGCGGCGGAGACCAGTTGCTGACGAGCAGAGCCTGACGCGCGGCGTCATAGATGAACCCATTGGGGAAGCCCAACGGCGGCGAATACGCAAGGACGCCCGCGGTGTAGGGTATGGCACTCGTCACCGTGAGCTGCGCGTTGGTGCGATCCACGCCTTGGGCATTGGCGATATGCACGACGTAATTGCCCGCGGGCATCGCCGCCGTCGTCGCGTGGATTTCGGTATTGCTGACGACCGTGAAGCTCGAAGCCGCCGTCGAATTGAAGTTGACGCCCGTGGGCATGATCGACGAGAAGTTCTCGCCGCGAATGATCACGTTGACCGCGGTGTTCGCCGGAATGACCTGGGGCGCGACGAAATTGACCTGCGTGCGAGCGATCGTCAACGAGACCGGCAGCGTCAAAGGCAGACCCGCGGTCGGCGTCAGCGTGACCGTTCCCGTATAGGTACCGCCGTCCAAGGTGCTGATCTGTGTTTGATCGAGCGCCGCCGTCACGGTCTGCGCGGCCGACGTGGAGCCCGTGGTCGGAGACAAGGTGAGCCAGGGTGCGTTGGTGCTAGCCGTCCAGGTTTGCACGGGCGTGCCCGTGACCGATAGCGTTTGGCTCAAATTCGCCGCGGTCGGCACATTCCCGATCGAGTAACTGAGGCTCGACGGATTGCTAGCGACGCCCGCAACCGCATAATTGACGGTAATCGTCTGCGGACTTCCCTGTAACTGACCCGTATGGCAGGTCGAGTCATTGAGGCAGGCGGTGACCGTCAAGGCTTCCGTGTAAGTTCCCGCGCTCAAGGTCGACGCGTCCACGGGGGTGATCGTCGCCTGGCCGCTGGTGTTGCTGGTAACGGCAAAGTTGGACACCGTCACGAGCGACGGATTCCCGAGCGACACGATGATGTAAAGCGTGCCCGATGCGGGCCCGGTGACGGTTGCTGTCACGGTGGTCGGCGCCGGCGTCCCGTAGTCGGGTGCCGCCGTCGCGAAACTCACCGTGTTGGTCGACAGGCTGAAAGTGACCGGTGGAGGAGTGCTGCCGCCGCCCCCGCCACCGCCGCAAGCGGCCGCGCCGAGATAAATGGATGCGATCGCAAGCCGGCGAATAGAGGAAACAGTCATGCCGGCAGGCGCGCGCCAGCGTAGTGAGGCCATCATTTGGTTCCATCCAGCCCGAGCTTGGGCAGCAATCGTTTTTTGAATGGCCTTAAGCTATCACACTATCGATCCGCGCCCATGAAGCTCGCGGTGGCGCAGGCTTTATTATGTCTTGCGGCATGCGCCTGTTTCAGTTCGACGCGCCGTAGACGCGCCACTTGCCGTCGGGCGCGCGGAGTCGCCAGCCGCCGGGCTGTGTGCAGACCTCTAGTAGAGCCGCGGTTTCGGCGTCCGGCTCTCCGTCATAGTTCGACGGTCGGTACTTCATCTGAAACGCGCTCAGCGCGTTGCGCGTTGCGGCGTCGAGCTCGCCGTTGGGTGCGACGTCGAAACCGTGAGCCTGGAGGCGCTCCTGAAACCAGCGCACGGGCGGTGTCGCCTCTGCGTAACGCGCGCGCGCGACGGCGACCGCCTCCGGATCCGGCCACACGACGAGCCCCTCGAGCGCCAATCGATACCAGGGGAATTTCGGTCCCGGATCCTGTTTGTTCATCGGTTGGATGTCGCTGTGCCCGAGCACGCGATCGGGCCGTACGCCATGCCGGCGCTCGATGTCGCGCACGAGCGCGATGACCTGCTCGATCTGTTGCTCGGGGTAGTCCGCATAGGGACTCGTGGGATCGCCCCCGTTGCCGCGATTGACGATTTCGATGCCGATCGAATTCGAGTTCAAGTGCGTGAATCCATGCCAGTAACTCGAACCGGCATGCCAGGCGCGCCGGTTCTCATCGACGAGCCGGTAGATCGTCGGGGGTTGGTCGTTGATCAAGTAATGACTGCTGACCTCTTCCTGCGTGAGCCGATGCAATGAGTGGGCAAAGTCGATCTCGGTGTAGTGCAAGATGATGAACTGGACCCGGCTATCCTGGCTCACGGCGTGATAGCGCGTATCGACGCGAGTTGACGTCGTGCAGCCGACGAAAATCGTGCAGGCGACGAGCATCGCGACGGCGACCAGGCCGGCGCTCAGCGGTCGGAAAGCGGAGATTGCTGCGCTACGCTGGGGCTTCACGATCGTCTCGTTTGAATGTCAGTGCTTGATCCCATGAGCTGCGCTAGACTGCGATCGACGACTGGGAGCCGGCGTGGCCGAAAATACTGACATCGCCGTCGCAATTCAACGGGGTTGGCAAGAGATGATCGCAGCAAAAGAAAACATGACGGCATCCGAGCCGTCGCGCTCCGGGGATGATCTGCGCATATTCGTGTTCGGATTGTTCTTCATCTTCGGCGGCATCACGAGTCTCAATGACGTGCTGATTCCGAAGCTGAAGGGCCTGTTTTCCTTGAGTTACGCCGAGGTCATGCTCGTGCAGTCCGCGTTCTTCGCGGCCTACTTCATCGTCTCCCTGCCGGCAGCCGCGATCGTCGAGCGAATCGGCTATATGCGCACGGCGTCGGTCGGTCTGCTCATGATGATGGTCGGCTGCCTGCTGTTCGTGCCGGCATCCGGTTCGGGAATTTTTGCGATGTTCCTGTTCGCGCTATTCGTGCTGGCCGCCGGCATCACGATCGTTCAGGTCGTCGCGAATCCGCTGATCTCGATGCTCGGCGCGCCCGCCACCGCTTCTAGCCGGCTCACGTTTGCCCAGGCGTTCAATTCGCTCGGCACGACGGTATTTCCCTATGTCGGTGCGATCGTGATTCTGGGGTCACTCACGCAGATCGATGCATCGACCTTGTCAGGTGCCGCGCTCAATGCATTCCGCGCGGCTGAGACCGTCGCGATCGAACACGCCTATCTCGGACTCGCGGCCGCGTTGCTCATCATCGCCGGCGTCGTGTGGTCGCGGCGCAAGAGCCTCATCGAGACACCGGTGGTGCCGGGCAAGCTCTTGAATGCGTTCGGGCTGCTCTTACGTCCTCGATTCGGGTTCGGGGCCTTGTGCATCTTTCTCTACGTGGGTGCGGAGGTCGCGATCGGCTCGATGATGGTCAGTTATCTCGCGCAGCCCGGTGTCATGGGCATCTCCGAAGAGGCGGCGGGCAAGCACTTGATCTATTACTGGGGCGGGGCCATGGTCGGCCGCTTCGTCGGCGCTTATTTCCTGCGCATCTTTTCGCCGGGCAAGGTGCTCGCGTTCGTGGCCGCCATGGCGATCGCCTTATTGCTGGTTTCGGCCCAACTCGACGGGAACACATCGGGTTGGCTTCTGCTCGCCGTCGGCTTGTGCAACTCGATCATGTTTCCCACGATATTTTCGCTCGCCTCGCAAGGCCTCGGCGAGCGGACCGCGGAAGGATCGGGGATCATCTGCATGGCGATTGTCGGAGGAGCGGTCGTTCCTCTGCTCACGGGGCACGTCGCCGACTTGAGCGATCTGAAGATGGCGCTGATCGTGCCCGCCCTCTGCTATGCCGTCATTGCCGGCTTTGGCTGGTACGCGCGCCGATCGGAATGAGCGACGGACGGCGTGCCGTACTGCGTCGCGTACGGGCGTGCCGTCGCGCGCTGGGCATGAAGGCGTTCACCGATACCGCGTCTTGATTCGTAACGGTGTGAGGGTCGCAGTCGCTGTCGCAGTCGCCGTCGCTGGAGTCCGCGTTTCGACGAGCGAGACGAATTCCATCGTGAACGGCAACGGCGGCGCACCCAGCAGGAACAAGTACGTTCCCGGAAAATGCTGAGTCAAATTTTCGAGCAGATAGGCAATGAGGCCGTGATCGACCGCCGTAGATTCCACCTTCCCCGGTAGCGGAACCTCCTTTCCGATTGCCGTGAACCCATACGGAATCAAACAGAGCTTCGTGATGCCCACGATCAGAGTCACGAGAATGCCGCCGCGCGGCTTGGGACGATAAAACTTGTGAGTCTGCCACACCCGATCCCAACCGTAGGGAACCGTATCCAGAGTATTGTTGTAACGGAACACACGATCGGCCAGCAAAGTTCCGGCGCCGAACAACCGCGCGAACTGCCGATTGCCGGGTGTCATTCCCGCGAAGGCAAACACGTTTGCCGCCACGGCGTTGGGCCGTTCGCTGAGCCACAGGGCAATGACGGGTGCCAGCGTGCCGCCTAAACTATGTCCGGTGATTGTCAACACCGTGCCAGCCGGCAGCGCGAGCAAGGCCTGCTCCAGTGATTGTTGCGGGAGTGTCGAGAATGGGTCCTTCTGAAGTGCCAGCAAGATCTGGAACGCAGACCAAGCGCCTTTGGAAATTTTGGCCGATCCGCTTTGCGCTCCCGGCCAGGGCTGCATGGTGCCAAACGGTTTGTCCAGGTTGCCGTCGTCCCAGTACGCGCGGTTGAATGGATCCGGGTAGGTGCCGCGAATGGAGAGCACATACTCCCCCGTTTCTCGATGGCGCGCGAGAAACGCGAAGGTCACGGGATCCGGCAAGGTCTCCGCGACCCAGAGGGGTTCCCACACGCCTCGCGTCAGGACATCGCCCTTGAGGTACTGCCTCAGCAGAGCCGGGTCGCCATAGGCGAGCCCGGCCATCGTCATCATGGTCTTGGCCTCTTCCCGCT
>Ga0116231_10014703_pt1 | contig 10405 bp, 7 predicted proteins | sample S1TSphgellanicum_2_FD_89695 | JGI IMG/M metagenome (GOLD analysis project Ga0116231, IMG submission 89695) | Host-associated microbial communities from peat moss isolated from Minnesota, USA - S1T2_Fd - Sphagnum magellanicum MG | ecosystem: Host-associated > Plants > Peat moss > Unclassified... | reverse complement strand
TTGCTCGAGCTTGCAAGAATTACCTACATCTATTGGCCAATTGAATGCACTTCAAAACCTTGATTTGAAATGTTGTTCAATGTTGCAAAAATTACCTACATCTATTGGCCAATTGAGTGCACTTCAAAACCTTAATTTGAACTATTGTTTAAGCTTGCAAGAATTACCTACATCTATTGGCCAATTAAGTGCATTCCAAAACCTTCATTTGTGGGGGTGTTCAAAATTGCAAGAATTACCTACATTTATTGGCCAATGAAATGCACTCCAAAACCTTAATTTGAACCATTGTTCAATGTTGCAAAAATTACCTACATCTATTGGCCAATTGAGTGCACTCTAAAACCTTCATTTGAACAATTGCTCAAGCTTGCAAGAATTACCTACATCTATTGGGCAATTAAATGCACTCCAAAACTTTCATTTGAACCGTTGTTCAATGTTGCAAGAATTACCTACATCTATTGGCCAATTGAGTGCACTCCAAAACCTTCATTTGAACCGTTGTTCAATGTTGCAAAAATTACCTACATCTATTGGCCAATTGAATGCACTCCAAAACCTTGATATATCATTTTGTTTGAGGTTGCAAAAATTACCTGCATCTATTGGCCAATTAAATGCATTCCAAAACCTCCATTTGAAATGTTGTTCAATGTTGCAAGAATTACCTACATCTATTGGCCAATTGAGTGCACTCCAAAACCTTCATTTGTGGGGGTGTTCAAAATTGCAAAAATTACCTACATCTATTGGGCAATTAATGCACTCCAAAACCATGATTTGAACTGTTGTTCAATGTTGCAAAAATTACCTACATCTATTGGCCAATTGAGTGCACTCCAAAACCTTCATTTGAACAATTGCTCGAGCTTGCAAGAATTACCTACATCTATTGAGCAATTAAATGCACTCCAAAACCTTCATTTGAACAATTGCTCGAGCTTGCAAGAATTACCTACATCTATTGGGCAATTAAATGCACTCCAAAACCTTCATTTGAACCGTTGTTCAATGTTGCAAGAATTACCTACATCTATTGGCCAATTGAGTGCACTCCAAAACCCTCATTTGAACCATTGTTCAATGTTGCAAAAATTACCTACATCTATTGGCCAATTGAGTGCACTCCAAAACCTTCATTTGAATGATTGCTCGAACTTGCAAGAATTACCTACATTTATTGGCCAATTGAGTGCACTCCAAAACTTTCATTTCAACCATTGTTTGATATTGTAAGAATTACCTAGATCTATTAGACAATTAAGTGCACTCCAAAACCTTGATTTGAACAATTGCTCGAACTTGTAAGAATTATCTACATCTGTTGGACAATTGAGTGCACTTTAAAACCTTCATTTGAATCATTATTTGAGCTTGTAAGAATTACCTGCGTCTATTGGCCAATTGAGTGCATTTTGAAACCTTGATTTGAAAAATTGTTTAAGCTTGCAAAAATTACCTACATCTATTGGCCAATTAAGTGCACTCCAAAACCTTTATTTAAATAATTATTGGAGTTTGAAAAAAAAAACCATATATTTATTAGTGAATTGAATGCAATCCAAAAACCTTGATTTGAACGATTGATCGAGCTTGCAAGAATTACGTATATCTATTGGCCAATTGAGTGCACTCTAAAACCTTCATTTGTAAGGGTGTTTGAGGTTATAATAATTACTTACAATTGGCCAATTGAGTGCATTTCGAAACCTTCATTTATGAAGGTGTTGTAATTTACAAAAAATACATACATCTATTGGCCAATTAAGTGCACTTCAAAACCTTAATTTGCAAGATTGTTTGAGGTTACAAGAATTATGTATAGGTTTTGAATTATTTAAGGAGTACCAAAATCTTGTCAAAATGCCACCCTTTTTTTTTAAAAAAAAAATAAATTTAACCTAGTCATTTTTTTACGATGATTATGATGGAATTTAAAGTTGTAATGGTTCAAAATATAGTCCTTTTGAAAATTTTGACAACTTTTGACTTGTTTTTTTATGGGGATCAAAATATAGGGTAAAAAAGGATTGTAATAAGGACTAGGCCCTTTTTGTCCTATGTGGTACACCTTTAAGGATTTTCACCTTACATTTATTGGCCAATTGAGTGCATTCCAAAACCTTCGTTGTGGGGGTGTTCAAGGTTGCAAAAATTACCACATTTATTGGCCAATTGACTACACTCAAAAACTTTCATTTGTTGGGGTGTGTGAAGTTGCAAGAATTACCTACATCTATTGGCCAATTGAATGCACTTCAAAACTTTAATTTGCATGATTATTTGAGGTTGCAAGGATTCCCTACATCTATTGGTGAATTGAATGCATTCCAAAACTTTCAATTATCAATGTGTTTGAATTTGTAAAAATTACCTACATTTATTGGCGAATTGAATGCATTTCAAAACCTTCATTTATTGGGGTGTCATGTTTGAGCTTGCAAGATTTACCTACATTTATTGGCCAATCGAATGCACTTCAAAAACTTAATTTGCACAATTGTTCAAAGTTGCAAAAATTACTTACATTTATTAGCCAATTGAGTGCATTCCAAAACCTTTATTTGAACGACTGTTCAAGGTTGCAAGAATTACCTACATCTATTGGTCAAGTGAATGCACTCTAAAACCTTCATTTAGATAATTATTCAAGATTATAATATGTAGGATTTAAAACCTAACAATAGTTATGTATTGTGATAATAATATTTCATTCATTTTGAATTATTGTACATATCACATAAAAATGATTTGGGATTAAAAATATATTTTGCCCAAGTACATCTTTAATGGAAGAACATTTTACAACCTAAAAAATTCATAATCATCAACATTATCATAATGAACAAATTTTTTAATTCATATGATTGATCTCCATGACATCAAGAAATTTTGAAAGTTTTGATGGGGAAGATTGTTTTTAATGGTTGCCTTTTTATATGGGTAAGATTTCATGGACAAAATTTCATTAAAATTGGTATTTTGTAATTAATTAATTATAATTATAATGATTTTTAAAGGTCCTATAATTTTTTAAAAAGATCAACAATTAAATCATTTATATGTGCACGAATTCAATAACATAATGATGAGTTAGGATATAAACCATCGTCTATTGCAACTTTTCAAGGTTCCTTCACAAATGAAAATTCCAAAATTGAATGTTTAATTTTTAAAGGATTTTGAAGTCCAACTTTGTATATTTATTTTACTGAAAAGATAACAATTGAAGTTGATTGTTGTATGTTAGTAAATAAAATCATGTGTTATTATATCAATGAGATTTTTAAATGATTTTGGATATTATGTAAATGTCTTTTTGAGATCTCTAAACTAAATATATTAATTGCTTTAAACTTCACTTTTTAAGTAATCAAAGGGAATGTAAAAAATCATGCAAATTGATTTCAAACTTTTTGTACCAAAAAAACATGTTTTGTTTAAAACAAGTATGTGTTCATTGGGTGAACTTGATGAAAAAACAAATCATATCAAAATTTCAAAGGCTTGAAATTTTGAACCAAATGGTTGCAAGGGAAAAAACTCATTTGTTTATACTAATTTGCTAGTTGTTTATATCCATTCAGCTCAAAATTTCTAACTTGAAACATATGTCATATGTGTACTTGTAAACCAAAACATTGATGCACAATTATGTATGTGAAAAATCACTACCACCACATGAATTATTTTATCTTGGGCTATTCAATTTTGCTCACTCAAATTTTTTCCATGTAATTGTTATTTTTAAAAGTAGCCTTAAAAAATGTTGGAATTTTATTCCTTTTTTTGGATTTCAAATTGTGAGTGAACCCTTCATAAGAAAATATCTTCTAAATATCCATTGGCATGCATCAAATGTGGACAAGTGTTGGAAATTGTTAGATTATGACAATATTTTGTCTACATTGTATATGGAGCTTGCATTCGCCTTGTCCAATTGTTTGAGCTTATAATAATTACCTACATCTATTGACCAATTGAATGCCCTCCAAGAGCTTCATTTGTGGGGGTGTTTGAACTTGCAAGAATAGATGTATGTCTATTGACCATTCGAGTGCACTCCAAAAACTCATAATTTAATATGGGGGTGTTTGAACTTGCAAGAATTAGTCTTGCATGTATTAGTTATTTGAATGTAACCCAAAAGCTTCATGTGTTGGTACATGCATTCAAAGTGGACCAAAAATAACACATTATAACTTCCCAAAAAATCCAACACATAAAGGCCTATAGTGGATGTCATGTAACGAAATATTAGTCACATGATCCAAACAATGCAATTTACATATGGCCATTTGGTAATAATTAATTATACAAATTTTTTATATTATAATTTTTTACAAAAAAATCTATATATTTCAAAATGTACATTCTAAATTTTATAAAAAGAAACATATTGCAACTAATATAATTCATTATTGCAACAATGATTTTGTACATCCTACACAATTTTTTCATGATTGATAAAACAATCACTATTGTTGTAGATGAATAGGATGGTAGGTGGTAACCTACATGAAGTAATGAAAGTAATATCCATTGCAATGCCTTTTTTCGTGATTTTAAATCATGTTTACTACCTTTGTTGGCTTGTAGCAAGGTAGGTGATAAGCAATAGGCAACATGTAAGGCTACAACAACAATTACAAGCCTTATAACACCTTTCCTTGTGTTTTTATTTTCATTCTTGAGGTCTATTACAAACGGTGTAGTTTTTTTTTTTTCATATTATGTTTTATAAACAATTGGTTTCCAAACCCATTTAATATAACCTTTTAAGACCCAACAAATACTGACAACCCAAGGAAGAACATCCTAGGATTCTTGCACATTTGCACAAGTATGGGATGGAAATGAACCCCAAGCATTTTTAAGTGAAAATCGTTTTGAAAGTTGGAGTTTCAAAGTGTTTTGAATTTTTGGGGAAAAAATGTAAATAATAAAATTAAATCCCCAATATATTATTGTAAAGGTCTTGAAGTGTAATATCAAAAGTGAATTCGCACTTTGCAATATTTGGAGTTTTGAGTTGAAAATTATGGCCAAAAGAAAGGTCATGAATCAAATTCACAATTTGATTATTGACTATTAAAACCTAAGAACATGGATCAAATGACCTTTGACTGAGGTGTGCAACATGGCATTGGAAAGATCTTGTCCAAAATTACAACTTTGTAATATGAAATTTTTGGATCAAAAGTCATATGGAAATTTTATGACCCTTATCGTAACTTGGGAATTCAGGAATTGCATCTAGGAGTTGCAAGGATTTAAACCATTTTGGTGCAACCTAAACCATCAATCAAAAAAGTTATTTATAAGGAGGAAGGGTGGTGGTTTCTTTCCAAATATGGGTCATGTGAGTGTAATGAGTCCAAAACAAGTTTGTGATTAAAAGTTAATTCCATTTGCATTAACCACCTACATTGTTTGGCTTATGGAAGTGACTTCTCCATGAGATTCTTATGATTATCACATTGTCCTAGTCTCATTTTAAATCATTTTTAAGTGCAAGGAGCTAGGGAGCATGCCCCAAAGTTTTCCTTCTTTTTCTGCTTTTTGGAACATTATCATCAACTTAAAGGTTTATACCCAATACCTTAAGATGAACTTAAGGGCGTGACAAGTTCCAATGTTGGCAAATGTTTTTTGTCCCCCCTCAAAACATAAAGGGGGAAAATTTAAAGAAGAGGGGAGTTGTCATAGGCATGAATTTTTTTTTGATTTGACATAGGGGATCAAATAACTAGATTTTGATTTTTTTTAAAACCCAGCTATATTATTAAATTATTTTTTAAACATTAATTTTGGTTATCGATTTCCCTAATGATTTTGTTGATAACACATATATGTTATGTGTAAGGGTTGGTTTTGAAATGCCCAACTTAATAACCTTTTGGTATATTATCAAGGTAGATTTTTATATGCAAAACTTAACCCCCAAAATAAAAATCTTCATTTTTTGTGTAGTTTTCATAATTGCCAATAACATTGATCAAAATTTGAAAGTTGAAAGAACAACTAAAAGTGAAATTAAGATTGGAAAAATGTAACTGAACAAAAAGTGACAATTCAAAAAACTTGTTGGGACAAAACATGGAAGGGTACAAATCAATTTTTGGTTTTATTTGAATAATGAGTGGGTTAAACATAACAACATAGGGTGTAGGAATTGAAATGACTCGTGGAATTGGCATTTGATGACACATCTTTGATCATCTTAGAATTTCATTAATAGTGAGATTATTATTTCACATGAAGGTTTTGGAATGCACCTTGTATTATATGCTTGCAATATTTGATTCATTTAAAGTTTCAATTTAATCATATTGGTATATTTAAATGACCTCATATTGATTCCAATCTATGTTACATCTAATGGTATATTTGTTGATCGGGTTGAAGGAACTCAATCAATTATTTCATAAGGACATGGTTGACATTTTTTACCATTGGCTCCTCTTTGGAGGCAATTTTTTTTGTTTTTAGGAATAATCTTTGAAATCCCAATAACTTTGCACATGGCACCAAGGACCTTGACCTTTTCACAACTATTTCTTTTGCTAAGGGTTTTTTAAATGGCAAAAAAATAATAATAATATGATGCATTACATGTACCACACATACATATCTAACTTGTTTGACTCATTGGAGAAGATGAAAGCAATGATTGGGTATATGTGAAGTTAGTTGTAAATAGTTTTAACAAATGAATTCTTGACTTGCCAATTTTTAATGTTTCAAAGTTGTTCAATCCTAAACGTGATCTTGATAATGTGCTTCAATTTTTCTACATTTTTTTGTTTTGATTTATTTAAATTTCAATTGCAAGATGATCATTATTCAATAATTCTTGCACTCTATGTTTAAACCTTAAAAATTATGAAACTATTTCTCATTGTTTGGAAGATCCTAAGGTGACAAACAAACAACCTTCCTTAATAGATTGGTGTGTATGCTTGCAAAAATGTATATCCAAATTCAATGATGCACTCTTCAAAGTTAAATTACTTTCATGACGAATAGAGGGGTGCTATATGTGCAAGGTGGATTCGGACCACAACATCATGGCACAACAAACATCCCTAATGAAATGTGGGTCGTTAAAAGATTAGACATTGGCCCCCTAGGTAAACTCACAATGGTACTTTAACCTTTTTGAATGAGGCCTCTCTCATTGTTTATATTTAGCTTGAGAAATGTCAAATTTAGACCCACAAACCCCGATTTAGTCTTGGGAGGAGGTCTATATCAATGTTCAACAGTTTTCAAAAAGAGGGATAAATACCCAATGATTATCAATTGGGTGTATACCCACTTATTTTTTGGTTTTCAATATTTCTCAAATAACCAATTTTGATATAATAACCATGGTTATTGAAGTTTCAAAAAGTCAAGGAACTTTCCAAAGTTCTGTTAGTTTCTTTGGTCAATTCTTTCATGACAATTGTTTGTTCTTTGAAGCTTTTGAAATAGGAACTAGAACCAATGTTTTTTTATCTTGATTTTTTTCAAAAAATTGAAACCAATGATTCCTGGATTTTAAAATATTTAAAGAACTAGAATCGGCATTTTTAAAAAAATTCAAAGAATTGACCAATACAATCCATATAATGTTTACAAGCAACTATTTTTTAAATGGGCCTAGGGTTTTACCATGGTACAACCTTGGGTTTACCCAATTCCTCATACATGGTCATAATAAGTTGATGATTACACAAATACAATGTTCACAAGGATATAAGAACTTGGTAGAGAAATTTTGATTAAGAAAAAGTTATAGTAAAAGTTGCCAAGTATGGACTATGGTTGGCTATAGACTTGAACTTCAAACTTTGGGTAGGAATTGTGTGCTTAGACAATCCTTCCTATTTGCACTTTCCTTTTTATGAGTGTTTGTTGTTACTTCACCCTAAAAGGAGAAAAAAATACACACACTAAAACCCTATGGCTTGGAAAAAGGTTTGGATTAATCCAAGGTTATATAATGTTAATTCAAATATTTTAAAATTAAATATAATTAAACCTTATGATTTATATATTGTAAAAAAATTAATAAATTATTATTCGTGAACATCTACAATGGTAGAAAATATATTCCTATCTTCGCTACCAACCCCCAAGGCAAGGTGTGAAAAAGTCTTGAAAAAAGTTATGAGTTAAATCCCATTGGTTTTGCCAATGATCCATCACAACAAGGGGTTTCCAAAATTTCCCTCTAAACTCCCTTGTTATAATAATATTTTTTATATCTGTCTAGTCCCCCTCCTCCCATTTTCCTCTTTGCCTTTCATTTCTCATCGCTTGTGTATATATCACAAAAACCAAGCTCCTTTGGATCACAACTAATTGGATTAGATTACTCTCATGATGGGGTGGTGGACCCAAAACCAACTGGTAAGAACAAAAGAGTGAGCAAGTGGGGTTGGACTAGTAGGAAACCCTCACAAAAGACTATGGTGGGGTTGGCCAAACCATCATCATTATCTAATGAAAATCTTCAAATGGTTTATTTAGTTCACCAACTTTCTCTAGGTGAAAGCATGGTAAAATATACACAAAAAGTAATGAACAAGTGCAAACAACATTCCTCCCAAATGATCCCCCCCTTGTATACCAGATTTGGAAATGATTATGAGATCCCCACGTCCAAAAACCTTTTTAGAAATATAATGGCATGCATAAAACTAACGAACAAATAGGAAAAACTAATCCAAAGTGCTAGTACAAAATTTCAACTCTTGAAAAATGGTTGTTTGAAATGTTAAATTAAACACATTTCAGACATCCACTTGTAATACCACCCACTCTGAATGTAAATCCAACACAACTCTAACCCCATGAACCATTGTCTTGCATTTGCTTGACATTACCACCCCAAACTTGTGTGGACTAAAATGTTTACAAATGTATCCTTAAATTGTATAAGCAATGTGTATGCAAATAAATGGTAAATCGCCTTTCCAATCACGATGGGTCGAATGCCTCCAACTTGTTTTCCTAAAACCAATAATCATGTCGCAACAAACAAGCGTGATACTAATGGAAAAACATGACCACAAGCAATGTGCCTGCATATTTCAAAACAAAAATCAAAGCCACTAGCAAAGTCATTAGGGACAAAACAATATCGCAAAAGTTCATACATCATATTCAAAGGACTGTCGAATGAAAGACGTGGTGAATGCATCAAAGCAGAAATAAATGCCTCTCTATCCAAAATAAGATCCATCTCTGGATTAAAATCATCGACAAAAGGGGGAGGTCAACTTCAACCAATGGATGAAAATGGTGAAGGGTATGTTCCTTTTATAATGTCTCCCAATTCCTTGACATGTATTGACCCAAATGGGTGTGAATATCTTGGTGGCCTTTGTCACCACCCTATGGCAGAAATGACAAACACCAAGAATGGGAGAACAAAAATGCATGCCAATTTGTTGTGTTAAATGGATCAATGGCCAACTAAATTAAAGGGATACACAAAACATGTTAAACCTCGACATGAAGAGCATATGGAATATAATGGTATGAGTTGGGGCGTGGTAAATCAAAATGGAAATCATTGCTCATATTTAATGATGTAATCCATGTCCAAGTTGAAGGAGGGGGAGGAGATAATAGTGTTGAAGGCATCGACACCCCGGAAACTAATGACTACTTGTATGTGGTGCATGATGTTTGGTGACGTGCCAAACCTACTATTGCTACATATGTAATCACAATTAGGACAAGGCACACGCAGATGTTATTGATGGGATGGGTAGGCCTTTAGTGTAGGTACAAATGATTAAAGAATAGCCCATGGCTAATGAGGTAAACAAGGTGTGAAATGTGAGGACAAATTAAATGCCAATTAAAGAAATTGGATGAAGCAAAATATATGAAATGGGAATGATTGGGTGAAAGGGTGGAAATGTCTCATGATAGTCCATACAAGTTGTCACAATATTAGAATCTTGTTGTGATACCCATCAACACTTTGATGATGGTCAAATTGCAAGGCCTGTGATGACCATACGCACTAACTAATGAAGCCTTAAACCCTAAACCATCACATAAAACAACCCCCTTTTAGTTTTACATCTACTAAAGTTTCTTATAAAACCATTGCAATGGACTAATTACCCTCACAAAAAGGTTTTTTATTGAAAATACAGTCCACTTAGGTGGCTCATTATACAAAAATACATGCCATTCCTATTAGGGTTTTTTTGTCCCTCCCACGCATGTTCATAAAAGCTAAAGGGGCTATGGCTATCCTAGCACATGGTTGGTGATCATGCAAACAATAAAACGAAAAAAAAAAAAAAAAAAAACCTCAAAAATTAAAAAAAACTCCCTTAAATTTTTTTTTCCAAAAAAATAAACATTATTTATAATTTTTATCTTTTTTTTC
>Ga0116231_10014698_pt1 | contig 10408 bp, 12 predicted proteins | sample S1TSphgellanicum_2_FD_89695 | JGI IMG/M metagenome (GOLD analysis project Ga0116231, IMG submission 89695) | Host-associated microbial communities from peat moss isolated from Minnesota, USA - S1T2_Fd - Sphagnum magellanicum MG | ecosystem: Host-associated > Plants > Peat moss > Unclassified... | reverse complement strand
GTGGAGGAGGGGAAGGTGAAGCACTTGGGTTTGTCTGAAGCTTCTGCATCTGAGATCAGACGTGCACATGCGGTGCACCCAATAACTGCTGTGCAAATGGAATGGTCTTTGTGGACTAGGGATATAGAAGAGGATATTGTTCCTACTTGCAGGTAATATTTGGAATGTCTGGTGAATCGAAATTAAACCAACCCATACAACAAATGAAGCAAAGATTTGAAGATGACTCAGCATTGGCATACCCAATTGTCCAGTGAATTTTAAGCTATATAGTTTTGCTACTTATCAACTGACTTTACAACTTATGGTATTAAGGTTTTCTGTTGAAATCAGTGTATTATATGATCACAAAGAGGATTCTTGGTCAAAAGAGGCATTCACCTTTAGAAGAGTCCTATGCAATTTTCAAATGTGTGAGTCTGAAGTTTCTGATGCAAACTGTTCCTTTGATGACGAGTGCAGAGAGTTGGGGATTGCAATAGTAGCTTACAGTCCACTTGGAAAAGGGTTTTTTGCTGGCTCCAAGTTAACAGGTGCACAAGAAGGTGACATTCGGGCAGTGAGTAATCTATCCCTGGCCTATTCACTAGGGTCTTACTCTTACATTTTGTTATTGTTGATAAGAGCTCTTTTGTTTAGCTGTTGCTCTTGTTTTTGGGACCCTACAGTACATAACTTTTGGATAGATGCTTGAGTAGTCAAGTAGGGATAGCCCAACTTGGAACTTATGAAGGTGAACAACAACATATATCAACATCTAAACAATACATGTCTATGCAGGTTTATTCACCAAAATTCTCAGCTGAAAACATAGAGAAGAATAATGTGTTGCGAGAACGAGTGGTAGCTATTGCTGAGAAGAAGAAATGCTCTCTGAACCAATTGGCACTGGCTTGGGTTATGCACAAGGGCAAAGATGTGGTACCCATTCCGGGCACTACCAAGAGGGCTAACCTAGAATCAAACATTGGGTCTGTAGCCATTTCTTTGACCAAGGAGGAGATCGCAGAGATTGAAGCTGCTGTGCCTGCTAATGAAGTTGCGGGTGAAAGATACAATGAAAGATTGATGAAGGTTACATGGCTTAATGCTGTCAGCCCACCACTTTCATCATGGATTGGCTGAAAGGTATATTAAGTATACAGGAGTCCAAGAAGATCACAGAGATGAAATGGCAAGCTAGAATTTTTAATGTCAAGCAAGAGAGAGAGTTTGAATGCAGAGTGACAAAAGCTTTTGAATGCAGATTTTGTGAAACAGTTGTTGAACACTAAGATCCCAAACATACAAAAAATTGCACATCAGTGACAACGTGTTCTTAAATACTATACTAGCTCCTCACATCTTTCCATGAAAGTCTAATTACAACTAGGCTCTAGATGTGATATATGATGAATTTTACTCCAAAGGGTTATATAACAAACCGCACCCACTACAATCTAAAAAGATTGTAGCAGTTGTGCAAGATAGGAGTCATGTTATTACTTTGTGTACCTAAATACTAACCATAGTGAGGCTACTTCATATTTGGCTTCACTCCATGTATGAGCTTATTACGTGCAGAGTGCATGGTAGTGCCTTTAGGTGCTTTATACTATCTGTTTTTGTTGTGCATTTTCCAAGAAATAGGAAGTGGAATCTGAGTTCTTTTATTTGAATTCATGAGAATAAATGCCGGTTGTAGTGCATTTCTTTGTATTGAATGTGTGGGTTGTGATGACTTGGGTTCTGTCATGTATCATGTTGATTTGTTTTGGTGTGTCTTTGTGGGTAGTGTTAACCATCTAGCTAATGGAGGCTTCTACCTTCTTTTTTTCTGTATCTGTGGTCAAATTTTGAAATAATCTAACTACTACCATTAGTAATTGATATTTTAAAAAAAATCCGAAGATAAAACATGTTAGGATTTTGACAAGATTAAGACTAAGAATGAACACAAGGATGCACAAGAAGACAATCTTAACAATAACGCATACCAAATGGATGGAATATCATTCATGAATGGGGTTGACCACAAAAATTTCATTGGGCATGCATGTGGACGAAATGTGACAACATCAATAATTTGTTAGTTTTATCATGTTGAGATCTCCTAAGCCTCAGCACCCCCTAGCACCAGTGGCAAGCCCTCATTAAGTAGGGGTGCACTGAGGTTGTTTTGTAATATTTAGACTTAAGGTGTAGGAGTTATTGAATTTTGAATAATTTTTGTCATTGAAAATTTAATACAATTGAAATTAAAGTTAGTAGGGAACTATGGGTGCACTCTTGGTACTTTTCACCCTTTTTTGGTGTGAAATTTCACACGATTGTGAAAATTTGAAACTTTCCTGTTGCACAGTTTTGGAGAATCATTAAATTTTTGAATTGAATTGTTGAATTAAAATTTTTTTGGTGATTTTTGCTCCAAAACAGAAAACTACCTCTCAAAATCATGAAATCCTTTAAAAATATTTTTAGATATGACAATTTTTTTCTAAATAAAAGTATCTTGCAAGCAACAAGAAATTGCTGAGAAGAAGAAATGCTCTCTCAACCACCTGGCACTGGCCTGGGTTATGCACAAGGGCAAAGATGTGGTACCCATTCTGGGCACTACCGAGAAGGGTAACCTCAAAATCAAACATTGGATCCGTAGCTGTTACTTTGACTGAGGAGGAGATTGAGGAGGTTGAAGCTGCTGTGCCTGCTGGTGAAGTTGCAGGCAAAAGATACCATGAAAGATCCATGAAGCTTACAGAACATCATGTGGTCAGCCCACCATTTTCATCATGGAAGGACTCATAGGTATTACAGAAGTCCAAGAAGATCACGGGAGTGAATGCCAAGCTAGAATTTTCAGTGTCAAGCAAGAGAGAGAGTTTGAATGTAGGGTGACAGAATCTTTTGAATAAAGAATTTGTAGTACAATTGTTGAACACTAAGATCCCAAACCTATAACTATAATGTACATCACTCAATAACATATTCTCAAACATTGTCTTTCCATCAAAGTCTAATTAAAACTACGCTCTAGATGTGATCTATAATGATTTATATCAAAGGGTATAACAACCACATCCACTTCATTAACAGCTTCTGCAAGTAGCTAAAAATCTCAGGGGCATCTGTTGTTGAAACTATTAGACTAGCAATTAATACAAAATTGTCTCCGGGAAGATGAGAGTGAGTTACATGATAAGAGATTGCTCCAAACAGACCAGCCACAGATATGTAAATCTTTAGTTGTTTGAACTGTCGAAGGATGTATGTTATAGTACACCATGAGATAATCTTTAGAGAAGAACTCATTCCTCATAAATTAGACATGAGGACTATCATGCTTCATTCATTTCATTAGACTTTCTCCTGTTTTGTGCGATGTTATCAACATAGGTATTGCAAATTGTTGCCAATGCTTGTTGGGCAAAAGGATTGCAGCTGTTGTGGAAAATGGGAGTCATGTTATTACATAGTGAGGCTATTTCATATTTGGCTTCACTCCATGTATGGGTTTCTTGCGTGCAGAGGCCATGGTAATGCCTTTAGGTGTCTTGTACTAGATATCTATATTTGTTGTGGATTTTCCATGCAATAGGGACTGAGGACTAAGTTCTTTTTTTTTGAATTCGTGAGACTAAACTCTTGTTGCAGTGCATTTCTTGGTATTGATTTCGTGGTTTGTGATGATATGGGTTGCATTGTGTCATGTTGATGTGTCTTGATGTCTTTGTGGGTAGTGTTTACAATCTATAGCTACTAGGGGCTTCTACCTTTTGTTTTTTTTCTCCGTAATCAAAATTTGAAATAATCTATCTAGTACCACTTGTAAGTGACATTGAAAAAAAACCTAAATATGAAAACACTTTAGGATTTTGACAAGATTAAGACCAAGCATGAATGCAGTGTCCTTCTTTTCTAAGCATTATCTCCTAGATCAAAACTTGAAACTCCATTTTTGCACTAATTGGTTCTAGTAACACATTGCATGGACCCAAAAAATCACATGGTTGTGATCACAATCACAAGGCCATGATACCTATGATAACCAAGTGAAGTGCAATGGATGGAAGGCCCTTGGCAAAGGGGGGCATCCAAATGCGTTGGGAACCTAGGGGCTTTGAAGTCATGGGTGTAGAAATGGGCTCCCTAAATTCAAGAGTGGTTAGAAAGTGTCCACATTCCCCCCACAATGATGTTTCTTCTGATTTCTATGTTCAAAAAGTTACAAGCCTGAAACAGGCAAAGAGAGGGCTAGAGCCAAGGCCAAGAACTTGGGTCTCTCCAGATTAAAGCCCTGAAGAGCAAGACAAAGAACCCTCAACATTAATGTTTCCTCAAGAATTTGGAGTACAACTCCAAGACAATCAATCTCTCTATAAGAGAAAACCTTACATTGTGTGATCTCTCTATTTACCACCTGTTTCCCACTCATCCCAAAATTGATGTCCCAAGGATCTGGCCGTAATGTGTCTATTGACTTACACACCACACTTTTGCACACAATTGTGCATTTGCTTGCAACATATCTGCGAAACTGTAGAGAAATCTTCATGACAACACTTTGAGTGCAGTCATAACCTTCTGAGAGTTGCTCCCAAAGTATTAGACCATCACCTTCATCACTAATAGTAGTGATGAGCCACCATGACTACTCACTGACTTCATCAGCTCCTGTCAACAGGTGCAGATAAGTATAGAATAATTGGCTCAAAGTTTTGTGCCAATCAATATACAAAATCTGTGTCCTGCATTTCCGCCATCTCATGATGTTGGCTAGCACTTGAGAGACATCTGCCTACAATATACACTATTAGGAGATTGGTTCAAGGATCTGGCCTTTCATTTATGGAAATGATAGAGATGACCCATGAGACAAGTGGGTTGCCAGCCCGAGACACTCATTGTGCACCATTTATATTGCTTACTGCTGTTTTGAGGTTCCACCACCAAAGGAGTTATAAGCAAGACCAGGGTTTTGTTCATGCAAATAGAAGTTCACTTCTGCAGGTGATAGGATGTGTATAGCCCGCACTGTGCTCACAAATACCCTGCAACAGCAAGCAACCAAGAGAATTCAATCTAGGATTTGGAAACTTCCATCATAAATCTAGTCAAATATAATCTCTCCAGCATATATCTCAGGGGATGGTGGGGCGAAGAAAAGCAGGATTGGGGTTAGTGAAACATACTCCCAGGGGTCATCACCAACAAGAAGAAGGTCATCTTCATTGTCACGGAACACTAATTGCCACCCATGTTCTTGGTCAAGCTGGCACTCCAGATTAAACATGTCCACTAGCTCACGCTGCAACTCTACATAATTACTAAACCGGTTTACATTAATTGCCCGTGTTATAGATCCAAGCTTGTACACCTGATAGAGCAACCCATTCACAGCCCACAAACATCCATCATCACCAGACTTATAGCAATCCAAAATCACCATTTTGAAGAAGAGTTTAAGAACCTATATTGAGCAGTGAAATCACTGGGCCTGAAACAACACATTGACCAGACATCCAAGAGAATCCCCACCTTTGTGAAACTTCGGACCACCTTCGGAGGACAACTAGCACCCCCCTGCAGAAATAGACTGTTGTCCAGGCCTTCATTTGCATTTGCACTCAGGGTATTGAATGGACTTGGCTCTACACCTGAGCTGGATGAAGAGCAGTATGGCCCCTGTACTGATCGTTCCCCATGAACCTCGCTCCGCAGTGAATGTGCCTTGCTCTGCCTTGAGGTGACCAATGAACATGACTTGGTAGACCCCAATGACACCAGAGGGTTCTGCGTATCAAACTGAGTTTGTGACTCCTGCTCTGCATCTCCATCCCGATGTATACCTTGACATTGCCCAAGTTGCCCTTGAGGCATGGATATGAGGCCCCTTTGGGTCCCAAACTCTGGGACTGAGGGTGAATAAATAGGCCCACCACCCATTGAAGATCCAGAGGTTGAGGGCCTGTCTATCCTCTGCTGCAAATGCGATGCACTTCCATTTGGTTGGGCTCCTGTGTATATGCAAGGTTCATGCACAGACGAGTACCATGAAGTTGGCACCTGCAGCATTGTCACACCCTTTTGACACATTGTTGAACTGTTCCATTGTAAAAGTTGAGACCTATATCCTACCAATATATGTCTATGAAATTTCAGAGAAAACAACAGGAAGAAACATACATATTTTGCAAAAGAGATGATGCTTATTACTGGTTCCAGGTTACAATAACACAGTTACTTCATTCCTTGTGGCGATGATAGAACAATGGGGGTATCCATCCATGACAAGGACTGACCAGTAGTGGTTCACGGAGCAGCGCATTGTTTCCACCAGAAAATCCTTCTTGTTGTGGCATCCTGTTTTGAATCCCATTTTGAGACAGGTGTCCCTGAGGAAGATGTTGGGATGCATGTCCACCTTGTTGCTGAACATTCTGCAAACATTTGGCAGCCCCTTGTTGCTGCATCATCCCATTCTGCAAGTCACCATGCAAACCAGTTTGCAAACTACTTTCCAAACCCATCTGCATCCCATTTTGCAACCCATTTTGCAGTGCATGATTTGCAGATTTTTGATGCGCAACCCTTTGTGAAGTGTGTGATGGGTGTTGTGATGTTCCATTCACAGGGGCACCTTGTCCATTTTGTGTCTGTGAAGCACTACTTTGAGGCCTGTTTTGGGATCCTTGTTGTTGCTGAAGAGTGCCCGTGTGTGATGACAGTTGGCCACCCCCTTGTTGATGAACTATCCCAATTTGAGCATTATGCACTGATGGTTGCTGAAGAACTACACTTGAGGAGGAATGTACAGACTGTTGTGGCAGAACATTTTTCAAGCTGTGGACCCCTCCTTGTTGAAGAAACCCATTCTGAGAGCCATGAAACATGCTGGAGTAGGTGCCTTGGTCACCTTCCACTTCCAGAAGCTGTATTGGGTTGTTGTTGCAAGTGCGCAAAACTGTTGCATTTTGGAGAGTGGAGTATGAACTTCGAGTGGAGGAAGAAGTTGGAGGGGCTCCATTATGCAAATCAGACCCAGCATAAAGAGTGGATGATTGAATGAGAGGAGGGAGAAGACCAGGTGATTGTGCTAATTGGTTAGGTGAATGCTCCTGCAGAGACCTAGCAGCAGGAGTAGTAGTTAGCGCTGGCAGCTGCCCTATTGGTTCAGAACAAGCTTGCTGCTGTTGCTGTATTCCATAATTCCCTTGCTTTTGCTGCAATTGGCTTTGGAGAAAGAGCTTTGATGGATCATTGCTCTGAAGATCCTGTCATCCAGTATGATGAGAAAAAATTAGAACTCTGCAGGGATTTTGATTGTGTCCTGGGAAGCCAAGTTTTGCTGGAACAATTTCTACAGGTTTTTGCATTTCCCCACATACCTGCAAAGCTGGAGCAGGCATAACTTTCTGTTGCATGTTGAATGAAGGGACATTTGCAGTGGTTGCCACCACATCTATCTTCTGTTCCTGTTGCATCCGATTCCAGTTGTCCACCACAGGCCCCTGGAATTGTGGGTATTGGAATCCTTGTTGTTTTGGGCCACTGTCCATCCTTACTGGCCTTTGCTGCCATTGCTGTTGGCCTTTCAAGTTATCTTTCACATCTTCCTCAGACAGGAAGCCATCCCGCTTCCTTTTTCCCTGTTACCATCAAACCCAAATGTAAGTGATTGAATAAGTATTGCAGTTTTTTCTCCTATGTTAGCTCTAAGTCAGGATCCTGCAATTACAAGCTTTCAATTGCTGAAAACAGTGGTCTGGTCAAGAATTTATGCAGTGGCAGCTATCAATGAAGGTAGTGCAGTGGATTTGAAAAGCTATATCAGAGGCAAAATGGCCTAAGTGCAACCCCACCGGTGCACTGTAAAGCAACTTTTGGAGGAAGAAAAGTCAAAACATGCCAGTTTGGCTTAGCAAAATGGTTTTCACCCAGCATTTTTGCACAGGATGCTGAGGCTGGCAAAAGGCACAGCAAAGCCTAACACCTGCTGTTGATTGGCTAGATGGTTTGATTGGTCCACAGGTGGGTTGCTATTAGTAGTCTCCCATTTTGCAGTCCCAGTTTCAGTTTTATCGGTGAGGTCAGGGAAAGATAAAATAAAATCTTGGATGTGAGCAATACTGTTTTAAGGCCACATACCGAGCATGGGTAGAGATGTTCTAATGAGTTGAGTTCCCACACAGCTAATGAAGTATTCCAACAACTTTCACCCTGTTCTATGACTAAACATTTTCTGAATTGATCTTGGAACAACAAATATGAACCTAGGAATATATACATCTGTGTAAATTTTCGACCTTCTAGCTCACTGAATGCATTATGAAATCAGCGCTCCACAATGCAAGGAACATGGGACTTATGTCCTAAAACCGCATGGTGAAGTTCATCGATACCTTGAAAGCTGAAAGGCTCCCAAGTGTAGGGCTATAGCATGATAACTATGAGCTCATTTTCAGCTTGATGCACATGATGATGTCTTTGGGTATCTCAAGTGAAACCTAGGATCTTGGATTTGGTGTTATAGAAGTACAAGGAAATGGCCAAAAGAGCTCACCCCTGCAGCAACTTTAAGCATGCCATTCTCCATTGAAGCTTTGGCTCCCACACAGATTATGCTCCCCTAGTTGTCAACACTGCAGCACAGTGCTCAAGCCCATTTCTGTTCCCACCTCCTGCTGTTGCTGCAAGAACCACGAGAACAAAGTACTTCAGGACATGACCCGAGAGAGTGAAGATCTTGGTAGCCCCCTCGTGTCCCTGCTTTTCAGTAAGCCTCAAAGCTATCAAAGTGTCAAGCCAGACTTGCAAAATATGTCAAAAAACACAAAGACAAAAATTAGGAGAGGTTAGAGGATTTGATCAGAAGCCACTTGATATTTGAACTTTTGCAACAGGGAGACAAATTGGTCCAATTCATTCTTCAGCTTGGGTGTTGCAAAAAGGAACAGAGGAATTTCACAGTTACAAGATGGATGGTGGCATGCTCTTAGATAGATGAGATTTTTCAAGGAGCATGAAATGGGCAACAACCAAATCAAAAGATTACATAGCACTTGAGGTTTTCATACACATTTAAGCACTGAAAAAATCTCTATGAACAAGAGAGAGGGCTCTGGTTCCAAAACAGTTGGAACACTAGAAGCAAACTCCAAGCCATAATTTCCAAGGAATCTATGCACAATTAGGACAGAACCATGTTGCTTGAGAAAAACAAACATGTCATCAAGACTGGCATGGACAGAAGTGCATCAAGACCTACAATATCATGACAGTGCATAAACTGTGATCATGCCAAAATCTTTGCAAGAACACAACTGTGAGTCTTGTGCCCAATTACCAAAGAAGGTCAAATCATCAACTCCTCTGCATTATCCCTCTGGATGCCTGAAGTGCATCTCCGAGATCAATATGTTGAAGAGGATGATGCAGGGGTACAGTCTGAGGCCATCATTCTCCATAGGCATCATGGTGCCCTCTAATCAACATGTAAGTATCCGGTTTACTTGTTTCTGCTGAAGCACCACCCTCTTTGTCCATGCACTCAAAGCCATGCTGCTATGTCTGATGCATCAAGATAAAAAACATGTGTAGGTGGCTTTCATTATTCAGAGAGAGAAAACTGACCCTCCAATTTACCTCCCTTTTTTCTCAAACCATCCTCTAGTTCAAAGAGCAAACAAATGCTCCCACACAAGCTATGGACATGTTCTACAAATCCTGAACTTTGTGTAAGAAAAGGGAATTGTTGCAAGCTCAACTAGGATCATTTGAAGCACTGCAGTACAAAGCAAAACAAGATGGTTTATGTTTGTGTTGCAACTGGCTTTAGAAGTCTTAGTTTTTCAATGGCAGATTATTATCGCTATAATACTTTCCCCCAGCTCAAAAGCTCAAAACTAATTCAGCCATGCTGACACATACTGATGAAAGTGAAGAAAGCTTGGAAATTTGTTAAGCAGAATGGAAGAGAAAGAGCCACAGCTTTCTTTCTTACTGCAACAACAAAATAAGAGTAAAAAAGAATGGAACAAGCAAAAGGTGGGGGAGGGGAGAGGGGGGTCATATAGGTTCACTCCATATCCAGACATCATCATCAATCCCTCCTGGACTTCTGGTATTGGAACCCAAAGAAAGCGGTGTGTACTATCATGTGACACAGTTGATTGGTTTGCATTGAGCTGTTTTGTTTGGTTGTTATAGGCCCCACCATGATGATTGCAAAAAATTGTTCAAAATTTGCCCCTAAAAAACATTAATTATAACAAAAGCTTGCAAAAATGTTCAGATTTTGCAAAACACCCCCCCCCCCCCCCACCCCCCCCCCCCCCCCCCCCCCCCCCCCCCCCCCACGCCACCCCCACCCCGCCCCCCACGCGCAGCTCCGAGTCCCCCCCACAACCCCTCCCCTCCTGAGGCCCCC
>Ga0116231_10014695_pt1 | contig 10409 bp, 12 predicted proteins | sample S1TSphgellanicum_2_FD_89695 | JGI IMG/M metagenome (GOLD analysis project Ga0116231, IMG submission 89695) | Host-associated microbial communities from peat moss isolated from Minnesota, USA - S1T2_Fd - Sphagnum magellanicum MG | ecosystem: Host-associated > Plants > Peat moss > Unclassified... | reverse complement strand
TTTATTTATTTATTTATTTTGTTGTTATTACAATCACATTTTTCCTACTTTTTAAAAAAATTCATTTTGTGTTGTTTATTTTCATTATGTAACAATTTTTTAATTCATGTGCTTTGTTTTTTTTTAATAGGATTTTTTAAACTATAAAAAAAAATCACCCATAAAACCCATACTTTTTCCACCTTATAATCTCAAACTTTTTTTAAAAGTTTAGAAATATATCTTATTTTTGTAAAATCCAAAAAGATAGATTACATTTTGTAATTGCTTGTAAATTTTAATTTTTAATCTTTGATAAATAACATTTTGTAATTGTTTGTAAATGTTAGTTTTTAGTTTTTGTTAAAATCATAAAATTGTTTAGTTTTTCTTGCTACTCATCAAGGCAGTAATTCTTAATCACAAATCAAAGTAATAATGGAACAATATTTTAAAAACAATAATACATGTGATGTATTTATGAATGAAGTAAAAATAAAAGATGAAATTTTGCTAGAACCTGAAGAAATGATTAGTTTTCAAATAGAAGGAAGTAGGAATGTAAAAATGAATGAAAATAATTTAAAGAAGTTACATGCATAAAGAGCATTTTAAAGAAGAAATAGCATAAATGCATTATGTTGGGCATTTTATTGTGTTAATGATAACAAAAAAATTAGTGTAATAACTCTTCAAACTAAATGTTGTATTCTTTGCTATAATAATCCAATATTGAATGTAAATCCAAAAATGCAAGCTAGGAAATGATTAATCATTTATAATACAACTAATGGCATAATTGCATTGAGGAAACATGTCAATTTAAATCATTGTAATTTTTTTTAAAGTTTGAAAAAGAAATTAATTGATTTCTAAGGGAAGATGAAAGACAACCTTCCAAAAAAAGACCAAATATTTTTCCTAATTCCATAGCTAGTTTTTTTGATGTAAAAGAACCTTTTAAGAAAGATGGTGTGCAACAAAAACAATTTTTGGAAGATTTGATTCTTTAAATTGTCAAAAACCATCTTCCTTTACAATTTGTAAAACTTAGTGGGTTAAAAAGATTTAATATGCATTTGTGTCCCATAATTGTTTTTCCTTCTAGAATTTATTTTTTTAATGAATTATTGCTTGGATTAGTGGAAAAAACTAAACAATTATATGTCTTACTAGCTTTATTAGAATGTCATTATGTAACTACAAGCTTTGATCTATGGATGTCAAAAGTTGGACATGATATTTTTGCATTGGTGATTAATTTTTAAGGAGATGATTGGCAACCAAAGCACATTAACCTTGGTCTTTTTGAGCCAATAGACACTATTAGACATACTTTGGCTAAAAAGTTGATAAAATTGTTGGATAGTTATGCATTGAGGAGAAAAGTTATTACTTATGTCAAGGATGAGGGATCTAATTTGAACACTATGACTACAACCCTAAAATCAATTGTAAGTTGTGATATGTTGGGTTTGGAGGAAATTTTTTAGGGCACTTGTTTTGGGTATGCATTTTCCAAGGGTTATCAATATGTTACAACAAAAGAAAATTTTTGCAAAGATTTACGATACGTGTCAATAAAATCGGCTCAAAGAGATTTGCAAAAATGCATAACTTGGCCAAAAAAATCTGGAAAGGGTAAGCAAAAATCGGAATAGGCTTGTGTGAATTCAAATGTTCTCCTTTGGAAATTGAATACTCCAGTGAAGAAAAGGTAAATTTTTAGTTTTTTAGACTTTTTTATGTGCACAATTTTTTGTTAATTTTTTTTTGCGTAACATTTTGTTCATTTTTTTTCAATTATTATTATGCATAATCTAACATTTTCTTTTGTTGTTACAAATTTGCCAATAAAGTTATCCTTTTCTAGGAAGCTTTGTAGTTCAAAAAAATAATTATATTATGTTATAACTAGAAATTTTTTGTGAGAATGAGTGCAAAAGTACCACCTCCTTTGACATGACACATTTTTCATATCATTGTTGATGCTCTTGGCCTTGTTGTGTTTGCTTGTATTTTGAACCAGTCTATGGGTCATTGGTTGTTAAATGACGCACTAAATTCTACCATATCCATGAATCTAAAATTCAAGGATGAAATTGATTATGCAACCTTTAATAACTTAATGGAAGATGATGGAAATGTTGTTTATAAGTTGTCATGTTTGACCTCCAACATAAAGAAGGAAGTTATTCAAGTTCTAGATTTTTTTCTTTCCTTCTTAAAAAAATATGAAGAAAGAAAGGCCCATAATATGCTTTCTTTAATGTTGGACCCTAGGTTTAAAACCCTTTGTCTTTTGTCCTCACTTATTGGTTGTGAACAAGGTAATGAAATTGTTGAAGAATATGACAAAAAATCTTTATTTCCTATGTTTTTAAAATGTTATTATCATTTGTACCCATTGGTTGAATTTGAAAAGGTTGTTGTTGATCCAAAGGTTGAAAAGCACATGAATTTGGATATCTTTGAAATGACAACCAACAAAAATCACCCAACAATAGAATTGGTTAATAGAGAGCTTCTAATTTTCAAGCATTATCAAATGGATGTTCAAAACATCAAATGTCCATTGTAGTGGTGGGAAAAACATGAGAGCATGTTTCCTACAATTGGTTTTTGTGCTAAACAAATCTTAGGAATAGTTGGATTTCAAATTGAGACAGAAAAAATATTTTCATTAACTAGAATTCTTATTAGTCTTAAGAAATGTTGTTTACAATAAATGTTTTTGGATAATTGATTTTTGTGAGCAAAAATTGGCCTAATGATCCTAGGATAGGTTGTAAACCCCCTTCTAGTTTGGTAGATTTTATTAAGAATGATCTTAATTTAGAAGAAAAGTTAAAGGAGCTTGAAGGAGCTTTTGAAAGGGTTGAAGTTGTGGAGTTGTAAATTTTGAATTTTTTTTTCCAAATTTCCATCTATTTTAAAGTAAATTTTAAAGTTAAAAAATATTTAAATTAACAAAGGAAGTAAATAATTAGTAAATTTAAATATTAATTTCCCAACAAAAAAAAAAGGGTTGTGAGGACTAGACAAGAGAACTGATTATTATAATATATGCAAGAACCGCCTTATTTGAAAGTCAAATGAATTTGGAAAAAATAATTTTTTTGAAAACTTGGTCAATTCTCACCAACCTACATATATATATATATATATACACATTAAAGAATTGTTCAAATTTTCATAACATAATGTCAAAACCGGAACCAACCAATTTTCACAAAAAAATGAGAATTGCCCAACATTGGTATAAACCCAAAAGGTTAAAAAAGTTGCTTCATGACAACTTGGGTGGTGATCTTCTATCAAATGTTTTCACATCTGTCATCATCCCATCTTTTGATATGAAGCTCTAGCAACCGGTCTTCTTTTCCTCTTAGTAGGCATATATAAGTACTTAATTTGCTTGACAATCCTTCTCATGATGATCCTACACCCATGTGAGCCAAGTCCTTATAAGACCAAACCTTAAGGTCGATGATGATGATGATTTCCACATGCTTCAATTGAATGCCAATTGAATTGAGAGAGGATCTTGGGTGGTAAAATGTGATGATGAGGATGATACACAAAACCAAGTTTGTTTATAATTTACATAACAGAACCATAATATGTGCATCAATATGCAAAATGACAAATTGCCACATGTTAATGTTCAGATTTGTTGATGAAAGAATCTAGTGAATTTCAAGTGTTGAATTCAAGTGCCTGAACTCAACACCTTAAATTGTTGTGACTTGATTTGATCTAATGATGGAGATCATCGATTAAATTGGGTTGTAACAATATTGGTGGAGTTGTAGGTAAAATGAGATTCACTTCATAATGCACCTATGAAACTTGTGTGTCAAGCTACAACATAAGCTCCCACATACTTTCCTACTTTGGAATTCACCTTTTAGGATACACATGTGCATCCTATTCACATAAGAGAGTTTCACATGATTGATGGAGGATTGGTTGTTAACAATCTAGTAAATTGGTTTGTCCTAGCTTCATCATACCTATAATTTATTTTTTTCAACTCCTAATTTGGATCAATATATACCACATTTAGTATTCTGAATTTTTGGCATGTCTTGTGCCAATGTACTATTGCTAGACTTATGTGGGAATTACACAAGTAATCAAGGAAGTGCAAATAGATGGTGCTTCTACAAAAAGAATGCATTATATGATTTTTGTTTTCATTCTTTTCTTGAGCTTTTCATCTTTTTAAGGTTTAGGGAGAGTTGAATATCTTCAAATGGAAAGGTCAAACTAGATTTGAACCTCAAACTATGTGCACATAATTGTCATGAAATTTGACATGTGGTAACTAAAGCTTTGATTGACATCTTGTCAAGTGTATTTTGTGTGTGTGTTTTTTCCCCCACAAGACTTTTGTGATCTTTTGGTATTGTCACTGGGAACATGACACCATTAGCATGGTTATTTTCCAAGTGATGTAACACAATGGGGTGCAATACAATGGGTGCTATGCAAGGGTGCACCTTTGATTAATTTTGTGGTTAACGCAAGTATAGACATGGTGGATTACAACCTCTCCATTATGTTCTAGGCTAAGGAATATCATGGCAATTACCTTCGAATCCAAGTACCACCAACTTTTAATCATCCTTTTTTATGAAAACACAATAATAAGAGCCACAAACAACCATTTTTTTTCAAGTATGGCTGGTTGCTAAGGTGGCCACATAGATCATGTACGGAGTAACATAATTAGCTAAAATTTTGTGTGAGGTGGAGGTGATTTTGCGATTTTTTTAATTGAATAATGGCCATGATGGAAATTTAGAAATTGCAATGTTTACAAAGTGGCAAGAGTAATCAAAATCTGATCGAAATTATTAGCACCGTGTCCATTTATGAAGGGTATGTATTTGGCGATGGGGCTATTGCTGAAGGGGGGAATTTTGGAAACAAAATCTACACAACATCAACAAAAGGCTTCCAATTTTGCACAAAGAAAAATCTTAATGTTACTTCCATGATTAAAATACAAAATAGAGACTAATTTTTCAGGTTGGCATTTCAATCAAGGCACAACATGTTTAAAAATGAAAATTCAAAAATCAAAACTACACAAAGAATTTTATCTAGAGGCTAGAGTTCCAATTTGGGCTATTACACATGATTATTGTGAACATTAGAATAATACATATGCATTTGCACTTCATCATGCTAGTACCTTTAAGAATCCAAAGTCCATGTACAAAAAACTTTGAATGTATTTTTGGCATAGAAAAAATCATATCAATTGTAAGAACTTTACATCACCTTCTAATGCCAAACTAAAGGTTGAGAATGTAGCCGATTAGATTCCAACTAGCCAAAACCATTTCCCACCAAAGAAAAACCAACAACTAATTCACCTATTGGAAATCAAAGAAGACATTTGAATCTAGAGGGTGGAAAATGTTGTGAATCGTGACTACTCCCGAGTCCCATATTCACAGTGTGCCTTAAAATCCACTAATAGAAACAACCATTTTAGATTTAAATCTTTTTGTCGGATTATGAGGTCATTTGAAAGAAATATTTGGGGAAACATGCTTAGCTTCCTCATGTCTTCCAAGCTTTAGTGGAATTGGACCCTTACCTTCGACTCATGTTCAACACAAACAATATACCACCTATGGTAACAATCAACATACCACCTATGGTAAGATCATGTGATTCTAGGGGCCCATCTTTACATGCAATCCAAAATGCAAAGATTGGATTCATCGATGAAACAAAAATCTAGAGAGTGGATTCTTTGATGAAGGAAAATAGGATCCAAAGATTGAATATCAAGTTAAAGGGGGAAAACCCCCGAGATAGAATGAATTTGGTCAAGAAAGAAAAAAAACACCCAAAGGCAAAATAAATTTGGTTGAAGGAAAAAAAACCCATGGAAGTTTTCAACTTGTCGGTTCAAGTTAATTTGCCTCCAAAGAAGCAAATATCAAGAACCAATTTCCCACAAAAGCTAGACAAGAAACCCCATAACTTATCTTTGTCCACCAAAATCCACAAACTAAGAATCAATAACCCCCTAAACCCACATTTCACCTTAGTCCAACAAACCCAAAGATTAAAAACCAAACACCCAAGAAACCCACATCTTACCTCTATCCTCCAAAATCCAAAGATTCAAAATCAATAACACAAAACTCACAATAAACCTATGTCCATCAAAATCCAGAAATTAAGAATAAAAAACCAAGAAACCCTAATCTTCCTATGACCACCAAAGTTCACAAATTAAAAATCAACAACCTTAATTTGGACATGGACAACCAAAATCTAGAAATTCATAATCAAGTGATAAGAACCTACATTTTACCTCTATCCACCAAAATGCATAAACCAAGAATCAAAAACCCTAATTTATACATGGTCCACCAAAAGCTCACCGGCCACGCACCCCTAGAAACAAAATTAAAAAAGATGGGTCCACCAAAATCAAAGTGTTGTTGCAAAATGGAATTTGAAGAAGGGATGCAAGTTCACAAATTGACTTGAAAACATGAGTTTCAAAAATGATAGTTCACATGTCAAAACTTAGTTACATCCTTATCTAACATTTGACTTTTTTTTGTAGTTTTGCTAAACCCTCCAAAAACCCCACAAGCTCCATGAGCTTGCATTAACATCATAGTGTGTTTTGCCTTGCCACTGGGCAATGGCCTAATCGCAAGGAAAATTCTACAATGTAAAAAAACATTGGTTATAAAATCAAGTGCATAGATCCAATTGCACATTCAATTGATTCTGTAATTGATTCTTCATGAAGTTGAACGTGATGAACATGTGTTCATTTTCAACAAAACCAAGCACTTGGACAACAACAATTTTTGTTAATTTCATGTATTCCGAAAGCTTATGGTTGAGGATGGGAAATGCAGTGAGTTTGTGTTAAAGTTTAGTGATTGGATTCAAGCTACTTTCTTGATCACGCATGACAACCTCAGAGTTATGGATCATGGTCATCTTGAAGTGGGAGCACTGCAAATCTAGATTGTGAGTTAACAACAATGCTAAGATAGTCTTCCCATGTTGACCAACTGCACGAAGCACACAAAAAGTTGCTTTAAGGACATTTAGGTGAGAGTAAAAACTATTCTCAGCCTTTGGAGTATTTGTAGCCCAGAATTGGGGGTAGACAACACCCAAAACAATCATCACCTCATGTTTTGGGGATTCACTTTTCCAGCTCAGACACCAAACCCCGGGTTGCACCTTTGCACTCATCTTTCACCTTATTGATTATTTAGCTGAATGCAAATTTGGTGGCAGGTTGAAGGTCATGAGTGCCATCATCACTGTTGTAATATACATGATATTTGTGGCCAACAAAAGAAAATGCCATGTAATCCTCTTTGTTGCTGAAATCGGAAAACCATTCCAGTAGGAGGTTGGAATTGGTAAGGGCTTCAATAACATTGAAATCATCAAAAGCTGGGTCCTCAAATTTGGCACATGGGCCATAATATAGCTAGTAAAGCTTTTGTTGAGCCCCCTTCACACTTCCATGAAGTCACAAACAAAAACATATTTGCCTTATGTAACCTTGATCAAAACATGAACACATTCAAAGAAAAGGAAGATACATGGTAGCTTTAAAACGAACTCCACATCACACAATGATTTTAGGTTCTTTTTAACATCATTTTGTTGGTTTTCTACATGCATTTTAACAATGAGAGGACGAAATTTCAAGTATACCCATTTGGCTTGAAATAACACTTGAAATCCAATGAAAAAAACAAAATAGACCATCATGACGAGATCCTTTCACTTAATCGACCTTATTAGAGAACCCGATAAACGGTTATGGAAATCCAATGAGTCTTTACATTTCAAAAAAGCTTATTCCCCTTGGTTTGGAGTAGATCCACCAACTTTTGAAATTTTGCAAATTTCTTCAAATTGTGTGTGAAAAAGGCATAGAAACTTCGTAGGAGAAATTTGAATTGATTTACAAAAGGGACATCCAATAGAGTGATGATAACAAGGTTTGTCTTGTGAACAAAATAGTGGACCCCAATAACAAAAGGAACAACCTTCTTTTTAAATTGTTGGGTCACCCCTGCCATGTGACCTTGGAACATGTTGTTACCATTGCATCCAATGTTGACCAACTTCTCACAAAGCTCCTCTAGCCTTAATCCCCCAAATTCAAGCAAACATTTCAACATAAAAACAAATGTGTTGTTGGAAGTGGCAGATATACTAACAGTTTCCACATAAAGGCAAATGGGAATCCTCTTCCATTGTTGCACCATGTACAAGTGGATTGACAACCATTGGGTGTTGTCAATTGTAGTAACTTTATCTTCAACTACGATAAAGGAAGCAACTGCAAATGTTGCTTTAATGGCATCCAACAAAACCTTGTGCATGACTTCTACCATCCTTTAACTAGACTTGTTAATCCAATGTTTTCGAGAAACATATTTCACTTTTAGTAGCTAAAACAAGTTTCTTGAACTCTCATAATTAGTCATTGGACGACCATTTGTAAAAAGATGATAAACAACAACAAATTAGACGTATTTCTATCTTTGTTTAGACGAAACATCAGCTTGCAAGCGGTCTAAAATAAAAGGGCGGTTGGTAGTAGTGTAACATTGTTCATTCTTTGCATGGACGGAATCTTTGGTGAAGAAAATGCCACTTGCATCAACCCTGGGCCTAGACTACCTTGCCTTGTGATAGCCTTGGTGTTTAAAGAGATTGTCCAATTTGGGGGCCAATAGTTTTTCTTTGCCTTCCACAAAGGTACACATGTTACAATGAACCTGATGGATTTAGCCCTTGTCATCAAAGACTGATTTTGCCCATGGCAACCAAGCGGTCCAAGTGTTTTGAAACTTTCGTGCATGTTCATACAATTTCCTCTTTTTCCCATATGGAGCTTTTCCAGTTAAATCAACAACAATAGTTTTACCTCTATCATCATTAGATGACACAACCACACAACTAATAGATTGCAGGGGCTCGAGGGGAGTTGACGAACTAGCTTCATCTTGAGGGGCCAGTGAAGGAAGGGGGAAGATGGGCTTGAACCTGAAATTTTTAAGGATTTGTGGAGGAGCCATGAATGTTGAAATTGGACTTTTACCCAAGTTTGAAAATTGAAATAAGATTCACAAAAAAACAAAGACAACAATGGAATTTGGACTTTGGAGTTATGAAATAATTTGAGAGAAACAACAAACCCTAATTTGGTTTTGAAAAAGAAGAACAAGGTCCAAGAAGTTAAGAATTGGAAATTTGAAGTTCGAACCCTCTAGTGCAACTTTGAAATTTGAACCCTATATTAATCGTTTTGAGGAAGGACTTGAAGATGAGAGTCAAAACCGATAATTACATATTTTGGAATTTGGATGTAATCAAAAGCTTGGAAATTGGAGTTGGAGATTAGAGAGAAATGATAAACTTTAATTTTAAAATTCAAAACGATAGTCCAAAGTCCAGACTCCACATTTGTTTGTAAAAATCAAATAATGGATATTGGATCAAAATTCAAAACTCAAAATCAAGAATCTGGATGCAATTTCAGTCTCTTGCCACTCTCATGTAAAATTGAAACTTAAGCAAAAATAGTAGTGACCATTGCCCAATGACATACCTCCATTTTTTGTGCATAATGAGCACGTTCAAAATTCAGGTTGAGATTTAAGAACTTGAGTTGAAACTGTGAGTCCCACAACATGCTTGGCCTTCCACACTTGCATCAAATGGCTAACTTGAGGCCAACAACCCCATTTTCATAAATCCATTGGTCGAGCCTTGTACACCATATCCATCACTAACAACCATAAGCTCTCAGAATTCATCAACTTGCCGAAAAAATTAACAAAGTAACTAATGTGCATTGCATTGCAATACATATGGATCATGACATTCTCGATTTTTACCAAATCACAAATACAAGTTACAAGTTACAACTGCCCATTTTCTAAAATATGAATGCCCAAAATTCAATGTAACCTTAAAAATTTATTGGTAAAATTACTGCTAGCGACTTGCTATTGTAGTTGCATTGCCATTGTTGGCGATGGAGCTCTGCAGGTTGTAGTTCGTATGGTGAAAAGTTGCAAGCGATGACAACGGAGGTGGCAAAAGCCCGACTGCTGAGGGAGAGAGACAAGCGATTTAGGGTTTAGGGATGGATATGTTGTGACGATGTTGCCACTTGGCATCAATTGCTTTAGGCGAAATTTCTGTAATGGGGGGCCCTTTTTTCCAATGGCCCTGTTGCAAGCCCTTTTTTGGTGTGGCCTTTTGACAAATTTTCACCAGAAAAAAAATGGCTGGCCACAAAGTGTGGGGACACTGTTAAAAATCTGTATCAGGCTACATCTTTGAAAAATCACAAAGGGAGCACAATAATTTGGATTGTCAAATGAATCTTTTTGGTTTGT
>Ga0116231_10014694_pt1 | contig 10410 bp, 9 predicted proteins | sample S1TSphgellanicum_2_FD_89695 | JGI IMG/M metagenome (GOLD analysis project Ga0116231, IMG submission 89695) | Host-associated microbial communities from peat moss isolated from Minnesota, USA - S1T2_Fd - Sphagnum magellanicum MG | ecosystem: Host-associated > Plants > Peat moss > Unclassified... | reverse complement strand
TTTTGCAGCAAAAAAATGAGTTGCTGTCATATTTTTTAAACTGGAAAAATATGATACATGTGTTGGCATCACTATTTTTGCTACTCTTGTTGCAAGAAAACACAAAACTTACAACAATAACATATCAAATGTTGCAAAGATTAAATATAAAATACAGCAAAGAGCTACAATTGTAGAAGAGAAGTTGCTGCAACTCATTATCATCAAGTGTAATATCTTGTGAGAAAAAACAAAGAAGAAAAAGACAAAAAATAAAATGGAATAGTAGCAGCACAATTGTGAGTGAAAGAGGGGAGGAGGGATAAAATTTATAAGTAAATAAAGAAATGGGCAGGTATGGAAGGTAGGTCGGATTAGAGATCCGTTGAGGGGGTGGGGCGGGGCCAAGGGGGGTGTGGGTGGGAATTGAGGTAAGTGAAGTTTATTGACAGGAAGGCCAGCCGGCCGAGAGAAAATCCAGTGGGGAGGGGACCAGGGCCAAATTGGATGGAAGAAATGAAGAAAATCCAAGGGGGCAGGGGATCAGGGCTAGTGGGCGTGGGGAGGGGCGGGGGTGGCAACAAAATTTGTCAAAGAGGCGGCGGCGGCTCCTCTATACATTTTTTAAGATTTAAAGTTTAGGTTAGTTATTAGGTTTGGTGCAGGTTAATAAATTAGGTTAGTAAGTTAGGTAGGTCAATAAATAAGTAGGTAGGTTAGTAAATCAATAAATAAATGAGTAAGTCAGTAAATAAGTTACTAGAGAGGTTAGGTATGTCAGTAGAAAGAGGTGCCAAACAATTGAAAAAAAGGTACCATGGTACCTTTACCATTTCGGCATAAATAAAATATATATTTTTGTTTTGCGGAACTTTTGAGAAATTATTTTATATTTGTGAGAAAATTTTAATAAAATTGAAAATTTCACTGTTAGGTTTGAACCACATATCTGCAAGGACATTGCTTGTTTTCAAGGAATCTAGACACATGAAGTTGTTCCATAACTCTGAGAGACAACTGTTTATTACTTCAGCTAACCATTACCTGCCAACAATTTCAGAATTGAAAAACCAAGTGCCAAAATTAAGATTTAAAATTCTATTAATTATTCGACAGTCTATTGCCGAAATGGTAAAGGGATTGCAATAAAGAGAGTTTTTTTAAAAATCTGGGTAGGGGGAAGAAAAAAAAAGAAAAAAAAGACACCAATGATTAAATTACTCAAGTTCATCCCAAAGTGGCCGAAAGGGCCTCATTCAGATCTGGTGCATTCACGGGTGCTATGTCACTCAAGCCCCCAAAGACAGGGTGAAGGCATGGTTACTTTATGGATAACTCTATTATCATTCCTTGACTTTTGAGTTTTCGCTATGTACTGCATGAGATTTTAAACCAAATGGGCACACAAAAAATGTTGTGGAATACCTGAAGAAGAGTGAAACAACTATGCTCACCAAATGTTTGATAGTAGTGTTATTGGAATGATAGTTTGTCTTTGAGGTAAGGTTGGTTATGCAATTAATGATGATCAAGCTCATGCTGCACATACAGCCCCAATGTGTTTATGCAATTAAGGAGTGTGCCTACAGTTCGAAAAGTTTATGTTGCATATTTGTGTTGAGAATCACAATCAATACGATTTGACAATACGATTTGGCAAGTCAAGGAGGTTTACCAAGACAAGGAAAAGCCATTGAAATTTTTTATTATGTGTGCGTCAAGATGCACTTTCAAACATGTTACATTATGAAATTAGCATGTGAAAGATGAAACGGATGATAAAGGACAAGAAAAGAAAACAATCAAATAAATGACAAGCGAATAAAGTATTAAAATGGATATTAAAGCTAATTGAAACACACTTAAAATTGGTAAACGATTGAAAGATTCATCAAGCACAAAGGTAGTTCAATAATGGAATTGAAAAACTGATACAAATGAAAATTTCTATAAGAACTAACTTGGGTTTCTTTTTTTCTGTCAATTTCTTTTTTTGCATTTGTCTCCTTCCCTAAATATGTTCCCACAAGATGAGACTCTTCTAGAACCCATTCTTTTGCATTTAGACATCTAAGTTTCTTCTCTTTTTTTATATCTATATTAGTTTTTTTTATTATAAAAAATTCGCAAAAATTCGACCTGAAAAATATGATTTCAACCAATTCAAAGGATTTTTCATGAGAAAAATGGTCCAAATTCGCCAAATTTCGAAAAGAAAAAAATTCAAATTGCCATATTTCTACAATAAGTTCTAGTAGGTAGCCAAGAATATAGGAGGATCCTAGTTTTTTTCTATTTTCATATCTGGCATGTAGCCATAATTAGCTAAATTAGTTTCTGGATGGTCGCCACCTTGGCTACATCACAAAATCCTTTAAAAAACCCCTGATCTATATGTGTTTCAGTGTGTCTCTCTAGCTCTCTTTCGATAGGTTGTCTCTTTCTTGGACATTATTGATTCAATTGCTCATTACTAGAAGCAGATGAGTGGGGAGTTCATGCAGAATCAGTGTTAATCTCGTGGAACATCCATTTCTGGGAGGCTATTGTTGGGTGGTGCCTAGATGACATTTTCATTGTTGTAATTTTTTTTCATCTTTCAAGAATATTATGTTTTTGATTGCCCCCAAGGGTCAATTTCTTTGGTCAGTACTTTTTCCTTTTTTTCTCCTATGCCTTTTTTTGGTTCGTATTGTGGTGCATTATTTTCCCAACTTACTTTTTTTTCTCCTGGCCCTTCTTGTTGATTTATTTTTTTCCCACCACACCCAATCCCAAGTTTTTTTTTGACTCCTACCTACCCCCCCCCCCCTCCCTACAAAACCAAGAAACCTACCTAGTTTTTGGGTTTAACTTGGCTTAGGATTTGAATTTCATTCATTTTGAGTTTGCAGAGCTTGAAGAGTCTGAGTTGCGTGAAGAACCTTTAGGACTATGAAAAGGGGAGGAGGAAGAGCTTGAAGGTAAGCCTCCTTTTGTTTTTTTTCTTGTTTTTTTTTTGGCTATGTGTTGCCTCCAAGGAGACAACAAGCTACAAGCTTGTTGTTAAGTGTTGTTATCATTTTTATTTTATTTTTGGTGTGCAGTGCAACTTTGCAAAGAGGACAATGATGATGCCTAACGCGTTGTTGTCTTTGTGCAATTTGCAAGCGAAGAGGAGGAGGAGGAGGATGACAACGCCTAATGCATTTATTTTTCTTATTGTGGTGCATTTTGCAAGCGAAGAGGGGGAGGAAGAGGACATTCCTAGTGTGTCATCGTTGTTTTTTTATGTAGCCTTTGTGAAGAGGACGCCTAGCACATCATTGTTTTTATAAAAAAAACTTCAATGCAGTTTGCAAGCAAAAAGGAAGATGATGATGACAACATTCCCAATGCATTATCATTTTTTTCTTGTTGCAACGCAACTTTGTGAAAAGGAGGAAAACGCACACCTAGTGCATTTCAAATTTTTTTGTTGCTATAGTGCAGCTTTGTGAAAAGGATGAGGTTTTTTTTTTTTGCTACAATGGAACCTTAGGAAAAAGAGGAGGCGTGTTTGCTTCTTTTGTTTTCTTTTGTTATTGCCTCTAACCCAACTCACATTAGCAAAACACAACAACATATTATGCTCTTATGTTGTTCGTTTATATGTTGTTTGTGTTTTTGGTAAATGCAAATTCAAAAAAGAAGAAGGACTAATGTTTCTAATTAGCAAGCTTTGGTTGAATTTGCAGATGGCATGGGAGGTGCAATGAATGAAGAAAATTTGGAGACATGGGTGATCAAATAACAAGCGTAATTTGGCGGTATTGAAGATATGGGTGCATTGACTTTGAGTGGGAATATTGAAAAGCAAGTGCAAGTTGGTGTTGATGTTGGGAAACATTTACAATAGATGTTAATAGAATTGAGGTTGAGTTGTACAAAACTATTGACATGATAAAGGAGCAAGAAATTGTAATTCTTAATGCAATGCTAGAGTAAGAGAATGCAAATGGGGATGTTGAACTTCATGTTGAAATTGATGGAAGTGACATATTGAACTTTATTTATTATAGTTGATTGCCCCGCCCATCTTCTCAAGTGGAGAGGATGGGTGGGGTTTTTTTTTGGTCAAATTTTTGGTTATAATACCTTCATTAATTGTGATCTTTAAACCTTTACCCCACCTTCCTTTTCCATGTGAAAAGGTGGGTGGGTCATTTTTTTTTGTCTAAGTTTTTAAGCAATACCTCAAGGCTTTGTAGGTGATATTGCCTTTTTTTAGGGTTAGTTTCATTTCTTGCAAATATGAACATTAGGTTTTAGCAATGCCCTCATATTTTCTTTTTGATATTTTTTTATGCAATACCTTCATTCTGTGTTTTTATCTTTTTTTGGTGCAATACCCTCATATTTAGTTTTTGATCTTTTATCTATCTATGCAATACTTCATCATGTAAAAGTTACCTTCATCTAAAATGTTAATTCTCGTATTAGGTTTTTTACTTTTGTTATTTTGGTTTCAAATGTGTTTACTCTTCTCTCAATTACCCTATATGGTGTACATTAGGCAAGGGGTGGTACCAAGTTTGTTTGTAAGGTTGATAAATGCAATGTGACCTACATTGCGAAATCCAACTTGGTACACCATTTGCAAATATGTCTCGATGTTACTTTGGAGCCTAGCAAGCCCAGACGCCCATTTACTTAGGAAGAAGGCCCAAGGCATCAAAACCATGTGGCCATGAATGTGTAGGTCTTGAGTAACCAAATGGCTTGATTCTGCTGCAACTAACAAAAGGCAATTGCTAGGGCTAGGAGGCATGCAAACTTGGAATGGGAAAGATTCCATGTTGCCATGGGGGACACACACGAGGTTCTTAAGCCCGCATTTGTCAAACTAACCTTTAGTGCCATCCTTGATCTTCTTGGCATGATTGCATGGGGTGTGGGGTCCATCCCATTCAATGTGTAGGCCAAGGTGGAATCTTATGAAGACATGGCAATTGTGATTCAAATGACTCAAGCTAGGTATGTAAAGGCACTCAAAGGTGCTTAGAATGAACATGATTAGAATAATGCATCCAGTAAAATGGTGCAATAAAGGGAGATTGGCCTTCTTATGTAATACCATGAACAATAAATGATTCATGGTTGGTAAGTTTTAATAATGCCATACTTAATTTAATTTTAGGTTTTAAGTCGTATATGGCATTTAAAAATTTTTGTTGGGGTTGTTTTAAGGTTCAAAGCTCCACTAAGGGGGTGTTTGTGGCCAATGTTGTGCATGTAACATTGGCCAATCAAGGTGTATTTACATGTCGGCATGCCCAAGATGCATAGGTTGCCACAACACGTTACAAGAGGGTGAATGGGATCCCATCCCCCTCCAGTGTTGACACAAATAGCCCATAGTTTATTTCCATTTTGGTTAGGCTACTATTTTGGACTTGAAGATGTGAGGGTAGCATTTTATGTTTGAGGTGACCATATATTTACCAATATGACATGTTTCCCATTTTACTTAGGGTTTGGTTTTGATTTGAGCATTTTTGTAACACATGTCATCCAACTTTTATTATTTGTGGCATTTTATTTTCTTTTTACACCGTCTTGTGTCAATGGTTATAAATATAGTTCAACATATGGGAAAAAAATTCATACTTGATGAAATAATCAAATAAAATATTATAGTATTTCACTCAAACTAAAAAACCTTATTTATTCCCAAAAGTTTAAAATTCAAACCTAGAAGGAAAACAATACATTCATTGAAGTATTCTATAAATAGCATGGGCTAAATTGTTTTGTTCTATGCTATTGGAAGGGTATTGCATAGCCCTACCAAAATTATAAAGAAAACAATATCGACACCATATTGTGACAATATCCTAAACCATGATATAAATGATTTTTTTAAAAACACTTATTCCATGTTCAATATATCATGCCATACATAATGATTAAAGTAACTAAGGATATTGCAAAGTTGGTCACATTGATGGTAAAAGGTATAACTTGAACAAAGTTATGAAATTTAAATGTAATACCCGCATCTTATTGTGATAATTTCATTAAACATGAAACATAAGAATTTTAAATATGTGATTCCCACCCAATATATAATGAAATTCATGTTTTCAAAATATTTGTTCACTTTACAATATGATTATATATATATATATATAATGATGGGAATGCAAAATTGATCACAGTGATGGTAGAAGGGTTTAGACTTTAGGGTTCAATGTGAAATTTACTACTTAATGTTAGAATTCAGATTTTGTCAAAATAAAAAAAATGAAAAGTTAATTTTTAACATTTTTCCAATTATGTACATATTTAGGTTTTTTCCCTCTTAAAGTTGTAAATTCATTTCAAGAAACAACAACCTAAAACACATGATTTTATACTGATTTAATGGTTTACATAATAAAAATAAAATATATCTATCCTATATATTAAGTGTATGTATGATTGAAATGTTATTTTATAGTTTTTTGAATATAATAATTAATTTCTCACCTAAAATGATTATATAGTACATCATTATTATTTTATATTATATAAATATATAACATAAATTCTTATGTACATCTCATTTTTTATGATGTATATATAAACCCTTGGTTATGTATAGTGCAATTTGTTTATGGTGTATTTTATTTTCAAAGAGGATTAAAGTTCTTCAAAAAAAAATTATTAAGATTGTGTATTTTACTAATGTATGTAATTGAAAATCATATCAATGTAATATGAAATTTAGTTTATAACATATCAAATAATGCCATATATGATCAATAATTTTTTAACAGTTTAATGTCGATTTCGTTTTGTATTATCACATATTAAATTTTTATTTTTTAAAATTTCTATTAAAAAGAAAAATACATGTAATTTTTTTTTGAATAAATGAATGGTTACTTATGATTCAAAAAATGTAAAAAATGTATAAATATGAAATTTTAATTTAAAAATAATTTAATTGAAAATTGAAATATAAGCACCAAATATTATGTATGTTTAGTCAATTAATTTTACATAAAATTTAGTTTATGATATATCAAATAATGATGTACTTAATTGATTAATGTATAAAATTACAATTTTTTTTTCTCGTTCCTATACATTTAATATCTTAATAATTATTTTGAATTTTTATAAAATTTTCTTAAACATTAAATATTGGTAAAAAAACATTTTCAAACTCAAAAACAATTTTTGTTTTTAAAAACAATTCTTCTATGCCCAATATATCATCCTATACATATTGATTCAAATAAATGATAGTATTGTCAAGTTGGTCACATTGATGGTAAAAGGTAATGAAACTTTAATTTATGAATTTGAAAATGTCTTTTAACTATATTTAATGTTTACATAAATTTCTAACATAAAATAATAATTATGATATTATATGTATAAGAATGAATTTTTAAAAATAAATCCACACATTAATTAATTAAAGTATATCATTATTTGATATATTGTAAACTAAAATTTACATAGAGTTAATGAATTACATTGATTAAAACATACATAATATTAGGTATTTATATTTCAAAATTCAATTAAAATATTTTAAAATTAAAATTGGCATTTCTGCAACATTTATATCTTTTGAATCATAAATAACCATTCATTTATTCAAAAAAAAATATGTATTTTCTTTTTTTAAAAATTTTAAGAAAATTAATATTTTAATATTTTATAATACATAAGGGAATGGACATTAAACTATGAAAAAATTATTGATCATACATGGCATTTTTTGATATGTTACAAAATAAATTTCATATTACATTAAAATTATATTCAATTACATGCATTAACACAATCTCTATAACTTATCTTTTGGAAATTCTTAATTCTCTTGGAAAATAAAAAAATCATAAAAAATACATTATACATAATAATGGGTTTATATAGATTCAATTTTAATTTAATGTAATTTTAAATCAATTATTATCTTATTTTAAATAAATATTAAGATATTATATGTATCAAAATGAAGCAACATTATAATTTTGCAATATTATTAAATGTTTATAATGTATTACACTATATGTTTTAAACAACAATATATGTAGTTCAATATTTAAGTCAATATTATACATCATGAAAAATAAGCTTAACATAAGAACTTGTTTTATATATTTATAAAATACATAATATCAATGATGTACTATATAATTATTTAGTTTAAAAATATTTATTATATATATATTTAAAATATAAAATAAAATTTCAATCATACATAGGATTAATATATGGGAAAGATATCATTTTTTATTATTATGCAAACCATTTAAAAAGGTAGAATATCATGTGTTTTAATTTGTTTTTTTGAAACAACCATCAAAATTTTATTAAATAATAAACTTTAAGTTTATGTTTCTTGAAATAAGTTTACAATTTTAAGATGGAAAAATAAAATGAAAAATGTATTTCATTGAAAAAATGTTAAAAATTAAGTTTTAACCCTAAACCCTAAATATGTACATAATTGAAAAATGTTTAAAATTGACTTTTACTTTTTTTGAATTCTACAAAATCTGAATTCTAACATTAAGGATTAACAATAACCTTACACCATCAACATGACCAATTTTGTAATACCTGCATTGACATGGATTAACCATCTTGCATGGTAACCCCATCATTATGCCAACACAAGGATGATGCAATGCCCTCCATATTATAACAATGCAATATCCCAAAGGTAGTCATGCCACAAACTTTTTCAATCTCAAAATTTAGGGTATTGCAAGTGTAGCCGATCTTTTTGGATGCATGCAATAACCTTTTTGTAGCCTACGCCAAAATGGTGGATCCCATGGCGTTTACAAAATACCCCAGTTAAAGTATTACAAGGTAATTGAAACTTTTTTAACATGAGCAATAACCTTCCCACCACCTATGCCAAAATGGTGGTTTTCATGTTGTTTTCAAAAACACCCAATTTGGGTATTACTTTTCCCCTAGGTTTTAGTAGAGTTATGCAATACCCCTTGTAATGTCAAAAGGTGTGATTGAGTTCAAAGCATTTTTGGGATACCCGGAGGGGTTATTGCAAGTTCATTTCATCTTTTTAGTCATGAGCAATACCCTTTTGATAGTGTAGCCCAAAATGATTCAACCCATGGTGTTTTACAAAGTACATGAGTGAATGTATTACTTTCCCTCTAGGTTTTGATAGGATTATGCAATACCATTCAAAGTGTCAACATGGATGTCAGTAAAAAAAAAACCACTAGACCTTAAATAATTCCAATGGTGGATGCCATGAACCATGATAATTATGAACAACCAACTACACATCACCTTAAAAAAATCACACATAACCACTATTGAAGCAAAATATTCAAACACAAATTAAATAAAAATTTAAATAGATCAACATGGATACTGTTAAACAAATAAAGATTAAATAGTAAACCCTAAAAAATTACAATGGTAAATGCCAAACACTCTAATAACTATATGATCATTTTTAGATGCCCAAAATTTATAATTAGTAATTAAACCCTATTTTAAAGTTGTAACTAAGTGAAACAAAGAAATGAATGGAAGCCATGGTGTGTTTTTAACTTGTTTGTTTGGTTTATCAAAATGAACCTTTCTCCGTTTTCCTTAACATGAAAAGAAAAAAATGAATATGTCTTGTGCCATATATGTACAAATGTCAATTTGCCTCCAAAATCCATATTAGGTCTAATTTTAATTAAGCTTAAAAGATGCAAAAAATCATAAATGTTTGTTTTTTCTGTAACTCAAAATTAAAAAACCCTAATGTTAAATAACATCAATAATTATAGAAACATAATATTGCTAACTTTAATCCACATTACTTAAGTATACCATTAAAACAAGCAAATTAAATTGTTCAATTTAAGCCTAATTGCTTGATGAACCTAAATACAACATCCATTTAATGCATCTAAACTAAATTGGAGCTCCATATTCCCTGGACATATGCACTAGGTTTGCAATACCCCCATCATATTGCAAATCCCTCTCTAAGCGCAACTTGCAATACCTTCATTGGAGGGTTTCAGATACTTTGAATTTTCAAAAAAAATTGCAATATCTTCAGAACACACTAAAACATCATTTTTGAAACCAACGTCTATTTGCAATACCTTTATATATGTGGTGAAAAATATTTTAAATTGTGCCCCTAGTTATCTGCTTGTGTGAACAAGATCAAGTTCCATGCAATACCTTCATTTTAGTCTTTCCTCATCATTTTCCACTGTTGGGGTCTGTTGGAGTGGCAACTAGGTAGGTAGGTGCTGTCATATAGGTGGGGTTTGGTAAGACCCTACCTAAATGTAGGTAAAAAAGTAGAACTGTAGGTAGGTAGATAATCAGATGTGCGGGTGGGTATGTCGGTGGGGAGGAGAGAACCACAATTATAGGTGAGTAGGGGGGGGGGGGGGGGAGGGGGGACCTCAAACAGCGACC
>Ga0116231_10014693_pt1 | contig 10411 bp, 7 predicted proteins | sample S1TSphgellanicum_2_FD_89695 | JGI IMG/M metagenome (GOLD analysis project Ga0116231, IMG submission 89695) | Host-associated microbial communities from peat moss isolated from Minnesota, USA - S1T2_Fd - Sphagnum magellanicum MG | ecosystem: Host-associated > Plants > Peat moss > Unclassified... | reverse complement strand
TCTTTGCGATCGTCAGTTACCGTCTGCTCTTCGGCGAAAACCTGTCGCATTTTATCCCGAGATTCTCAGATTTCCGATGGATCGTCTCGCAAATAAACGCGCCGCGCCCGCAAGCCGGTGTTCCGCAGGAGCAAGCCTGAGCGACGGTTGGCCGCCCGGGCGGAACCGGCCGCGGCAACCCCATCTATTCGAGGGAAATTGCGAAAGTTGACGGCTTAATCTAAGCAAGCGAAAACCGCCGCGATAAAACTCGGGGCAGAAACAGCTGCGATACGAATCCAAGGAGAACCAGCAATGAAAAAAACAGTCCGCATCGGCGGCGCCTCGTCCTATGCCCTCGACAGCGTTTCCTCCGTGGCCCAGCTGTTGCGCGCCGAACCCTGCCCCGAATATCTGATGTTCGACTTCATGTCGGAAGGCAATATCGGCGCGCTGGCCAAAGCCAAGGCCGCCGACCCGGCAAAGGGCGGCTATCTGGCCGAATTCGTCACCGTCCACATCGCCCCCAACCTGCATGACATCGCCGCCAAGCGCGTCAAACTCCTCGCCAATGCCGGCGGCTTCAATCCGAAGGCCTGCGCCGAGGCGATCGAGACCTTGTTCAAGGAACGCAATGTCGATTTGAAGGTCGCCTATATCGCCGGCGACGACCTGCTACCCGACCTTGAAAAACTGCGTGCCGCCGAGCTCCGGGAAATGTTTTCCGGCGAGCCGCTGCCGGCCAAGCTGGACAGCGCCAACGCCTATCTTGGCGCCTTTCCCATCGCCCGGGCGCTGGCCGAAGGGGCGGATATCGTCGTCACCGGCCGCTGCGCCGACAGCGCGCTCGGCCTTGGCGCTTTGATCCATGAATTCGGCTGGAAATACGATGACTGGGACCGACTGGCCGCCGGCACGCTGGTCGGCCATCTGCTCGAATGCGGCTGCCAGCTCACCGGCGGCACCTTCACCGACTGGGAAGACGTTCCCGGCTGGGAGGATGTCGGCTTCCCGATCGCCGAAGTCTCTGAAGACGGTTCCTGCGTCATCTCCAAGCCGGCCAATACCGGCGGCCTGATCAGCGTTGGCACCGTCACCGAACAGACTTTTTACGAAGTCTCCGACCCGCGGGCCTATATCGTGCCCGATGTCGTCTGCGATTTCTCCAACATCAAAATCGAACAAATCGGCGAAAATCTGGTCGCCGTCTCCAACGCTCGTGGCTATCCCGCCACCTCCACCTATAAATGCGTCGCAAGCTACGATATCGGCTGGCGCGCGACCTATTCGCAGGTGGTCCTTGGGATCAACGCCCCGGCGAAAGCCAAGCGCCAGGGCGAAGCCCTGATCCAGCGCGGCAAAAACCTGCTCCGCGGCCTCAATATCGGCGAATTCAGCCGCACCGATGTCGACATGATCGGCACCGAATCGCAATACGGCCCGCGCGCCACCGGCAACCCGGTGCGCGAGGTCTTCATGCGCGCCTCGGTCGACCATGTGGAAATGAGCGCGGTGCAGATGTTTCTGCGCGAGGCGCTGGCCTCCACCTCGGCGATGGCCCCCGGCTCCACCGCCACGATCAGCGGCAACATCGCCCCGCTTTCGAAACTTTTCCTGTTCCTGCTGCCAAAATCGCAGGTCCATGCCAGCGTCGGCATCGGCGGCAAGATCATCGAGGTGCCGGTGCATGAAGGCCAGCCGTTCGACCCCGCCCGCCTGGAGACCCCGCCGGGACCGACGCCGCCACCCTTCGCCAGCGATGCGGCAGCCACCGTGCCGCTGATCGATCTCGCCTGGGGCCGAAGCGGCGAGAAGGGCAATCTGTTCAACGTCGCGGTCATCGCCCGCAAGCCCGAATACCTGCCTTATATCCGCGCGGCTTTGACCCCCGAGGCGGTCGGCAACTGGTTCGCCCATCTCTACCCTGCGCACGCCACCCCGAAGGTTGACGTCTTCGACATGCCGGGGCCGCACGCCATCAACTACCTGGTCCGCGACTCAATGGATGGCGGCATCCTGGTCTCCCCGCGCGTCGACCACGCCGCCAAGGGCATGGCCCAGCAATTGCTGGAATTTCCGGTAAAAATCCCAAAGGACACCGTTTTGGCGCGCTAGACTGGAAAGCGCTGAGCACTTCTCTTTCTGAAGCAAAAGGCTGGCTGCCCGCGAAAGCAAAAAGAATTTATATTCTGGACCGGTGATATCTTAAGATCCCGGCTCCAGAATAAACAAAAGTTTTTTGCGCCGCTTTTTTTCAAAAAAGCGGCCTCTTACCCGGCGAACGCTTAAACCGGTGCAGCCTGCCGGCCGCGCACCAGCCGTCCCGGCAATGCCGCCGTCGGGATTCCATGCTCGGCGATGATCTCACCGGAGACGATCGTCGCCACATAGCCGTCGGCCGCCTGATCCAGCCGCCGCCCGCCGCCCGGCAGGTCATGCAGAATGGACGGCCGGTGCAGCCGCAGATTCGCATGATCAATGACGTTCAGATCCGCCTTGTAGCCAACCGCGATCCGCCCGCGATCGGCCAGCCCCGCAACGCCAGCCGGATCGGCCGTCAGCGCCTTCACCGCCTGCGCTAGCTCGATCCCTTCCGCCCGGTCGCGCGCCCAATGCGCCAGCACAAAGGTCGGGTAGCTGGAATCGCTGATCATCCCGTAATGCGCGCCGCCATCGCCCAGCCCCAGCACCGTGTCATCGCGCCGCATCAGCGCGCCCATCGAATCGAGCGAGTTGTCCATGAAATTGCCCAGCGCCAGCAACAGGACATTATGCCCGTCCTCGTCCAGCAGCCGGTCATAGGCTTCTTCCTCCGGCGTGATGTTCTTGGCCGCGGCCCTGGCGGCGATGCTGTCCGCCGCGTCGGGTTCATAATTCGGCACCTCGCCCAGCGGAAAAATCCAGCTCCAATTGCGGCTCATCTGGGTCAACGGATGCCCGGCCGCCGGCGGCTCGGCCAAAATCCGCGCCCGGGTTTCGGGATTGCGCAGCTCGGCCACCCGCTCGGCCAGCGGCAGCTGCGCGATCGCCTGATAGCTCGGGCACAGCACAAACGGATGCGCCGTCAGCTCAAGCCCCAAGATCATCCCGATCGGCCGCGGAAAAACCTGCGCGGTGATATCGCCGCCCGCCGCGTTCATCTCCTCGACCAGCCGCATCGCGCCGTTGAAGGTCTTCGGACCGCTATTGGCGGTGCCCAGCGTAAAGGTCAGCTTCTGCTGCGTCTCCCGGGCCACCTCGAACATCGGCCGCAGCACGTCCTCATACCGCGCCGTCGGAATATCGGGCACAAATTGCAGCAAGCCGCCGCCGGCCTCGCGCATCCCCTCGGCGATCGCCCGCAGCTCCTCCTCGGCCGCCTCATAGGTCGGGATCGCATCGCCGCTGCCGGTTTTGTGATACATCATCTGCGAGGTCGCAAAGCCCAGCGCGCCGGCCTGCATCGCCTCGCGCGTCAGCGCCCGCATCGCCGCCAGATCCTCGGCATTGGCCGGCTGGCGCTTCGCCCCCCGATCGCCCATCACATAGACGCGCAACGGCGTGTGCGGCAGGAACGCCGCAACATCGATGTCGCGCCGCCGCGCCTCCAGCGCATCGAGATATTCCGGAAACGTCTCCCAGGTCCAAGGCAGGCCTTCGGCCATCACCACGCCGGGGATATCCTCAACCCCAGCCATCACATCCACCAGCAGTTCGTGGTCCGCCGGCCGGCACGGCGCGAAGCCGACGCCGCAATTGCCCATCACCACCGTGGTCACGCCATGCGAGGATGACGGCGCCATCCGCTCCGACCAGATCGCCTGGCCATCGTAATGCGTGTGGATATCAACGAATCCCGGGGTCACCAGACGGCCCGACGCATCGATCTCGCGCCCGGCCTCGCCCTCGACGCGCCCGACCGCCGCGATCAGCCCGTCCTTGATCGCGACATCGCCGGGATACGGCGCCTCGCCGCTGCCATCGACGATGCTGCCGCCCCGAATGATCAGATCATATGCCATCTTTTCCCCCCGGCCGTTGGTTGCGGCTTACAGATGATGCCAGCTATCGCGCACGCCGTCGGCATATTCCCATCCGGGATTTTCAACCTTCTCCTCCCAGATGTTCGACGCCGCCAGGGTATCGACATCGGCGGCACCCCGCACGCCCAGCGCCTTGCGCGCTTCCTCCAGCGGCATGTCGAACACATCCTCATAGATATTGGCGAAGATGATGTCCGACATCTTGCCGACCTTGATGCCGCGCTCGACCGTTTCCACCGCGGTCGGCCAGCTTTGCGGGTAATGCAGCACCGCACGAGTCATGATGCGGGTTGAACCCAGGATATGCATTGCCGCAAGTTCGCTCGCCAGTTCCGAGCCAACCCATTTGAAAATATTGGTCAGCCGCATGTAATACGGCACCAGCTCACCCAGATAGTCGAAGCCGCCGCCGCCGATGATATGCTCCAGATCATGCGTCTGGCCGCTGCGGAACATGAAATATTGATAATCGTTCTTCGGCTCGTAGCGCGGCACCAGATCGACCTCGAAGCCCTTGCTGGTCAGATACTCATAGAAAATACCCCCGACCGTGCCGGGCTTGTATTTCGCCAGATCGGATTTGCCGAAGGTGGAAATGAAGCCCTTGCTGAACCAGGCCTCGAGCTTCGGGCTCTTCTTGCGCTCGGCCTGGATCAGGCTGAGGATCCGGGGCACGTCCGCAAGCTCCATGATATAGCCGGCGAGCACGCCGGGATCCGACGGCGATGGCCGGTCCTGGCCGCTACGCCGCAGCATATGGGTTGAAACCCAGTCGCGGATGCGCGGGTCGTTCAGATATTTCGACGAGCTGACCAGCGTGCTGCTCTCGGTCGGAATCGCCCGGATGCCGCGTTGCAGATAGGGGATTTCTTCGTCTGCCATCGTATTCTCCTCGGATTGATCTTGCCGCCGCGATGCGGCTGTTTCCTCTCGTTTGCCGCAGCATAAGACAGTTTTCGAATCATACAAAGTTTCAAATCATCCAAATTCGTCGGCGCCCGTCGCGCCAGGACGCGGCTGGCCGGAACGCGCGGATTCCGCGGTCATCGCCTCTGCCAAGGTTCTCCAAGTGTTACTTGACGGAACCGATGCGGGTAAGGAAAACTTAATAATAACGGTGCCGGGCTTGAAACGGCCAAATAGTGGAGTTCGGCATGCCCATTGCGATTGAAGAGCTTGCGGACGGCATCACCAAGGTCGTGCTCAGCGGCGTGATCGACATCGCCGGTTCGGCCGAGATCGACGAGCCCATGCAACGGGTCGGCGAGAGCGGCAATGCGGTCATTGTCGATCTGTCGGGCGTGGAGTTCATCGACTCGCTCGGCCTGCGCTGCCTGGTTCTCTGCGGCAAGTCGGTAATGCGCAGGCGTGGCGTCTTGGTCTTGCTCGCCCCCCAGCCGGCAGTTAAAAAGGTCATCACCGTCAGCAACATCCACGCATTATTCCCGATCCATAAAAACCAGGCGGCGGCGATCGCCGCGGTTACGCCCAGTCTCGCGTGAGTCCAGCCTTGCCTGAGTCCTGTCTTGCCTGAGTCCGGCATCGCCCTGCCGCGGGCCGCACCCAGGCTGCGCCTGGCGCAATTCCGGGTGCTGATCGTCGATGATATCGAGACCAACCGGGACCTGCTGCGCCGCCGCCTGGCCCGGCTCGGCATTACCGATATCCTGGAGGCGGAAGATGGCGCCCAAGCGCTCAATGTCATCCGCGAAAATACGCTCGACCTGGTAATGCTCGACATCATGATGCCGGTGATGACCGGCTTTGATGTGCTGGAGGTGCTCAACGCCGAGGGGCGCATCGAAAGGCTGCCGGTGATCGTCATCTCGGCGATGAACGAGATGGAGGCGACGGTCCGCGCGATCGAACTCGGCGCCGAGGACTTCCTGCTGAAGCCGTTCGACCCGACGCTGCTGCGGGCCCGGGTTCTCGCCACCCTGGAGAAAAAGCAGCTGCGCGACGAGATGCGCCACGAACTGGCCCGCAAGCAGGCGGAGCTGAATACCGCCCGGCAATTGCAACTGGCGCTGGCGCCGCCGCCTTACGCTGAGGCCGGTTTCAGCCTCGATGTGGTGATGCAGCCGGCGCTGGAGATCGGCGGCGACCTCGCCGATCACCAGATCTTGCCGGATGGCCGGCACCTGCTGGCCTTGGGCGATGTGTCCGGCAAGGGCGCCGGGGCGGCGCTGGTGATGGCCCGCTGCCATGCGCTGGTGCGCAGCCTGGCCGCGCGCGGCGACGCCGCCGCCCTGCTCGCCGATCCAGGCCTCGCCGCCGCGGCGATGAATGCCGAGCTTGAATCCAATAATCCGAGCTGCATGTTCGTCACATTGCTGCTCGGCATTTATGATCCGGCTGATGGCCGGTTCGACTATGTCCGCTGCGGCCATGTGCCGCCGTTCCTCCGCCGCGCCGATGGCCGGCTGGAAAGCCTGAACGCCTCCCGCGGCCTGCCGCTCGGCATTGACGCCGGCGCCCGCTACATCGCCGCCACCGCCTGGCTGCAACCGGGCGATTGCCTGCTGGTCATCAGCGACGGCATCACCGAAGCGGCGAGCCCGGATGGCGTTTTGTTCACCGATGCCGGGGTCGCTGCCTGGCTCGCCACGCCACAGCGCGCGCTGGCCGGCCTGGTCGCCCTGGTGCGCGAATTCGAGGCCGGATATCCGGCCAGTGACGATCTGTCGGCACTGCTGTTATGCTGTTGAACCGAAACAATCATGGTTGAGAACGCGACATGAACAACCCGCCGGCGCCGCTGCAGCTAAGCGACGATCATCAGACCATCCGGCTTCTGGATTTGAGCCCGTCCGCCGTGATCATCGTCACCACCAAGGGCGGCGAGTTTCTGTTCGCCAATCGCCGCGCCTATGAGCTGATCGGCGCGGCGCAAGGTACGCCGTTGCCAAATACCGCCGAACTCTATGTCGATCTCGACCGCCGCGCCGAACTGCTCGCCAAGTTCAAGGCGCAGGGCTGGCTGCGCAATGAAGAAGCCGAGTTCAAGCGGCTCAACGGTCAGGCCAATATCTGGATCCTGCTGAGCTGGGAGCGGATGACCTATAACGCGCAATCCGCGCTAGTGGTCTGGATGTTCGACATCACCGAGCGCAAGGCGGCCGAGGCGGCGATGGAAGAAGCCCGCGACCTGGCCGAGCGCGCCAATCAGACCAAGGCGGAATTTCTGGCCAATATGAGCCATGAGCTGCGGACCCCGCTGAACGCCATCATCGGCTACGCGCAGATCCTGCAGGAGGAGATGGAGGATAGCGGCCAGAGCGCGGTGCTGCCCGACCTCAAGCGCATCGAAAGTGCTGGCAAGCATCTGCTCGGCCTGATCAACGACATGCTGGATCTCAGCAAGATCGAAGCCGGGCGGATGGAGGTCTATCTGGAACCGGTGGTGCTGCCGCGCTTGCTCGATGAGCTGCAGTCGATGGGCACGCAGCTCGCCGCGGCCAAGGGCAACCGGCTGGAATTCGTGGTGCCGGAGAACCTCCCGGTCCTGCGCACCGACTACACCAAGCTCAAGCAAAGCCTGCTCAACCTGATGAGCAATGGCTGCAAATTCACCGAAAACGGTCTGGTGCGGCTGACCGTCTCGCTGACGCCGGAGGAAGTGCTGTTCGAGCTGCGCGATACCGGCATCGGCATGACGCCGGCGCAGCTGGAAAAGCTGTTCCAGGCCTTCACCCAGGCCGATGCAAGCACCACGCGGCAATTCGGCGGCACCGGCCTTGGCCTTGCCATCACCCGCCGGCTCTGCCGCATGCTGGGCGGCGACGTCACCGTCACCAGCACCCCCGGCGAGGGCAGCGTCTTTACCATCAACCTGCCGCTGCGCGAGGAAGAGGATGCCGCCCAGCCGCCGCAACCCGAACGCGCGCCGGCCGCCGCCAGCGGCGCAGCCGGGCCGCTGGTCCTGCTGGTTGACGATGATCCGCAGATTCACGACCTGATCGGCACCATGCTGGCCCGCGAGGGCTATCGCGTCGAGCACGCCAATGGCGGCAAGGAGGCGCTGGAGAAGGCCCGGGCCGAGCACCCGACGGTGATCCTGCTCGATGTGATGATGCCGCAGGTCGATGGCTGGGCGGTCCTCGGCATTCTGAAGGCCGATCCGGCGCTGAAGGATATTCCGGTGGTGATCGTCAGCCTGCTCGACGAGCGCCCGCTCGGTCTCACGCTGGGCGCCGCCGAATTTCTCAACAAGCCGGTGGATCGCAGCCGCCTGATCGACACGGTTCGCGCCTATGCCGGCGCGGCCAGCGGCTGCGTGCTGGTTGTCGACGACAATGAGGATGACCGCGAAGTCGCCTCCCGGGTGTTGGAGGCGCAAGGCTTCAGCGTCGCCTCGGTCGGCGACGGCCCCTCCGCCCTGGCCTGGCTGGAGGCAAATCCGGTGCCCGCGCTGATGCTGCTCGACCTGCTGATGGACGGCATGAACGGCTTCTCCCTGCTGGACAAAATCCGCCATAATCCAACGCTGCGGGAGCTCCAGGTCGTCGTCCTCTCGGCGCTCGACCTGTCCTCCGATGATCAGGAATTCCTGATCGAGCGCGGCGCCACCATCATCCCGAAAGGCCCGAACGCCCGCGCGGCGTTGCTGAAGGCGCTGAAATCGATGCGCCCATGAGCGTCCGGATTCTGCTGGTCGAAGACAATCCCGAAAACCGCGACATGCTGAGCCGGCGGCTGATCCGCCGCGGCTACCAGATGAGCTTCGCGATGGATGGCGCGCAGGCGGTGCAGCTGACCCAAGCCGAGCTGCCGGACCTGGTGCTGATGGATCTCAGCCTGCCGGTGATGGATGGCTGGGAGGCGACCCGCCGCCTGAAAGCCGACCCCGCCACCCGCGCCATTCCGGTCATCGCGCTGACCGCGCATGCGATGGTCGGCGACCGCGAACGCGCCATCGCCGCCGGCGCCGACGATTACGACACCAAGCCGGTGGACCTCGAACGCCTGCTCGAAAAGATCCAGCGTCTGGCGCCAGATCCGGGCAGCTGAAAGCCGCCACAACGGGCAGTTCCAATTTCTCATTGTTACAACTTCAGCACCGAATTTTGCTGCGACCAGATCGTTTGAAGGCTTTGTGCGAATGTCGGCTGTGACGATGGCGGTGATATTTCTTTTTGTGTCGCTGGCGGTTTTTTGCTAGAGTTTTTTCGATGCCGCAAACAGGTACCCAAAAATTGCCCCTGTTATCCTGCTGCTATCGGCATTCATATCATTACTGATCGGCAGATGGCCAATTCTGAAATATGATCTGGTCCTCAATCCTGACGAAGCATTGATGGCCGCGAACGCAATGCTGGCGCATCACGGCTGGCTGAACTGGAATTTCGCCGATACGCTGACCGCCGGCCCGCTCGACTCCATGGTGCTCACCTGGCCCAAACTATTCGGCGGCGACATCACCCTGTTCTCCGCCCGCCTCACCGGCATCATATTGCTCGGCATCACCCTTTCCAGCCTCTACGCTACGGTCGCGCTGCTCGGCAATAACCGCCTGGCCACAATTTCGATCACGCCAATATATGCATTTCTTATCTTCACATCCTGGTTTGATTTTATTCACTATACCAGCGAGCTGCTGCCAATCGCCTTAATTTCGGCAGGACTTTTCTGCTATTCGGCATCGGTGCGGCGGCATCTGACCTGGCCATTATTTCTTGGTGCATTTCTCTTGGGTTCGGTGCCAATGGCCAAGCTTCAAGGCACGCCGATCGCCATGATTGTCGGCAGCTTCATCGTCTTTCGGGTTTTCTTGACAACCCCCACGATGAGCGGCCGCGTCACGCGTGTCGCAACCATTCTCGCCGCCGCATCCGCGCCGGCGTTGCTTTTTCTTGTTCCACTGACGCTGGCAGGCGGTTTCAACGATTTTGTAAAAAGCTATTTTCTCCAGCAAAGCCTGCGTGTCACCGGTCACGCTTGGCATGACCAAGTTCCACGGATGATCGAACAATGTTTTCTATTCGTATTTTTCTGCTATAGCACCATCATTTTGCTCGGCATGGCCGCCGGCACTGCCAATAGATATTTTCAGCATCAAAAATTTGATCTCGCCGATCGTCGTATGTTCGTTTTGGCTTTGCTCCTGCTGCCGGTTTCATACCTCTCGATTGCCGCATCCGGTCGAACCTATACGCATTATCTACTGCTCAGTATTCCGGCCATCGTCATGGCAAGCGGCGCCTCATGCGCCGCCGTCGGCGCGCTTTTTCAGAACCATCAATCTGCCTCTATTCGCACCGCATTGCCGATCGGTGCGTTCTGCATTGTCACGGTTTTCGGGAGCATATTTATTTTAGAAGATAACCAGCCGGTTTGGGAGAACAGCCTTTTATTACAAGGATTTCCATTTTCCGAACCGCGATCGTTGCAATGGCTCAGCCCTTTGCCGC
>Ga0116231_10014692_pt1 | contig 10411 bp, 11 predicted proteins | sample S1TSphgellanicum_2_FD_89695 | JGI IMG/M metagenome (GOLD analysis project Ga0116231, IMG submission 89695) | Host-associated microbial communities from peat moss isolated from Minnesota, USA - S1T2_Fd - Sphagnum magellanicum MG | ecosystem: Host-associated > Plants > Peat moss > Unclassified... | reverse complement strand
GGTCGGGGAGGAGGAAGGAAGGAGGGGAGGTGAAGGGAAGGGGGTGGGGGGGAGTGGGGGGGCCGTGTGGGACCAAACTGGAAACCTCATTTTGACTTATCTGTTGGGACACCGGCAGTCTGACGGAAAAAAAATCATTAAAAAAAGAAGCAGAATTGAGCCAATTTGGGGGGGGGGGGGGGGGGGGGGGGAAAAAATTGGGAGAGTAAAAAGTAGGCCAAAACCAAAAATGCCAAAAAAGGGCCCCCCCCCCCCCCCCCCCAAACTGGGAACCAAACTTTTGTCTGTAAATGGCACAAAACTCACTCAAGCGTAAAACTCACTTAAGACCTCCTAAGGATTTTATTGGCCTTGCCTTCCAAGGCAAGGATACTGTGTTTAGATTCATTATAGAGTATATATAGTAGCTTAAGGGATTTTAGCCCCTACGTAATAATAATAGGTCTATTTTTATATTATAATAATATAAAAATAGACTTATTATTATAGGTTTAATAAATAGAGCAATCCTATTGGATGATAGCCATAAATTGGACTCATGGCCTTTAGATAAGGGTCAAACTAAACTTACATGGCACCCCATTTTGGAGGGAAAATCAATTGGTTCAAACCAAAAACTAAAATAAAAAAATGGGGAGCTTGTGACTTGGGTCCAAATTGGTTCCTAGGAACTTGGACCCTGGACCCCATCTAAAGTGGGCCTAAGAAAACAATTCAGACCACCAAATCTAACAATCCCATTGACCTGGAAAATAATAATAATAATAATAATTTCTTTCTAACGTTTCCATTGGTTTATATATTAAAATTTAATAGTACACTAATGTTATAACTTGTCTGTACACAGACCAGTGTTTTTTTTTTTAAAATCTTTTTTGGGGAGGTGAATTTTCACCAAGTAACCCAAAAAAAAAGGGGGGGGGGGTGTGGGCTGCAAAAGGCATTAAGGATTTTTCATGAAAATTTTGCTCAAATTCGCCAGATTTGAAGGCAAAAAGGTTATGAAGTCGCCATATTTGGACGTTAGAGTCCATCTTGTCGCCACAACATAGGGGGGAATCTAAAAAAATTCTACCTCCCTCCCTAACCTGTAGCCAAATTTGGCTAAGCCCCGCTTGTGGATGATCGCCAAAAAAAAACCCTGGTGAAAAAAATAAAAAATCTCAAGGGGTCTTTAGGCACGGCAAAACCATTATGCCGCCTTGGGCTTTTAGCTACCACCTTTTTTTGTAATTTTATTTATTTATTTATTTATTTATAGTAGGAGGGTTTAGCTTTGCGAAGGACACAGTTCTTTTTTTTTTCTTTTCTTTTTTTCCGCGCAAAAGTGCAGTGTAAAAATGCGAGGAAGACGAGGAACCCAAACCCCAAACGGATCGCAGAACTCGAGATTGCGTGCACAGAAACAAGGGCGGAATACGAATCCCTCGTTCCATTTCCGCTTCTTTTTGGTTTTGTTTTGTTCCTCGATCTTACTTTTTCTTTTTTCTTTTGATGAATTTGCGGTTCTTTGTGCACCAGCCGCCAGACCTCTTTTTTCTTTCCGTGTGAGATTTGGTTGACGTCGTCGAATTGAGCTTTGAGTAACACCGACTGCACCGGCCCTATTCTTGATCTTCTTCATCATCGTCGTTGGCGGCTAGATCTGCTCTTGTTTTTTTTCTTTTTTGGCTGTTGTTGATGAGCAAGCAGAGGCATAAGGATCATGGACGAATACGCGCCAGCAACCGAGAGCTCTCAACTGCTCCTTGTATGCCTTTCTTCTCACTCTAAATCAGTTGCTTGGATTTTCCTTTTGTAAAAAACGCTCCAACTTCCGAACGCGGTCGCTATGAACTCTTTTTGTGAACGTTCTCCAAGTTCCGAACTCAGTTCCTTTGTATTTTCTTTCTTTATGTAAGAAACGCGCCAAGTTCCAATCCAAGTTCGGAACTCAATTGCTTGGATTTTCTTGTTTTGAAAAGCTCCAAGTTCCGAACGTGTCTCCGCTTCGTCTGTCTTCTGTTATCTTTGGAGCTTCAGCTTTTGTTGAAGATCTTAACGGTCGTAAGGAACAGTCGGTCGACCGAAAAGGACCAGGCTTGAAATGGTTTTTATTTCAGGCCGTGTGGACATTGGGCACAATAAATCGAGGAAATCGTGACTGCAACTTCCTGGAGTGTGAAGTTTCTAGGTTTGATTGAGAGAGACAACAAAGAGAAATAGAGGGAAAGTGCATCACAGAAGAAGTCTTGCATCTAAGATTTTCTCTTTCTTTGTGTCCCATTTTCGATCGCTGGGAGAGATCACAGTTGTCTACATCCTGTTGTTGACAGATCAGAGCCATCTACTGGCTGGCTTCGTGGAAGTCTCAAATTCGTGGAAACAGATCTGGTAGAAATCTCACTCGCTGTTGTTGCTTGCACAGGGCGTGCAGAGTCAGGGACTGGATCCTGGAACCGATGAAGGAGTTTTGCACAACCGCTGCATTACAGTTGATGAAGCAATTGAGACTATTGGTGTGCAGTTCTCAGCCTTTTTTGTATTTCAGGCTCTGCCACTTCTTTTTTCAGTAGAGGATTTGCAATAGACTCTGCAATTTCTGACACTGTTACAATACTCTTTTTTTGGTGGATCTACTGCCTAAGTTCTTGGTGATCATTAACTAACCTACTGACAACTCACAAGTAGTATTTGTGTTGGATTTTATTGCAGGATTTGGGAAGTTTCAGCTTGGCATGCTTGGATACACAGGTCTTGTGTGGCTAGCTGATGCTGCAGAGATGATTCTCCTATCATTCATTGGACCTGCGGTATAAAGTCTTTCTATATGTTTGTTGTGAGTGTTTCTCTTGAATTGTAGGAGAAATAAAGCTTCCCCCTTTTCTCTTTCTTTTTCGAGCTTTGATAATATATGTTTATGGACATTGAACTGTATGGAAAGTTGAAGATTTGCAAGCATCAAACTCCAAAGTTCAAGTCAAGTCTGGGCATTTCTTTGTCCCTGGTGCTCAATTGATTATTTGCTTGTGTGGATGGATGGTAGGCTAAGTGTGAATGGGGACTTTCTTCATCTGAAGAAGGTGCTATTTCCAGTGTGGTCTTTGCAGGCATTTTTCTGTAAGTCTCTCTCATCCTTCCTTTACTTCCCTGGTGCCTTAGAAGAGTTTCTTGCTGTAGTTAGGGTTCAACTCTTTTGCATATATGGATTTCTTTATATAGAGGTTGTGCATATCTTCCAGGGCAACCTTACATCTTGTTATAGACCTACCTGCATTGGAGCTCCAATCTGAGAATTTTGCTCTGAGTGAGTGAGAGTTTTAAATGTTGTTCTTGATCATACACAAGTCTCACAGCTTCCTGGAAGAGGAGCTTTCAGTGGTCACCAATATAGTTGATTTTGTTAAGAGTGTGAGGTTTTGAGCAGGCAGGCAAGTCTTACTAAGGTTGGTTAACCATAAGATAGGTAAAGTTTTGATTGTGTTTGTTGGGGTGGGGCAGGGGTGCTTATGCTTGGGGTATTGTTTCAGACATTCATGGTCGTCGACTTGGATTTATTGCAACAGCTCTTTTCACTTTCCTCTTTGGCATGTTGAGGTATATGACACTTTCTCTTGACCAACTCTGTTGTTGTCTGTGACCAGTGTTTAATATTGTGCATCTTGCTATTCCCCTCTTGATGGACTGAGCTGGAATTATGCAGTTCTGTATCCCCTGAAGTTGATCTCTTATAATATATAGGTGGGAATGGAATGTCAAACTAACTTTTTCCAAAGCAGATCCATGCATCAAACTCACCTATTTGTCAATTCGTTCATCAATTCTGATATTTGAGTGTTGTTGTTGACCTATTTGGGCAGTGCATGGTCTCCAGACTATTGGTTTCTATTGGTGTCTCGAGCATTTGTTGGTTTTGGACTTGGCGGATCACCTGTAAGCCCCATCGTACTGCTGCACATTCTGAATTCTTTAGTAATTTCATTAAGTATGTCAGTGTATCCCATAATCCAGTCTTAGTAGTTGTTGGTTGGCCATTCTTATCTTACAAATTTCCACACTTGCATATGTACCTATTACATGTGTTGCTGGAATCCAGATGGTCACTGGCATGCTGATTCTTGAAGCCACACACTCATCCATATCAGCTCTTATCAGGCTGTTATGGCAGCTCCTTTCACTTCAGGGTCTGGCATCTTCTCTTTCCAGCCTACCTGAGAAGCTTTTGGGATTTCCAATGTTGTTGTAGCATCTTGCCTGCTCTGGCTTGCTGCGCTTAACATAATTAGTTGATTATTGGCACCAAACCTATTAAGAGCACCGAGCCATAATTACATTAAGAGCATATTAATTAGCCTTATTAGAGCATAATTAGTATGATTAGTTGCCCACCTGGTATAATTAGCTACTAGTTGATTATAGATTTGCATAGCCTTTAATTTTCTACATGTGCTGAAGTAATATGCTGTATGTCACACCTTTTGTCTGCTGGATAGCATGGTTTTGTGTGGTGTTAATCAATTTGAGGATTTCAGGTGGTATTCTCACTGTGCATGGAGTTTCTACCAGCATCTTCAAGAGGCTTCTGGCTTGTTTTTATGGAGGTCTTTTGGACGGTAAAGTTTGCAGGCTGGCCAGCCACTAGAGTCTTTGAGTTATTTTACACATTCTGTGTGTCTTGGGTGAAAAATTAGGAAGCAATCAAATTTGTTCATATCACAGACAGTCTCTGCTTGGAGATTCTCATTCTTGAAGGGTGATGGTTACAGGTTGGATCAATTGCAGAAGCATTATTAGCATGGCTCATCCTGCCCACCTATAACTGGAGGTACATTCAGATCTTCTTGCCTGGTGTTTGAACAATTTTTCTGATTGTATTTCACACTGCTTGCTAAGCAGAAGTTTAAAACCTGCACTATTTTTACTTGGTTGTCATGAGCTGCATGTACTGTACTCTGTGTGAAGCACTTAAGGATTTTTCTCTTGGCTAAGCACAATTGGTAGGAAGGCAAATGGTATGTCAAGCTTCCACTTGAGTTGGAGGATGGCATTTCCAAGGATAGATATTAGAAGGCACTGGTGTTTTATCTGAGTGTGGACATTCTGGCAGGCTCTTGGTGATGGTATCTGCACTGCCATTTTTGTTGTTGCTGGTTTTCTATCCAGCATTACCTGAGTCACCGCGTTATTTGATGGTATCATCGTTTTCAAACACTCAGGCACTTCTCATTTTAGCTTGGTAATGTTTGTGTCAGAAAGATGAACAATCAATGCATCTAAGCTGTGCTGACACACATCTTGAAGTTCCGTTTTTAGTCTATGTTCTTCTAACTTATGCTGCTTGTGGTGGGCAGGTTAAAGGAGACAAACAAGGTGCTTGGAAAGTGTTGGAACAGGTAGCAAGAGTCAATGGAGCAGCTCTACCAAGTGGCTCTTTGATACCCTCACAGTCATCACAGAGAGTTCCAAATTCCCTTGGTAACAAACTAGCTCTCCTGGTCATTTTTTTGCTCATTGTTGTCAGATATGTAGCAACAGGCAGCAGCAAATTGTGCTGTTTGCTCTATATGTTGGTCTGGTTTTAGGCAACTCCCTGGAAGATTTCTGCAGTCTCCAATGATGTTGGCATATTTCTTGCGATGGGACTATTGGTTTCTCTGAAGCTGTACCTTCCAAAGACACAGCTTAATATCTTAAGAATCCATAGCATAGGTTGCTGTATGTTGGAGTCATTTGATGCCAACATCTCACTTATCTGTCTGATTAGAGGGACAAGCCGTAATAGAGTTTGTGTGGATCTCTGGCATGCTGCAGATCAGTTACCATTGAGATCGCCTGGTTTAAATGGCAATGCTGATGGCGAAGAGATCAAACGGCCACAACCAGAGAAGGTTGGAGTAGGGAATACATTAATGCTCTTGTTTTCCCCAGAGCTTAAGGTGACAACACTGTTGTCTTGGTCCTTCTTCTTCGCCAATTATTTCACCTATTATGGACTAGTCCTGCTAACCACCCAGTTAGCTGTAAAATCCCAAACTGAGCTGCATGGTTTTTCAGATTCCACTGCAGATTCCTGTTTGCCTGATGGCAAATCAGGGATGGACATTTCAACCTACAAAAGTGTTCTCATTACCTGCTTTGCGGAGCTTCCAGGATTGATAGTGGCTTGTCTTATTGTGGAGAGACTCGGCCGCAAGGCTAGTTTAGGCTTGTTGCTATTTGGGTGTGGTATTTGCATGATCCCTCTTTGGACACTTCAAACAGAGACAGTAACATTGATACTTATGTTTGGAGCCCGAAGTTGTATTATGGGGGCTTTTTCAATTCTCTGGGCTTTTGCCCCTGAACTATACCCAACAAAAGTTCGTTCAACTGGGCTGGGTTTTTGCAATTCTGGTGGTCGATTGGGAGGCTTTCTGTGTCCCTTTGTGGCAGTTGGATTGGTGGAGAGCGGTCACAGGGTAAGAACTTTGCCCAAAGTTTGTAACAAGAACTATGTATGCTCAAATATCCTGTTCTGTCCTGATAAATATGACTATTGTTGTGAAGACTGCTAAATGTGGCATTATGTACTAGCGCTGTCTTAAGTTTTGCAAGACTGTGGTATTCCCTGAATCTATTTGTGAAACATCAATCTGCTTCAAAACTAGAAACAAAGCATAACCAAGGCTGTGTATTTGGCACTTCTGTGGTTGGGTCTTTTGAGGATGATCAAGTGGAGAGTTCAGATTTAGAGTGAGAGTACACAAGTTAGATCCTGCATGCCTCCTTTTTCTGTAATATGCATCAGAAAAGTGTGGAATGTCTCTTATTTTCATTGAAAATTCAGTTATATATCTTATCATGATTCTTGTGCAACTTTTTAAGAAATTCTCATGTGAGGGTTGGTTTGATGACAGGTGGTTGCAGTCTCTCTGTTTGCCTTGGTGCCGTTATTAACAAGCATTGCAACATTCCTCTTCCCAGTGGAAACTCAGGTAAAATGTCTAGCAGGTCCTTCATATGTTTTTCCTTCAATAAACTGGACAGCCTGAATATATTATTTCATATGGTGCAAGTGGACAGAGTGGAAGCACAGGATTTTGGAACACAAAAGGGTTAAACTATATGTGAGACCTCAAAGACATTCCATCATGGAGAGCCTAATAATAAATGGAGCTTTTTTGTTAACAGGGGCAACGGCTGGCAGACGATATTCAGTTGCGAAAGTCAGGAAACCATTAAGTGCAATTGCAACTGCCACCATCAATGGCAATCAGCTTGTAATCCTGTGTACAATATACCTTACATTAAATGGTGACAATTGCTGAAGATGGCAATCAGGGCAAGCTTGAATTGAGGTCAGCCATTTCCCACCTCCATTTGCCTTCAAACCCAAAACAGATTAACTGTGTTGTTTTGTGCAAGAAAATAAACAAACAAACCAAACAGCACTGATGTTATTTCCCTCGGGAAATACAGATGATTGAATGAATGAGTTGTTCTGCTCAGTTATCTAGACAAATGCTTTTGTCAATGCAATTAAAAACAGAAGAGTATTATGTCAATTTTATGTTTATTTATGTTTTTTGGTTGTGTGATGCTTGACAAATATGTGTTGGGTATCATGGGAAAGAAATGAAATAAAGGAGGCGCAGGGTGATTCAAAATGCAGAAGGCTCATGGGGGCGGTGTTTCACTTTGATTTATGGAGGAAGAATCAATGAATCCTGGTTGATTAGGCACCCCTTCAGATACATTGAAAAGATTGTGCTAGTGTTTCAGGAAAATAGGGTTTTCTAGTTTAAGTTAAAAGTTTTCTTTAACTTTAAAAGAAGCCAAAGCTTTTTTTTTTCTCTTGATCTTCTTGATTTAAGTCCCTAAATGGAAGCTTAAAATTTCAATTGTTTCAGTTATGTAATTATAGGATTGTGAAAATTTGCAGATAACTTAAATGTCCAAGAATGTGAAATTTGAGTGTCAAAGTTTGTGGCAATCAAATGTTGGATATCAGAAAAAGAAACAAGAAAATATCAAAATCCTAATAAGCATTCAAATGGAACAAAAGGAATGTAAAAACTTACCAAAACATGAATATGGCTCCAAGGTTACACAATAAGGTTGCCTAGAGTTACATAAGGTTACTTAGGGTTACATAGCTTACAATAAGTTATGATAGAATAGCTTAGGATAGTTTGGCCTAAGGTTATAACTTTAAAACAACCTAAGGTTAATAGTTTATAATAACTTATGATAAAATAATATGGAATATTTTGGTCTAAGATTATAGCTAAAAATCAAATAAGATTACATTCATTAAAATAATCTTGAGTAAAATAATAATTTAATTTAATTTAAAATAAAATAGCTTAAAATAATTTAAGGGTGGATTAGTTTAGGGTAATTGAAAATAATTTTAAATAAAGTGATTTTAAATAACCTTAGGTGGAATAACATCAAATAACCAAAACTAACCAAATGTGAAATAGCTTAAAATAGTTGAAAATTAATTTAAAATAAAATATTTTTAAATGAAATAATCTCAAATAGCTTCAAATCAAAATTAATAACTTAGGTAAAATGATCAAGAATAACGGAAGGTGGAATAGCTTATAATAATTTAAAATAATGTAAAGTGGAATATAATTGATAATAACCTATAATAACTTAAAGTAGATTAACTAAAAAACGATTTAAGGTGGATAGCCTAAAGTAAAATAATTTAAAGTAGTTTAAGATGAATTTTTAAAATAATTTAAATCGGTTTAATTTATAATATTTGAAAATAACCTAAAATAGCCTAAGGTGGAATATTTTAAAATATTATATAATAGCCAAAGATGAAATAGTTGAAAATAGTTTAAGGTTAAATAGTTTATAATAACCTATTTCAAATAGATTAAAATCCTAGTTTATGGTAGTTTAAGAATCGTTTAGTAACTTACATTAACCTGAAAATAATTTATATTACTTTACACTAACCTAAAAATAACTTACAATTAACATAAGAATTTAACCTATGGAAACTTACACGTAGGTTTTTAAAAATGTGCATAATAATATGTGATGAAAAATCATTTCATTAATGGTTCGATCATTAAGGACTTGTTCCTTAAGCATGGAGGTGAAAGGAGGTGAGGGATTCAAACTTTCATTTTAAGTTGGTGAGCTAAGTCAATTTTAAGTTTTTACGTGCCTAGTTTAACTATGTGTTTAGGTGTTTAAGCACCTAAATGTTTAACTATTAATTAGGAGGTTACTTTAATGAATTAACTTTTAGTGAATTAACTATTAATGGATTTGATTCACTTTTAAATAATTCAATTAAATATTAGTGAAATCACTTGTCAATAACAACTCATCCTTTGTTCATTAAAGCGTTGATCACTTTTTCCATGGTAAATTTGTTCAAGTTGAGTTGAAATTTAGTGAAATATAAAATGAACTAAAACACATATTGGTGTAATGAAACTTGGTTTGGTTTAGGGTTTGTTGAGAATTCAAGCTCAACTAGTTAAGTTTCATTAGTTACTGGAGTAGGAAAGTAACTAGGTTACTTTCACAAGGTTGAATTATTTTCTTTACTTATTTTAGTTTGGTTTTTTGTGGTTTGGTCTTGTAGTTAAATACCTTGGTGTTGATGGTTTGTCTTTCTTTTCTTCATTACACAAGTTTGTGTATTTCTTGTGACAAGAACCTTGGAGAGTTCTTAATGTTGTGTTTTGTGTTGTGAGCATTATGTTGTACTTTCCTTTTAATAAAGATTTATGTTTGCACTTGAGTAGATCTCCTATTTGTTAACATGGTATCAGAGCTTAGGTTGTTTGGTGAAAAAGTTGAAAGAAATCTAGAGCTAGAAAGTCTCTAGTAATATGATAGGAGTTTGTCAAGTGCAAAAGATAAACGAGGAAAGGAAAGAATGTGAAGAAAAAGAAAAGAAAAGAAAAGAGGTGAGAGGAGATCAACATATCAAAGTTGTGGAAGTCAGATCTTTAAACCTAGATCTAGATCTACTGTGAAAAGATCGTGAAATGAAACTTGGAGAGATTGTAGAAGACTATAAGACGCTTCTATTCTCAAATTTTCAAAAGAAAAGGATATGTTTTGTGAGAGTTATGAGCTTTTGAAAATTTTATGTCAGATCTGGTTTTTTGGTCATATCTCCTTTGTTTGAGCTTTTTTGGATCTGCAGCTTTGGGATCCTATAGATCATATAGGAATACATGTGTGAGAGAAATTTCATGTCATTTGGATTTATATTGAGAGAGATCCAAGCATCTAAAGTTTTAATCTCAGTTTTGAAGTCAGTTTCTTTTGAAAGTGATATCTCTTTGTGGTCATCATTAATAGAGTTGAAATTTTGAGCAGATATAGAAGACATATATCTTATGTGTCTCCCAAAATCTCAAGGATTTTGGAGTTGCTGAGAGCAAGTTGTAAGTCATTTTGTGTTTAG
>Ga0116231_10014691_pt1 | contig 10411 bp, 15 predicted proteins | sample S1TSphgellanicum_2_FD_89695 | JGI IMG/M metagenome (GOLD analysis project Ga0116231, IMG submission 89695) | Host-associated microbial communities from peat moss isolated from Minnesota, USA - S1T2_Fd - Sphagnum magellanicum MG | ecosystem: Host-associated > Plants > Peat moss > Unclassified... | reverse complement strand
GGAAAAAAAATTTTTTTTTTTTTTTTTTTTTTTTTTTTTTTTTTTTCTAATTTGAAATTTTTTAAAAGAAAAAACTTAGTGTTTGGGGGAAAAAAAAAAAAAAAAACTTTTGATAACAATTATGTGCAAACGAACCACCTTTGAAAACTTATCATGCCCATATGCATAGGGTTTAGGGTTTAGGGTTACATGGGTGTTCCCACCAAAATTGGGTTTTTGTTTTTGGGTTTTGAGGTGACCTACCCCCCCATTTTCAAAGGTTCTGACATGACAGCCGGTTATGGGCATGCCAATCATGCCTTTTAGGGTTAATGTACGTTATTAGGTTATTGTACACTATTAGGTGTTTTAGGGTTATGACTTGTTTAGGGTTTCAGCTTGTTGGCGGCTGTATAAAAGGCCAAGCTCTTCCCTTTTCTTGTTAATTTTTCTAGAATTCCTTTGTTAGGGAGAGTTTCCTCCATAGTCGGATTAGATTTCTAGATGCTCACGACGGCTATTGCACATCCACCATTTACATACACTATGTTTTCTTTCCTTCTTTACAATTTAATTTTAGAAAAACTACTCTCTACTACTTAATGTTGAAAGTGGCAGATTTTTCTTAGCTTTGAGTTTCTTGGGTTTGTTTTGTTACTAGTGTTATTATTGTTGCTGTTATTGTTATTGGTGTTGTTGTTGCTGTTGTTATTGTTATAGCTACTGCTACTCTCTAACTTTCAGTTGTTGTGTCTCAATGTATGAGGCTGCCACTTTTGAAAAGAAAACTTGTACCCCCTCCCAAGATTTTTATGCAACGAAGAACAAATTTCACTCTTCTACAAGAGTGGCAACTATGAATCATGTAGCCGCTGTTACCAAATTTTCCGCCTTGCACCTGTTGGTGTATTCTGTTGTTTTGTAAACCTGTTGCTAATGAAGACCGACGCAACTTCAGCTAACTCAAGGCGACCATGTGTAGTGGTGCTCCCTGCTTCGATAATAACATTCCCCTTGCCATTGGTATGGCGTAACCATGTGACACATGTGCCACACTTGCCACGATCACTTCCACTATCACCATTATTGCTACAAGAAGTTCGAAATCTCCCTCTCAGACTCTCCCTTATGCTTGCCTTTTGTCTTTTTCTTTTTCTCTACCATGTTCTTGCGAAGAGGACTGATTTTTGCTGGCAACAAGCGAAAGAGACAAGACGTCACAAGAGATTTCTACTATAAAAAAAAGATTTGGCTTTGGCGGTTGCAACAGCACTTTTCCCTCTTTTAGAAATAGAACTAACATCACCAAGCTATTCCCATTGGTTTTTCTGTATTAAATCAAAATTACCAAGTGGTAACAGACCAAGCTTTGACATCCACTGTTAACAAAAAACAAGCATCTTTTCCTAAAAAGAGAGAGAAAAAGAAGCGTGTACAAAAACAAAGCAAAGAGTGCAAAGTTCTTCGCAAGTTGAAAACAAAAGGACCGCACACGAACAATAGAAGAGGAGCGGAGGTGAGCGTCGAGGAAACAACAAGCAAACGAGAAGAAAAAAAAAATTGCTTCTGCAACATCGTGGCCTTCAACATTGTGTCGTCGTCCACCATCATTGTGCAACTCACGAACACTCTATAATGTCGTGGCCTCCGACATCACATCGTCATCCGCCATCTCTACGGAGCTCATGGGTATTCTGTAATGCCGTGGCCTCCGATGTCCATTCATCCATCTGTCCATCCGACATCCATTCATCTGACATCTGTCCATTGACATCCATTCGCACGACATCCATCGACGCCCATTTGTCCACCGACATTTTTTTTTTAAATTTTTTTAAAAAATAATAATAATAATAATAAATACATACATCTACATATTCTTGTATTAATACATACATCTACGTATTTAATATTAATACATATATTTACGTTTTTTGTATTAATACATACATTTACGTAATCTTATTAATACATAAATATATAATTCTTTTTTTTTCTATTTTGTCATTTAGCACTTATGATTACAAAAACTGAAAGCTGCTTAAAATATGTTCTCTTAAGCATTTCACATTTCAGTTTCCATTATGGTTATATTTAATTGCATGGTTGTGTTAAAATTCTGTAACTAATGCTCTATATTGCTACAAAATTTTGGGGCATGGGACAACACCATGTCCTCGGATGATGAAAGCACTGCCACTCAGCTAGAGCCAAGGTATCAGCTACAAAGTAACACATAATCATTTGAGTCGATTTCTTTAAACTCACGATTTTCACAATATTACCATCAAACTTCTACAGCACCACTATCATCTAGTACAACTCCTACTAGGAATTCAAGTTCAGGTCACACTACATCAATGGTACATCAAAGTCCATTTGGAAGGTTTAATCAATGGGGTACACCTGTTGCCGCACCAACTTTCACACCATCACCATATATTCCGTTACAAGCCATTACCTCTAGACCCATATACACCATGGAGGTCAATAATCCTTCTGGGAGAATTGAAAAGTTCAACGAAAAACTAAGTACCATTTCTTTGAAGAAGTTCAAGGCAACTTTTTCAACTGTGGTTTGTGAATTAGAACTCAAGTATGGTGCTAATTACACCGAGGCGTTCACATTTAAACAATTGGCTCATTATGTGCACTCTAAAGCATTGGATGTCTACGAATAACATTCTCTGAGGATTTTGGGCGTCACCCAAATCCCCAATCTAGCTTATGCCACAGCCATCACCACTGCCTTTCAAGCTGCACTGCAAGCTACCATTGCACATCATAAGACTATGCCCAATTATCAAGATCCGGTACCTACTTCAGTAAACCTTTTTCCTCAACAACTTATTAGTGCTATTACAAACATTCCTCCCACCATCAATGCACCAAATTTTGCTAATCTAATGGGGGAATTTTTTCGAGTTCTTAAGTTGGAATTTTCGGTTAAGAGTTCTGAAAAAATTCTAGAGTTCGCCACCTTCTCTCGTCAAAAGGATGAAACCCTCAAGATGCTCTACATGAGGCTTCTCAAGCTTAAAGAAGATACTCATAGCATCACAGACCTAGCAGCTGCCCATCAGTATTTTCGTTCGTTGGAAGGTACTCTAACACTCCATGCATAGGTTTTGCAACGAGTTTTTGCAGAATTTGGAGATTCATACAATTTGTTATATGTGTACAACATTTTTGAAAAGCTGGAACTTGTTCATGCACACTATGAGGCCAGTGTTATGAGGCTTCCATCACGTTCAAAGCCTTAACCTCCACTAGTTGCGCCAACCAGATCATCACATTCTTCTTCAAAGGCTAAAGCAGTGCACTCAGTTGCACCCAGGCCAGTGTTATGAGGCCTCCATCACGTTCAAAGCCTTAGCCTCCACCAGTTGCGCCAACCAGATCATCACATTCTTCTTCAAAGGCTAAAGCAGTGCACTCAGTTGCACCCATCCCACCTTCTTGCAACTACTGTGGCAATCTTGCCCACAAAGCTAGTGAATGCAACATTCCTTTCAAGGATTTCTTTTATGATTATTATGAGAAAGAAGGACATTAGGAAGTTGTTTATTTTGCTAAGTTCTCGGAACAGTAGCAACTCCGATTACCACGACAAAATTTGCCAACATCTTTCACTACCCCTCAACCAAAAGCCAAAGCACTTCAACCTTCCACTTAGGCTTTCCCCACCAAGGGTAATTCCAATAAGAATGTTAAGAAGAAGGAGCACAATGCTGACAAGAGGGACGTGCTTCAAGCCCATGCCGCTCAAGTTTGAATTCTGCAAAATGAACTTGAATCTTTAAAGGCCCAACTTGCTAATCTAAAAGGCGAGTCTTCCCAACTAACTAGTCATGCCCAACCTTATAAGGTTTAGGATCACAAGAGGGACCTCCTAGGTCGTTCTATGGCCTCTCACATGATGCCATGGTTGGGGAGTATGTTATTTCCAGTGCACACAATTCTAGTTTCACACCAAAATTTGCCACTTTTTTTTGCCCTTCCTACTTCGCGGCACAGAAAACTAGTGTGGCACCCAAAATTTCTGCCACTAGGCAGGTAATTCAAACCGATGGACTCACATTTGGTTCAAGTCCTATTACCAGGGCTAGAAGAGCTCGAGCAGTCATGCCACAATCTTTTCGCCTTCTTAACACGAAAAAAGAACGCACCTTGTTGGCAAGGGAAGAGGAAACTACTACGCCACAAGTTGTTAGGGCATCAAATTTTCATGTCCCAAGAATACATGTACATCAGGAAAACACACAATTTTCCATTAATCAGCTTATGGAGTGCCAACTTCAAATGCGTGAAGTGGCGCAAAAGCTCGTCAATACACTTTTGTTTAATTTTCAAGATTTGACGCTAAGCACTGACATAATTGCAGTATTAAAGGATACCCTGAACACTACATCAAGTCCTCTACTAATCCCTAATCCACATGCTACAGGGTCCCATCTAACACCTTGGAAAAACATTCGATTGGCTCACGTGTTGTAAATGGCGTTCGTGATCTGGTCACTAGTTTTAGCATGGCTAAACTAGTGGGCTCTCCTACCTCTAATTTTACATTCACATATCAAAAGGGAGCTAAGAACACCTCACTTATGCATTTGTTACTCAGTAAAGGCATTGTGGATAGCCATTCTCTCCACAAAGTCTCTCACTCATTTTCGAAGGTGGTGCTTGGTGAGAGAACTTCCATCGCCATCGGAGTTGCCATTGTCAACAATTCTAAGTTAGCAATCTAGGTGAGAGGACATACACCCAGAGTGGTACTTCTTAATACAGGTGCCCAACTAGTGATTCTTGGAGTTCAATTCGCCAAGAAGATGGGCATGCTCGACTCTAAATTACAAAAATCTATGTGGCAAATTCACACCACTAATGGGAACATAGAGGAGGTACTTAGGGAAAGCTCGGATTTGATTGCAGTTAAATTCAATGAAGGTACATATTAGAAGCTTTGCCTACAAATCAAATGTTTAGTCACCAATGCCACCAATTACAATGTGCTCATTGGGCAAGAGGCCCTATTTCCACCAGGTTTCATAATTAACAATTAGTTTGAACATGCGTACTACTGAGTGGACTAGGAGACTGATGGCCACCACCTGGGATACATACCCCTTGATTTACATTGGAACCATAGTCCTATGGCTCACCATTGTATGCTCAAGGAAATACACATCATTTCTTATATCCAATAAGCTAGCCACGAGTGGATAGAGGGAGATGAAGAAAAGATAGCTTACGCCCAAGCTACTGAAAGCTTGAAGGTGGTTCCTACTGACATTCAACACGGATCACAGGTTTTATAGAGGTTCAAAATAGCCTACAAGCCCTTGGTCAAAGCTCTGTCTAGTTTTGAAAACATGGAGAACCATGGCGAACCAATTAAACCAGCACTTCATCAACTAATCACCTGGACACCGCCTAAGGAGGGGATTACATTACTAAAGTTCTTTGGTGGTACTGGTACAGGTCTTGAAGCCTTACTATAATCAAGGATGGTGGTTCAAAGGAATTTTTACATAGACATTGATCCTATTGCAAGGCAAGTGGTGACATCGAGAATGATGGAATTCACAGCTAGATTTCCACAATAGTTTGCAACCACCACATGGAAGGCCAGTTTCACTTTCTTACCTTTTGACATACAACTATTTCAGAAGAAACATATGGAATTATTTGGCCCCATGGACCTCATCATTTCAAGTTGGGAGTGTTAAGGATTTTCAGCAACTTGATTTGGAGAAGGCTTAAATGACACAAGATTCGATCTCTTCACGAACATGGTACGATTGATCACCTGGGTTCAATCCATTTCTCTTATGTTTGGTTATGTAATTAAAAACACCCCTTCTCAGCTTGACTAAAGGGAGAAAGTCAAAGAACACTACACACTAATCAAGCATTATGTTCAAAAGTCGCTCCTACTCGATGTGGCACAATGTGGTTCTTATGCGCATCGACTGCGCAATTGGTGGACCAACCTTGCACCACTCTCAATTCTACAATTGGCTCTAAGATACACCATCAGAGACCCCAACCTGCAAGTTTCTCACATATTGGATGATCAAAGCTCCTGCCAACCAGTTACAAGGCAAAAAAAACTTCCTTGGTTTCCTTTGAACACAATAGGAAAACCAAAAGGTGCTTGGCCCACTTTTGTCTCCTTCCCAGGAGCACACGCCTTTCAGGGAGATGGACCAAGCTTGGTGTATTGTCATGCTTCAGTCGCTTAGGATGAACCAAGCCCAAAAGAAAGAGAAAGGGTTATGGGGTTCCAAACTGGCACTACTAATCACACCAAGGTGATTAAATTGAAGCATAACACTTTATTGGGGAGAGGCATGGACTTGAACTCCCTTACATGGTTGTTGGTAACCTATGTATTCTTTCAAATGTACACAACACCAACATTGATTCAATCAACTTGTAATTATGGCGATGCGACCACATGGCACCCCGACCAAGTACATTTGCTTATCTTTAACACTCTACACTTCACTTTTAATGTTGGGGGGGAAGGAGGTACCATGTAATTTGATTCAAGTTGTTTCTGATACACCTAAAGGTACATCAGCTTCTGGAGAAACAATTACAACCTTCTACAAATCTGCATAGTTGGATAGTGGAAAACCTAATACACCAGGTTCTTCAAACACACTTTCTAACTTCATTCCATGTGTTTCCAACTACCCTTTCATTATGGGGAACCAATTCACTAAGAAGGAAAGACACCAGGTCACAGACTTGTTAATTAAATATGAGAATGTGTTCACATTCTCAATGAAAGACTAAGGTAGGTGTAAGACCATGCAACTTTCTATAGACCTTACATATGAGATAGCCATCTATCGAAGGAAGCATAGGTTAAGCAAGCATGAGTTGGAATTGCTAGATGAAAGATGCAAAGAGCTCCATGAAGCTAGTCTCATTCAGCCATCAAGTTTTGATTTCGCAACCACTATAGTAATGTTAGCAAATAATGATTCAATTGGTTTATGGACTTAGAAAAGGATGTGTGAGGATTATAGGCCTTTGAACCTGGTCACACCTTAGGACAGGTACCCCATGCCCATCCCTAAAGAACTATTTGATAGCATTGGAGACTCAAACATCTTCACAATTGTGGATTTGAGGCAAGGCTTCAACCAGATTGTGTTCATTGCGAAGGATCGCAAGAAAATAACATTCCATGGAGGTAACAAGTTCCGGGAATGGCTTGTGATGCCTTTTGGATTGAAAAATGCACCTATCTTCTTTTAGGGAATCATGGACCAAGGTTTTCATTCTACACACGAATTAGAGTGCTTTTGGTATTAGTGCTATTCCTGGCCAACTTGATGAAGAAAGCAAAAAATATGTTATCGCTTATGCATCCGAAAGCAACAATAAGGTTAAGAGCAACTACTCTTCATATGAGGGGGAATGTCTTGCTGTTGTATGGGTCGTTATACATTTTAGGCCTTATCTTTATGGCACTGAGTTCGTTTTATATGCCGACCACCAGCCTATCAAATGGTTGATGACCAATGATAAGTTTACTGGTAAGTTAGCTCGTTGGGTGCTTATACTTCAAGAGTATGAGTTCAAGGTTATTCACCAACCTGGTATTATACATCAAAACGCGAATACCATGTCACGAAGACCCTTCACTACCTTTAAAGATTTCTTAGAAGCCAAGCAAGACTTTGACTAAATTCCAGCAGTACATGTATCTTATGCATCTAGTTATCTTGCATTATTGCAATGTAACCTGGTTGAGCATCCCATTATGGATATATGGGAAGACTTGGACATTCTGAAGTTTCTTCAACATGGGGAATACCCTCCCCAAGTTACATCAAGTCATCAGGATCGCATACAACAATGGTCCAAACGCTACTCATGGAGGGATAATCACCTTGTCCAATGCTTACCACAAGGCAACAAAGTGGTTCCTCCACCACATGAACGACCTAATCTTATTCAAAAGGTACACTCGGAGCTTGGACACTTTGGAGTTAAGCGTACTTATAGCCTTTTTGCTCCTCATTACCATTGGAAAGGTATGTATGCTCAAGTCCCGTCATTATTAGGTGTGAACAATGTGATAGAATGAGAACTTCCTTTTCCTCTTGACAGCTCACGTTTTCTCCACTCCCTATTCAGGGCATGTTCTATCGCTGGTCATGTGATTTAGCTAAAGAGTTACCATAGACCTCCAAGGGTAATGTCTACATCATGATTATGATTGAGCATTTTTCACAGTGGGTTGAGCTTGTTGCGCTACCGACCAAATCATCACACAGCATCAGCCATGCTTTCTTACAACAAATCTTAAGTAGGTTTGGGGCTTGTGCTGAATGCCTTACTGATCAAGGATCAAAATTCAGAGGAGAATTCCAAGACCTACGTGACCATGCTCTCATTAACCATCATCGAACTTCAAGGGATCATCCCCAAGCAAATGGCCTTGCAGAAAGGATGGTTCAGACATGTAAGAAGGGACTTCAAAAGATTTGCCTCACTAGGAACAAAGAGGATTGGGACTTGGCCCTATCTTACATCGCCATGGGTTACATGATGTCCAAACACACCTCTTTATTTCATTTCTCTCCCTACTTTCTACTTTTTGGGAGACATCCCATTCCACCCTCTTCCATTTGTTGCTCAAATGGACTAGGTTGTGGACTTGGACTCCCTAGCCACTTAGGCTAGGGTCATCATAGAGAGGGCTACTCTATTCAAGAGGGTTATGCCCATGGCCATGGAGAACTTGTTCATCACAGCATTGAAACACCTTATGGTATGCACACACACAAGGTGGAAGTTACAAACCTAAAGTGAGTCAATTTGATGTTGGTGACTTTGTGTATCTCTAACAGCAACCTAATGATACTCTAAACACTTCTTCCGGTCACACTAACTTGAAGATTAAAACGATCAAGCCTTCAAGTGTGTTGGAGTTGCAAGGAGCTAACGAACACACAATTCAGGATCACTCCAAAAACTGTGTGCCCTACCACCTGCCGAATTTAGATCCTGTCGAATTTAGATCCTACCATCATCACATCGACCTTGATTCCTCCACTTGACTATCCATGTCAGGTATGTCAAAGGACACACGATGCTGATCAGATGTTGCTTTGCGATAATTGTAATGGTGGATACCATCTATTCTGCCTCAAGGTAGAGCTCATTCAAGTTCTTGTTCATTTGGTAATGTTCATCATGTTTTCCTGCAACACCTTGATTTCTACTCAAACCATACCACGCTTTTCCCCGCTTAGGTCTAAGGGGGGATACATGAAAATTTCATCTCAGCCTCCTCTTGTGCATTGTATATATACTAGTTTGAGCCCCGTGCATAATGCACAGGTGTGTGTATTTGACGGTACATATTACAAAATGGTGCTCAATGATATTGGTGTCACAGTTACTTTGTTTATTTTAAATAAAAAATGTAATATGAATCCATTTTTGCATGTGCATTTGACGATACATATTACAAAATTACACCTACCAACTACATTTCCAAAACCTCTTTATATACAACATTCTGCATGTATCCATCGGGACCCCGGCCGTTGAAAATCTTAATGTTTGCACTGCTTGTGACCCGTGAAATAGCAACATAGAACTGACCATGGGAATAGACCGGAGACGGCAAATATACCCCAACGTTGTTGAATGTTTAACCTTGACTCTTGTTGATTGTGATCGCAAATGCCACTCGAACTGGAAATTGACGACAACGCAAAACAAATGGCCAATCAGTCCCGGAGGGGGACATGATGATGCGGGGTATGAACACACGTTTGCCGACATTGTTTCCTATGATGATTTCCGTTTCAATGACACGCTGACCCAATTTTTTGACAATCAACCTCGTACCATTACATAATCTTATTGATTGATTGAGATTATGCAACAAAAGGATTGGCACACCCACTTTGAATTCGAGCTCATGATTTGCGATACCGCTAAATTGCAAAATGTCTAAAAATTCCACCGGATACAATGAATCCATTGAAACTCTTATAGCAACACTTGCACCTTCTTCTGTTGGAGTCAAAGAATTTGCGCTCAGGTATGTGTGCGATTTTTCAGATAGCGATTCTAAAATTGCATTGTTGACTTCATCAACGTCAGTATTTTTAGGGGCTACAATGCTGCGTTACATAAAATACATGGCATCTCCAGAGTGGCACCGGTGATCCGGATAGATGGTTCGGATTAATCCTCTTAAGCTGCAATCTTCTGCTGGCAGCCTCATATGGGATGGAATCTTGATCCAATCTGGATCGACACCTTCTTCTCTTGCAATGGCGGGAAGACTACCGTCTCCAACATTCAACACCCATTTGGCAAACTCTCGCTGCTCTTCAGAATTGGTTGCCATGACTCGCATGTTGATATGAAGACGAAGAATTGTAACATGCGG
>Ga0116231_10014690_pt1 | contig 10412 bp, 8 predicted proteins | sample S1TSphgellanicum_2_FD_89695 | JGI IMG/M metagenome (GOLD analysis project Ga0116231, IMG submission 89695) | Host-associated microbial communities from peat moss isolated from Minnesota, USA - S1T2_Fd - Sphagnum magellanicum MG | ecosystem: Host-associated > Plants > Peat moss > Unclassified... | reverse complement strand
TTTTTTTATAAAAAAAAAAAAAAATTTTTTTAACCCCACAAATTTTCACAAAAAAAAAAAAATTTTAAATCATTACCCCCCCCCCCCCCCAACCATATTATTAGATCTATTATATTTTTAAATATATAATTTTGAAGATATAACGAATTTATCACAAACTTTTTTTTGAAACACATATGTTGAATTATTTAACCATAATATTTGAAAATAATATATAATGAACGTGAAATAAACTCAAGTCTAAAAATCAAAACATATAAAATATCCAAGTCATATTTTGAAATCAAATGTTATAATTCAAAAAATATGATTTAAAATATATTATTAATTTTTCCTTAGACAATATATTTCCATTAATTAATTAAATATTTGGTAATAGTATACGATGAATACAACATATCCCTAAACCATATGAATAATAATAAAAAATATCTCAAGGCCATATTTTGAAATATATTATTAAATTTTTGAAAACATGATTTCAAACATATTATTAATGTATTATTAATTATATTTTTAAACACAAATTTTCATATGTGAAATAATAAAAAACGTATAATCAAAAACATTCCAAAATACCCACATTGTCACAACCTTAACCTTGGGCTTGTGACTAAAGCAATGGTTTGCAAAGGTGTGGGCCAAGAGTGAAATTCGAGAGTCACATTTCATGTTCTTAGTAGTGAAGGAAAGTGGGAGAGAATGAACTCACACACTCCTAAGTGAGGTCTCACTTTGAGAGATGAAGTATTGATGGAATTTCGATGGACTCGTGAATTTTTAGAATGCAATTACAAAGGTCAAAACTCATTAGATTAAAAAGTTCCTTATAACATTGGAAAACTCTTGGAATGTAAATGTTTAAAATAGGCTCACATGACCCATTTGCGCATTTGAAACATAATTTATGACTGAAAGAAAAGTCAGCAATCAAATCTCGACCATTAAAAGTCGGGAATCGCCCTAATTTCCTTGCGTGTAGGTGGCGTGTCACATACTGTTGGAAAGCTTTCGACGAGGGCTATAACTTTGCTTTAGATCTCACCTTAATCGAATGTCTACACACAAAGTTATAAGCTTTCAAAATCACAGGAGACCCAATTCAAAGAATTTTGAGACTCTAATATGGGAGTCCTGAGACAAAATAACATTTAATTGTTAGCCCTATGGCCAAGCACAAAAAATACTATAAGGAAAAAGGTGGTGATTTCTTTCAAGTCTAGGCCGTGATGAGTCTTATGAGTCCGTGTTTATCGATGTTTGTCTATGGTTCGTTCGTGTTTATCTGTGATTTGTCCATGCACGAAAAATGCTTCAATTACGCACTAATTAACTTGTTGTTTAATTTATGCAAATCCATGTTAATAATTAACATGTTTGTCACTCATCCTAATCCCCATCTCGAAGCTACAACACGCCCCTTTACCCCCGAAGTGTTGCAACCCAAGGAGCACACCTTAACTCCTTGTTATTTTGTTATTTTCACATTTATACTTGCATTTGAATCTATCCAAAAGTTTGGGGGTGCATCACACATGAAATTTAATATAATGAAATGAATGGACATAATTGAAAGAATCCTCGTTCCATACTTGGTGATGAATTATAAAATTTAAAAATGTATTTATAAAGTGTAAGAAAAAACTTGTTATTATTGATCAAAATGATATTCATTCAAAGTCATATGCTGAAATTATATATTACCATGCATTGATGCCTCATATTTCATAACATAACATATATTATTAGTAATTACCTTTATTTTTAAACATAACTTTCTATATATAAATAAAAATATTTGATAAAAAAATTTTAATTATTATGAAATAAAATGCCACAAAACAAAAAGCAACCCACGGCACCTACATTAAATCTATTGTGAACGAATAGACATAAACATTTTTCATTCCATACTTGGCAAACAAATATAAAAACTAAAGGTGAATTTTTTTTTTAAATAAAATAAAATGATTAATATTCAGTCAATTTGTCTATACATCCATACGTGCATTCCATGGGTCATAAATTAAAGTTCGAAGGTTTCCCATTCAAATGTTCTTATGCAAATAGACAATTGAACCCTTGAAGAAAAAACCTAATTTATTCTTGAAAATGCATAATTTAAAATCAATACCTTTATTATTTAATATTTTGTCATTTTAAAAATGAAATATTACAATATATTACATAAGAAATGAAACTATTTCAAGCAAAAAAAAAAAATCGACATAAAAGAAAAAATTTCAAATCACCCCCACCATATTACATAATGTATTATATTTAAAAAATATGATTTCAGAAATATAGATATTTTATTATTAACTTTGTCTTGAGACATATATGTGAAATTACTGAATTACAATACGTGAGAATATCTAATCATCAATGTGAAATAAGCTGACGCCCAAAGAATAGGAAACATCCCAAAACCACATCTTTAAATCAATTTTTATAATTCAGAAAATATGGTTTCAAGTACATTATTAATTTATTATTAACTTGACTTTAGACAATATATACTTTCATTAATTAATTAAAATATTTGATAATAGTATATGATGAATGAAACATAAACCCCAAAGATATAGGAGCAAGAATAGGAAATATCCCAAGGCCATATTCTAAAGTCTTGCTTGTTAAATTTCAACAAATATGATTTTCATGTATATTGATATTGTAGTATTAAGTTGGGTTTTAAACATATATTTCCATTATTTAATTATAATATTTTCATCATACCAATAGTAGGATGAATGTGGAAATTAACCTCACACATGCCCAAATTTGATCAAAACTTTGGAGTTCTATGACATCAAAAATGTTGGGATTTTTGAATCCCTCCGGTGACCTAAAACAAAAAACATCCTAGATGCAAGAGAGTAATGCTTCCAACAAAGGTTCAATCATGATGAGCTTGTTTTTTCATAAGAAATCTTGGCTCTAGTTTGGCCTCCAACTACCATTTGCTCATAAAAGATTGTCACAATAGATGGACATATTTTCAGTGTTTGACAGTTATCAGAAACAAGAACAAACCCTTGGCAGTTGTCAGGACGGGTTCTTAGGACTCATAACCATGGTCCTCACAAAAGAACACAAAACCAGGTTTTGATATAAACTACAAAAGTTCTACCTGCCAGTTCTTTATTGGCACTTTCATGAAAACCAACTGGTTTTTTAAAATAACTGGATCCAACGGGTTTTCTTTATTCTGACTTATTTTCTTCAAAGAAACCAGCACCGGTGATTCTAGCCTTTTCAAGGTGTCACTACTCCATTGTGACAATTAGAAAGTGCATCCCTTTGAAAGGTCATAGCCCTCAGTGTTTTATGTGCGCACTTTGTCATGATTAATTAACATGAATTCATGTTCTATGCTACAAGAAAAAAACCACCTTGGACGCATAACAATGCTTGGCACAAAACATGCAAATGGAATTCCATGCTGCCCTATTCACGAAGCATATGGTAAAACTGAGAGTTTGGGGGGATTCCTATAACAGGATACCTCTTGGGTATTGCAAACTCTAACAACTAAGGTCAATTTGGAGCTCAAGAAAACAAGACCATGCAGTAGCGCCACAAAAACCCATAATCCTTGTAGAGTATCAGTTTGTGATCACTTACCAGCTATTTCATGAGCTTTTAGCGGGTGTTTGAGCACTCCAACAGCAGCACGAATGGCTTCATGAGCATGTCTTTGTGGAAACCCATCTGAAATACAAACAGTTATATAAAGGATCTTGTTCACCTTTGGGTACCATTTCAGGTTGGTAACTAAGATTCAAGGGTCCCACAGAAATCCAAAGCTGACTCCAATTAAGGACAGAATATTCCCAGAATAAGTAGCAAACAATCTGTGAACGATGCAGTATTTGGCAGAGCCAATCACTCATCCTAAGCGGAGAAAAGAGACTGTTCACAAATTGATAAAGAGAGGATTTTGAAGGAGTGAAACCGAGAGAAGTGAGCTCATGTACCTTGCAGCTCTACCACTTCTTATCTTTCATCTGAGAGTATTCTCAACATCCAAGAACAGTGGCCAGCTGAAATAGATGCTCCAATCTTTGTCAGCACCGAGAAAACTTCAGGTTTTATGCATTAAGTTCAGCTTTGAGACCATCCCCAAAGAAAAAACTGAACCCTTTTGCATCTTAATCTTGAGCTACTCAATTGAATATGACGACACTCAAGCCTGTTACCTGTAACACTAGCAACGTCTTCCAATTTAGAAATCTTATAAAGTGCACAAGGATGAACCGAATATAATCCAATGAGAAGAGAATCATGTAAAGGGACATTTACTGCAGACAAGGGACTACAATCTAAAAACTAGCAAATCTGAGATTTACTCAAGTTTACAGAGCACAAGGATCCAAACAGAACCTGTACAGGAGAACAGAGTATACTGCGAAATGCTACACTAACTTGAATAAAAACTATGAAAACAATTCATGTAAATATACAGGGGAGGACTAGCGACTCTGTTATATGTAGCCAACAAGAAGAGATGTAAAATCTCAACAGAAGAAGAAGATTTGGAGCTAGGGCACTGAAGACAGACTTAACCAGTATCTTGAACAGGGTCTCCATGAGATCAGAATAGCTTAGCCAAAGTGGGACATGTTATACCAGCATGCACAGAATGCTAAAGACAGTATATGAGTGAGATTGCAGTCACAACCCTTAAAGAGTGTTTGCATTAGCATATCATGTTTGGAAGTTCTTCCCAACATTCTCCACGATCTCCGCCCCATGGCTCCTCAGCTATCATGACAAAGACTTCATTTCTTCACCCTTGATTGCACTGCCTCTCTTTGGAGCATAGGAGCTGCTCTCGATTGACTTGCCTGCTAGTTTTGATTCACCATTTGCCAATAGCTTGCTGGACCGTGCCTTAAGTTGTGACTGCTGTCTCATTAGACCTTTCTGGATTTGGGTTTTAATGGCAGATTCCTGTTAATCACAAAACAATTGCAGTCAGGAATGACCCACTCCCAGGTAAATTGTGATTTTTGATGAGCATGCAATGCAAGGGGTGATTTCGACAGAGGAAGAAGAAGAAAGCACTTGCTGGTTCACTTCTTGGTTCAAACAACAAAAAAAACAGGAAGGTGCAGAGAAGGTTAGTGTGGAAACACCTCCTTCCAAACAACATGTATTTCAAGAACAACAGATAATACTCGCAACCCTGATACATCAGTTAGGGAACATTAAAGGACAGAATTTTGCTAGTAACCCAGGTCACTCTGCACAGGCCTTCCAATGCAGAAGTACATTTCATCTCCACCAAACTAAGCCTTGTGCACTAGCATGCTAAAATGTGATCAAAAGGTTAGTGCCTAAGACATTAAATCATACCATTAGGTGGCACCCTTCTTCAAACATTTCAAGGAAGCCACTGACCCAACGGTCGGCATTCTCCACCCATTCTGTAAGGTCTGCTGCACTAGCCACGGTGTTGAGCTGTAGTCAAAGAAAACCAGCACACATCAGGTGTTTCCTATTGACATTGAGTGGCACTTTTAGGCATGAACAGAAAGTGCAATGTTTCAGCTACTCTTGGACAGATTGTTGCCATTTCCTGAAAACCCCACCCTTCCAACTTGAATAATTGAAGTCAATATGCCAAGAAACACCCCCACAACTTGAAGTTGCAAGGCATCCTGTGGCTGATGTTGCAACTTCCTCATACCTTCTGCCCAACACGCTCCTGCTGCTCCTTCACCTTTTCCCGGAGCTTGTTGATGCCCATGTTCACTTGCAGTTGTTTCTCCTGCAAGAGATGATCACACAACTGTCTTCAGTGGTGAATATCTCAACTTGCTTGGGTGAAGCTTCCAACCCATTACTCTAACCCCTGATTAAAGCATTCAAACCATAAGATGATGGACATGGGAAGGACACAGTGACCTTGACATAACTGACACCAAGATCTTTGCGGGTGTATCCACGTGCCAGATTTCGCATAACATACTCATTGTAGTCCTTGACTATTCGCATGATCAGATCAGAGGTTGAAACTCCATCAGTTCGCTTCGTCTCTTTAAATTTCCCCGCAGCCTTAACCTGTAGAAGTCAAAAGGATCTCAACAAACCCACTGTCCCAGAATACAACAGATTGACAAGCCAAGACTTAGGGTTGATTCATATGGCAAGGAGCACTGGCTTGCAGCAAGGTGGAAATATCATAGAGCAAGGTGAACTCACAAACTCATAGACATCCTTGCCAGTCCCAGACGCATCTGCATAACTGGCAGCAAGAATTGTCCAATTAGGATCATATGCTGGTCAATTGGAATAGGACAAGACTCACAAGTAGAAAAACCAGAAGAAAAGGTGCAAATGCATACGGGAGAGCATCATGCGCCACATAGTCAATACAATGCTTGATCAGAAACTCTGCATTGATCACCCATGGTGCATCTTCAATCACCTCATCCACCCACCTGCCATGTCCCAACTTCAACAACAATCTAAATGAGGATCCTCAATAGAGCCATAATCTGAAGCAGCAGTACATCTTTCATCAACCCGCTCCAACATATAGACTGGGACCTAGACCAACAGTTTACATGTCCACTTCTGCTATTTGGTATCTTCACATTGGGACCTTTTATGTTTCAATCAGGCTGGACTCTGCAGTCCTCAGAATTACTCTACATACCAAGATTCTGTTTCATATTGAAAACCCTCTCATGGATTAGTTGGAGTCTGTGACTGGTAGCTATACAAACATGATGATTATAGTGACCATCAAGCCAACAACAATCACCAGCTAAGGTTGCCCCTGTGGTTGTCCTACCCACTTTGGGACAATGGTGTCTCATCCGTGTCTATATGTATCAAGATTCCATGTGCAACGTAAGTTGATCCAAACTCTCTAAACCTTCGCTTTATGGCAAGCTCAAGGCATGTATCATGAAAGGCAACTAGCACTGACACAGAATCTTACTTGTCATGTGGAAATGAACTCATGCTGATCATTCATGTCACTTGTTTCTAATATCCATTGTTCCTGATTTCTAATATCTCACAAGTCACAGTATGAATCTGGAAGTAGCTACAGAGGAACTGACTTGCAATGGCGGAGTGACTCATAGCGCTCAGCCTCATTCATTACAGTTTTGCCCTTGTGCTTGTTTGTTAAGGCATCACTGCAGCAACCTACCAGGAGATAAGTGTTGGGGAACCTGCACACACAGAGGAGAGACATCAACACCAAATCCTCCTTCACATGCATGACAAACATTGTCCAATAACTGACACACACTGTCTATTTGAACAAATATCTCTTCATACAAAATTTGAAACCAAAATTGTAACAACTAACAAGAAACAGTAAAATGCAGTGGAGTGATTGATAGAAAGTTTTATTACAACAGTCAACACATGTAAGAGCCAGAGAAGAAGAATAATGTTGCTTGTTTTGTTCCAAGATGATCAGCAGTCATAACAGACAGAAACAGACAGAAATGCTGGGGAAAGAAAAAAAAAAAACCTTCTAGCAGGTGAACACACCCAAATAGTCTCACCACTGACTTCAATGATAAGGCAAATCTTCAAAAGAGAACAACAGTAAAGAGAGCATGGACGCAGCAGGTCAATGAGAAGAATAAAATGTTGAACAAGAGATGTGGGTATGAACAAATGGTTCTCACAGCTTCTTTGCTTGTTCCAGGGAGCGAGCATGTCCAAAATGGAATAAATCATAAATTCCATCTGCATATACCCGAACAGGATGCTCTGCATCACTGAATTCCTCAGCAACAGGAGATGGAAGTGGCTCATATCGCTTGGGTGGTGGAGGAGAAGATGAAGATGGAGACAGGGTTGCATCTTTCTCATCATCTGCTGAATTCAATTCAGTTTTTTGGTTGTAAAATTTCTTTTTTGGTCTACGAGCCATTCCACTGTGGTCTTCCAAGATGCTACCCCACCCCACCCCCTTGGCCCACCCACCTTTTTCCCGAAGGTGCAAGACCACAGCAACAGGTTGAACATGAGCTAAGATGAAAAAAGATGAAACTCCAGCAAAAGATCAACAAGAGCAACTACTTCTCACAAGTGCTAAATTTGCTCACCTCTATTCCCACACCATTCCAAAAAAAATAAAACAGAACTCAAAACCTAATTCCCACAGATCATCTCATAAAACAAATTCTTGGAAAAGCTGATTCCACAAAGCTTTCATGACAAAAGAAATCCAAAGAACAACGATGGACAATTGCTTTTTCCTTACCTGGATACTGCAGGCAGATTCAGGGCAAACGAAGCTTGTGTCCAAGTCCTTATCAAAACTGCGCCCAAAATCTTTCCTGCAAAACAGAATTAGTTTTCAGGGAGCCTACTCTTCCAAAGTCTAATTCTCTCCCCCACACCCCACCCCCTTCACACCCCTCTGAGATTCAACAGAAACGCAATTCCACGAAATTCCATCACCGGACTCTTGCAATGAAAAAAAAAATCCCAAAGACCAAAATGCTATCAGTGCTGATGCTTTTCCAAGCCAACACGACGACAGCTTCATTCTTGCTACCGAAGCCTGTTCTACCGTCACTCGTAAAACTCCGCACACAGCAGCAAAAAAATGAAAAAGAGAACAGATTTCTCGCTTTTCACCAATGTTGTTCCTTCTCAGAGAGAGAGAGAGAGAGAGAGAGAGAGAGAGAGAGAACACAAAGTTCTTCTTCCGGCGCCTAATATAATGTATCGATCTCCCAACACCTCCTAACACAAGTCCGAATTTTCCATCAGATATCAATCCGCAATGAAGAAGAACTTGCCGGCCCCGATAAAAGTGGAAAACAAGAAACACAGAACTCGCCAGCCAATTGTCATCCCTAGTACCTGCTGGTGTCTCGAAGCTGATAAAAGACAAAGCAGAGAGAATTGCCTTTCCAAAACTGCCAGCCAAGAAAACCAAAAGAAACCGAAAATCGCCACCAAAAAACGAGCCGTAAATTGGTCCTCTTCTCTCTCAGTCAGATTCCCGCAAATTCTTGTCGCCACAAATATATTTATAACAGAAAATTTTCGTCGCGGAAGCTCCAAACACCAGCGTTCGAGCGATCGATCGATCGATCGAGCGAGCGAGCGAGAGCGACAAAGGCCCGAAAACACAACAGACGAAAAACTCGCTGCGCGAAGAAGAAGACGACGACGACGACGACGACGACGACGACAAAACGACGACGACGACGTCGACGAAGGCACATTCCTTTACATAGCTGGAGCGGTAACTGTACGGAATGGAAAGATTTCTTTTGGCGATTCCGATGCGAATCAAGCGCTATCCTTTAGGGAACACGGTAATCCTGTGGCTCTTCTGTTGGTTCCTTCCAGGGTTACGTAAAAGTCTCTTCGTTGTCTTTTACGTACCACAAGAGTACCTGATCAGATTCCGTGGGGCCAATTACGGCCGTCCCCACTCCCCACCTCTGAACAGAAATAGCCACGGAATATTCTGCACCCAACGGTCTAGATTTGCTGCTGTCAGTTCTGATATCTGGCCGTCGAATTTCTGGCTAGAAATTTCGATTGCAGAAATAGTGACCTAATTTGGGTCCACAAAAACCCCCCTTTAAAAATAATTCAACATTATTAAAAATAAAATTCATCTCATTAATTTTTTTCCATTAAAATTTTTAATTTTGGTTTTGAGTGTCATTTTTGGGTTTTGGGAAATTTTCCCAAAAATAAATAAATAAATAAATCTTATTTTTGAACCTCAAAGTTTTTACCTATCTTTCAATGTGTAAAGTGTATTAGTAATAGACTTTTGAAATTTTACTTATGTATAAAATGAACTAATATTTGGTTTTTTTTAAATCTATTTATGTACAAGTATATTTTGATTTTAAATATATATATATATATATATGTAAATAAATATTTTGATTTTAAATATATATATATATATTTATTTATTTATGTAAATAAATATTTGAAGAATTTGGTTTCCAAATTCAGCTTTGCCAATCAAGTTTTAATTTAATGGTATAAAGGAAAATTGAAATACATATACATTTCAATACCTACAAAACAATTTCAAGCTATAAGACCTTGCAATCTCTATATATTTTATGATAAATGCACATGGCATTAAATTATTGAAACCCTTTTTGAGTTCCACATCCAATTATAGTGTCAATGATAAGCCTTGAGAAGAACATAAAAGGTGTGTCAAGCATGGCATTCTAAATATGGTGAACCCAATGCAAAATCTTTTGTTTTTTTTTTTTTGTTTTTTTTTTTTTTTTGTTTTATTTTTTTTTTTAATTTTTAAAAAAAAATAAACCCAAAAAAAAAAAAAAAAAAAAAAAAAAAAACAAAAGATTTTGCATTGGGTTCACCATATTTAGAATGCCATGCTTGACACACCTTTTATGTTCTTCTCAAGGCTTATCATT
>Ga0116231_10014689_pt1 | contig 10412 bp, 5 predicted proteins | sample S1TSphgellanicum_2_FD_89695 | JGI IMG/M metagenome (GOLD analysis project Ga0116231, IMG submission 89695) | Host-associated microbial communities from peat moss isolated from Minnesota, USA - S1T2_Fd - Sphagnum magellanicum MG | ecosystem: Host-associated > Plants > Peat moss > Unclassified... | reverse complement strand
TCGCGGCGGCGTTGACATGCCGGCCCATGGTATTTTGCTGTCAGATCTTGTCCGACAATCGGGGCTGAAGACCGCCATGTATGAGTTTTTTGGGCTGAGCTGCGAACCGTTCTCGATCGCCGCCGATCCCCGGTTCTTATACATGAGCCCGCAGCACCGGCAAGCCTTGGCGCATTTACAATACGGGTTCCGCCGCGGTGCCGGCTTCATCCTGCTGACCGGTGAGATCGGCGCGGGCAAGACGACCGTCTGCCGCCTGTTCCTGCGTGAGTTACCGGCCAACGTGGATGTCGCGAACGTCGTCAATCCGCGGCTCAGTGCGACCGCCTTGCTGACCCGGGTCTGCGAGGATCTGCGCATCGAACTGCCGCCTGGAACGGTCGACCTCATCGACGCGATCCATGGTCACTTGCTGCTTGCTGATAGCCAAGGGCGACGCAGCCTCATCGTCGTCGACGAGGCGCAGGCACTTGCGCCGGACGTCTTGGAGCAGCTGCGCCTGCTCAGCAACCTGGATTCGAGCGGCGGCAAGCTGCAGGTGTTTCTGATCGGCCAACCGGAACTACGAAACGCGTTGCAGACCAGTCTGCTCGAACCCTTGGCACAACGCGTGGTTGCACGGTTTCATCTGACGGCCATGCCGGAGAAGGAAACGGCACTCTATATATCTCACCGCTTGAACGTCGCCGGTCGGGCGGGGCCCGGACCCTTCGAGGCTCCGGCCGTCATCGCCGTTCACCGTATCTGCCAGGGTGTTCCGAGACGCATCAATGTGCTCTGCGACCGGGCCATGCACGTCGCGAAAGCCGCGGGATCGCACACGATCTCGCCCCAGATCGTGGAACAGGCCGCCACGGAATCATTCGACTCGCCGCGGCCTGAGACAGCCGCCGACCAGCGCGCGCCGCCGCCATCCTCGCCCACCGTGCGCGACCCACGACGCTGGCCCGCATTGGCCGCCTTGGCCGCGGGTGCCCTGCTGGTCGGGGCATACATCGGTGCGCAACGTGCGCGCCAACCCGCCACGGTCGAATCGGCATCGGCACCCGCTTTCGCGTCGGCTGCGGGCGTCGAGCCCGCCTCGGCGAGCGTAGCCGCGGGGCAGACGCCGGTCGCCGTCAATGCAGTTGAATCCGATCGACCGGCGCCTGACGTCGCCTCCTCGCGCGACGCATCGGAACCCGTCCGGACGACGCCGCCTGCGATCCTCGCGAATACCGACGAAGCCGAGGCTTGGCGTGCCTTGGCGAAGTCTTGGGACGTCACGCTCCCCGCAACACGGCCCTGTGCCGCTGCGGTCCGACTGGGTTTGCTTTGTTATCACGGAATCGCGAGTTTGGATCTGCTGCGCCACTTGGACCGCCCGGGATTCCTGCGCTTGGTCAACGCGGACGGGTCGAGCGCGTTTGCTGAGGTGTCGGCCATTTCCGGCGACGAGGTCACTTTCCGGATGGGCGACGTGCGTCAGAACTTGCCGCTGACGAGCTTGGCGGGTCAATGGCATGGAGAATTCTCGACCTTTTGGCGTCCCCCACCGGGTTACCGTGCAGACGGCTCCGGCAACGACGCGGCGGAGCTCAATCGCTGGCTCGACGGGCGGTTGGCAGTCATCGGTCTTCGGGATACGGCCACGCCTGCCGGCGATGCGTCGGGCGAGACCCGGTTGACGGCACGGATATCGGCGTTTCAGCTCGCACACGGACTGCAGCCGGACGGCCGCTTAGGTCCCCTCACGGTCATGCAGCTCAATCGTGCCGGCGGCGCGGAAGAGCCGCGTTTGGGGAGCGTGCAATGATGCGGTCGTGCGCTGGCGCGACCAATGTTTTTTTGGGTACTGAGTGCGGCGAAATTCCTTGCCGCTCCATCATGAAGGAGGAGTTTTCGTGAAAAGCATTCCGATGACGTTGATTCACGCGCTCGGCGCAGCCGCTTTGACCGGCCTCATGGCCATACCGGCGTGGGCGGATACGCCCCCGCCGCCGCCTCCACCCCCACCTCCTCCGCCGGGCGTCGCCGCCGCGTGCAAGCAAGACCTGGAGACACTGTGTCCCGGAGTGACGCCGGGCGAAGGCCGCGTCGCTGCCTGCCTCAAAGCCAACCGGCGCCAGCTGTCTCCCGGATGCAAGGAAGCGATCCGAGAGCGTCGTCGCGAACGTGCCGAAGCGTCGAGCGCGCCACCGCCGAGTCCGCCGTCGCCACCCGCCACGTCGACTCCCCCACCGCCTCCGCCTGCTCCGAGCCACTGACGGGCTCAAGGCCGAGGACTCTCCCTACTTCAGGGGAGTCCTCGGTCATCCGCCGAGAGCTCAGCTTACGGCAGCCAACCCCAGACATCGACGAGGAAGAACCGCTCGACCGAGAGCGTAAAGGCCTGCCAGACGGGCAAGGTCACGGGTCCGATCTTCGCCTCACCCGTGGCGCCGGTGTGCAATCGGCCGTCCTTGTTGTCGAATAGCACGATGACATTGACCCAGGTACCCGATTTGTTGTCGGTGATATTGCGGTCGATCTGTGTCACGCGGCCCGTAAATTCATCGAAGAAATACGAGGTGGGATGCGCACGCGCGGGCATGCCGATTTTGACGAATTGCAGGTCGGATTCCTGAATCTGGACCTGCGCATTGACGAAGCCGGTGTTTTCCACCGAGGCGAACGCCTTGCCGCCATCGAGGTAGCTGTTGATCCGGTCCTTCAGATGCAAGGTGAGAATGTTGCCGTCGAAGGGCATCCGAATGAACGTGCGATCCAGCTTCGCCTGGACACCGTCGCGGTCCGCTTCGAGCGCGACCAGCTTCGATTCCGCGGGGGCGATTTCTTCGGCCGTGGGGCCGGTCTTGACGAGCGCCAGGTTTGCCTCTTTCTCGAGGATCTGCTGAACGTCCACCGCATGTTCCTTGACGTTGGACTCATACTCCTCGAGCGTCACCGCGCCGATCTTGGCGAGCGGCTCGAGGCGTTCCATCTTGGCGCGGCTGTACGGCTCATGTTCGCGCGCGACCTTGAGTTCCGCCTCGGCGAGTTCGATTGCCTCGGGCTTCGGCAGCGTCTTCAGGTTGGCGATGATGTGCTTCTGTTCCTCGATCTGTCCGGTCAGCACGTTGTACGAAGCCTGGTAGTTGTCGTGCGCGAGACGCGCCAGCACCGTGCCCTTCTTGACGAATTCGCCACCGTCGAAATACACCTCGTCGATGACGCCGGGCGTATCGGTCGTCAAATCCTCCTTGAGGACCGGGAATATCACGAATTGCCCGTCGGGTTCATAACTATAAGGAAGGAACAAGATCACGAGCAGGCAGACCACGACGGCGACCCGCCAATACTTGACGCGCGTGGCAGGGACTTCGCCGGCTTCCGCGTCCTTGGTCGGCAAAGCCCGGGAACGCCAGCGATCGAACTGCAGCTTCCGATCGAAATCCTCGCCGAACCGCTTGAGCCCGGTGTAGGTGAGCCAGGTCATCCATGACACGAAGATCACGACGATGATGATGGCCGACCCATTGAGGTGCAGATCGCCCCAAAGGTATTTCGTCAGCATGTGCGCGATGATGAGCGTGACGATCGCGATCCAGGTCAGCGTGCACAGGCCGTAGATCGCGAGCACTCGGCGATCGTAGGCTTGGTAGACGTTGCCCCGCATCCTGTTCAGGAGTGCGAGGAAGGCCTTGCCGCGCAAATGCGGCTCGTTCAAATACGCGCAAAGGATGTAATAGGCGTGCGCTTTGAGCAGCGGATTGCCGGCCTCGAGAGTCAGGCCGACGATGCACGTGAACATGACCAGCAAACCGATCTGGGAGATGTCGACATGTGTATTGCGGGTGTTGAACCAGAGCAGAATGCCGAGACTCAGCAGGACGAGACGCATGAACAGCGGCGCGGAGTGGGTCCACATCATCTGCTTGCGCGTCAGCAGATTTGCGCCGGTCATCTTCAGACACCAGCGCGGCATGAAACCGAACGTCGGATAGAACCCGACCTTCTCCACCGAAACCTTGTAGTTCGTGGCGACGATTGCGGCCGACATCGATCCGAGGAAATGCACGGTCAACCAGGCGAAAATCAAATGCGCCACGACGCTGAAATTCGTCTCTAGCGCGCCGAAGTCGTGATAAACCGCGTCGAAGTACTTGTAGAGGCCGATATACGCCGCCATGAATATCAGGAACGGCGTCAAATAGATCACGCGCCAGAGGGGTTTGAGCGCCGGCGCGAGCCACCGGAGCACGGGCCGCGGATCGAACAAGAACAGTTTGATCTTCGGGTCGGGCCAGTCGAGCCCGAGAGGAGGGTCGCTCGTGCCGGGCGTGTCCGCTTTCTTGCCGCTCGCGGCCGCGGCGGGCTCGGGCTTCGATTCGGGTTCCGATGTGGACTCCGGTGCCGGGTTGGTCGTGAATGCGGGTGCGTCGGGATCGCCGTGGGGCTTCGCCACGGGTTTGCCGTCCTCCACGGTGAACGTCGCCTTCATGTATTTGGCCAGCAGAGGATGTTCCGCGGCGGCCGAATCCAGCAGTTTGGCGTCGGCGAGCGAACCGAAGAACTTGTCGATTTCCTTGCGCGTCAGGTCGGCGTTGAAACGCTCCTTGAACACGGCCTGCAGCTTCTCGATCGACTCGCAACCCGGCAACACTTCGAGGATGAAGAACTGCCAAGCGTCGAAGTCATACGTCGTGCCATGCAGCTTGTCGCGGATCACATAGCTCGGTTCGTCGTTCTTGACGATGCGAAACGCCTCGAGCCGCCGTATCAAGAACGGCGGCAGGACTATTTTTTTGGAGTTCGAACCGTCGATCATTTTGCCGTCCCATCCGCTGTTGTCTTCGCAGCCAAATGCTTATCCTCCGCAATCATCCAACCACCGCCGACGGATTTGTATACCGATACGAGGGCGAGGTATTCATCGAGCACGCCGTGGATCGACTCGTTTTGTGCCCCGAGCAGTTTGCGATCGGCGTCGAACACGTCCAGGTCCGTGTAGGAACCGCCCTCGAAACGCAAGCGAGCAAGTCGATCCGCCTCTTCGAGGGCCGCGACGTGACGGTCCAGTGCCGCCTTGCGGACACGTGCCTTTTGATCATAGACGAGCGCATCATCGACTTCCTTGAGCGCATTTTGAATCGTTTGGATGAAGCGCTCCCGTTCCGCCTTGGTTTGCGCCTTGGCTTTCTTCACGTCGCCCGCGATGCGTCCGAAGGTCAGCACCGGGCCGATGAAATCGACGTCGAGCACTCCGGTGCGCGCGGTCTTGGCCAAAAGCCAAGGCGTTTGATCGGACGACTGACCGAAGAAGGACATCACGGAAAACGTCGGGAAATACTCGGTCTTCGCGATCCCGATGCCGGCGTTCGCGGCGATCAGATTCTGTTCGGCCGACAACACGTCCGGTCTTCGCGCCAGAATATCCGCCGGAATGCTGCCGGGCACGGGAGTCAATACCAGTTGCTCGAGCCGGCCACGCGGAATCGGTCCGGGATTGCGGCCGATCATCGTCGACAGGCTGTCCTCGAGCCAGGCGACCCTGCGTTCGATGTCCGGGATCACCGCCGCCTGATCCTCGACCTCGGCTCGGGCGCGCGCGACGTCGATATCGGTGCTCGAGCCGCCGTGATATTTCTGTTCGGTCAGGGTCAAGGTGCTCTGCAAGCTGTCGAGCGTCTGTTTCGCGATCTCGAGTTCGCGATCCGTGGCGAGCAACTGCACGTAGTTTGCGGCGACCGTGGTGACGACGGTCAGCATGACGGTATGTCGCGCTTCCACGGTCGACAAGAGCTGGGCTCGCGCCGCCTCGAACGATCGGCGTACCCAGCCCCACAAGTCGAACTCGTAACTGATCGTGGCGTTGTACTTCCATTGGTTGAACGTGATGGGCTGACCGATGCGCAGCAGCTCAGGCACTTCCTGACTGCGTTGATCCCGCTCGAGCCCGACGTCATAGCCGATCTGCGGGAAATACTGCGAATTGCTCGTTTCGAGCTTGCCGTTGAACTCCTCCACGCGCGCGGCGGCGATCAGCAGGTCCGAATTCGACGCCAAGGCCTGATCGATGAGGTCCGTGAGATGCGGGTCGCCGAAGGTCTTCCACCACTCCGTGTTCGTGATCTCGTCGGCTTCGGTGGGTTCGACGCGCCACGCCGACGGCAACGGGACGTCGGGGCGCTTGTAGTTCGGCCCCATGGCGGGAAACAAACAGCCCGTGAGCGCCGTGACGCCGAGAACGACGGCGACGGTTCGAGACAGTTGTGCAAGCGTGTGAGCGGCCATCGTCACTCGTCGTCCAGTGATCGCGAGAGCATTTCGAAAGCATAGTCCTCGACTTCCTTGACGCGAACCAGGCGGTTGCGCAGTTCGGCAAGGATGCCCTCGAACCATTTGACGTGGTATTCCAGGCGACGCCGCTCCTCGACGATGTCCTCGAGCGGGACGTTTGCCGGCGGCTGGCCCTTGTCGTCGAACAGGATCTTGATGCCCTCGGCGAGGTTGCGGTTCGGGCTGATGTGCTGGACTTGGCGCTCGAGAGAACGGCGCGCCTTCTGCGCCGTGAAGACGTTGAGCATGGCCTGTCGCAGTGCCTCCTGGTGCGGGGCCAGCTTGGTCGGATCGGCGCGGTCCGTGTCCGGATTGATCGGCACGGGCGAGAGCCGCTTCGTTCCGAGGAACGGCGGCTTCTGCTTGTCGCCGCCGGCCGGCTTCGGCTCACTCACCGGCGGCTGCGCACCAATCGGCGTCTGTTCGCTCACCGCCTTGTCGTCACTCATAACCGAACCATCGGGCCATCTCGATGACCTCCGGGTAGAGCCCGCCGCCGTCGTCACGCCAGGGCGCGGGGTCGGATAGGCGCGGGATCTTCGGCTTATGCGGCTCGAACACCGGACCCGCGAGAAAATTCGGATCGTTGCCGAACAAGGCGTTGATGGGTCCGAAACAAGCGAACGGCGATCGTTCAGGGTGCATCATTTCCTCGATGGCCTCGGCATCGGTGCGCAGGCCCGCCCATTCGGCGATCTGCGCGAGGTGCTTCTCCGGACTCCCCATGATGTCCTCGCCGCGCATGCGAATTTGCTGCGAGTCGGGCACCGTGTCGAGGAACTCGAGAATGTTCAAGTTCAGATCGTACCAGGCGATTTGTGGCTCGAGCACGCAGTGGTCCTCGCGAAACTCGATGGCCTCCACCTTGATGGCGAACGCGCCCTCGTTGATCGCCATGAGCGACTTGCACTGCCCGATCGGATGGCGGATCAGGTGCACGAACCGCGCATCCGGAAACGCCTCGTACATCCACTGCATGCGGATCTTGGACATCGTGTACGACGGACTTTTCTCGACCGCGACGAGCGGGTCGATCTTCGCGACGATCTCCTGGAACACGCGGCCGCTGGTCCAGTCCTCGCGCGCCCCGGCCCAGGCGCGGGCCATGTTGATCGTGGCGGTCGTCTGCTCGCCGCCGTAGATCTCCGCGAGCGCGCGCATGAGGCCGTGGCGCGCCACGGCGCCGTTTTCCGAGATCGGTCCTTCCGAGCCGCGCCACAAGTCGACGAGCTTCTCGACATTGAACAGGCACAATTCCGGCAAACCGAAAGCCTGCGGGTGCTGCCCCAACATGGCGTTGACCAAGGACGTGTACGACCTTGGTGGCGCGAGCAGGAAGATCGGTGCGGCCATGGATCTGCTCTCCGGCCCCCTTCAGCTCAGACGCCCTTCCAGGAACGGCACTTCGAAACACTTTTCGTGCATGACCGGGCCGTGACCGAAGTAGCCGTCTTCGCCGAACAACTCGCCGTGATCGGCGGTCACGATGAAGTGCGTGTTCGGCGGCGTCATCTCCATCAATTTGCCCACGAGGCCGTCGATGTATTCGATGCACTTGATCTGTTGATTCTGCAGCATTTTCATTTGCGCGTCGCTCAAGGCCGAATCCGCCGCCGTAGCGGTTTCCTGGTCCATCGACTTGAGCGTTCCGTGGATCCCCGAGATGTGCGGCAAACCCTCGCCGGAGAGCATATAAGGATAATGCGTCTCGCCGAGATTCAGGAAGTAATAGTGCGGCTCGTCGGGAAATTCCATTTCCGCGATCATGCCGGCGAAGTTGTTGTGATGTGGCATGAGCTTGTATTCGTCGAAGTCGCGGCTGATGAGGGTGTTCTTGTTGAGCACCGGCATCGAGACCTTGGCCACGGTTCGATAGCCGATGTTCCGCAGCACCTTGGGCAGCGAGAGGTCCGGCAGAAAGTTCTGGAACGCGATGTCCTCATAGCCGGTGCGGTTGCGCCATAGCGCGAATTCCTCTTTGTACACCTCCGAGGCGAAGACGTTACGCGGGCTGGTGTGCGGCAGCATGCCCATCGCGAACGCATGATGCGACGGCGCCGTCCACGAGGCATAGGAATAGCGCCGCTCCGCGACACCGAGGCGGTCGAAATTGGGCGTCTTCGCGGCGACGTAACCGTCGTAGCGGCAGCTGTCCATGACGATGAATACGATGTGATTACAAGTCATGCGTGCTCCTGAGCGACGGCGGTAGAAAGGAATGGTCGGGCAAGATGGGTTTCATGGGACGGTGATCTGCAGCAGACCGTTGGCCGTGCCGCTGCCTCCGGGTCCGCCGAAGGCAATCGCGAGCGGCGAAGCTTGCATGACGTAGATTTGGCCGCCGTCGGATGCACGCGTGCCCACGAGCAGCGAGAAGGGACCGCCATGGGCGGCGACTGGGCCGAGCGACGCGGTCGTCGACTCGAGCGTTCCGGATACGGCGTACGTATCGGTGGTCAAGCTCAAGGTCACCCAGTCGGCGGACGCGGCGAGGTCGCCCGTCGTGCTCGGACCTTGCGTCGTGCCGCCGGCCAGCGCCGAGGAGTCCGGCAACCCGATCAGGAGTTGCGAAGAGCCGTCCGCGGCGGTTCCGTTGGCGCTGACGAGCGCCACGGTCGCGCCGATGATCGCTTCTTGGAACACGAACGGTGCGGCCGTGATCGTATTGATGCCGGTGTAGATATTGCCGTCGATGCTCAAGGCAAAACTTTGCAGTGATCCCGTGGGACAGTCTTGCGTCAATGTGACGGCGGTGGCCTGCTGACAAATGGCCAGCGTATTACCGGACACGCGCGCCGTGCCGGCTGCCGTCGTGACCGCTCCGCCGCCCGCCGGAATCGTGAGCGTGACCAGATCGTATTGCCCTCCGGACGTGCTGTTCAACTGCTGTAGCGTGGAACCGAATACGCGGGCCGCGAGATACGGAATGACTCCGTTGCCGAAGTCCTGGCCGCCCACGATCAGATCGGTGGCGACGCGGAACTCCTCGACGCCGCTGACGACGTAATTGCCGTTGTTGGGAGGCAGGAAGCTCTCGGATATCGGGGCGCTCAGCGTACCGCCGGTAATCGTGTACGTGGCGGCGTCGAAGTTCACGGTCATCGTGTATTGATTGCCGTCGGCGGCAAACACCTGATAGGTGCCATTGGCCGAGTTGATCGGCACGGTGCTGAAACTCGCGACGTCCTGCGTCGTGTCGCTGTTGCCGACCGCGGACACCGTGACCGTGTTGATGATCGCGCCCTGACCCGAGGCGGACAGCGGCACGGGAACGGTGAACGTGAAACTTTCGGCACGTCCGACCCCGAGCGTCGGGATGACCATCGAGGGCCCGAGCGTCGGCGGGCATTGCACGCCGGCGGCGGCCGTGCAGGCCACGGTGGCGACCGTGCCCGCGGGCCCCGTGAGCACATAGGTCACCGTGATGTTGCTCGCGGCCGAGGGTCCGGTGTTGGCCACGACCGCGGTGAAGACGGCGTTGGTTCCGGCGCTGACTTGGGTGCTCCCGGTTTCAGTGACCGTGACGTTGGAACTACCCGATCCCACGCCGACGGTTGCCGACTGATTGCCGCGCGCGTCGGTCGTCGAGGATACCGTCAAGGTATCGCTGATCTGCCCGGACGTGCCTGTATTGACCGTGAAAGGAAAGGTGAACGTGACGGCGCCGCCGTTCGGCATGGATGCCAGACTCATCGTCTGCCCGAGCGTCGTCGGGCAGACCGCGCCGCCCGACGGCACACAGCCTACCGAGCCCGTCGCGGTGATGCCTGCGCTCAGCACATTGGAGATCGCAATGTTCTCGGCCGTACCGGGGCCATTGTTCGTGACCACCATCGTGAACGCCGCGGAGGTCCCAGCCAGCAACGGGCCGCTCGGCGCCGTGCCGCTCACGTTGAGGTCGGCGGTGACGACGGTCGCCGTCGCATAATAAGTATCGGAGGTCGGAGTCGGATTGGTCTTGACGTCCGCCACGAGTTCGTTGCTGACGGTGCCGTTGACGTTCTGACCGATCGTCGTATCGACCGTGAATGTCAGGACTCCACCGGACGGTAACGTCGGTATCGCGGTCAGCACACCGACGGTCGCGGGGCAGGCGGCGCCGCCCGACGCCG
>Ga0116231_10014688_pt1 | contig 10412 bp, 9 predicted proteins | sample S1TSphgellanicum_2_FD_89695 | JGI IMG/M metagenome (GOLD analysis project Ga0116231, IMG submission 89695) | Host-associated microbial communities from peat moss isolated from Minnesota, USA - S1T2_Fd - Sphagnum magellanicum MG | ecosystem: Host-associated > Plants > Peat moss > Unclassified... | reverse complement strand
TGTTGGTAAAGAAGGTGGGTGTGGTAAAACCCCGTGTAAGGGGCCTCTATAACAAATGTTTTTAAAACCCCCCAAAAAACCCCCCCCCCCCCCCCCCAAAGGCCCCCCCAAAAAAAAACCTCATCAAAACCTCATCCCCTAAAAAGAATATCATCGTGTATGTACATTGGATTAATGTGATTTTCTCACTTGGCCTAATAGTATATTTTGCAAAAAAACACCAAATATGAAATACCCATTTTATCAGCCTTTGAATTATATTTCATTAAAAAAATTTAAGCCAAGGCAAACTGGCACCCACATTGATACTTTCACCTTTTTGAGTGAGGCCACATTAAGCCCAAAAAAATTAGGTTTCAACTCAAAGGACCCTAATTTAGTCTAAGCATGGAACATTTGTAATATTAAGAAATGATTTAAATAAAAATTGGGATTTTTATCACAATACCAACATGGGTGCTAGTTCATGGTTCACCCAAGGCAAAAATTCCACACATGTACAACTACTATCTTCAATTTTTTTTTTTCCTTTTTCTTTTTGCAAAAAAAACTTGAATAAAACACCCCCAATAAACCATGTGATGGCAACTATTTTTTCTTTCCCCAACTAAACAAACACTAAAAACCAAAATGGAAAAATGTCAAAGTGCAAAAAGGTTCATTACCACTATGTAGGATGGATGATATTATATGGACCAAAAAACAAATTCATTGTGCATGAATCCACCTACCTAAAATAATAAAAGTAAAGACATAATAAAAGTAAAGAACTTTTATCATTTTAGGTAGGCTATTGTGTGAATGCATTGGTGTTTGCTAGCTTTAGGTTGGTAATTATATAAATCACACGTGGCACTTTGTTAATGGTTAGTTGGGTGTTAAAACCCTTACCACTAGAGGTCCTAACACAAAGTTTGAAGGTAGCATAATAAAAAAACAAATGCTCATAAGGTCACATCATAAACACCAACAACCTCAACTCAACTATCAAACTTCAAAAGAAGATATCATAACAACATGACATTGGGATTCAAAAGAGCCATGAAAATGAATACAACAAGCATCGAAATGAACCTCACACACCTAGAAAACATAGTTAAAAAATAACTCTAGCATTGGATAAATATATTGGCTTCAGTAAATATAAATTAACATTAGATTTGTTTTGAAATTTTTGCAATCCACATGAAGTATTATAAAGTGTTTGACATTTTTCTTGGATATAAGGTAACCGTATGGGGGAAGTGTTTACATTTTAAAATTTAAATCAATTTTTATGAGGCCCATTTTTAAGGTTTGTATATAATCCTTCCAACCAAACAAAATAATTATGTCATCAATGTTCTTGTTGTCACACAATGTTATTGAAGTCTATGACCACAACTTTGTTGGGAAAAAGCAACACAATAATTTATCTATTTTTTTAAAATATGAAAGATTTGCATAATCACAAAAATCAATAGAACATAACAATGTTTTGTTTGCTTTTCCCTCCCCATTAGGTTTTTGCCATCTTTTGAATCCATAACCAAATTATAAGTAGGAAAATTCAACTTTTATTTTGATTATCAAACCACCAAAAACATATTATATAACTTGTTGTTCTAAACTTCAAATTAAGACGTTTAACTTTTAGACTATAACTCAAAGGACTAACAAGGCATGTATTACAAATGAAAAATTGAGATTTTAATCCACATTTTCAAGAGTGAAAACCTTTTACAAATGATATCACAACCAAATATTATGAATAGTTTCCTAACTCCAAACATTTGATATTTTTAAACACATTTTCCAATTCTTTCTCATACATAACAAAGGATGGGGATGAATATCAACTCATTGCAATGTTTTGCAATGCATATTATGTTTCGACTTTATTGTAGTAACTTTACCATTTTGACATATTTGTGGCAATTTGTTTTCCATTTTTTCTCTTTTAGAGTAAAAATAAAAACACCAATAAGTTTTGGCTACATTGAAGGTGGGAAAAGAAACGATCACATATGGTTATAGAATGATAATTTTCAATATGGTTTACTTGGCATGAATTGTTGGACATAGTCAAGTGCTTTATTCCTAGTTGAAGTATGTATTTACTTGGCTTTTTGAACATACTAATTATCACCACAACTAACCATATTTAGCAATAATAAAACTACTATGGCAATAATTTTTTATTGTAGCCAAGAATTACAAGCTTTTTTTGTCAGCTTGTAATTGAAGCAAAAGTTTTTAAACTATTGGCAATACATGTACTACAAAAATAGAGGTACTAAGAACATGCCCAACAATAATAGTAAAATGACATGTAAAAGTATTTTTTAAATGAAAATTTGTAGTTAAACATTGAGGAATTTCTTGTGACTTGTAAAAGTGCACATGTTACCAAGGCCTTACAAGACTATCATATTCAAGAAATGATTATTTTTTATTGGGCAAAGATAATCATTGGCGTAGATGTTGAGCTTTAAATAGTCAATTACTTTGTACAATCCATTTTGATGGATTTATGGGTGGGGATGGGAGAAGAACTAACATTGCATGTTGGATGTGCTAAATATTGAGAGAGGTTGAAATGGACACTATTGCTTGACAAGCTCTAAGGTAGTAAATTTGTGTAGTTATGTAGAACTTCCAATATTGTGAGCAACTAATTTGTAAAATATTGAATATTTATTTTAAAAATTGAATTATTGTTGGAATGGTAAAGGCACTATGAGATCTACATATATTGTGTAATGTATAATGTGTTATGCATGTTTGCCCAACATTTCTTCCCCTCAATTTCTTTAAAGAAAAATGCAATTGTTATAGGTAGAAATAAACTCTGAAGAAACAAACTAAATGGGCTAAATTGACCCAAAAAAAAGTTTGAAACCTTTACCAACTACATAAGTTAGTAGAAAAATCCAAATATGATACATATTTACCACCTTAATGCCATAATAAATATTTGGTAAATAAATATTAATGACCTAACACATGATATTATATATTGTGGTGGGTTGTCATATATTTGGTTATTCCATGTTTATTGTGTGGTAAATGAAATTCCCACATAAAAAATCATTGCAATAACTCAATTACAAGTTCTTAAGTTGGCAATACCAAGACTTTTTTTTATTGTTGTTGGCCAATTTTGGCTTTTAAGTCAAACTTTTGGTCTTAGAGATTCCTTTAAGAAATAATAATAATGTAAGGGAAAAGCTTTTATTCTATAAGTTTTTATAAAATACCCAAGAAATTGAAACCTTTTGTTTTAGTTTTTCTCTAAAATAATTTATTGATTCTTTCATGGGTACAAAAGATGCATATCTTGGACCAGTATGGGCCCAATTTTAACCAAGTTTTTGGCTTGTTTTCTTTACAATTTTGGGGTTTGTTATGGTTTGTGTTTATATTTTTCATCTCTATCAAATTTGAAAACCTTATATACTAATTGTCATTTTAAATGAAAAATTCTACGAAGGCATTCATTGCGTATTTGGTAAATGTGAATTGTGTCAATATATTGTTACAACTAGTAATGCATGTACATAGGTTTAATCATGGTTGGGGTTCACAAAAATATTTTATAATATTAAAATGATTGCATAGCTTAACTTTGGGTTTTTATAATGTTTATTGTATAATAATTGTAGTTGATTGTTGTATGCTTAAAATATTTAAGAATAGATTGAATATTGAAGCCTTCAAAATAATTATATCAACCCTTAAAAATTAGGGCTTGGTGGTATGGCCCATGTTTTTTAAAATATCACTATAATTATATTAGTTATGTCCATTGTATACATGTTTTAAAAAAATAAAAATTAAATGCATCAAGTAATGTAATTAACTTCAATTTTTTTGAGCTTGATAAACAAAGTTTACATCCATGCTTAGAAATGTTCAATGGATGCATTTGATTAGATTATAAGCAATACGAAGATGTTGAAAGTTACATAATTCATTTTTAAAAGTTAGATGGGAAAAAAATATGTATTTTGGCCATTTGGGTTGATTGTTTGGTTTCATTAGGCTTGAAATTGTAACCCAATTTCTAGGCACAATGCAAAAAAAAAAAGCATCGAAAAAACATTTATCAAAATATCAATAAGAACTTATTGAAGCATGTTTTACATTTTCCAGTTTTGAATCAAAAGATTTCAATGCACAACAAAACATGCATGTGAAAAATCATCACAACCATACAAAATATTTTATTTGAACTATTCATTGTTTCTCATTTAAATTTTATTTTTAAAATTTTTATTTTTGCTAGATAATGAGAAAAAAAAAGTCTCAAAAAAAAAGTCTCTAGCTTAGAAACTATATTCTAATTGTGAATGTGGCCACACTGCTAACGATATCCACCGAAAAAAGGATTTTTCGGGATTCGGTTGCCAGTTCAGTGGCTAGGGTTTAGGCGTCTTGATCCAAGTGTCTCGTGATCGAACCCGGACCCCAACCACAGAGAGAGAGAGAGAGAGAGCGCCTGACGTAGACGCGTCGCGTTGGTGACGGTGGTGGTGGGTGCGGCAGGCAGCGCGTCCGTTGCCGCTGCATCTGTTTGTGCTCGCTCTTTTATGGTTTATCCACGACGAGAAGAAGAGCACGCGCGATCTCACCTCACGTATCATTACCGTTGCTAGTGTTGTTAGCTTTGCCTGCTTGCTCTTGTGGAAGTCTCTTCTTCCACTTGGTTGCTCGATCCTGGAACCCATTTCTTCTTCTGAGAGTTTTTTGGAACTGTCCACATGTATGTGTCGTCGTCGTCGTCGTCGTCGTCGTTATACTGCACTTGGTTATAAGGGAGCGGCCCGCGAGTCAGCCAGAGTTTCGGATCTGCCTGCCGTGGAATTTTGATGGTGTTTTTTTTGTATTCTCCTGAGTGAGTAATTCGCTGCTTTTGGGTGGTGGGGTTTTTGGAGATTTGAAGCTTTTGGTGTTTGTGGTGGTGATCAAGGATTTTGGGTGGGAGAGAGAGATGGGGGGAATTAGGGTGGTAGGATGGAGGTGGTTTGTTGTGGTTTTGTTGCTTGGGGTTTTTGCTTTGGAGGTGGGACTAGTTGTCAGGGCAGACAAGGGGATCCAAGTGGAAGAAGCGGATACTTCTGGTTTAGGGTTTGAGGATGAAGGAGGAGAGAGTTTAGTCTCTTTGAAGACGCAGATCAGGGCTCTGGAGACGGGGTTGAAGGAGAAGGAGTCGATCTTGGAGGAGCGGGACAGGAGGATCAGCGATTTGCAGTCGGAGGCTCGAAAGCAACAGCAACGTACCCATAAGGAGGATGGAGGAGCAGGAGACGTGGAAGCCAAGCTTGAAGCCGCGCTCTTGAAGATCAAGGAATTGGAAGCCCAGGTGGGGAGACTGACAGATGGGTCTCAGAAGCTTGAGAAAGAGGTGAAGGGGTTGATCAACAGGGCGGAATCGGCAGAGAAGAAGGCGGCAACGGTTTTGTCTGAGAAGGAGAGAGCAGTCAAAGCTGTGGTGGAGCAGGAATCGCGTCTACGGAGAGCTGAGAAAGGCTTGCAGATTGCAGAAGCGGCGATGATGAAAGCTCAGGCTGAAGGAGAAGCTAAAGCGAAAGAACTAGCAGCCACCCACAAGGCTTGGTTGCCTCCTTGGGCTGCTACCCATACCGCTTCTCTGCAACGATCAGTCTCTTCCCATTGGTCCACGCATGGGGATCCCGTGGTAGAATCCCTGAAGCGGTCGGTGTCTGCACGGGCGTCAGATGCTCATTCCTTTCTGAGACCACACCTCCACACTTTCAACAGCAAAGTGACCCCTGCGATCAGGGAGAGATGGCAACAGATCGCCCTCGCAGTGGCCCCTCATTTGGAGACCGTCCGAAAGGCAGGAGCTTCTTCAAGGAACTATCTTGCACACCATGTGGACAAGGTACACAGCACGGTTCAACCCTATGTGCAGATAGTGAAGGAGAGGAGTGCACCTTATGTGGACCAAGCTGCGACGTTTTTTGCTCCTCACTTCGAGAAGGTGAACACAATCGTGGGTCCTCATTACAAGCGGCTTCTCAGCACAGCAAACAGCTACCATGAGCAGCTCCAGGAAACTGTGAAAGAGACAATGAGCAAGAATGAAGCTCTTGGACCTCTTGCAACCAAGGAGACTGTGTGGTTTTTAGCTGCTGCGCTTTTGGGTCTCCCCATTGTTGCAGCTTTCACAGTCATCAGGTCCTTGTTGTCTGGAAAGAAACGCACCCACCATAAGCGCCATCGCAGCAGCCATGGAGGAGGTAATTCGGGTGGTAGTACTCACAAGAAGACACGGCGATCAAAGCAGGCAGACAAGCTTGGAGATAAACAGTTGACAGACAAGCTTGGGGATACTAAGCAATCAGAAAAGCAGGGAGCAAAATGAGAAAGAGCATTGTCCGATTTTCCAAAGCAGCAATTTCATGAGCAACAAAAGCACATTCTCTTTTGGGAGAAGAAGCAGCTCATCAGATTCTTGTTGGTGCTGTTGCTGTTTTGTTGTTGTAGATGCTCCCAAAATTCCATCAATTTAGGTTTTGGGATTCTATCAAGCAGTAATGGAACTCTCGCTCCCTCTAGGGTTTTGACTCTGTTCATCTGCAGTTCTTGCTGAAAAAAGTTATTGCTTGCTGCTTGGGTACTTCAATTGAGCTGCTAAGAGTAGAAAGAGGATTATGATGATGGCAATAATACTGTGGAAGCATGCATGACCCTTCTTTTCAGTCTCTTAAGTGGCAAGTTTTTTCCAGTAGCAACAAGATTGTCAATAGCACACTATGATTTCAGATTTGCAGGAAACCTTTGCTTGTTGCTGTTGTAGACTATTTCTGACCTCTGCTGGAGATGAATTAGGTCACACGGCTTCTACTGAGTCATGAACCGTGCCAACCATTGTACTCATGAATGATACAGAATGAATTGTACTCACAAATATACAGAAACTTGTAAAATTCATAAATGCAAAGTGTGTTTTGGAAGTTCCATACCCAGTGGTCAGTGTTTTTCCAAGCAAAACAAACAATTGCAGGTTGCTCGGGTTTGATGGGTTAACAAAGAGAGAAGTGTCTCTGCTGCTGCTGAAAATGCTGTAAGAATTATACGCAGGTTGCTGCAATAACATGGGGGTTGCATGGATCCATTCCATCCCTGCACCAATTTGTGTGTTACTTATTTTTAGTGGAATTCTTTTGCATTGTCTGCAATTCATTTGCACAGATGGAAAGAAAGCCCATTTTCTGAGAGCATCTGATTTCTGACAACACCTGATTTCTGAGGACTGCTGTTTACAGTGTGCCATTCCACAAGCAGGAGGATACAGCTAGCAGCAATATTGCAAACCACTTTCAGTATGATATATTGTATGATGGTTTGTTAGAGGGACAATGGCAAGCAAGCAAGCACCTGTATGTTTTGATTTTGTCAATAAAGCATGTTGCAAAATGTTGCACCCAGTAGCTGCAGCAGACACTGAGTTGTAAGTTTGTAGCTGAATCATCAGTGGTGAAGCCAAGCACACCTGCTTTTTAGGAGTTTGTGAAATTGTGAGGGGGGGAAGATTCTTCAACATACTGTTATAACACATGAGTGCAGCAGCAATCCTTGCAACAGGTACTGCTGAGAAGAACACATGACGAAAAATCCCTCCCACAGATGATGGCTTTGAAGGACAATGCTACTGCCCCCAAAACCCCAGCCCCTCCAAGTCCTCCAAACCCTAACCCTAATTCTCTGCATACAGATGCGTTGTGTGTGCTTGTCGCTACCACGACGACTCTCGACACACTTTTGCACTTAGTTCTCCTCCATCAAGCTTTGCATCGACACGCTTTGCATTTGGTCCTGAAGGTGAAACTTTCTGACTTGTGAAAAGTAAGCTACCTGAAGGTCGGGCAATGGCAGGTGCGAGCAGGCAAATGGGAAGATGCTTCGTCTCTTCGGCGAAATCTGCTTTTCGTTTCTGCGGAAAGAGCAGCGGTGATGCTGCCGCATCTGGAGCTGGGCGTGGCGGCTTGGGAATGCCGTCGATGGCGACTGGGAGATCGGCTCCTTCTTGCTCTGCAAAGTCCTTTATGGAGACTCGGCGTCCAAGCTCTTCCTTTATGTTCAGGTAACCCTGACTATCTTCATCTTTGAAACTATGTTGTCAAATGTGGGAAGGAAGCTCTCCCTTGAAATGAGGAGAAGCTCTCCACCAAGGGATGATAAAGCCTTCTCACACTAGAATGCTTTTTCACTTCCTCAAGATTCTCAAGGGATTGATTTACTTTGTAGGAGATACCTAGATGTGTATTTTTCTCTGCTCTGTGGGTTTAGGGTTCTTCTGATTTCTTTCTGTTTTGATATGCCATTTGGTGATGTCAGATTACCAGGAGAGATGGCATGTGCACAATCATTGCTGCCCTTTCACAATGCCACAGCCTCAGCATGTATGGTTTCTCAGCTCCGCACTTCAGCCTGCATCCTGATCCAGGGTACGCACATGGATATATCCTGACAAGCTTTTTGCATCCACTGCTGCAGACCAGTGAATTCTTCCACTTGTGTGTCTAAAATCAGGTCAATCACAAACAGTTACAAAGGCCATGATGATCTGTTCCCGTCTTTGAATCATGTCTGTAATGTCGTAATACATGTTGTAAAGATTTCTATACTTTGTCTCTTCATGTGCTCCTCCAGTCTCTTCAAAGCCTTGAACCAGGTTTTCTGTACTTTTGCTTTGTGACCTTGTGTATACTTCTTCTTGAATAGGTAGTTTGCACTAAAGCCACCACTTTTGCTATGTTCCTAGATCATATTGGTCTGTTCCATGGCTACAGACAGCTTGGTTACATCCAGAGCTTTGAACTTCACGGTGGAAAATGGGTTTAGGGTTTAAATAAGAACATCTCTTCTTATGTATGTGGAGAGAGAGATAAGAAGTAGCACTCATCAAAGTGACAGGTGCAGAGTTCACAGCCTTGCGGTGCACTTGTTTGAGAAGCTTTCTTCTCTTGAAAAGCCTTAACCTACTTCAAAACTTTGGTGTACTACAAGGAAGTGTAGGGGAAGGCATCTTCCCAAGGCCCTCACTATGTTTGAGGGCAGATGAACAAGTTGGTAGCCCGAGTTCTGCAGCCTGACAACATAGTGAGGGCCAAGGGAAAAATCTTTTAAAGTTCCAAACTGAGACTTAGAAATGGAAGGAACCAGGTCAATTGATGGATGTCCCTTCCACAAATGGAGGGGACCAGGAACTGGCACATGCCCATTATGGGTCAGAAGGTATGTTGGATAATGAAGGCAGAAATTTAGTATGCGAAGGTTGTAAGACTGAAGGCTGAGTTTCTCCTCTTTGGCTTAACCAGTAGTGAGCCACACTTTGAAGAGAAAAACTCTGTGGCATGGTGATATGGACCTGGTTGGTACCAGACAGAATGTGATTCTGCAACACCAAGTTCCCATTTCTGTGAAAATATACTAAGGTCTAGTTCAGCACCATGAGAGTAAAGGGTTAGATCTTATTATGAGATGGGCTTGTGTGATTGGCTGCATTCAGAAGATGGGACGTAATTACCACATTGGCATGCATTCTTAATGAGCACATGGGTATGACTGTCATTTTTCTATGTTCGATTATTGTTTGCCAAATTTCTGGTTCTCAGTTGATTGATATTCCTGAGTGAAGTATTGTAGAGAAGTAAAACTGGAGGTCTGTGTGTTGCTGGTCAGGAATGTGGATTATTGACGATGCTTGACTACTGAGGTGTATCGACTTTCTGTGAGAGGCAGCTGCCGACAATCCAGGAAGCTGCAATGCAATGTCAGAGAGATTGTTGTTCCACACAATTCTTGCACAGGTGCCATTCAGAATAATTTTTATGTCAGCCATTTTGTTAGCTTGAAGTCCATGGCATCAGCCTCCAAAGCTTAAGAGTGCTGGTATGTCTCAGGTCTTGCAGCTGTCTCCCCTTTTCAGTGGTACGATGAGCACCTTAGGTGCAGTTCCAGGTGTGATAATTCTGTCCCTTCTCATGCCAAGCAATATCACATGTTTTCTTCATCAGTTCATGGGTATTCCAGATTTACTTTTCCTTTCACTGTTTTGCTCATCATTTTTACATTTTTCCTATCTCCACATGTCCTGTTCCTTTCTTCTGTTTTGGAACCTTGGGTGCTAGATGACTGGTCAGAGGTCCTGTCATTTTGAAAAATTTCAAAAACCCAAACCTGGAGGTTCTTTGATTTCCAAAATTAAGAAACCATAACCAAAGGGTTGGTAACAAAATCAAAGAACTGCACAGGATATGGTTAGGACTTTACTTTGGATGTCTCTTGAGTGCTAGCCAACATCATGTCTGAGTCTTCCCATTGCTTCCGGAAAGGCAACAGAAACTCAGGACGCAGATTGTGTATAATGGTTTGCCCAAGTTTTTGGGAAGATTATTATA
>Ga0116231_10014687_pt1 | contig 10414 bp, 3 predicted proteins | sample S1TSphgellanicum_2_FD_89695 | JGI IMG/M metagenome (GOLD analysis project Ga0116231, IMG submission 89695) | Host-associated microbial communities from peat moss isolated from Minnesota, USA - S1T2_Fd - Sphagnum magellanicum MG | ecosystem: Host-associated > Plants > Peat moss > Unclassified... | reverse complement strand
TTTTGTTTTTTTTTATCTTTTTGTTTTTCTTTTGTTTCCTATGTAAATTTATTTTTATTTTTGTTTTTTTTTTTTTTTTTTTTTTCTCATTTTTGTGATGTCGCCAAGGTGGTGATCATCTATGAGTTGATTTAGCCAAATTTGGCTATTATAAAATTATGAAAGAAAAAATAATTTAACCATTTTAAAATATTTTTTGGCTACCTACTTTGAACCATGTATAGACAACACATTGCTATTTTTTTAGTTTCCTATGAAATTCATTTCAAATTTTTTTGGTGAATTTTTTCACAAAGGTCATTGAATTTCACAACAGAAAAATTTCCAAAATTTTGCAACATGAAATTTTGCAAAAATAAAGGAGGATGCTCCCAATAAATTCTATTATGTGTTCTCATGTGTTCTTGTTATATTATGCCATGTTTTTTTTGCTCAATGTTCTCTTACATTGTTCCCCGAGTTTGTTATTCCCCAAATTTTCCATGGAACTATTTATTTGCGAATCCTTTTGTGAAGCTTATATACTCTTTGAGCCTATATAGGTATGCCAAATGGAGAGACCATACTATATATTATGTCTTGAGTGTGTTGAAAGTTTGGAAATCACTATTTGTGATGGGCCAATTGAAGAGACCCATGGTCAAAAAATGATTTAAATTGTGTATTTAGCCTCACATCTACTAGAGTGTAGGTACCTACCATAGTAGCTTGGCAACTTAAACACAACTCTCTTGAATAATTAACTCATTTTCACATTTTCATTTTGACAAAATACTATATCCCTAAAGATTTAATATTTTCCACCATAAAATTTGTTGTTTGAAATTTTTTGTTGAAAATTTCAGCATTTCTGAAAATAATATAAATAGGTCAAAGCTGCCAAAGCCTCAAGGTATAATGGTATTTTGTTTAGAGTTTAGATAAGGTATATACAAACATGGGTTATGGTATTACTTTCTATTAATATACAAAGGTTGTTGAATATGCTTGTGTGTAGGTGTGAAGAAAAAAATGTTATGGTCAAATGAAATTGTTGGGTTTGGTGATCTAATTTTATTTTTCTTAGTTAACTTGAGTAATAGAGGTTTGGTAGGTTTGTGAGAATTTAGAGGACCCACGGAAATGGTAGAAAGCAACCATTATTTGCAAATTGGGTTAGTAGAAATAAGGTTGTGTGTAGGGTTTAGGGTTTAGTTATCTTGAGTGAAATAACAATTTAATGTGTAAATAGCTATTTGCAAACATGATGGATCTTGCACATTACTTGTGAGGTGCACTCAAAGTGAATTTTTTTTTTCCTTTGATAAACACTTCCCTTAATGGATGAAAAAAAATTCTCATCTAAAATGAATCCACTTTTATTGAACACACCCAATCCATCATATGCACACATAGTAGTAGTACTCCAAATATCACTCACACATTGGGGTCAAGTTCGAGGCCAAAATTTTATGCCCAAATCTTACACCAAACCAAACGTGTGTAAGTAGTCTCTTCCCCTATTGAACAAAAGATGTCCCATTCAAAAAGCTACTAAACTATTGTATGAGTAACGTATGTTATGTTCCCAAAAAGACGGGTTGTTCCCCATTTTAGGCCATGTCCTCTACTAGAGCCCCGTAGAATTGGGTGTGTGTGGCATTCCATGCAGTTGCACACAACAAACAGGCAAAAAGCCATCAGCAGATTAGATTTAGATTTTGTGAAGAGAAGGAGAGAGTTTTCTTCACAAGAAGAATGTGTGATTGTTGTTGTGCACATCATGTTAACAAAAGAGTCATACAAACAGACATGTAAGTGCAAAGTACATGATCTTTTTGAGGTTCTTATACATACTTGTTTGCTTTAAATAAAGGAGCTTTACAAAGTCCCAACAAGAACACTTGCCATCCCTCCCTAGCAATTTTTATTTCTCGAATGTTTTTTTTAATTTAGCAAAAGTGGCTAGTTTTTACTTTAAAAACACATTTCACACTTGAAATACACCTCTTTTTTTTTTTCCCTCCATTTGTTTCTCCGAAAAGGTTCACCATATACCAAAAAAAATTCACCTCCACAAAAAATAAATTCAAAAAAAAACACTCATGTAATTGAAGACATGGACGACAACAACAAATAAGGAAAGGCCTACCAATGAGTGGAATTTGGCTTCCCTCTCACCATTTGCATGTGATATGGGGTGGGTGAGGGGAGGGAGGGATGTGTGTACACAAATTGGTGTGTATTGTATGGAGTTATGTGGGGCTTCACAATATAGAGACATCCTTCCTTGATCCAACATGGACTTGTGAGGACATGCTATAATATAGTGGAAAGTCGATTTGGTACTTAGCTAACCAAGGCATTTTGAGGGAATTTTGAGGGAACCTTAGGTTCAAACTTCAAAGGAAAAGTTTTCTTTAGGGACACTCCTAAGGTTCAAAGAACAAGGAAAAGTATGTTTTTTCTTTAGGGACACTCCTTAGGTTTCAACATCAAGGAATTGTTTTCTTTAAGGACACTCCTTGCCCATGATGTGTGACTACAAGTAGTTCTTTACCTTGTGCTCAAAGTTGAGTCAATAGAGACTTTTCTTCTTTCCTTTGAGGCTTTTTATGGACTTAGGCTTTGTCCTTTACCTAACCAACATTTAGGGTTTGTGATTTAGGCTCATTGAGAGAAGCCAAGCTCTTGAAATTTTCCATTGTCGGAAACTTATTGCAAACATTTGATTACCCTCAAACATAACTTATTGTTGATTGCATTTTGGAGACATTTTAAAAAATTTTGCCATTTGAGAAACTTATTTGATTGCAAGTCTAACATTGTTTGTTGCATTGGGTTCCTTTGATGTAAACTTGCCAACCTATATTTTGAGAAAGTGCAACAATAAGGAAGGAAATTTGCATCTAGGCTTGTTGACCAAAACTCCACAACTTAGGATAAATGAAAGAGTAGGTACATGATCTAGTGATTTTTAAAACTGGTGAACTGAAAAAGATGATTTTGACCTAGACAAAGGATTTTTCATGAAAAAAATGGCCCAAATTCACGAGATTTTGATTTTTTTTTATTTTTTAATTTTTTTTCCAGATCACCAAATTTTTGTGATAAGTTCCACTAGGTAGTGAAGAATATAGAAGGACCCCCCCTTTTTTTCCCCAAAAACTTTCATGTCTAATGTCTAATATGGGGGGGGCGGGGAGGGAGGTGGTCTCCTCATCATACTAAGTGACATCCTTTGCAAAATCAATTCATGTACATAATTGGAGTGCCATTCAAAGTGTAGGAGATTAAAAAAAAGGCTAATGTGTGAACCACTTGTGCTCTAAACCAAGGTCATATGATAGATCATAGTAGACGTTCACATTTTCTTCCATTTAAAATTTTATTCCTCTTGTAAGGCTTGTAATGGGTTTGTTCAAATAGGCACTTTTTAATTTGAATACTCTTGGATCAATTAATTCAAGTGATATATGACTTCATATAATTGTTTTTTGTAATTGAAACTCTCTCCCTTTGTAATCTCTCTTAAACGCTTGCAATTCCAAGCTTTACACCAAAACCCAATGTGCAACCCTTCCCCCCAAGGAGCAAATTTCTCTCTCTCACACAAAACTTGTAACTCAAACAACTTGGATCCCCTATCCAACCACATGACATGATTGTGAGCTTTGAAAGAAAATGATGGCAAAGTGTTTTAGAAAAGGAAAGAGGGAGGTGTTTGTAAAAGACTTCAATTGGGCTTTTATTGCCTTCTCATTCTTCATGTTATCTTTTCTAAGGGACCCACAAAACAATATTCTTCCTAACTAATTTTAATTTGAGTTTCTTTTATAAAGCCCCACGATTGGAGCATTTCCAAAATAAAGGGCCTTCGCAAGACCACACATAATTAGATGAGTCCCGCCCTAAACCCCACATTTGGGGAATGTCCCTCACCCTTAGGCTTTACCAATCACAAAGAATGAGGCGAAGGTTATCATGCACCTAAACATACGTCGATCATGAAGCATAGGAAGGGGGTGGGGAGGGGAGGGTTGTTGTGCCTATATCCTAAAGAGGGATAATATTCATGGATATAAGGTGCCTTCAAAAATACACTTAGAAAATTGCTTCGAGTGCATTACAATGGCCACCCAAAAGACCCAAGCCATAGTTTACATGAAAATTTGCCTCTATGGTTGTTTTCTATGCACTAAAAATATTCACAAAATGTGTGGGGTAACTTCATTCTTGCATATCATCATTTCTTTCAGGTTGCACAATGTAATGACACTCATGAAACATGCATGAAGTTTTTTGCATTGCATTGGAGTGAAAACCATGAGTTATCACACTTTATTAGCCTTGTATTTGAAGAGATGAAACCAAACCCACCCTACCTTACAAGTACATGCTACAATGTACTTGAATGTGAATCTTCATCATGTGTCCCCAAAAAATTATATTGTCCTTCAAAGGGGTATCTTATCCCCTTTTAACTCATCACCAAAACCAACTATCTCTCCTTGAAATCCAAAGGGTGATCCAATGAGAGTCCTCCAATTGGGCTTCTATATATCTTTTATATTTTGGAAGATGACCAATATGGCTCCAATATCTTGGAGAGTAGTGCATATGTCATGATTTTAATTTTTTTTTTTTTTTTTCAGGGTGAAGAATGACCTTGCTACTATGCTCTTAGATTAGAGATTAAATGGTGACACCATTAGAAGTGAGGAGGAAAAAAATTTAATTTTTAAATCATTAGATTTATATATGTGATTTGCATTGTGTAATCAAATATATAGAAAGATGATTAATGATTTGTATTTTTTTTTAAAAAAAATTTGTAGCCATATTTGGCTAAATCTTCCCAAGGGTGGTCGTCTCTTTTTTTTTCTTACATCTTCCAATTGAATGATTGCGACTTTAGCTACAAACAGAAATTCGTAGAACAAAACACGAAGATTCATCTCATCTCCCCAAATGATGCACAATCAAAAAGAAGAGAACAACAAAAACAACAACAACATCATGCTTATAATTTTACAAGTAGGCTACTGTCATTCATAATTTTTAAGCTTCTGAAAGTTCTTCCTCTTCATCATTGGAGCTTCTTCTAAGTTCTGACACACACTTTAGGTACTTTGTCCAGTACCTTTTGCATACTCCTTCCTTCCAGCATTCAAACCATTAACCTAGTTTGTCTCACTGACACTAAGTAAATGATGAGGAGAGGAGGGTTGGAACTTGGAAGTTCTAGTGTTTTTTTTTTTTTAATAATTTTTTTAAATAATTTTTTTAATTTTTAATTTTTAAAATTAAATTAAATTAAATTGAATATTTTTGTGATGTAGCCTAACCCAAAGTGGTGATCATTCAAAGAAGATTTAACCAAAATTGGCTATTAGCAATTCATTTTGAGTTTTTTTGATTGAAAAATTAGGAAAATCACCTCATTCTCACATTCTTATGTTTTAATTTCAAATTTTTGGTGAAATCTTGCAGGTACAAAAAGGTTGGTTGCAATTTCCTTTTCATTTTTGGTGGGAAATTTTTTGTGATGTAGTAGCACAAGTGGTGATCATCCGTAAAATATTTAACCAATTTTTGGCTATCTAACTAACATATGAATTTCTTTAATAAATTATGCAACCGTTTCATAGTTTTGGCTACCTACCGAAACCTGATATAAAAATTATATATTTTATATTCATTCTTCCTCAAAAATCTGTGGATTAAAACCCTCAAAACCACTACTACTTTTTTCATAGTACCTATAAGCATTGTCCATTTTATGGAATTTGTAATGAAGGCATTACACATTTTGCCATAATTAGGTTTATAGAGAGGCACAAGGGCTCCCCCAACATTTTATGTGCACATAGTTGTTACTAGTGTGGCCTGTGCCGGTTGGCCCAAGTGTTACCACGTCGTCCCTCAACTGATTTTTCCTTCCAAAACCTGGTTTTCTGGAATTTATTTGAATTTTTAGTGGCACAAAAATCACTTAAAAAATCAAATATCTCCCACAATTCTGAATCCAAATCTTACCAAATAAATTCCATTAAATACTGCTCATCAAAATCTTTCCAACAAAACCAAAGGCACATTCCAATTCCTCCAAAACTTTCAGCTACAATTTATTTTAATTTTCAATGAAGAAATCATTCAATATTCAAGAACTTTCATATCGCAAGTCGAAATCGTAAGCCCATGCACCCCTCCTTGTCGAGAACTTTCCAACGACACCAAGAACACGATCTGAAGCATCCAGGCTCAGTGGATCTCATAGCTACAAAACAAAACAAAACAAACTACCTTCCTTCATAGATAGATTGCAAGTAGTACAAAAGAACTGCCTCCTTCTTTTTTTCCTTGACTGCCCTTTTGCCCATCCAAGATGTGTGCGCTTGTGCATGCACCAAACACATCTTGATGCCACCAATACACATTTTGGGTGCTGCTATGCACATTCTGGGCTTGTAATGGGCACTAAGGTCCTGTTATACATATTCCGGTTATGTTACCACAACATGGTGCCACCTATTACAAGCCCAAAACATGTATAACATGGGTCCAATTGTGTGTCTGGGCATCATCCATCTTTTTTGAGAACTCTCAAAAAAGATGGATTAGGGCAAGGGCAGACAAGGAAAAAAAAAGGTTATGATTTTGGGGTAAGTGTATACATAGGAGGTTAGTTAACTAAGGTTAAAGGGACAAGAAGGTGGTTAGTAGGTGGGTAGATTTGTGTAGGTGGTTAGTACTCAGTAAGGTAAGGGCTAGAAGGTATCATCATTAGGTAGGTAGGTACAGCGCCACTGGCCTTGTTCAGCTTGTTTTGGTTTGGGTACTCAATTCATATCAAGTAAGTAGAAGGCAGGTGCAACTAGCACAATTTTGTATTGTCATTTTTTCAACCAAAAATTTGGCAAAATATGAGTAATTTCTTTTTCTTCTTAGCATAAGGTTGATTAATTTTTTTCTATTTTTTTGAAGTTTTTGCCAAAATTTTTGTATCACAAAATTGAAAAGAAAAAACCCTTGGTAGAACAAGGTGGGTAAAACAACAAACCGTACTTAGCTGAGAGACAAAAGACCCAAATGGAAAAAGTGTTTCATGTCCACCCATCATCCATTGTTCATAGTGAGAGTTGATGGGCCCTTGTTGTGCTCATGGTATCATTGGAAAGCCCTTGATGAGTAAGGGTGCACTAACATGGTTTGGTAGTGTTTAGATTTATGGTGCAAGAGTTATTGAATGTTGAACAATTTTGTTCCAAAAAAATTTCAACAAAATCAAAACTAAAACATTTTTAGGAATAATTTGGGCATGTTCTTAGTATTGTGGGAAAAGGCTTCAAAGATCATGGAAATGATTTCTTAAATATTAGACTTGAGCTTTGAAAGATATTGAACTTTGAGTAATATTTGTCACTAAAATGGTTTTGAAAGGAGAGATTAGTTGGGTAATGGGCACAACTATATTTTTCAATCCTTGGTTTTTGTGTACATCTTGAGCCAAAATTGAAAGGACTTCAATGTCTAAGAGCAAATCCACCCACACATACATGTGGTATGTATGATGGCCTCGACCTCTACATATCACATCTACATACATACATAGTGCCCAAATTATTTTCCTTCATCTTCACCCATAAACATGAATCTTTTTTAAATGGAAAGTGAGGATTTGGTACATGCCATGAGGTGAGGCAATCATTGTGACCAACCAATTAATGTCAATCATATTTTTCTTTACATGGCCTTATAGAGAGAACATTGTATCATGTGCATATTGTATGTGCGATTCATTGCCAAATGTAATGTAAATTGAAAAATAGACTTTATTGAGGTTTACCAACATATCATAATAGAGCCAAAAAAAAGACAATCAATTATATCATGTAACATTTGACTTTTAACTTAATATTTTATATAAATTTTATTATTATAATGGGTTTAGGGTTTGTCTTCTTCTTCTTCTTTTTCATCATTTTCCTTTCATTTCTTCTTTCTCCATTTTCTTCATTTTATTTCAACAAGTATGATCACCATGGATCATAGAATATATATATATATATCAAACATGGTTTTTTGGCCCATGGGCTAATGAACTTCACACCCACCTTTTTATTTTGAAAATATTTTTTTTAAATGAGAAAAAAATTATGTTAAATTTTTTTTACTTATCACAACTTTGTTTGGACCATGGGTTAAACAAAATTTTGCATACACCTTCTTGCACAACTCTGAACATGATGATGCAACTCACAAAAGAAGCAGCTTCCCTTCTTTGTACCAAAGAGTTGTGGAATCAGCTGTGATGGGAAGTTTCCCAACTTTCTTGCAAGAAAGTTCAGGAGAAGTTGTATGGTCGAAGACAATATCATACTACCTTGGCCATTTCAACACATGTCCATCAAATAATTAATTAATTTGAAAAATATTATTGCAACGAATGAAATATTCTTAAATATCCACTCTTTTCTTCACAATATTTTTTGATTTGGAAGAAATAATTTTTGAAAAATTTCAACGTTTCTGAAAATAATATAATTAGTGTCAAATTGACCAAGGTACTAAGGTAGTGAAAGCAGCACAAGAATGAAGTCTTTGCACAACCCCATGATCACAAAAGACGTGTGCAAAAAAGTCAAGCTTGAAAGGCTCACCCCCTTCCACCCCCCAAAACCAAAGGACACCGTATACTACTTTTTAAACAATGGAGACTAGTGTTTTTTATGTTGTTTTTGTTTTCAACAAAAAAAAAATATTGGATTTTTTTTGGATTAAATAAGTTTTTTTTAGTGTATGTTTCATTTATTTTTCTATTTTTTTGAGGAAAAATTCATCAATTTTTCAATACCATAGTACCTTGGCAACTTCAATACATCTCTATTGAATGACTAATTAGTTTTGGAATTTTCATTTCTACAAATAAAATATTCTTGATGGTTTAATATTTTCCTTCACACAATTTTTTCTTTCTTTGAATTTTATTTTTCTTAATTTAACATTTCAGAAAATAGGATAGTTAGTGGCAAAGGTTGTCAAGGTACTTATGGTATCACAAAATTGGAAAAAAATAAATTAAATAAATTAAATAATTAAATAAAAACCCTTGGTTGAGACCACAATACGAGCCTGACAGATTTGGCAGTAATTAATTGTTAAAGAGTCAATGATTTTCAAAAAAAAAAAATTGCTGAAATCTTAGAAATGCCTTTTAATATTCTACTTGGAAATATGTTGAAAATGAGATAATTTGGCTACCAAATGACTGTCAAGTAAATAATTTTGCCAAATATTTTGATCAATTTTCTTTGATTTTGCCTTTAAAAAATTTCCAAAATATAATTAAATATTCATCCAAAAAAGTGCTGAATCTGCCATGCTAATACAGCATTAAGGATTTTTTGTTCAAATGGGATCACAGATAAGTTATTCAGTCGAAGACTTGCCAAAAAAAAATTGTTTTTCCAGCAAATTTTTCTTTTTTGCCAATTTTGTGAAATCAAAATAGATTTAGCCAATAATTGGCGACATGCTTGTGGAATACTCTCCACAAACAGTAAAACACTGACAAAAGACTGCCTTGAAATTAAAAACTGTGTCCAAAATGTGATCAAATTTGTCCACAAAAGCATATTTTTCTTGAAAATTTGGCGTTTTTTCCCCTTTAAAATAGAGAATTTTTAGTGAAAAAATATTTATATTTTAAAAAAAATTGAGGTTGAAATATTATATAAATTCACCCACCAAAAACCCCAAAAAAACATAATTATTTTTAATTAAAAAAATAAAATCACTCAGACATTCATTTAGCTGCATGCATACATAGGGGAGGGTCAGGCAGTAATTAATTAATTAATTAATTAATTATTAGAAAAAAATGTAGTGATTTTCAAACATGAATAATTTAGTGTCAAAAATCTTGGAAATTTTTCTTTTAGTATTTTACTTGGAAATAAGGTACCCTTGACAGACAAGTCAAAGTGACTTATCAAATGACACCTTCGTTGAATATTTTAATAAATTATTTTAAAAAATTCTTCTGAATGGTTTTTGAAAATATATAATTAAAAAAATATTCGCCACCAAAAGTGTTGAATGTGCCAGGCTACTTACTTACTACAGTAGTCGGTCGTCTCTCACCTACTTGCAGTTCCCAATTTTTAGTTGTAATGTGTGGGGGTGGAAAAAGACAAGTAAATAACTAAACTTAGATGTGAGAAACATTTTGCAGGGTCACGTACGTACTGAGCATAGCTGGGAGATGCTCTTAGCTACTAGATGGTGCAAGGGGGGGCTCATTCGGACCCCTAAACTTGTGATATTGACTCAAAAGTAATATTTTTCAAAAGTGCTTGCTCACCCATGAGGCAAGCTTGTTATTTTCCTTTGACTTAAAATCTGAACTAGGGTTTTTTTTTTTTTTTTTTTT
>Ga0116231_10014686_pt1 | contig 10415 bp, 6 predicted proteins | sample S1TSphgellanicum_2_FD_89695 | JGI IMG/M metagenome (GOLD analysis project Ga0116231, IMG submission 89695) | Host-associated microbial communities from peat moss isolated from Minnesota, USA - S1T2_Fd - Sphagnum magellanicum MG | ecosystem: Host-associated > Plants > Peat moss > Unclassified... | reverse complement strand
ATCACCCTTGTGAAAAAGTTAAATTGATCTGTGTATGTCAAGTTTGGAACAGGGGTGTCAAGCAATTGTGTGTTGCAACTGAACATTATAATTGATTTGCTGCAGGTCCTAGTGTACAGGAGACGGGTCCATCTTTAGACCCCTCTGGGATTTTAGGCAATTGTAATGAGACCAATAGGTAGTGTGCATTGTTGAAAATCCTGGAAGGGTCTAAAGATAGACCCTTCCCCTGCATAAAGAAAAGAAAAAAAATCTGCTTTTCTTTAATCTTTTACCTTGTCTTTGAGGGTAGCCAAGTACCTCAATTTGCTGTTCAGCTTTGTACTCTACTTTGTGCACCATGAGAGGCAAGAGGTTGCATTCTTTTTTCTTTTGGCTCACCAGTGATGGCGCTTTCCATAAAGCTCATTTCTTTGTGATGTTAGTGCGTTTTGTGATGTGAGAGGTGAGAGCTCTGTCTCTCTTCTGTTTGTTCATGTTGGCAATGGTTTTGTACTTTTTTTTGGGGTGTCTAGTGCTTTGTCAAATGATTGCACTTTTGTGCTGGTGATTTGCGCTGTGTTATTTTCTTTTCTTAATCTCTCTGTCTCTTCTTATGCATGCCATCACTTCCTGTTCATTCTATGTGCATCAGGACTTGTTTAGTTTCTGCATCATCACATGTGAGGTTATTTATTTTTGTTTACTTTGTACACCATTGCATTTGAGGTTCATCAATTTCTGTTCACTTTGTGTGCCATTGCCTGTTAGGTTGATGCCAGCAATTTGTTGTGTGTGGTGTTGCTTCTGCCAATCACATCCTTTATGTTTTGTGTGCCATCACTTCAGCTTCGTTTTGTGCCCCATCACCTGTGAGTTCATATTGCAATGCTATTTGGCAAGCTACTTAGGCAACTCTGCTTCTTCACAATGTTGTATCTTTTGTGCACCATCACTTTAGGTCATATTGCAATGTTCTTTTTGGTCATGAATTGTGACTTTGCCTCTTCATAATGTTTTACACTATGGCTTAGAGATTTTGATTATCTCGCTTGCTATTTCTACCTTGTTGCGCAGAGAGGTTTTTAATTCTTCCTTTTTGGTTTTCCTTTGTGCTTTGCATTGTGCCTTTTTTCTCAAGTTGTCATTCCATGTCGTCTGAAGCAATGCTTTTCCAAGTTTAATTGTTGGCTTGGAATGTCATCAATTCAATTTGTTGCTGCAAAAGATTGTGGATCAGGACATGGAACACAATCTATTTGTACACACACACCTGTTGTTGTGTGGTCTGATGATACTTTCAATACACATTGGCCATGATCTTCCATGGCACCTCCGGGAAATGGAAGGCACAATGACAAGTTGGCTGTGATCTCTTCCATGATCTTCCATGAGCTAGAAGGCACAATGACAAGTTGGCTGTGATCTCTTCCATGATCTTCCATGAGCTAGAACGTCCTCTGCAAGATTTCTCTTTATAATCATCCTAAAATAAGATCACCATTCTGCTTGTTCTTTCCAAATATGACCAAGGTATCAATCCGTATTGGGTGGTGGGCATTTGATTTTTTCTAATAACTTCTGGTTTTGATTCTTCCACACCCTTCAAAGAACCCATTGTTTTCATGAAAGATCCATTAAGTTCAAAATAGACGGTTGTCTGATTAGTGATTACTTAAACCGTTATGAAGTTTATATACTAGAGCTGGTTCTTTGATGAAATGTGGTAGGTACCTTTTATTTGTGGTTTGGTATTTGGGTTCATCCTACTTTATCAACATTGGAAAATTGATTATGGTTTACAGAAAAGCACTCCGAAGCTATCTATTTCCTTGGTATGAAAAAACCTGCCTGCATGGAAGATGTTTTCATCAACATAAGGTGCTTCTGCCTCATGGCAAGGTGAGGTTTTTTAAGCTGTCTAGCTTTAGTTTCATTGTTGAAGCTGCGGATGACTGGTAAGAAATAATTGAGTAACAAATATAATCAAATATGATTGTTAGAGCTCTTGAATGATGGTAAATTATTTTGATACGTATTGTAACAATGACTTTTTGATGTATTTCAAACTAGGTAGAACTTTTAAAATAAATCTTAAGTCTTATCCCAAAGTGTAGACCATTACAATTAAGGAAAATGCAATTTTCAAATACACCATATTGCCTACAAAACTTTATTGGAGAAAAGGAGAGGGTAGCAAAATAGGTAGACATATTTTATGCTTGGGAAGACCTACTCCCCCGGGTCTCCCTTAAATTTTTGTGCCTACAACCTCAAGCTACTGCCTTCAAATTGATGAAGTCCCTGGGGACAAGCCTTCACCCATAGAATCAAACACCTTTTGTATGTGAAGGGTTGGCAATAGCAAGGAACATTTGCATCATAGTGTGCTAAAAGCCCATGAAAATAGGAGACAACAAGGTTTATAATGACAGATGTAAATAGCAAACAAATTATAGTACACTAAGTCAAAACATATTTCATCAAAACTGAATGAAGTTGGTAATAAATGCAAGTGGGTAAGCAGGATCTAACTTTGGAAAATCAATTGTGAACTAACCCAAGAGTTTTAGTATTGGGATCAAACATGGGTTCTCGTTGAAGTTAGTGCCCATTTTCAAAGCTTCTCACATTCGCATTTTGAAATTTGCAAGGTTTTATTCTTCCTTGAATACCAACATTTTAATTCAATTTTTTTTTGGAGTACCTAACTTGTCATTATGGGTGCCATGTTAGGAATTAGGATGCATGAAATAATGTCATTTCAATGAAACATCAAATCCAACCTCAGGTAACACCTACTAGGTCTCACATGAGCTCAATCTAGCTTTGCCATCTCATCATCCTTAATTTGACTTTGGTAAAAAAATTTGCCAAATATTTATGAATTTGTAAATTTCAAATCCAATGATTAATCTTGTAATCCCATTCAATAATGAGTCAATTAAACTAAATTTCTAACTAAATTTTTGAATAGAGGTAAAATGTGTGTAGAAAGGGCCTAAGGTTTGCAAAAAGGACAAGCTAGCCTTTGGGTGTCTCAATTTTTTATCTTTGACACCCACTATTTCAATATCAAAATGATTTCAAAGCTTTTTTATCATTCTTGAAACATTAAAGGTGTGAAGATCATTAGCATACACAAAAAACTAAAGTTGTGGGTCCAATTCAATGGATGGAAATATTTTATATTAAGTCAGTGGAACAAAAACTTGCAAATTGAATATGAGTTTTCACTTCATAATCATGTAACGATGTGGAGTACGAAACATTATAGTTGTGAATATGGAATTGAAATTTCCTTAAACAGTTTGCAAATGAAAGTTGCATATTACACAAAATTGTTATCAACCTTTATGTAAGACACACTTGTGTATTTTTGTTGTTGGGTGTAACCACAAAGATACATATCATTGCTAGTGTGATAACTCTTTTGTTTTAAATGTCTTAGGGTCAAAATTTTAATTTAATGTCCTTATATGACAATGTTTTTCATATCTTACAAGAACATTTGAATAATTCGAATGAATTTAATGAATTTAAAATACTAATTTTAAAAAAAAAGTAATGCAACCAATGTTTTAGATTGAGATACATAATAGCAAGTGTGACCTTAATATTTATCACTATAAAAATCATGAATTTGCAATCTCTTGTATTCTATAATTAGTATTTTCAATCTACCATGTCAACTGTCCTATCTAACCCATTGTTTTCTAAAGAGTCACCGAAATGTGCATTTGTGGCTCCTATTATTATGTTTACACCTTTTCCCCTTATGGTCTATACATTGGTTTACAAGTAATTGTTGTAGAATGACCATTGAATAATGGTACAATTTATGATAAGGCAACATAGAATATGATGTAAGACTTTATTTTTCAACATTTTCATGTCTTAATTTACATTTGTGGCTTCTATTAAAAGAGTGTCTAAGAAAGGTGTGAGGGACAAAGTTTGTGATATTTTTAAAGTTTTTGATTTATTTAACTAGGCCCTGATTTTTTAATTCAATCCAAATAGGTGTTAACAAACAAATTTATATGATATGAATTCCATAAGATTTATAAGGAGACTAAGGTCTAATAACACAATAATTTTCAATTATTATAGTTCAAATAATGTTCAAAAGATTAACATGTGTTGATCTTTAACGTATATGTGAATGAAAGATGTTGATTACACAACATACATAAAATAACATATGTAGATGTATCAATAAGACCCATATGAATAGAATAAATGATGATATGAATGTCCAGTAATCATTTCATGTAATGGGTGTGAGGGTGGCATATAATAACAATATTTTGCAAGTTTTATTTCCACATTTTCACCATGGGATATTGAAAGAATTAAATGTCATGTGGGTTGTTTATTTGGTAATAGATGCCACAAATGTTAATCTACAATACCACATTCTGATTTTTGTTTCAATTTAGCTATTTTCTTTACATTTTAAATCAAATTGATGTATTTAGCTTGCTAGAGTTAATATGTATGTAACTTCCACCTACAATTGATTACATATGTATAAATATATACTTGACCTTGAATCTTCGATGGTGGGATAGGAACAAGTGTTTTATTACCAATGTTGACCTACTTGCTTAGTTAGATAGGTTAATTGGTAGGTAACTATATTGATGTATTTAACATGCTTATTATTTAGTTAATTTTATAATTTTGTTAATTGAAATATAAAACCTACAAATAGTAACAATAGGGAACATAATGAAAGACACCAAAATATTTTCTAAATATTTAACAAAATAACTTTTCCATTGATGATTATCAAGTGAAAAAAAATTCAAAACAAAAAGAATTATATGTTTCTTCATGCATATCATATGTAATATGTGTTGTGGCATCACTTCATTTGTATATGATGTATAGATATTTGTTTCATTTGATGTGTATGTTTTGTTTGAATTCATACCATGCATATGTGTTGTTTAATGGTCATTTTCAACTCATTTTAATTTGTTTCACAATTGGTTCTTCAAAAAACAACACTAAAGAGTGTCATAGTTTCTTTCATTTGGATCTATAGATGTAAAAGAAGACAAATATGTTGGATGATTGAATAGAAAGCAAAAAATTGTACTATTTGTTAATAAGAATGTCAACCACACATTCTATTCTCCATGATGTTTAAAATAAATTTATAAAAATATTTTAATTATTCAAATGAACAACATAATATTCAAATATGACAATCATATTTTAAAAATTTGAAAAGATTAATATTTAATGTTTAATCTATTAAATGAAACATGTGGCAACATGTGGCAAGTGTGCCCTATCCATAGTGCACACCATGCATTGTTTGGACCACCTCCTTATTTTTAATATTGAGTTAATAATTATAAACAATAATTTGACCTTAATCTTTGATGTGAGAAAATTAACAATCATAGTACCCGATAAAGAAATAAATAATGATATTATGTGAGTATTTGAAGCAACAAGTTTTAAAAGATGGGTTTTAAATCAAGAGATGGTCATTTGTTCATAAACAATGAAAATGTCATACAACAATCACATAGTTCTACATTGATATATGCAATTCATAATAAAATTAATCACTTGCCTTTTTGATCAATCTTTGGATGCTTTTATTATCATTCACCAATAGTTATTCAACTTGGTTGTTCAATACTAATGTATTGGCTTTGTTGGACCCTTGTCTTGACAACTTGAAAAGTGGTTGCAAATTACGATTTCTCAATTGTTAGTAAGGATAAATGTGCCATAAAACAATGGTGTTTGATAATTTCATCTCAAAACATATATCATTTTTACAACTATTCATAATTTGTCTTATGATGTTTCAACATGCAGCTTGCAAGAACAATGTATCATTTAATTGATGAATGGGACATATGAGATTTGGAGAAGAATATATAATGTTCAATTTTGATATTTTTGGAAAATTTCAAAATGTATTATTAATTAATCAAATTTCCTTACAAAAGATTGGGGGTGGTTTATTTTTTCATTATTTAGAGCATTTTTGCATCACCTGATCAAATTTGAAGAAACTCCTATCAATTATAATCATTTCCAAAATGGATGGTGGAGCTATCTTAGGAATCAATATGCAAAAAAAACTCTTATTAATTGAATTAAATAGTGTAGTCACTTATTAACCAATCATAATTGACAAAAAGGAAACTAATCACCCTCAATGAAATTTAAGGGTTTTCAATTGGTTATTTGAGTGGAAAAAATGTACATTTTTTTCTAAACTAGACAATAAAAAATAATAAAAACCCATTTCATAACAACTTTTGCTGCCATATAAAAAGGAGTTGCCATTCAAAGTGTGTTGAATTGATTCCATTTGTTTAGTTATAGAAATTTCGTCAACAAAATTGTGATATGTTTTCCAAGTAAAGTTTTGAATTTTTTAAACACAAGGGATGTAATCCCCAATGTAAAAAACTTCATTTCAAAAATACTTGCGCACATTCTTTATACAAAATAAAATATCTTGTCATGAATACACTTTAACAAAAGTATAATAAATGAAATGATGAATTTGACATATATACACCTTTTGAATTACATGATTATTGTAATGAATATTGAATTAAAACCACTCAAAGGGTTCACATCTAATACCATAATGGTGATTAATGTCATTTAATTAAATTTAATGATTTTATTGGAATTTTTTTCAAAATATCTTGAATCTTTTTGCTTCTCTTGCCATTTCCCTACTCACAAAACCATGCTAAATCTTCTTCATGCTAGCACCATGGTTGACTTTTTTATAAGTTATTTTAATATGATACATCACAACAAAATCACCTTAAGCTATTTTGTTGGTTTTTATCTTTGTGAATTTTTGTTGACAATGTTTCCAATGTTATGAATGATTAAACTTTCAAATTAGAAAACACGCCCTTTAGAGTTTGGTGCCAAACAAGTAAATTATTTTTTACAATGTTTGCACAAATAATTTTGGTGTAAGTTGCCATACCATACATCAACAATGTTTTATTCCAAATTCCATACATCCCATTTCACACATATTAATGTTAAGAACTTTGGTGTATTAAAAGAATGTGCATTGTTTGTTGAAAACATTTTCACAATCTTGTAATTTGTGCACCCCATTGTAACTTTCATCCCATTTGTCATTTACACTTTCAAACCTATTTTTAATCAAATGAATATTTTATCTTGAACCCACCTTGTTGGAAATTTTTCTCTCAACTTAATGAAACTTGGGCTTTCCATTGGTGCACACTACTAGCAACGATCAACTTTTTTTTTTCTTCTTACATTGTTTTACATTGTTCTTTGTTGAGGTTCCAATGACACTATTGACAAAGGTGATGAAATTGGTTGCATTGCTTCCACACTATATTTTCTCATGTCTTTACTCATTTGCATTGTGATATTTGAAATGAAAAAAGACACTTGAATCATTTGGCAAACGTAGCTTACGAGTATTGTCATCCTTTCCCTTTTTATTTAGAGTTAGCAAATCTTCAAAAGGTATGTGGGAGACCAACTCTTTTCTTCATTGGGAAACAAAGCAAACACTACAAGTGGGAGTTGTGACTTTTGTGTGATATGTTTGGGCCCATTGGCCTTGGAGTCTTTTTGGGTGCCTTTTGGGTGGTAGCTCATATCACAACTTGCTTCCATTCACTAGTTGACCAACAACAAGTAATCAAGGAATCCGAATAATCCCTACTCTCTATGCTTTGCACTACTATCTTCCTCTTTCTAAATTGGTTGAGTGTATGGGTGTACATACAATAAAACAAAGGGCACAAGTAATGTGTTAGAACCTTGTCTATAAAGAATTATTACACATTGACGGTTAATTCACTCAAGATAACTAAAATAAAATAAAAATTCAAACCACAAAATCCATTGGCCTTGGCCTGAAAAAATAAATCTTCAAGTCTACGCACAACCCTATTTTGTTGAACATTGAAAATAATGATCCCTTTCTATCGATCCTCTAAAATTCTCATAAACTTACCAAACTTTATAACACATTTACCCACCAAACTTTATCACACATTTAACTATTAGTTCACTCACAATAACTTTTTTAAAAAAAAATCTCAAACCACTAGTTCCAGCAATTTCATTGGCCATAACATTTCAAATGGTGGAGACGAAAAACCACCGAACACTTGGAAGACTATTACCAAACACCGAAAAAAGTTGTTGAAAGTCTCTCTATTGCCTTCATGGTTCAAAGATGATTTGTACATCATAAGGTTGCGCTCTTATAACACTTTAAATCACGTAAATAGAACATGAAATGAGAAAGTTATGAGCATTGAAAGCAAGTAAAAGCGGGGGTAAAAGAGAAGAAAAGAGAAGAAAAATGCGTTTTATAACTTGGAAAAGCTTATTTTTCTTCTTGGCTCTTCTATAATTACTACTCCATTGCCTCTGCGGCTCAAAGACGAATTGGAGAGCTCAAGTTAGCGCTCCCATAATGTTTTAAATCACTCCAAATGGAGAAGAGATGAGGAAGAGATATGAATAAAAGTGTTCGGTCATAGGACAGGCTAGTTGTTTGTGTTCAATAGCAGGCAGCAGCAGCAGAAGGGAATCAACAATCTCTGCAAATAGTAATGGCAAAAGTACTTTTTAGTTTTGTAAATGAGAAAAAGGGGCCAAAGACAGCAACTGAACTCATCAGTAAATACGTGTGATGGGTAAGGACCAAGTGAGCGTTGGGCAGGTACCTACCTACCTACCAGCTTTGGTGGTTAAGAATGTAAAGAATCAATCCCCAAACTAGAACTAGGTGTTTTTTTTTTCCTGGCCCTATATATATATATTTTTTTTTTTAAAATTTTATTTTTCAAAATTAAAAATGATAAAATCAAGTGCTTTTTGAGATTTTCAAAAGCCAGAATTCAAAAGCCAACATTTAAGAAAAATCTCCAGATTTCTATATATGGTTCAAGTACATTAGCCAAAAATATAGAAGCATGTTAAAATTTATTTATTTATTTTCATGTTTATTTAGCTTTCAGCCAAATTTGGCTAAATATTCATTTGGATTCATTGCCACTTTTGACTGCAGCACATAATTGACAAAGAAAAAGAAAAAGAAAAAGGAAGACACCGAATTAGGCCCAGAACTACAACTTATACAACCTGAGGTTCTTCATAAATGTAAATAGAACTGCCCAACTCTGACTTGGTAAGGACCCAGAATGGGACTGTAGGGTCCCATGCAGCGCAAGCAAGCAAGCAAGCGTGGGACCCGAATTCTCATAATAGCCCCTTTTGAGTCCTTACCCAACATAAAAGAATCAATAGATTTTACTTTCGGAAAACGCATGGCCATGGATTTGTTTGAGAGGAGAGGAGAGGAGGCACATTCTTAGCTTATCTTACGGTTTTAAGGTATCTCGTTTTAATTGAGGGTACTTATCCTCTCAAAACCGAGTATTGCTTCATTTTGATAACCATGATTATCAACTATGATACCCGGATCGATACCCGATGAGGGGTTTGGTGCAAAATTTTAATACCCGTCCCACTCTGGGTGGACTACTCACTCTTTTGGAAGAAGTTTGTGTGTAAGGTGCCGTGCTCTGTTGAGAGGTGGAAACTTTAACAATCGGAAGGCACTAACTACTCCATGTCGAATAGAAAGATTCTACCATTTCTGTATATTATGGTGTGTTGGGCTTGTTCCACCTGAGAATGTGGTAACCCTGGTGGGGTGATCTGTTGTTCCATAGTAATACCTTGGTAGCTTCAACATTAATCAAATTATTTATTAAAATGTTTAAATTTTCCTCAATTTTTTTCATAAAAATTTGTGAAAGAAAAATAAAGAATTTACAAAAATATTCAGGAATGTTCCATTTAAAAATATGAAATCTTCAAATTTAATTAATTATTCGACAGACTAATTGTGTTGAAGCTGCTGCCCTTGCACCACCACCACCACCACCACCACTACTAGTGCATGAATAGGGCACACAGAAATTGGTTAGGGGAAAAGGGGTTTTAGGGTTTTGGGGGACTTGGAGAAAAAAAACAAAATTAGATGACTTCCTTTTTTGATTAGTGAATGAATGTAGTAGTTTTTTGTCAACTCAATTATTGATACCATTTTAAAGTTCTTGGGGCTAGCTAGCCCTAGCCTTTAGCCTATTGGGTTGTGGCTGGTGAATAATAATTGATTCATAAAAACAACATTACCAAAGGGGAGGAGGAGGAGGAGGAGGAGGAGGAGCAATAACAAATTTGCATGTAAGTTTTGCTCAGATATGTAGGTAGTAGTACTATTGGAGTGTGTGTGACCAACCCCCAATTACCCAGACGCATCATGGCATCTCTCTGGTGTAAAGTATACCTATGTATGAGAAGTGCTGTGAAACTGTTAAAAAGGAGTGTTTGTTTGTGGTTTTTTTTTTTTTTTTGGGGGGGTTTTT
>Ga0116231_10014685_pt1 | contig 10416 bp, 6 predicted proteins | sample S1TSphgellanicum_2_FD_89695 | JGI IMG/M metagenome (GOLD analysis project Ga0116231, IMG submission 89695) | Host-associated microbial communities from peat moss isolated from Minnesota, USA - S1T2_Fd - Sphagnum magellanicum MG | ecosystem: Host-associated > Plants > Peat moss > Unclassified... | reverse complement strand
TTGGTGTGGTGAAGCTCAAAGCTTAGAGCTTGGAGTCGACACCTTCTTTAGGTGAACAAGATTATGAGTCTTGATTTAAGGCTTTAGTTGTTTTTGTGTTCTTATGTTTGTTTCTCAATCTTGTGTCTTGTTGTCTTGTTCCCTTTCATCCTTTCTTGTGTGTAGGAAGTTGGAGCAATGAAACTCAAGGAGCTCGTGCTTAGGACATTCAAGATGCATAGGAGCTCATGCTTAGGATGCACAAGACCTGCACTTGGGATGTTTTAAAAGTTCATGCTCAAAACATTCAAGACACACAAAAGCTCATTCAAGTTCAAAAACTCAAAGCTTAGATGCTCAAACGTTTCATCAATGTTTTCAAGTGAGCTCGACCCAAACCTTGATCGTTTTGTCATTTTATGCCCTTGTCTTGGTCATCTTACTTCCTTGCATCATTTCTTGTTTGCAAGGAATTGGAACTTGAAGCTTAAAGCCGAAACAAGAGGTGTGACTCAGTTTTGAAGGAAATATTTCTTGGAAAGTGACATAAATTGTGCATTGAAAATCTCTAGTTCATACACAACATTCAAGAAGAGGTTACTTTTGATGTTTCAATTGAGCTTTGAAAATTTGGTGAAAAGGGACTTAGAGTATTTGAAAAGAGACCCATTTCCTCACATGCTCTTGGTATGAACTATCAACCACATTGCATGACAAGGGCATATCTTCTTTTGACAAGTAAGGAATTTGTTCATCATCTAGTACAATCTATGCAAATGATATTAATCCCATGTGAAAAAAATGTGGTTCTTCTTTTCCATTAGTGCATGAATTGTAGTCAAGTTCAAAATCAATTATGGCATCAAGTTGGTCAAATGGTAGATAGACTAGTGACTTTGACAAGATTAATTAAGGGTCTTCTGTATATGTATCAAACATTTGTTACTAATGATTCAAATATGAAACCAATGTTGTGCCTACTAGATGTCAATTACCAAATCATGTGAGCCCCCATTGTGTTGATCTATAATCTCAACTTGAACTCTCCCATAGACAATGTCAAGTTCTCCTTGTGTTATTGTCGCCTAATAATTAAGGCCCCATGGTTTGTTGGGTGTCCATGGGGATGAACATGAACTTGTTTATGAAAATGGTAAAAAAACCACTTTAAATCCCATCAAAGGTCGGTTTGTTTGAGTGTTTCAAAAATGATAAAGGTATTGCAGTCTTCTGGTATTTTAAAATACCACAACACTTTAAGACATTTCCACCAACCTTCCCACCCATGCATACAAATTGCATAATTTATATGTGTTAAGATCTTAAAACATTCAAACCACATGATTTGTGACAATTTTCTACCCACTTTGCATTCAAATCTATAGAAATTTTTAGTATTTGGTGAAAAGAAATCACATTTTCTAAGTATTTTGAAAGTCTAGGGCCCACTTGTAAACCATACGACTACAACTTTAAGAGGATTAATTTAAAATGTAAATAGATAGGACATTATAATAGATGATGTTAAACACATTAAAAGGTGATTTTCATCCATTCACACAAAAATCAAAGTATTTTGTTACATGGACAACAAATTGTTAAATTTCAGCACACTCTTAGCATTCTAGGGGTTCATCAATATATGTAATTGGGCCAATAAGATATTCAAAAGATGCATCTCATACGTACATATCAACTTATATTATATATATATATATACTATAATAATTTTACATGCATAAGAGGTATTTGTTTTACAAGACAAGTATTTTGGTGTTTATTCATTATTACAAGATTGTAATTTTATATTTTTATTGTGACACATTTAACATTGCATTAGGTGGTATTTTGTACCAAAAACTACCCAAAAAATTGTAAAGGGTTGTATTTTTGAGACATTCAAACAAACCCATAGCCTCAAAAGGAGACTAAAACTTGGTGGATAATAAGTATTCAATACTTTGGTTGCCATTTTTAAATGGTTGTGGACAATCTTTCAACATGTTCATGCTTGCATCACTTTTAAAAAGATTATTTTTAAAAAATAGTTCACATTTTGATTGTACAACAATTGGACCTACTAGTTGTGAGTTGTGAAATTAGTAGACTAGGTTTTTTAACATTACAATTGGCATTGTTAGTTGACACATGGTGTTGACATTTTTGTGCACTAGTCATGCACCCCACTTTGGAGGAGGTATTTATCATGTGCCCAATGCATCCTGCACTTTCTTGAAGCCCATTTCCATTTCCAATAGAAAAATCAAGCTTCCTTGCAAAGTTGCGAAAGTTTAATTATATTCCGGATTTTGGTTTTAAACATAAACTTGGTTTAAGAATCCTTGTTAGTCATCATCACCTTGTTCTTCATTGATTCCTTTAGGTGAATAAGGCCACAACCATTTCACACTAATCCCAAACAAGTCCTTTTGTCCCATTGGCGGAAGAACTTTGTTATAATGAACTAAGGTCAGTCTTGTGCATCTATTGACCATGTTCATTATATTCAAAAGAGGCCAACAACCTTGTAAACAAATTTATCGCTTTCTATTTTTTTCCTGATGCTTTGTTTTTTTAGCTTGTTTCTTCTTTTCTGTATGTTTCTTTCTCAACTATGGTTGTGTTTGTGTTCAGGGTTTGCAAGGGCTTGGCTCTTGGAAAAAGTTTTCTTTTGTTACCTTTATATTATGTGTGTGATGTATTGTATTACACAATCATATTTTGTATTCATAAGAGGGAAGCATTTAAAACTCTTTTTCAAAATGGTCTTAGATTTGGGAAAGGACGATAATGTTTTTAAATGAAGTAGTTGCCATACCAACACGTCAAGGGAAAATGTTGGTGGTCAAAAGTCAAAATAAATACCCAACTTTTTGCTTCAATGGTGACAAATGCCCCTTTTATTTATTAGTTGATTGCTTAATCCATTTTTATGTCCCACAAGTTGCTAAACTACTATCTTGGTGGCTAATAAAGGATGACAAACCTATTTTTCAACATAGTAAAATGAGCAACAAGAACAAAAGATAATAGATTTGGATTAAATGTATGATTACAAATCTTTGACAATTAAGCCCTTGGGTAGCTTGACTATCACCCTATTTTTTGTTGTCAACCTATTATCATGGTTTGATGTTGTTGTTTTTTTGTGTGTAAGGTGCAACAACAACACTTTAGGCACCACAATTAATCATTGTCCATATTAAACAACTAGACATTAAAGACCACTAGCATTTTGTAATGTTCTCCATTGGACTAGTAGGATTCCAACAACAACACTAACCCCACCAATAAAGCTCCAATAATAAGACACTTTCCCATATGCAAAGGAAGTGATTTTTTGTAATAGGAGTAAAAATTTGTAGTAGCAAATCAAAGTTCCAGCAACAAAAACTTTCTCAAGTGAATTCTCTTTTATATTTTCATCTTGCATGTTTTAGTTTGATTAAAACCAATCATAGAAGATTGGGATTAAAAATTTGATTCTTTTCTTTTTGCAATGTTTTAAGGTATATAGGACAACATCAAAATTATGTGGGCCTAAAGACTTTAGGCTCACTACCCTTTTCATGAGATAATGTGTAAGTATAATCCTTGGCTGTAAATAATCCTTTTAACATTCCATTTTTTCATCTATAAGTGTTAGCATGAACTCTTCAATTTCAATTAATAGGGACAAAAATTGAGCTCAATCTTTAATGGATTTACCCCAACAAACCAAATTTTGGGTTATTTATAGCTGCAAGTTTGTTCCATGGGCTTTTTTTCGTAGTAAAAAATGGGGATTTTCCCAATTGTGATCAAGTGTAACAATTGATATGTAGATTTTGTTTCCCCGCCTTGACCTTTAGGGTGAAAGTAGGAAAAAAGTAGTGTGTGGATAATCTTTAAAAACTATTTTTTGAAAATTTGAAAAATCACCATGGGATATATCAAAAAAATTGTTTTATTTTTGAAATAAATTTTTATACTTTCAAAGTTGCAACTACAATTTTTTTATGAAAATTTAGCATGTTTCAAGAATCCCTTTATATGTTTACAACATTCAAGAAAAGCATGTGGACAAGTGATTTTTTTGTATCAAAAGTTTGTTTCCCTTATCAAATGTTCACCAAATCGTTTCAATTTTTTTTGTGAACTTTAATATATTCCACAAGAAGGGATCCATGTGTTCAAAACATTCAAAAGATTGAAATACATATATTTTTTGGATTTTAATACTCAAATGCCCTTTAACACTATTATAGTTTTGAATTTGTAATCATGGTTCAAAATAAAGTTATGGATTTGACTATAATGTAAGGTATGATACAAAAACATTTTAGTTTTTATCATGTTATACATTGTATTTGGCCTCAAATTTGATATTCAGTTTAAAAAACTATGTGAAAAATGTAGTATAAACCAATAAAAAATTGCCATGTGAAAAATGCAATCCTTGGAAAGGATTTAAACCTTGGTGCAATTGGCTCCTTTATTCATGCTTTCACCCCTCATGCTTCAATTGAAAAGAAAAAAAAAGAATCATTGTATGTAACACTTTCTTTGGGACAAGTTCCATGAAAAGATTTGTTGAATTTAAGCATCTTGAACTCCTAAGTACATATTTGAAAAAATTGCTAATGTAAACAACATTTCAAGGTCACAAATAGTGCATTTTTATTTTTTTTGGGGAGCAAAATTCATTACAAAAAATAAGATGAAACTCAAAAATTATTTCTAGAGGACTTGGTATGGTTATGGGGGTGAAAGTATCCTTGGGTGGTACCACTAAGAACCACCTCAAGGAATGAAAAAGGAACCAAAAACAACCAAATCATTTTCTTGGGCCCTTTATTTTAAATGTTTTTGCAACTATAAATTTTTTTTTCTCATGTTTACTAATTTCATACACTAATATTGGCTTGAATTTCTTTTTGAAATTAATTTCTTAAAAAATAAAATTAAAAAAAATAAAATGGCCCCTTCATAAATTGGTACCTTTAACTTTGGAAATTCATAAGTAAATTATAATTATTCAATTAATTTCAGAGTAAAAACCTAAAAATAGAATGACTTCCAAATTACCTTGGGAAAAAACATTTCAAGAAAATTCCCAAATTATGTTTCAAATTTTTGTTTTTAACTAAAAAGTTTATGAAAAGGAACTAGCGTTACATTTTTGAAACTTTTTAAAAATGCAATGATTAGAAACATCAAAATACACAATATTCTTAATATTATTGAAATTCCAAAATCTGTGGAACCTAATAAATGTACCCATTAAAAACATTTATGAAAATATTTATTTTAATGTTTCCTATGATTTTTCAAAGTTCAATGGGTCTAAGAAATCAAGGTGTGATAGTTCCTAATGGTACCACACAAGGAAACTTTTACTCATGGCTAAAAGTTTTCCCCTTAAGCACATGTGAAAATGTGTGAGTGTAAAGGTTGGCTTTGAGGTTGGATCCCAAAGTGGTTTTTCCTTCTCAAAAAACATTGTTTAAATAAATCCTTTTAGCCATGGTTACAAATTGTTTAAAGTTTCCTATTCAGCCTTTGTTTAATGCCACACCTATAATTGTCATGACATTTTATTTATGGATGAATAAGGGGCAACATGATACTTTCACTTTTGTTGTAATTTTTTTGTCAACTGATTAGAAGCCACATCATGTTACAAATAGGCCTTTTTGAAACCAATGACACTATTGGACAAAGATTGGCAAGACAATTGAAGGCCATGCTTGAGAAGTTTAGTTTCTTTTCCAAGGTTATGTGAAAGATGAGGGTCTTGGCATGGTTGGGTGAACCAAAACCCAGTAAAAAGAAAACTTGGCCCAAAGTCCATTTTGTAAGCTTTACAATGTGCATAATGTTGACACATGATGATGACAAAATGATGTCTATCCATTCTTAGCAATTTTTTTCCATATGTGATTTGTGCATTATAAAGGTTAATGATTTATATGTTTGTAAAATTTAAACTCAAAACACCTTTGTTTTTAAATGCTATGGACTTTTAAAAATAGGGTGTGTTTTTTTAACAATCAAAAGGTCATAGTGTAATACCTCCAATTCATATGGTGCAAAACTCTTTTGCATTATTTTTAATACATTTCCACTTTGAAACCAATTCCCTAAACAAGTTTTAAATCCATCATAGAACCAAATTAAAGTTCATTAGCTTAATTGCAATTGGCATTACACCCCAATTTTTCAATTTCAAAAGTCTGCATCTTTTGGGATTAAAAGAAATTGCACCATGTAAATATTAAAGTCTATTATTTGAAAATGAGTCCTTATTAACCAAACCCAACATATGTAATAAGATATAACACTTGCAATCAAACCCATTATAGAAAAAGTACCCCCATGACACCAAAATTGGTCCACCCTACAAGGGTGAAAACATGGTAAAGTATGCCAAAAAAAAATTCTATACAAGTTCATAGTCACATTTATGGCACAAACATGAAAAAACCTATTCAAAACTTCTTTAACTTTCATAATAAAGCAATGGTGCACTCCATTGAGTTTATGGTTATTTACACATAAAGTTTGAAGAATTTTAATATAAGAAAAATGGATGAAAAATATGTTCTAAACTGACTAGGTTTTCAAATTTTCAAACATACTTTTATATTAAAACTTTAGTAGATTATGACTATAATATGAAAAAAATTTAAACACATTGATACATATTAGTGCTTCATCTATTTGAAAGTATAAAAAATCCAATTACAATTGTATTGTCATCGTACTTTCATATACTTGTTCAAAAGTGAGACACATACTTTTTTGTACTTGTATTTTTAAAAATGTATTTAAATGCGTATTAAAACATGGAATTTTTAAATATTATTCAATGAAGTCAAAAAACTTCTTATTGATCATTAAAGTAAAAAATATTCATGAGTTCAACGTATTAATGTTTAATTTATGGATACTTTCCATAAAAAAATAAAGTATCCCTTGTTGGCATATTTTACCATGTTTTCACCCACCATGCCAACACCCATGAGGGCATTAATTTGGTGAGCATGACCATAGTCTTAAAATTTATAATTTCATGTGAGGCATTAAATTTGCTTGTGTTTTTTTATGGTACATGTTTTGGACATGTTGTGAGCAAGGCAACTCAATATGCAACAAATGATGATAAGATTTTCAAAGACTTGGCACAATTAGTGTGAAATATGCATAAACATCTTTCCAATCTTACATCACATGGCCAAAAAGTTCAAGTATATTGACAATTAAATTTTTTTCAATGCAAGTATTTGTGAGTTGTGAATTATGAAATGTACAATAAAATTGATTTCCTTCTTTCATTGTTCATTATAAGCAAAGGTGCAAAAGAATGGAAACAAACATGTTTAAAATTTGTTTTGCTTGAACGCAAATTCCAATGAAAACATGTTTTACATCCAAGGTTGCTATTTTCAGTAATGCTTGGCCTATAAGGTTGCCATTATCATGTGCTATGGTCAAAAAAAATATGCTTCAGCATTTTAGGATTCTTTCAAGGCAAACCTAGGCAATTGTTGAGGCAATTTCTGATGCATTTTCCTCTGTTATGATTACATGTGTAGTCAATCAGTGCATGGGTATTAGTTATTATAAGATGTTCTTGCTTCCATAATCAAATTGTGTGTGAAACTTTCCAAGGAGAAATTGGAATTTCAAAGAAGTTGATGCCATTGAAGAAATGGACATGTGCACCAAGGTGAAAAACCTTGGTGTCAACATGTGAGAGCAAGTAGTTCATGTTCTGAGGCCCTTCCTTGATTTCATGGATTGTTTCAAGCTTTTTAAAACTCACAATATGGTTGTTTTTATGTTGGATCCCTAATTTAAAAATTTGAGTTTAGTGGGAGACTATGTTGGTCATTCTTTAGCAATTGAAATTTGTTGGTGCTTATGATAAAGAGTTTCTCCTCCCTATTTTCAAGACTTTGTATTATAAACACCATGGACGGTCCAATGCTTCTTCAACTATTGTGTAAGAAACTATGCACAATACTAATGTTGTTTTTAAAGTAGGAAGGTCTAAGGATTTAATTTGTTGAAAACAAATAAATGATTTGTTTTTGCAAAACATTGTAAATTGATTTGTTTCTTTATTTGCACTCTTTAAGTTAACTTATTTGAAGATTCTATGTGTAAATGTAGTTTGATGGGAATTGTCATATTTTCGCACATTTGATGTGCCATTGGAAGAAGCAAAAGACCTTTTTTTGGTGGTCAAAACATGAAGGGCAATTTTTGACATTTGCCTATTTAACTAGAGTGACCCTAGGCATACTTGGTAGTCAAATTAAAACAAGGATAATATTTTTTATTGCGAGCATTCTGATAGGTCTTTGTCATTGTTGACTTGGTTTGAAGAACTTGGATCTCCTAGTTCTTTTAATCAAGAATTGGCCTAATGATCCCACTATTGGATTTGAGACTAAGAGTCGGATGAGTTTGGAAAGGCTGAGGAAGAGATACCAGCTTTGTTCCATGTAAAATTTTGTAATGAGGTTGAGGATCATGTAGAATTGGGACATGTATCCATGATTTTGGTAATGTTTTGTTCATTTTACATGTGGAACTTTTTTAGTTTTGATTAAACTCCTATCTTTTATTGTCACTTTTATGAATGTGTGAATTCCATGATCACATTGGCAACTAGAATTGAAGTAAGCTTTCAAGTGATCAATTTCATCAAAGTTTGCATGTTTTGGCATTTTTTGTATTTTTAAATTTTACATGGCATGTAAGTGTAAAAAGTTGTACACTTACACTTGCACTGTTTTTACACAGCCTAAAATGATTTACACAGTTTTACACTTACACATTTCAACTTGTACATTTACATTGACATCATTTATGATCGATACAACACTGATTATGACTTTTGAGAGTGCTCAAGCCCTTATGGACTATGTGAATGGCAAGAGCATCAAAGTTTGCATGTTTTGGCATTTTTTGTATTTTTAAATTTTACATGGCATTGAAGTGTAAAAAGTTGTACACTTACACTTGCACTGTTTTTACATGGCCTAAAATGATTTACACAGTGTTACACTTACACATCTCAACTTGTACATTTACACTTACATGATTGATTCATGATTGACACAACACCGGTTCTGACTTCTGAGAGTGCACAAGCCCTTACGACTACGTGATTGGCAAGAGCCCACTGGTTACCACATATAACCAAGCCAGGGGAGTGCCAAGATTATTGTGTGATAACCAGCTGCCTCAAGTGGGTTATCAGATATAAGAAGGTTTTGAAAGCCTTATTTATGTGATTTTTTATGCCCTGTGACTGGATGTAGTAACCACAAGTTATAGGGCTCAGCCAATCAAGTTATGGTTCTAACAACGGTGCAGCCACCCACTAGTTGCAGGCATGCCGCCCAAAACCGGTGCCGTCTTTTCATGACTTTCCGGATAACTCTGAGGTCATTAGTCATTTTCAGGGGGCAGAGTGAACAGACAGCCATCACTGCACCATGCATGAGAAGCATGGTATGAGGCAGTTCTTTATGAACAACCCAAACATGAGTTCACATTGGGTTTGCTTAAATACAAATCTTATCCTAGGGTCAGTTTTGTCATTCAATAAGCTTCTTAAATTTTGAAATTAAAGTTTATGAAAATACGAAAGTTAGGTTTTGAAAACCTCTATAATTATCGCAGCCTACTAGCTGAATAATTTCACTATTCATATGACAATATGACTGTAGTCTATTGTAAATCATGAAAACATAAAAATGAACTGATTTCTTAAAAAAAATAATTATTCCTATTGTCAATGTGGAAGCTAACCCTAGGCTATGGAGCTAAGGAAGAATTATGAACTAAGTACATGCATGTACATGATTAGTGTACATTGTAACTCATCATTGGTGTTAAATAATTCTCAAAAGGATGAGTTGGAAAATTTAAAGTTTTAGATTGATTTTGTCCAATTTCTGAAGATTTAAATTGTAGATTTGATGGAGTTGAATTTCAAACTTGTTAAGAACTTGATTTTAATTAGACAATATATTGAAAATTTTTATTTCATATTATGTGAAAATATTGAATTATGAACTTTTTCTTAGGATATATATATATATATATATATATTTCAAAAGTCGATAGTGTGTTAAAAATAAGATGATTCATACTAAGATTTTACACTCTTCCCTTCCTATATAATTTTAGCAGGTGTCAATTGTTCAATGGAATAAAAACTTTAAAACTAGTACCTGTATGCTTCTGTCACAATATGACATAGTGTAAAAAACAATTTCCAAAATGAACTTAAGGAATGTTTTTTCTTACCAATTGTGGTCCCTTCTAACTCACATTGACCCAAATCTTTAAAAGCATATATATTTATATTCCAAGGGGTAAGATATCTCAATACATTCAACCCCTCCTTAACACTAACAAGACAACACTCACCAACTC
>Ga0116231_10014684_pt1 | contig 10416 bp, 11 predicted proteins | sample S1TSphgellanicum_2_FD_89695 | JGI IMG/M metagenome (GOLD analysis project Ga0116231, IMG submission 89695) | Host-associated microbial communities from peat moss isolated from Minnesota, USA - S1T2_Fd - Sphagnum magellanicum MG | ecosystem: Host-associated > Plants > Peat moss > Unclassified... | reverse complement strand
TCATGGTTTATCTTGCTTAGGGTCTCCATGAAATGAGCCCCCCATGCTCATTTCATCTGACTCAATGAAAAGAAACTGGGATGCAAGTCAGTTTTGCCATGATTGATTGATGACCTGATGTTGGATTTTGGATGGAAATTTGCAGGACATAGTTTGTGCACTTGAGCATGAGAGCATTTTGTATCTGAAGCGCCCAATGTAACAGAACATCACCTGGGACTTGCTGCCTCAAGTTTTCCAGACTGGTGGATGTTTTCAATACATATATGAGCTGCATTCACTAAGAATGCAGTGACAATTCAGTGTACATCAGATGGCATCAGCATTTGTCACAATTTTGCGCTGTACCAAGTACAGCACACTGGCTGCTGGGAAAGAGCCTGAGTCTACACTGACTGGGGACAACTGATTTTATAGCAGTTTTGCTGTGAATGTGATCCTCCCAAGTCAAATCTGTTTACAATAAGTAAAGCAGCAGTGAAGAAAAGGACCTGTTTTACAGGTAACCTGGTGTGAGATAGCCACAGCCTCCGAATTTTTCTCAATTTTAGAGAGACAAATAGAGAAATGCGCACCTCACGATCCATTGTTGTCAATCACATATGAGACTGGAGAGGTGTTTGCAGTCTGGTAATCGTCTCACCTCTGGGTATCTGAACATAGTTCATCATTCTGGCATAAATGCAAGGAATCCAATGGACTAATTCTACCTTGGCTCAGATTTGCATCCAAGAGCTTGCTACAAATTTTTATCAAGGTCAGTTCCCTTGTTGGGCTTGTTGCAGAGCTTATATTGCCGTCAATCTCCTCGCATATGTGTATAGGGTTTCATGGCTCAATGCAACAACAAGAGATTCATCATCCAATTGCCACATGCACTTCATCTCACAAATCATCATGTCTTTTATGTGAAACCTAGTATGTCTCAAACACCAAAACTTAGGTTCCATGTCTTTGAAAGCATTAGTAGTGTCATGAATATTTGACCTAGAATAACGATTGCATAATGATTCAAATTTGCACAAAGGCTCATCCACTCTTATTTTCTATTAAGGTGGGTTAACTTGGTGCTTTTCTTAATTGTCACAGTGATCACATGCATTTCATTGGGCTAGCAACCAACGCAAAAGGACAACAAAAACTATCAAGGTTATTCAAGTGTCACCTCTTTTGTAATTTCCCAAAACTTGTAGGTATGTGCTTCACACACAAACATTTATCATTTTGAACTCAATATGTTTTGCAACATCAAAATTAAGTGTGTGTTCTTATTCAAAGGTATGAAGGTTGTGATGAATGAAATTTGTTTCAAAGCTCAAGTAGTGAGTAATTAAAACATGAACACAATATTCCTAAGTTTCACATGGGGTTATATTAGAGAGTTTAATTTGAACAAAAGTGAGACTCACATCATATAGCCAATCCAAGTAGTTTTGCAACAATTAAAAGTCATGAATTTCGCATATATAGAGTACTACAATAATAATGTTTGCCAAAGAAAGAATTCCATTCACCAAATGGATTAAAGCAACAATAATGTTGGACAAGGTTTGTGCATATGCATGTAATTATGCACGTGATGGAGTTGTGCACCAATATTTTTGGCAATGATCAAGTTTGTCATTCAAATCAGATTGAAATGAAAAATCAACATGAGAACTAAATAAATTAATGTATGTTTTAAATTATTCAACAATTTGTTCTTTGTAATTTATCATTTGTTGATTTATGTTTAGTCCAAATCAATTTTATAGACATTAAAATGGTTGATAGGGGAATAGGAAGAAAGATTTTAGTGGTAGCACATGATACAAAATTATGATGAATCAATTGTTTTTGGCAAAAAATCAACAAAACACAACACATTTTTTTACATATGGATTATTTTGTTGCAAATTACTTTATGTGGAAATCTTTTTACTAAAAGTGATTCTTAAAAAAATTCAAGAAGGTGTCATTACATTTATGCCTATTGGTTACAATTTTAAGAATTTTTTGAAATGATGTTGCTAGTTAAATAAAAATTTACCTAAGGATGCTTGCCACCCTAGTTCAATCAAGAAATTGAAAAAAAACCATTGATTAGGATGCACATCATTTACTTGCATTTATTGAATTGAGCATATTGCATAATGTAATGAAATGTTTATTCTAGCAAACCACATTCTTTAAAGCAAGTGGAATAATCATCAATGATAAAAATTATGTATACTAATCATTGTGTAGGTGACAATTACATTTCAAATATGTATGAAAGTATAAAGTGACATAGGCTTGGTGGAAATTTCCAAAAGAAATTCTTTCTATCACAAATGTTTTATTTCATGTTAAAACTATTGATAATTATATGATTTTTTTCTATTTCCATTATTTTATGTTGTTGACAAACGAAAAGCTAATGAAGAAAACCATGGAAGACCTTCACAAGGTTGGTGTTCATGATCTAAACAATGAATTCATTTGAATAACATTCGTGACATCTCAAAAAGGTGTTTGAAGGACTATTGATCAAGATAAAGTTTATGTTTAATAAACTAAAAGTGCATTGTGTTGTTAAAAGGATGTTGAAAGATTATCAAGGAGCCTTTGAAGACCTTGACAAAGTTGATGTTTTTCAACTAAACAATGCATCCACTTTGAACACTCATGAAGGAGTCAATTACATGTTGGATGACTATCATGGAGCCTTAGAAGACCTTGACAAGGTTGATGTTCTTGAACCAAACAAGGCATTCACTTTGAGGATTCGTGCAGATGTCAAATACATGTTGGGTGACTATCAAGAAGCCTTGGAGGACCTTGATAAGGCTGATGTTTTTGAACCAAACAATGCATCCACTTTGAGGATTCGTGCAAATGTCAAAAAGATGTTGAAAGAATATCAAGGAGCCTTGGAGGACCTTGCCAAGGTTGATGTTCTTACACCAAACGATGCATTCACCTTGAGGATTCGTGGAGATGTCAAATACATGTTGCATGACTATCAAGGAGCCTTGCAAGACCTTGACAAGGCTGATTTTCTTGAACCAAACCATGCATTCATTTTGAGGACTCGTGAAGATGTCAAATACATGTTGCATGACTATCAAGGAGCCTTGCAGGACCTTGACAAGACTAATGTTCTTGAACCAAACAATGCATTCACCTTGAGAACTCGTGCAAATGTCAAAATGATGTTGAAAGAGTATCAAGGAGCCTTGGAAGACCTTGATAAGGCTAATGTTCTTGAACCAAACAATGCATCCATTTTGACGAATCGTGCAAATGTCAACTACATGTTGGGTGACTATCAAGAAGCCTCGGAGGACCTTGATAAAGCTGATGTTTTCAAACCAAACAATGCATCCACTTTGAGGATTCGTGGAAATGTCAAAAGGATGTTGAATAATCATCAAGGAGCTTTGGAAGACCTTGACAAGGCTAATGTTCTTGAACCAAACAATGCATCCACTTTGAAGAGTTGTGGAGATGTTAAAAGGAAGTTGAATGATTATCAAGGAGCCTTGGACGACCTTGATAAGGCTGATGTTCTTGACTCAAACAATGCATCCATTTTGAGGAGTCGTGCAGATGTCAACTACATGTTGGATGATTATCAAGGAGCCTTGAAGGATCTTGACAAAGCACATGTTCTTGAACCGAATAATGCATTGACCTTTAGGTGTCATGGAGTTGTCAAATACATGTTGTATGATTATCAAGGAGCCTTGTAGGAGCTTGACAAGGCTGATGTTCTTGAACCAAACGATCCAAGCATTTTGAGGACTCGTGGACATTTCAAATACAAGTTGCATGACTATCAAGGAGCCTTAAAAGACCTTGACAATGCTGATGTTCTTGAACCAAACAATGCATTCACTTTGAGGACTCGTGGATGTGTCAAATACAAGTTACATGACTATCAAGGAGCCTTAGAGGACCTTGGCAAGGCTAATGTTCTTGGACCAAACGATGCATTCACTTTGAGGCTTTGTGCACATGTCAAATACATGTTCCATGACTATCAAGGAGCCTTGGAGAACCTTGACAAGGCTGATGTTCTTGAACCAAACGATGCATTCACTTTGAGGACTGATGGACGTGTCAAATACAAGTTGCATAACTATCAAGGAGCCTTGAAAGACCTTGACAATGCTGATGTTTTTGAACCAAACAATGCATCCACTTTGACGACTTGTGGACGTGTCAAATACAAGTTGCATGACTATCAAGGAGCCTTAGAGGACCTTGGCAAGGCTGATGTTCTTGAACTAAACAATGCATTCACTTTGAGGACTCGTGGACATGTCAAATACAAGTTGCATAACTATCCAGGAGCCTTGAAAGACCTTGACAATGTTGATGTTCTTGAACCAAACAATGCATCCACTTTGATGACTTGTGGAGATGTCAAATACAAGTTGCATGACTATCAAGGAGCCTTAGAGGACCTTGGCAAGGCTGATGTTCTTGAACCAAACGATGCATTCACTTTGAGGACTCGTGGAGATATCAAATACATGTTGCATGACTATCAAGGAGCCTTGGAGGACCTTGACAAGGCTGATGTTCTTGAACTAAACAATGCATTCACTTTGAGGACTCGTGGACGTGTCAAATACAAGTTGCATAACTATCAAGGAGCCTTGAAAGATTTGGACAATGCTGATGTTCTTGAATCAAACAATGCATCCACTTTGACGACTTGTGGACGTGTCAAATACAAGTTGCATGACTATCAAGGAGCCTTAGAGGACCTTGGCAAGGCTGATGTTCTTGAACCAAACGATGCATTCACTTTGAGGACTCGTGGAGATGTCAAATACATGTTGCATGACTATCAAGGAGCCTTGCACGACCTTGACAAAGCTAATGTTCTTGAACCAAACAATGCATTCACTTTGAAGACTCGTGGAGATGTCAAATACATGTTGCATGACTATCGAGGAGCCTTGGAAGACCTTGACAATGCTGATGTTCTTGAACCAAACGATGCATTCACCTTGAGGACTTGTGCAAATGTCAAATACATGTTGCATGATTTTCAAGAAGCCTTGAAAGACCTAGACAAGGCTGATGTTCTTGAACCAAACCATGCATTCATCTTGAGGACTTGTGGAGATGTTAAAAGGATGTTGCATGACTATTAAGGAGCCTTGAAGGACCTGGACAAGGCTGATGTTCTTGAATCAAACAATGCATTCACTTTGAAGATTTGTGGAGATGTCAAATACATGTTGCATGACTATCAAGGAGCCTTGCAAGACCTTGACAAGCTTGATATTTTTAAGCCAAACACTGCATCCACCTTGAAAAGTCGTGGAGATATCAAAAGGATGTTGAAAGAATATCAAGGAGCCTTGGAAGACCTTGACAACGCTGATGTTCTTGAACCAAACGATGCATTCACTTTGAGGATTCGTGGAGATGTCAAACACATGTTATATGACTATCGAGGAGCCTTGGAGGACCTTGACAAGGCCAATGTTTTTGAACCAAACCATGCATTCACTTTGAAGATTCGTGGAGATGTCAAATACATGTTGCATGACTATCAAGGAGCCTTAGAGGACCTTGACAAGTCTGATGTTCTTGAACCAAACAATGCATTCACCTTCAAGAATCGTGTAAATGTCAAAAGGATGTTGAAAGAGGATTAAGGAGCCTTGGAGGACCTTGACAAGGTTGATGTTCTTGAACCAAACAATGCATTCACTTTGAGGATTCGTGGAGATATCAAATACATGTTACATGACTATCGAGGAGCCTTGGAAGACCTTGACAATGCTAATGTTCTTGAACCAAACCATGCATTCACCTTGAGGACTCGTGCACATGTCAAATACATGTTGCATGACTTTCAAGGAGCCTTGAAAGACCTTGACAAGGCTGATGTTCTTGAACCAAACCATGGATTCATCTTGAGGACTCATGGCGATGTAAAATACATGTTGCATGACTATGAAGGAGCCTTGGAGGACCTTGACAAGGCTAATGTTCTTGAACCAAACTATGCATTCACCTTGAAGACTTGTGGAAATGTCAAAAGGATGTTGAAAGAGTATCAAGGAGCCTTGGAGGACCTTGACAAGGCTGATGTTCTTGGACCAAACGATGCATTCACTTTGAGGATTCGTGGAGATGTCAAATACATGTTGCATGACTATCAAGGAGCCTTGGAGGATTTTGACACAGCTAATGTTCTGGAACCAAACAATGCATTCACCTTGAGGAATTGTGCAAATGTCAAATACATGTTGTATGACTATCAAGGAACCTTGGAGGACCTTGATAAAGCTAATGTTCTTGAACCAAACAATGCATTCACCTTGAAGACTCGTGGAAATGTCAAAAGGATGTTGAAAAAATATCAAGGAACCTTGGAGGACCTTGACAAGGTTGATGTTATTGAACCAAATGATGCATTCACTTTGAGGATTCGTGGAGATGTCAAATACATGTTGCATGACTATCAAGGAACCTTGGAGGACCTTGATATAGTTAATGTTCTTGAACCGAACAATGCATTCACCTTGAGGAATCGTGCAAATGTCAAAAGGATGCTGAAAGAGTATTAAGGAGCCTTGGAGGACTTTGACAAGGCTGATGTTCCTGGACGAAACGAGGCATTCACCTTGAAGACTCGTGAAAATGTCAAAATTATGTTGAAAGAATATCAAGGAGCCTTGGAGGACTTTGACAAGGCTAATGTTCTTGGACCAAACAATGCATTCACTTTGATGACTCGTGGACATGTCAAATACATGTTGCATGACTATCAAGGAGCCTTAAAGGACCTTGACAAGGCTGATGATCTTGGACCAAATGATGCATTCACTTTGAGGATTCGTGGAGATGTCAAATACATGTTGCATGACTATCAAGGAGCGTTGGAGGACCTTGACAAAGCTGATGTTTTTCAACCAAATAACGCATTCACCTTGAAGACTCGTGAAGATGTCAAAAGGATGTTGAAAGATTATCAAGGAGCTTTGGAGGACCTTGACAAGGCTAATGTTTTTGGACCAAACAATGTATTCACTTTGAGGACTCGTGGATGTGTCAAATGTTGGATGATTGTCGAGGAGGTTTGGAGGACCTTGATAAGGCTGATGTTTTTGAACCAAACAATGCATCCACTTTGAAGATTCATGAAGATGTCAAATACATGTTGGATGATTATGAAGAAACCTTGGAGGACCTTGACAAGGTTGATGTTCTTGAACCAAACAATGCATCCACTTTGACGAGTCATGGAAATGTCAAATACATGTTGGATGACAATGAAAGAGCTTTGGAGGACCTTGATAAGGTTAATGTTCTTGGACCAAACAATGCATCCATCTTGAAGAGTCATGGATATGTCAAATACATGTTAGATGATTATCAAGGAGCCTTGGAGGACCTTGACAAAGTTGATGTTTTTGAACCAAAGAATGCATTCACTTTGAGGAGTCATGGAGATGTCAAATACATGTTGGATGACTATCAAGGAACCTTGGAGGACCTTGACAAGGCTAATGTTTTTGAACCAAATGATGCATCCATTTTCACGAATCGTGGAAAAGTCAAATACATGTTGGATGACTATCAAGGAACCTTGGAGGACCTTGACAAGGCTGATGTTTTTGAACTAAAGAATGCATTCACCTCGAGGAATCATGGAGATGTCAAATACATGTTAGATGACCATCAAGGAACCTTGGAGGACCTTGACAAGGTTAATGTTCTTGAACTAAACGATGCATCCATTTTCATGAATTGTGGAAAAGTCAAATACATGTTGGATGACTATCAAAGAGCCTTGGAAGACCTTGACAAGGTTAATGTTCTTGAACCGAATGATGCATCCACCTTGAGGAGTCATGGAGATGTCAAATACATGTTGGATCACTATCAAGGAACCTTGGAGGACTTTAACAAGGCTGATGTTTCTGAACCAAATGATGCATTCACCTTGAGGAATCGTGAAAATGTTAAAAAGATGCTAAAAGAATATCAAGGAGCCTTGGAGGACCTTGACAAGGCTAATGTTCTTGAACCAAACGATGCATTCACCTTGAAGAGTCATGGAAATGTCAAAAATATGTTGAAAGAATATCAAAGAACCTTGGAGGACCTTGACAAGGCTGATGTTTTTGAACCAAACGATGCATTCACTTTGACGATCCATGAAAATGTCAAATACATGTTGGATAACTATCAAAAAGCCTTGGAAGACCTTGAGAAGGCTGATGTTTTTGAACCAAACGATGTATTCACCTTGAGGAGTCATGGAAATGTCAAAAGGATGCTAAAAGAGTATCAAGAAACCTTGCAAGACTTTGACAAGGCTAATGTTCTTCAACCAAATGATGCATTCACCTTGAAGGATCGTGAAAATGTCAAAAGGATGTTGAAAGAGTATTAAGGAGCCTTGGAGGACCTTGACAAGGCTGATGTTTTTGAACCAAACGATGCATTCACCTTGAAAAGTCATGGAAATGTCAAAAGGATGCCGAAAGAATGTTAAAGAGCTTTGGAGGACCTTGACAAGGTTGATGTTCTTGAATTAAATGATACATTCATTTTGACAATTCGTGGAAATGTCCAATAGATGCTAGATGACTATCAAGGAGCTTTAGAGACCATGAATAAGGTTCATCATTTTCAACCAAATGATCATTTGATATTGCAAATTCAAAAATAATTGAAATGGATGTTAAATGAATACCAACCCACAATAGACTTGTTGCCATTCAATTTAAGAATTCGATCTTTTCCATACAATGAATTGATTTTTGGTGCAAATTTGGGGAAAGGAACCTTTGGTAAGGTGTATCAAAGTTGTTAAAAAGACACGAAGATTGTGATTAAAGTTTTAAAAAGGAGTGGCTCTCACAATGAAGGTGCAAAAAAATCTTTCATATGAAGTGTGCACTTTGGGATCAAATTAACATATCAATTTGGTTCGTTTTTTGGGCTATTGTATTAAAAGCTTAAAACATATGTTGGTGTATGAGTACATTTCAAATTCATCTTTTGACAAATGTCTTAAGGAGGACAACCTTTTGGATTGGGACCAACGAGTGTGCATCATTATAGGGGTTGCTCAAGGATTGACACACTTGCATAAATGTAATTTGATCATTGTCCATCTTGACAGCAAACCACAAAATATCCTTTTGGATTAGGATTACACCCCAAAATTGGCTAATTTTGGGTTGGCAAAATTTTTAGATAGCAAGGATGAAGATGTGGTATGTGCCCCACCATTCTTTTTTTTATTGGTTATGTGCATGCACATTATATCTTAGTGTGATTGTGAACCTTGCAAATTTGAACACTTTTTTTGGGCATAACTTGCTAATTTTATATTTGCATTATTGTAGGTCATGGAACAAATATGATAAACATTCACAATCTAAAATAAATATTTGAAAATCATTTAATGTAATAATTCATGAAAGTACATTTCATATTACAAATTTTCTTTTCATGTGTGCATGAGTAATGACACAAGGCTTGGAACATAATTTATGGGTTCCTATTAGTAGTGGATTGGATATTGGTGTGTGTTTTATGAATTTCAACGTGTATATTCAATGCATGTGACATTCATTGAAATTATTGATTTGTTTGGAAAATTCAAATTCAAATGTAATTAACTTCAACTTCTACACTAGGAACAAGAGGATATATGGCACCAAAAATTCTTTCAAAACAAGCATCAACAAAGAGTGATGTGTACAACTTTGGAATCTTGTTGATTAAACTTGTGAATCGATCACCATTCATTTTAGATGGAAATAAAGCTCTCATTGACAAATTTATCCAATGGGCACAAAAGGTTCATGTGGAAGAAAATGGATTTCAACAAATTTTCAATGTTGTAATCGATAATTCAATCATTGGGTTTGACCGCAATGAAACCAAATTGTTTTTGCAAATTTCCCTTCAATGCATCAAGGTAATTTTTGTGCCAAATCTTTTATGTGTATCATTCGATTTGTTATCAAGCAAATTTGAAAAACCCAAATCATGGATTTGATGTAATACTTGAGACAATTTGAATTAAACTATATTGTCCACTAAATGTAAAATTTCCTAAGAAGGTTTACACATGAAAATGGTACATTCAATTTCATTTGAAATTCTTTTAGACCATTTGCATGATTGAGATGTATAGTTGAAAGGAATATATTATTTTCAAAGTCAATAAAATTATGTTGTTGAATAAAAATATAAGTTGGTCTCAACATTCTTTTTTGAAGGATATATGTTCAAATTGTGTCATTACAAATTGAAACATGGATATGTAGTCCCATTTATTCGAGCATTTTGCCATGGTTTGATTATAATGTATAACTATTACATAATAAACATCTAACTTTTATGACATTTGTTTTTTGTAGGAAGACCCAATTCAAAGACCATGAATCTAATAAGTGTTGCAAG
>Ga0116231_10014683_pt1 | contig 10419 bp, 3 predicted proteins | sample S1TSphgellanicum_2_FD_89695 | JGI IMG/M metagenome (GOLD analysis project Ga0116231, IMG submission 89695) | Host-associated microbial communities from peat moss isolated from Minnesota, USA - S1T2_Fd - Sphagnum magellanicum MG | ecosystem: Host-associated > Plants > Peat moss > Unclassified... | reverse complement strand
TAATTTAGAACATACTTTTCATCCATTTTTCTTATATGAAAATTTGTTGCACTTTATGTGTAGCTTACCATAAACTCAATGGAGTGCTCCATTACTTCATAATGAAAGTTAAAGAAGTTTTGAATAATTTTTCTCATGTTTATGCCATAAATGTGACTATGACTACATGTGTGACCACTTGTTTTACATACTTACCATGTTTTCACCTTTGCGACTAAAATTTAGTCGTAGAGATTAGTTTAAAATACATGTTTTTCTTCTAGTCCCAAGGGCCATCACCCAAGCAAACCAAACACACCAAGCCTACCACATAATGTAGCTACTACTTGGTGGTTGGTAACACCATCATAATCTTTGTTCCTCATTCATCATGAACACAAATGAAGTGATGACATCACCATTACGAAATGCCAAAAGGGTTAAACAAATATCACAAGATGGAAACATTTGTGTTGGCTTAAGGTAAAACCATAGGATTTATGATTTTTTTAATGTATGAGAATGTACAATATAAAATAGTGAAAATGTTTAAGGTCAGCACAATCTCAAGGTATAAAACAAGGCTTAAGCAAATTGGCATAAGACCCTAACCTTAAGTTTTTTTTCAAAAAATCAACATATGTTTGAGCATTTTAAAGGTGCATAAAGAGGGAAGAGCTTGGAGATAAAACATTTTTTATCTTGAAATAATTGGAAATGATTGAGGCATGCAAAAGTTTCAAAGTATTGAGGACCAAGCTTGAACATAAGAAAACTTGCTTAAACCATACGATTAGGCTTGGACCATAAACAAAAATGTTTGGACTGTAAGACCAAACCTCAACCATACGACTAAACTTCAACCATAAGTGAAAGTGCTTAGACCATAAAAGCACACCTCAACCACAAGCAAAAATGTTCATGTCATGAGTTTAGGCCTAGACCATAAGCAAACGTGTTTGGACCATAAGCCAAGCAATTCCCAAAGTGAAAATGTTTGGACCATAAGCCAAATAATTCCCAAAGTGAAAATGTTTGGACCATGAGGAATAATGCTTGGAGCATAATCCAAACAACTTTCACAAGTCAAAATGTTTGAATCACATGTTAACATATTTTTTAGAAAGATGCCATTGACAAGATTATGTGAGATTTACCAAAATCTAGGTTACAAGATCATCTTGTATGTTTGGTTTGGGGCCCAAAGTGAACCAACACCCACCAACACACCATGAAGGATGGATGACAAATGACATGAGGAAACAATTTTGGGTTGGGTTCTAGTTAGTTATCACACCATGGCGATTACCTTCTATCATTTTTTTACTACCTACCAACCTAGGTAGTAAAAACAACCCTTATCAAGTCTAGGTCTAACTATTTACTTACCTAAGAATCATGAATTGTCTTACCTATCTACTTATATACAACACCTACTTCTTATAGATTATATTACCAAGGTGAAGCCATAGATTATTTAAGTTGAAGTTCATCCACAACTTAATGATAAGGGGCATCTAGTAGATGGTGTGTTGGTTCATTTTAACCTACTTCTAACGCAATACATGTTACATTATTTGTTACATTATAAATAGGATGTAAACATGTAGGTTGGTAGGTTATAAGTCAATATGTTGTTGTTAAATGGACGATATGTATTTTTGGGGTTTTAAATATGTTATTTAGATTCATTTAAAGTTTATGGCTTCAAGCCATTCACACACACACACACACACACACACACACACACAGATATATATATAATTCCAAAAAATTACTTCAATACACTAAAAGAAATCTTGTTCTTTGCAACCAAGATATCAACGATTAAATGTTTTAAATGACTAGTAATTGACTATAGTAATTGAATATTATTTAAATCCTACTTGTGAAAAATTGGAATCATATATTAATGGTGCAATTGATTAATAAACCGTGCCATGGTAACAAGAAAAATGATGTTATTTTTTCATTACAAGTTTTCATCCATATGGCATCCACGATTGATGACAAAATGACGTGAATGTCCAAAATATCATATGAAAATGTGACTAAAATAAAATCAGTTCAAATATAACTAAAGAATGACTATGCAAATGACATGGAGAAAATGATGTGTCATTACATACATAATGTGATCATAAAATTACTTTACAATGTTTCGAAAATGACTATTACTATAAGTTCACACATAAGGAATCAAAACATGTAGGGAATTGATTTTCACTAATATTCTAAACATAAATAATATAAAAATTTAATAGTATTTTTTTTTAATATACTTGATATATGATGCATTTAAAAATATTTTATATGTGTAAATTGATTATGACACATTAACATAAATTTTACTGATAAAAAATGATATATTAAAAATCATTATATATATAATAATTTTAAAATCAAATAAAAATGTAAAATGTGGTAAATATGTAATTTATTTTTAGATTCAATTTTATCATCAATTTAAGTAGAAATTTATATATTATATGTATATAACAAACATATTACCCAATTATATTCAAATATATGTGTAAAATTGAATAAAATCTAATTTTTCAGAAAATTATTCAATATTTAATTATTATTTAAAATTATAATTAAAATATTTGAATTAAATCTATACATCAATTTAATATGAATAATATAAAAAAATTATTATGTATAAATTTAAATATTATAATTGACTTATGATCCATTTATAAATATTTTATGTGATAAATTTTATGGACTCATATGTCTAAATTAAAATTATGATATATTGGAAGAAATTTTGTATAATATAAATTCATAAATCAAATTAAGGTTTAAAATATGAAATATATATTTATTTATTCTTGCACTACCCACAAAAGTATTTCCATTTACAAATCATGTGTTTGAATTTATTTTTTCCAAAGAATGGTCATTAAAACATTATTCAATAAAAAAATTCAAATATTTTTCTTTTGAAATGAATTCACATTTTTACACACATAATAATTTGTGTACATTATTGAAGGAAATTTATGAATAATTTTTCATTTATTCATTTGGACAATTTATTAATAAAATATGAATCATCAAATTTGAGGTTTTGTGTAATGTTTAAATGAAGTATGGTGTACATAAAATAAACAATGGATCATTTACATAAGAAGCGCAGTGGCTTGGTGATAAAAAAATTCAATTCCATCTTTGGGGTCCAAGGATCAAACTTCAAAAATTGACATTGTTCCAATCAACAATGGAATATTAACCAAACATTCCATAATTAGATTACCTAAGTTAGGTGCCTACCTAGGTAGATTAAGTGGTTTACTTAGCCATTTAAATTAATTTTTAATTTAGCTTAGGTGGTGACACGTGTCAAAAATTGATAAGATGAAAAATAATGAAAACAAAAATATATATTATTTTTTACACTATAATAATATCAAATGTTATAATTTGTAATAATAAGAAAAAATACACAATGACTAAACTATGACTAATGATTTCACATATGTCATTTATGATTAATGAATGAAATGTGCCACATCATTGACACATTATTCTACCACATCATGTCATAAATGACTATTGTTCTCAACAACTCATTTGTAATGACTTTAGGGATATTAGTCTTTTTTGTCCTTAATGAGTAGAATACCAATAAAAAATTCAATCATATATTTGAAGATTTTTTCTAATGCTATTTTTTTTTTAAATAACATGAAATGGCATAATAACATGTGTTTTTTCATGTCCACAGAAATGATTGGAAGAAAAAAATATGATAATGTTGGGTCTTATATAACAAAATTTGTGACAATTTCAAATATCAAAACTTTGGGTAATTCATCAATAAATTAATAAATATTGGATGCATCGTTATAAATGAATTCTAAAAAGTAAAAAATCATTTATAATATTATAAATAAAACTTGGAAAATACATACAATTTGTTATTTTTCTTACACTAAAATAAAAATATATTGCATGTATGGATTCAATTTTTCATACAAGTCCTCCAACATGATTTCCAAATAAAACAATTTGATACATTATTTGGAGTAAATGGAAATGGAAATGGAATTTACCTTTCAAAATTTTCATTAGCAACACCTAGATATACATTATAAAATACCTATTGCCTAGGAAGTTATTGTTTAATTTTTTTTAATGGAATTTTTTAACACATTTTAATATATTTTTCCTTTAGTCTTATGCAATGAAAGCTTCATGAAATTAAACTTTAATTAAAAGTTTTGATCCATCATTGTAAATGAAACTTGGAGAATAACATTAATCACTTACAATATTAAAAATGCAACTTGGAAAATGCATAAAAGTTTTAGATTATTCTTATATTAGAATTCAAATAATATATAAAATGTATTGATTTAATTGTTCATGTACATTTCTTGAGGGTGAAAATGAAAAATAACATTTTGTTAAGATGTTTAAAAGGAATCATTGATGAATGAACATTAAACTAGAGTGAAAGAAATAATGGTGATAATAAAAATACATATTAATACCATCTTCAACAAGGTACATATACTAAAATATATTGCAAATGATTAAATGCATAGATACAATGGGAAAAACATGCCATGTAATATATATTAAATAATTTTACATGAAAAATAACTCTATAAAGGTGAAGATATTATAATGTACAAATCAATTAAAAATGTGAATTAATTTTCAATCAAATTTATTTCAAAATAAAACACCAAAAATCTTTTAAAGGTACAATTAATGTTAAAGTGATCTTTAAATTGTATTTTTGTGATTATTTTAGTTAAATCATTTATGAATTTTTATTTATGTGAAAGGTTATATTTAACTTCATTTTCAAAGGGAAGTTTTTTAAGCTTATGTGAAAAAGGGGTAAGAATAATGGTGAAGAAGATGGAAGTTAAATTTAAATAATTATAATGATTTTTATAATCAGCCATTAAAAACTATGAAATTATTATGATTCCATTGTGATTATACCATGTGAATGAAACTCACCACATGAGTGCCATCATACCATTCCAAGGATGAATATGGATGAATTTTGATAGCCAAAGTGGATATCCATAGAAAGATGTAAAAAGAATGGCAATTGTCTATAAGAATATTTAGCCAAGTTTTGGTATTATGAACAAATATGATATTAGAAGATCTTTAGTTATCTTTTCATATATAGTATGGCCATTTTATGGTCTTGACTCTCTCTCTTGTTAGGAAAAAACAAAAAACAAAAAAAAACTATCCCATTACCATAGCATGATTTGCTTTTTTCAAATTTGTTTAGTTGGCAGCTTGGCCATCTTCCATAAGAAGGTCTAGCCAAATTTGGTTAGATGTAAAAGAGTAAAGTAAAATTTTTGTAGATTCCTTATAAAATGGTAACTTATTACAATCTCTTGTGTGTTCTTTGAAGATTTGTTTTTGAAAATGAAAATGTTAAACCCAATTAGTTATTGATGTGAATTCAAAACAAAAAGTTGATCAAGGAGGTGGTAGGAACAGAGAAGGATTGAGTATAGAGTAGGAGCAAAGAAACAACCACGTGTGTAGGAAATTGAACCTTGCAACCTGGGTTTGTTTCTATACAAAATGCCATTGGGATATGAGATTGGGGTTTAGGGTTTAACCCTAAACCCTATTTTTTGACTTATTCACAACTTAAAAATTGGAAAATTGGAAAGTAAATCAATTGGCCATCTTCCTTAAGAGGATTTAGTCAAATTTTGCTAAAAGTAACAAAAGGAAAGTAGAAAAATTTGGATTACCACCCCCCTCCCCCCCAAAATAAAGGTGGCGACTAATTCAAATTTATTTTTTCTTTAGTATGTGGTGATTTGTGCCCATTTTTTATAACAAAACGATTTGTACCTTTTGCACCATTTTTATTCTACCTAAGTTGCAAACATTAGTCAAAAATTATAATAATGCCTTGGTAGCTTTGACATTAATCCTTATACTTTTAGAGTTGTTGAAATCTGTATTTTTTAAAATTCAAATTAAAAAATTATGAAGTAAATTTTTTAATTAGTTAACTATTCATATGAACCTCAAAGAAAATAATATTACATTAAGTAAATAGGCAATATGAGATGGCAAGGAACCAAGCGTGTATAGAATTGAACCTTGTACTTCTGGTTTACATGTACATAGAATGCCATTGGGATAATAGACTGGAATTGCCATTTCATATAGTTGTTTAGGTGTAACCAAAAAGGAGGGATCCAGAGAAACAGAGAAGACACAACAATAACCAAACCTCTCCCGAACTGGCTCGCTCTGACAGAGCGAGCACAATGCAATCTCACAACTATGCAACACACAACTCAAGCGAAATCGATCTCAGAGACAAAACTCCATAGCTCTTATTACACATAATATCTCGTACAAAACCAACTCTCCTGCCTCCCAAAATTGCTATGTCGATTGCCTTCATCCTAAATTCCCACTAAGCTTTCTTAGATCAAGGAGCCAGAGATGTCTCTGGTCACTAATCGCAACGGAAAAAGAGAGCAACCTGACGAGAGTTCCATAAGCTCCTAGTTGTTCTGCCAAAAACCCACCGATCTACCTCCAACTGATCATCCTCTTCTCTACATCCTTGGATCCAGCTTCCTGCACAAGCTTCCTCCTCCTCACTTTTTCTCCCAACAACTTTTCCTCCATCCCTAATCAATGTGGCGCCGCTCCTCTTCATCAAACGCGCCGTCATCTTCCTATCCTCTCATCCCACACAGACAGACCACCTTCTCCCATGCACCCCATGCATATCTAGTTTCCCCCTCACACTAATGAAGAAGAAATCCGCCGCCACTCATCAATAGAGGCGGTTAGATTACCCTGATCAAGGTTTTTGTGTTCACACAAACTGCACAGTCATGGAGTCACTGTCCTGCCACCCGTTGTTTGGCTACATAAGAACTTATTCACAACTTGAAAATTGAAAACTTGGGAAGTAAGTGGGTTGGCCATCTTGCATATGAAAATTTAACCAGATTTGGAGAGAGGTAAAAGGTGGAAGTACAAAAATTTGGGATTCCCCCCATAAAGTGGTGACTTGTTGGAATTCATTGTGTGAATGTGGCAATTAACAAGCTATATATATATATATTTTTCCTCATGATGTGGTGACTTGGGCCCATTATTTCCCCAAAAAACCCTAATTTATACATTTTGCACCCATTTTTCTCACCAAGTTACAAATATTAGTGACAAAAAAAACTATACTAGCTTCAACATTAAATATAATATTTCAAGAAATGTTGAAATTGTTAATTTTTTTCAAGTGGCAAAATTTGTTAAAGAAAGTATTATATTTGTGGAAATGCAATATCTTTTTGTCTACCATGTATTAGAATATTTGTTCCATCTTTTTTCTCTTTTTTTCAAACTTTGGAAATCCACTTTTGACTTTTATTGTTTTGCACTATTCTATGTTGTTTGAAAGTGGTTTTGTGTTGTTGTGATATTGAAAGGTGTACTTGACCTTGAACTCATTTAAGGGTACAAAAAAAGGCCAAACAAATATCGACATTTTAGACTGATAGTAATTAGGGTTTTTAAAAAAATTCCTTAAGTAGGTGCATTGGCTAGAATCCTCAGCATTAATTAGCAGTAAATGGTGATTTTCTTAGTGGACAAATAATGTTTTTGGAATCCTACCTAGTTCTGGCAACTTGCTGAAACACATTGTTTAAATGTGGCATCTTTTAGCTTTTTATTTAAAGATATGGTGATTTTTTAAAAAACAAATCCCAAGCAGCCCTTTGTTGGATTTGCTAGGGTTTCTTTTCCCTCACCAATGTGCAAAATTTCAACAAAAAAAGAACACTAATACTAACATGTGTGTATATTCAATGGTGTTTATGTGCACATAAAAATGATAAATTTATTACTAATTAAAAATTATAAATTTTGAATAATAAATTATAAATTATAAATTAATTATTTCGATAATTATTATAACATAATAATCTTAACAATTGATGACTTATAATAATCATAATAATAATAATCTAACTTGTAGCTAGCCTAGATAAGCTATTTATTATTATTATATATATTAGTATGTCACTTTTTATAACTATTATGAACTATTATAATAAAATTCTAATTTTTAATTAAAAAAAATTCTTGATAAGTACATTATTTTCTCTATCATGCTAATATCATCAATAGCATCATCATTATGTAATAAAATAATATCATTTCTAATTTTAATCAAGGAAATATTAAAGATTATTTTTTCAATTATAAAATAATTAGTAATAAATAAAAATAAAAATAAATAAATAATAATAAATGTCATTTGTAATAATTTAGGAATTATAGTATGATACTTTGGATAAACTTGTGATGTGGCCATAATAATAATTAATAAATCTCTTACATAAAATTTTAATATATTCAAAACCAAACTAAATGTTGTTCATATGGAAGGGTGAAAACCATAATAGTTGCAAACTAATTATAATGTAAATGTAAATATGACGAACACAATAAATAATTGCAAAAATGTTCAAAGGTAATTACAAATGACTAATAGTCGCATGCACTTGCAAATAAACACTAGGAGAAAAAGTGTCATGTGCAACTAAATTTTAGTTGCAAGCAAGACTTGCCACTACAATGGTAGCAAACAACAAGCTACAAATGATTGTTAGTTGCAAACAACAAATGAAATTTTATTTCATAAAATACGAATATATATGGAAATTTTACATGTATCCAAGGATGAGTTCTGCAACTACATTTGGAATGACACTTGCGACTATAGTGCACATCAATATGTTAACACTTAATAGCCTAAAAATGTGACATGTGGCATCATTTGGAAAATTTGAAAGATTTTGCCAAACAAATGTGTTTTTTTTTCAACCATCCAATTAAAGCATTTAGATTGTGACATGTGACAATTAAAATTGCCCTATAATCACTTAAGGTTAGTTTAAATTTGGACCATTTATTATAGGCCACATGGCACCTTGGTTAGGCCTAGGTTAAGCCTGTTAACCTAGTTAAGTACCTAAGGTACCTAGCCTAATTTTGAACTCGCCCATTTACAATATGCCATGTGGCACCTAGGCTAAGCTTAAGCCACCTAGACATAGGTTTAGCCTAGGTAGGTAGGTAGGGTACATCAAACCAACATATTTAAATAGTTTGTAAATTTGAAAGGAAAGACAAATAATATGGGATAAAATTTTAGTTGTAGTTTAGTCCCAACTATTCTTTGCCACATGCTATTATATAGCCTACCTATTAAGTAACATAAGTTTTTGCTAGCTACCTATTTAAATAATATTTATTTTAAGTACATATTTAAATAGGTTTTACATACTTATTTATTTTAAATACTTATTTAGATAGCCTCTAAATAATTATTTATAATTAAATAACTTATTAGATAGCTAGTGGGTATGTAGGTATATGTACATAGTAAGTAGGTAGCATATACATATAGGTTTATGTATTATTAAATATTTTATATGTGTAACTATTAAGTAGCATACGTACCCTATGCAACTATAATGTGATTACTTTGGTTGCATGTGCAATTAAATGTATAAACGATGTTATAAAAAATACAAAGACATCATGAAAAATCAACCTATTGAAAAGGTAAAATAGGTCGTATTCACAGCTAATTGAAAGGAATACCAAAATCCATTCCAATTTGAAAAATAGTTGCACATGAAACCATTCATAGTTGTAGTCGCACATATTTACACTGGGAATGGTTGCAAATGACATGATTTCTACTAATGAAAATGATTAGATGTTGACCAATTTCTATTAGTCATGTTCATTATGTTTCTAACAATAGTTCAAAACACAAATTCTTTTGCAAATTTTGTTTCCAATGATTGAAATATCAAGAAAATCTAAAATTGAAAGCAATTTTTTCCATAAATATGGAATAACAAAATGTTGAACAATTTGACATGAAAATAGAACCTAATCTAGTAAGAAAATTTGTTTATCATGAATTAAGTGAGATAATGTAAAATTGCTTATTTTCCGCATTTGCCTAATAGCACCTTAGTCATACTCCTCGTTACTTTCATTTAGGTGCACCCCTAATTCATTGTTGTCTGGTGCATTCAATATTGGTATTGATGTACCGTCCTTAGTAATATATATGAGAAAAGGTGTTTCATAAGTGTCGTCCATTAGGTCTGTCAAGTTTTTGGGCCACTTTTTCTAAATTCTATCATGGATGCCCAACAGGTAATCAGACTCAAACTGCCTTTTGAATCACATTCTATAGTTTTGGTTTGTGGGATGTTTAGGCCATGAATTGTCCTTCGATGGCTGGGGAAGGTTGTTCAAAAATTCCTTAATGAACATCTTCATGATGTTTGCATAAATCTTATAATCTTGGAAGTAGTTTCTAATTACTGCCCACATTTTAACAACAACTTTCAACTATGGTTAGGCGGCTCTCTCTAATCTAGG
>Ga0116231_10014682_pt1 | contig 10420 bp, 10 predicted proteins | sample S1TSphgellanicum_2_FD_89695 | JGI IMG/M metagenome (GOLD analysis project Ga0116231, IMG submission 89695) | Host-associated microbial communities from peat moss isolated from Minnesota, USA - S1T2_Fd - Sphagnum magellanicum MG | ecosystem: Host-associated > Plants > Peat moss > Unclassified... | reverse complement strand
AATATTTATTTTAAATTTTGTATTTAAAAAAAAAAAAAATTATTTTTTTTTTTTTTTTTTGTAATATAATTTTTTTAATAATTTTTAATCCATTTTTTTTTTTTTTTTTTTTTTTTTTTTTGTTAATTGACTCTAAAATTCATAATTAATTATTTTTTATTATAACTAAATATTTCAAATTTAAAAAATCCAATAGATAAAAATACGAAGCATATACAAGGTAAATTTTCTATTGTTTATTTAACCATGATTTCAAAACACTTTAATTCATTCTTACAAAGGTGGCTTTTGTCATATCTACCGAATGTTGTATTTTTTACAAAACCTTTCCAAGGAATGAAAGGTTATTTGATTTCAACAATGTGTGCTTAAATCCAAGCTTGCCCAAAAGATTTGGGATTCCTTGGGATTCTTCATGCCCAAAATTGGGAATGCCTCCCTTCGATTCTTGTGCATTCTTTTTTGTGAGTAATTGTTTCATTTTCACCATGTGTTTAAGGCTTGCTTTTGGTTCACTTCCTTGTTTTTGCCTTAATCTTCCTCACAAACTTAGAGCTAAAGTTGTGATGATATTTATGATGGGTGAAAAAAAGATAATGGATGATTTTTTCACTATGGATGAAAAAGAATGACAATAATAAAATTCATCCATGAACTTGACAAACTAAACAATGATGGATGAATTTGATCAATAATGGAAAAAAAAAAATTAATTTTAAATTTATGAACAATAAGCTAAACTACATGAATTATCGTATTAGATATTTTATTTTTGTTAATTGATTTTGAAATTTTAAATATGTATTTAATGATTTAAGTTGGGTTTTTGGTGTTGGATTTCATCCATACAAATATCACAAACTTGAAAACCAAAACTTATATCACATTTAAATAATTCATAACGTGGTTAGAACTAGAAACAAGTATCTTTTGTTTCTCCAAAACAAATATATAGTTACAAAAGTGAGTATGAATTTCAAGACAAGGGGAAAATGGGTGATGAAACTCAATATTGTTCCAAAATTGGGCCAAAATGGTGTGTTGGCCCCAATTTTATTCTCACCGAAGGTGCAACACCCCCAATGCCCTATCTTTATACCCTACATTTGTTATCTCAAATATTGAAATTCTATCAAATGATGAATTTGTTCGCAAATTTTTCAAAACTCGGTGTCCGTGGTGCCCACATTGGCTGATTTAATGAATGTACTTTAAATGGGCATGAGATGGGAAACAAAGGTCCAAATTAGTGCCCGTATGAGGGTTCAATTCATGGATACCATTACTATGACCCAACATTTTAGACATAAAAATTACTTCTTCACCAAGAATTAAAATGTGTGATTTCATTAAAACCTCACAATTCATGTGGAAGGTCAATGGTAAAGTGGACGTTTAATATTCACATTTTAGATTTTGGCACTTTTCAAAATAAGGGTATAAGATGTTTCCAATGATATCCCAATGATTTTTATAGAGAGCTCAAACCCTAATTGAATTGAATTTACTCTTGATATGATTCAAAACATCTCAATGTAAAACATTAAAAACACAAGTTTGTATTCCCAAAACTAATTGGTTTATGATAATTACTATTGGGGGATTTGAAAAGTCCAAACACAAATAATATTGTGGAAACAATTCTTGCCCATTCATGCCTCGATGAAGAGAAGGGCAAATCATGTATGGTCGAGCTTGACATGGATTTGGAAAGTCATCAATGAAAGATATTAAAAATTGTTGTCCAATGCCCTAATGAATGAATCATGTATTTCCCATGAGTTATGAGCGAGGTTGCTAGGGGGATGTTCATCACCCCAAACATGTCCCTAAGGATGTCCCAAGATGTTTCAGGATGATTCAAAATTGTCTTTCCTTACGTCCCAAGTTGTAGTTTAGAATTTTAAAAAAAACATTTTTCCCTTTTTAAAATTTCTTTTTAATTTTTTAAGTTGAAAATTTATCACAAACTATTGAAAAGTATCTTAAGGAAAAAGAAGAATTATGGAAATTCAAATGTTTCACAATGCAAAAATATGGTTTTCAAACAAATCCTCTTAAAGAAACCAAAATCCTCCAAGATATCATAACTCTATAACTAATCTCAAGTTTCAACACGCCAAAATATCATCTTTTGAAAATCCTCATATAAAAATAGACCTACTACCTAGGTGCCAAAATGCCTTAAGCTACTATACTCTATAATGAACCTAAACACAATATCCTTGCCTTGGTAAGCAAGGTCAATGAATTATCCAAGGGTGCTTGTTTTGGGGCCCCAATGTTATCAACATGCTACCCAAACATCTTGTCTTGACACTAGGCAACTTTTAAGCACCACCTAATGCTTCCTTGCACAATACAACATTCTTGGCATTTTGCCTAGTGTGCACTTGACACTCTTCAACATTGCAAGACATTCCGGAGGTGTATGTGGCACCCTCAATGCTCCTAACATGTTGGTTGATTTCTTTCAACACTCTTTAACATTTCAGTTTGTATAAAGTTAAGATAAATTAATTTTTTTAAAAACTTACCTAAATCAAAGTTCCACCACATGCAAAAGATATTTTTAAACAAGGCCATGAAATAACAAGAAATAGTCATACAAGATTTTATTCATAACATAAAAATGTTGGAACACATGAAATAAAAATAAAAATTTTAAAACATAAAATCATATTTTAAATTGATGTTAAACAAACTAAAGATAATTGATGTGGTTATCTTTGTTTATATTTGTTAAGGAGCCTATTTTGAAGAAGCTTTAATTGAAGTTTTCATATGGCCCATCATCCAAAGAACCATTTTCAACACTTAAATACTTATTATGAGTGAAAATTGGATGTTGATGAATGAATTTTATTCATGAGCAAACTCCATCCATGAATGACAAGTTAAAATAAATGAAACTTTCAAGTTTTATAACTTGTTTTCAAATTTTGATATATGTTTAATGACTTAAATTAATAGGTTATAGGATGTAATTCATATCATTTGAAACTTTTGCCACTTCAAAGTTGTCTCCCCTTGAAACATGCATAATTTACTATAAGGAAATTAATGATTCCTTCCATCATGGATTGGGGCCATGGTGAAATTTGTGTGAGCCCATTATGTGCCCCAAATGTGGTTTGGGCTCAAATTGCACGAAACATTTTCTTTCATTACTTTGTATAATTGAGTTGTTAGAGATTTATCCATGAAGCATGTTAACTCATCCTAATTCTTCAAGAGCTTCCATTAATGAGTGCACCTTAAGCTTCCATGATATCATTGCCACAAAATTCAGAATTACCATCAATTCCACTTGATGATCCTCAAAGCATGTGGAATCTTGTGAAAGAAAGTACATACAAAACCTCTTGGACAAATCCTCTTGAATACCAAATGGTACAGTCCAAAAGGATGGAATGCATACGACACAATTTGAAAATATTACTAACAATTTAGTGCAACCATGATGCTCTTACCTAGAGCGAATAGAATTTTTGGTACACATCCATGAAGATGAAGGTGTTAACAATATTAATGTTATTGTGTAATTTTAGCATCATGAAGAATGTTTGCACAACTCTAATTCTTTGGCAAAATTTGTGATCAAGAAGGTTGATAGCACAAAGAACTTCACTAGGAAATCTATACATTTGGAAAATGAGTGTTTTGAGGTGGACTTTTCCAAATGATAAACATAAACCATAGCTATAAATCCTCAATATCACCTAAAACAATATCTCAAATGTATGCTACAATTCTTCAGAAATAGATGACATTATTAAAGCTATCATGTAAGTACAAATTTTAACCTCGAATTCACTTTTGAAAGATTTAGCTTGTTTCCTTTCTTGTGAGGACATGTACATGACCAACAAACACTTGGGATCATTTTCTTGATGTTACTACAACGTAACGATTTCAATGGGATGGCCAATGTAGGTTTGTCTACTTCTTGAAGTTCAAATTTAAATGGCAATAAACCTCAAAAACACTCATATTATGAAGAGAAAAATGTTTGCAAGTTGACGGTACAATTTTGCTTTAATTGTTGACATTAACATCCAGTAATGTCCAACAAAAAAGAAAGGAGTAATCTTTGCATTTTATAGGCTCTCAAACAATCCATATTGTTCAGGTTCAACATCACAAACAGATGAACAGAAGTTCAAGATGTAAAAACCCTAAACCCTCAAGCAGGTGATGCAGACAAAACCTAAACACTTTACATATTAGTATTGAATTTTACACAGAATCATGATGATTGTAAACCTGATGATTGTTACCACAAGAAAACATCAAGAGGAAGGAAGGAAGGAAGGAAAAGAACACATAGACAACCAAGGTCCTAGCTCAATTTCAGTGAACTAATATTGAATGATATTCAATAGCCTAACTCAATTACCAAGAACTAGAATATCTGAAAATATCTCAACAAGTAATGAATTAGAAGTGAGCTCCATTCATATATATATAACAGATCAGCTTTGTGTGTGTTATGTGCACATTCATATAACATCCATACTAGCAACTACCAAACCAATTTACAGGCTAATGTGGGATGAAGATCGTGCTGCGAGTGCTCTGATGGACCCTCAAATACATTATACCCTAGTGTTGGGCCAGTAGCAATAATTTATGTACTACACAAATCTTCAAAACCCATGTATGCACCTGTTTGCCATTCTCCGTATACTTTAATCAATCCTTGTAGGCCTGTGAATTCCAACAAAAAAGAAACATGAAAGCCATCACATAAGTGTTTGATCTCATCCATTGTTCTCTTTCTTTACAAAAGGTAAGGCCCTCGGACAAGGGCATTACCAGAATTAGGTCTGCACTCCACTATCGCCTCGTGCAGGCCTTCACTCTGGTAATGCCCTCATCCTAGGATGAGGGCCATACCCTAGACATTTCCTAGATGATGCAGAGTAGATTTAGAACAGGTACAAGAAATTGTCATCAACCAGAAGATTGAGCTGCAGAGATTATTAGCTCATGTTTCAAAAGCTGCTGTAGAAACTCACCTAGCACAACAGCACTGAAGGCTATGCAGGTTGCAAGCACAAAGATGATGATAGAGGTTTTCCCGGATGCACGAATCACTTGGCGCACCATCGATTGTCCCCAGAGAGCTCCAATAGCTGCAATGGTTGTAAGGAATATAGCTGCAATTGCATAATGCCAGATCTTTTTGTCAATCATGACTTTGACCTCACAACTCTGCAACATTTGTACAAGTCCCACCTACATCTCAAAGTCTTTCATTTGCCTCCCCAAATGCAAAGAAGTTGTGACATGAATAAGGCTAACCAGGAATCATCCCTATGCTCACTACAATCCTCTCAGAACTAAGATAAGACCAACTACTACTGCAACAAGCTTACATGATTTAACTACATAAAATTCTGTAAGTGCTGTGATAGGAAGTGCTATATTCTTAACAAGACCGACTTCATGTCATATTTTTTTGAGCAAAGGAAACAGAGAGCTTCGCATTGAACAGTGAGAAATTGATGAAGAGTGAGAAATGTTGAGAAGTGCAATATGCACCTTGATCTCTAGGAAGACGACCCAAGAGGGAGTACTCCACCACTGACATGGATGCTGAGAACAACATCACAAATGTTGCAGTGGCAGATGATACCTGTATGTTTGAGCACCCCACATCTATGAACATTAATGGGTTGCAAGCAGCTGCAGCAAAAAAAAACTGCATGCTGACTTTTGCCTTGTTCTGAGATAATTTACAAGCCCTGGAGTTTTTGGAGCAAAATGCAAAATCATCTAGATAAAGCCCTCATCCTTGACTAGAGGACAAAGTGAGAGCTGCAGACCTAAGTAAGACAAGGATCATGGGTTAGTAGTACCTCAGGAGGTAGGCCAAGCTCCAAGAGGAAGGGCCCTATGATAGTTCCCCCACCAACACCAAGAAGACCTCCCATTGTCCCAGTCCCAACTGCTGATCCTGCATAGATAACCAGCTTGCCTACTCCCCAATTCAAATCTGTCAATGTGTAGTCAAGGTCCACCTCAGTGTTTGTCTGTGATGCAATTTGACTTGTTCTGTACAAACACAATGCTTGAAAGCCTGTAACACCCAGTGCAACTGGAATCTGTCCTTGGAGCCAAACATCAAGTAAAAAATTAGTGAGCATTGTCTCAACATCATGGGTGCAGCTTCAAGTGATCAACACATGCACAGAAAGCCTAATCAGAGAGTCTAATTCATGTAAACCCTAAAACCTAAACCTAAAGATGTTGTGTATACAATATTGCTTTGCCAACTAGACTGCAACTTGTGACAGTAAAATGCAAAATCTGAGGTTGCATGGACCTTGATGCAACTGGTGATCTGAAAGCTGCAGTTTCTGACATGGTTGAGACACAACACACCTGTGCACAATTGACCACCCAGTACCAAACACTGCAAGTAGCTACCCCATTCTGCAACACACACAACATCAGATGCATGTGTTCAGGTTTGGCATAATTCCTGGAACCATGCATTATATACTCATGTGCCTGACCTAGAACAATCTTGAAGCCCATGATGGCCCTCATTGCAAGCAGCTCTGGCCTCAAGGTGCACGCTACTTATTGCCATTTTAAAGCAAATTAAATGGTGTTGGCATGACAATTACAATTAGCTGCTGCATGTGGAACTTGCCTTAAGAATCTGCAGGATCAAGAACACAAGCCACACGAGAAATAACAGTCCCATTGATTTCCATTGAACATTGTTCTGCAGTGTTGGACATGATTCCTGCACATGTGCATATTTAGCTCCTCCAACTGATCTGCTCAGCTCACAGAGTACAATGTCTCATGTGCATTGAACATGCTAATTTCAAGATTTTAAAAGAGCTTGTCTGGACCTTGATCATGGGCCAATGTCTTTTAAACATTGTAATTTCTTCTTACCCAACTGCTGATCTCAACAGTAGATTGATGTAGAACAAGTTGATTGAATTTAGTCAGATTTGAATAGGGGATATGACCTCGAATAGACTTGATACTCACAGTTGGCTGGCAAATAACAGGCTGTGGCTCGCAAGTTGTAGGCTCGCTTACAGCAGCAGACTGGCAATTTTCTGCATCTGAAAGAGCCATATACTCGATCTCCTCTTCCGCCAGATCTACAAAACAATTGAGAACGCAAGATCTATTTTAGCCCATCACAATTATTCGGTCATGGCCCAAGTTCTAGATCAACATGAGTCTTAGTTCTATCAGTTCACGACAAAAAATTCACTCCATATATACACATGAATTCCAAAGACATGACAGTATCTATCAATAGCCAAGTTCCTTAGAATGCACAATATAGATCTGAGTGTTCATAACTACACTTGAGGTAGATCTCAAAACAAACATATACCTTTTTCACAACCTGTAATGGTGATAGGCAAGGGAGAATGCTGGCCCTGCACTTGGAACAACAAGATCAGAGATCGCAAGAAGTTCAGTACAAGCTTATGTCACACATCACTGGAAGATGCATCATCAGGAAAGTGTTGAAGTTCTCTTGTATATATTCTATCATCAAACCCTGCTCTGCTACCTCATGCAATTGTTATTCAGCTGACTAATAATACGAAGACCTCTGTATCAATTCCTGATTTGCAAGTTCTTGCAATTGATCAGCAGCTGCAAAATTCAGAACAAATGAGAAATTTTATATGATTTCACAAACCTACTGTGAGTGAAAAAATATGACTCCTGGAAAATTGAAGACTTTGTCAAGGGATCTAAGTCGGTTGCTTGATTTCATTCTTGAAAGGCTGACCTTTGCAAACCGTGTCTCTGCATTCCACATACAGATTGCCTTTCGGAATGCACTTATAACAATACCTGCAATGGTAATTCAGCCCCATAAATTTTTTTTGTTCCAAATTGATTCTTCCAGTTTAGTCAAGGAGAATCATAACAACGTATATTTAGAAAAAAGAGTTCTAAGTACTTGCAAGCTGCATATATAGAACTGTACCTAATGGGAACCATATTGCTGAGATCATTCCCAGCTGCAAATTATACTTCATAATTCACTCGCAGATGATCAGGAAGGGTTTTCAGGATTTTGGTTTTTTTGGGGGGGAGTTGTAGTGACCAGTGAGTACTTACTTGTAAACAGTAGTATGAGAAGAAGAGTGACCATCCAATCTGCAAACATGATGTTGAAAGTAACTCCAATACTGATACCCAACAAAAGCATGGGCTGGAACAGCAACGCAATGTTATAGTCTATGACTGGTTGATTTCTGCAGGTTGGGTGGCTCATCTTCAGGTTGTATAAAACTGCTGCGAATGCAGCTCCCATGATCATGGCTGCAATCATTCAACATCAAGCCATATATACATATATAACATCATTAGAGACTCGAGGAAATATCTGAGTTAATCAAATTACCATGACATGATCTGATCTGAACATAGACGTTCAACACCCAGAAATAGATATATAAATGATGTGGAACACATATGCCTGCAGCCGATCTTAGAGTTCTCAGCAGCAGCTTTGTAGAGCTTCCAATTGTCTAGTAAACTCACATTTTGAGAGAGCAGTTGTAGTCTTGGTGTCAAAGCCGATTACCAAGCTGAGAATTGGGAGATAAAAACCTCCCCCACCAACACCCCCCACACTTCCGAATGCAGCTCCCATGAACCCAAGGAAAGTACCTATTGCCAGTCTCCAGCTAGGCTCAAACTTCTGTCACGCGCGAGGTCACAACACATTCACGACAAGAAGAACAAGAAGAAATTCAGCATCCAGTCATACATGCTGATTCAGTTTCAGTTGTTAGACTAAAGAACTTGGGCTGATAGATCTCTGCAATTTCAAGAAGTAGTTGACTGTGGGTACTAGATTTTTTCACGATTTGTTAAATCTGAGGAGCATACACCTCATGTCTCTGAAACAAACTCCTCACCTCTTGCACATATTGTAATTGACATGATCCTACACAATTACACGGACTTACAGGCCACTTCTTGCGGTAATCTGGATCCGGGTCCGAGTCGTCCCTTGTCGCAAACCTGGCCGCTATTGATCCAATTACCTGCAGCAGCTTCGTCCTCACAGAGCCGTCACCATTCGCCTCGTCACCTCCATTGTTCACACCATGAGTATAACTCACCATATTATTTTGCGGCACATCGAGCTCAGCATGATGACGATGATGCTCAACTGCCGAGCTGATGAAACCGTCAGCGAGCACTGCTGCAGCAGACAGGCCGCCATCCCCCCTTAATCCTCGCAACTCCTCAAACTTGGCAACAACACCACCACCACCAGCAGAAGGCAATTCTTCATACGCGGGACTAGACGTCCGATTAAATTCCTCTACACTAGTACCGCTAACAACAACAGCAAAACTACTAGCATACAAAAGAATGACTAGTAGGAGCGCGAATATATAACAACGGCAACAACAAGTAGCACCACCGCCTCCACCGCCTTTACCTCCTCCTGGTGATGCGACTACCGGTAATATCACCACCATTGCAAGAACAAGAAGCAAACTTCCTTACTACACAGTCAAAGTACACCAAAAAATTGAAATTTGCTGGGTGGGTTTGTTCACAGATCAAGTGCTGCTGCTGAATTCTTATTCTTGTTGTTGTTGTTGTTGTTGTTGTTCTACTACTACTACTACTACTACTTGTTCTTATTGTTCTTATTCTTCTTCTTTTGAAAACCAGTTGGAGAATGTTGCTCCTACTTGCAATCGTGTGCAGTTATGATAAGTGGAACGGACAAGAGAGAGAGAGTTCCGCTTGGTATCCTATCCACAGGATCCGATCCTAAGCTAGCGGGGGGGGCAGCAACTTGCAAGTGGGGACGCCGCTTTTGGAGGTGTCAAAAAGAGTAGCTGCTGAGCTGCACGCTCTGCTCTGCTCTGCTCTGCTTGCCTGTCTGTTTGTCGCTTCCAATCACCAACGGCATGTAAGTTAAAATGCCCTTTAATCTCCCACGTCCATTCTCACAACAAAACAAACTACCTACACAAGTATCTTCTTCTAATTCTAGCTCATTATTTATTCCCTTGGCCAAATTTCTCAACGTTTAATTTTATATATATATATATATATATATGCATGTTTTTGGACTCCCTTTGTCTGTAGTGTCTACATTCATGGTCAGTGTTTTTTCAATTATTTTTTATCTCATTCTTCTTTTTCTTTTTTTTTTTTTTTTTTTTTTTTTTTTTTTTTATTTTTTTTTTTTTTTTTTTTTTTTTTTTTTTTTTTTTTTTTTTTTTTGGTGATGTTGCTCAAGTGGTAATCATCTTGAAGTATATTTAGCCAAATTTGGCAATATTCAAAATATGAAAGTAGACTATTTTTTTAGTTGCTCAAGTGGTAATCATCTTGAAGTATATTTGGCCAAATTTGGCAATATTCAAAATATGAAAGTAGACTATTT
>Ga0116231_10014680_pt1 | contig 10421 bp, 10 predicted proteins | sample S1TSphgellanicum_2_FD_89695 | JGI IMG/M metagenome (GOLD analysis project Ga0116231, IMG submission 89695) | Host-associated microbial communities from peat moss isolated from Minnesota, USA - S1T2_Fd - Sphagnum magellanicum MG | ecosystem: Host-associated > Plants > Peat moss > Unclassified... | reverse complement strand
GTTCGGCGAGATCTGGAAGATCTTCGTCCAGTTGCTCGTGCCATTCGTCGTCGGGCATCTGCTGCGGCCATGGATCGGGGAGTGGGTGAAGCGCCAGCGGGCCATCCTCAGCGTCACCGATCGTGGGTCGATCCTGCTGGTGGTCTACACCGCCTTCAGCGAGGCGGTGGTGCAGGGCATCTGGCGCATCCTGCCACCGAGCGGGTTGCTGCTGTTGGTCGTGGTGAACGGCATACTGCTCGGTCTGGTGCTGCTGATCACCACGTACGGCGCGCGGGCCTTGGGCTTCGCGCGCCGCGACGAGGTGGCGATCGTGTTCTGCGGATCGAAGAAGACGCTGGCCAGCGGCATCCCCATGGCCAACGTGCTGTTCGCCGGCCCGGAAGTCGGGCTGACCGTGCTGCCGCTGATGATCTTCCACCAGATGCAGCTGATGGTGTGCGCCTGGCTGGCGCGCCGCTATGCGGCGCGCGGGGAGATTGCTTCGGCTGGTTCCGAGGCTGTCCCGGCCGCGGAGTAGAGCCAAGGCTTCACGGCTCGCAGGCCTCGACCACCGCCACGTCCAGCAGCCGCTCGATCACCTCGGGCTCCTGCGCCCCGGCGATGGCGTGGCGGCCGCCGATGACGAAGCAGGGCACGCCATTGATGCCCAGCCGGTGGGCGCGTAGATTCTCGCCATGCACCGCGTCCATCTCGCCGTCGCCGGCGAGGAAGGCGTGGACCGCGCCAGGATCGATCCCGCAGGCGCCCGCGACGGCGGCGAGAACATGCGCGTCCCCGATATCGCGGCCATCGGTGAAATGGGCGGTGAACAACGCCTCGACCAGTTCCGCGCCGGAGACGAAGCCGGCGGCCCAGCGGACCACCCGGTGCGCGTCCACCGAGGAGGGGGTGCGGCGGATACGGTCGAAGCGGAACAGGATCCCCTCGGCCCGCCCGATTTCGGCGATCGAGGCATAGAGCCGCCGGGCCCGCTCCTCGCCGCCGAATTTGCGGACCACGTAGTCGGCGCGGGACATGCCGCCGCGGGGCATGTCCGGATTGAGCAGAAAGGGCCGGAACGTCAGATCGAACAGCAGATCGGGGCGCCGGCGCAGCGTGCGCATGAGGCGCCGCAGGCCGAGATAGCACCACGGGCAAACCAGATCATGAACGACCTCGATCGACAGTCGTGCCCTGGGAGGTGCGAGTATGTTCACGCGACGTCCGCCGTTTCATCGACCAAATCATAGTATCGCGACTGGCCGCGACATCACGCAAGCGCGATGTCGTGACGGAGCAGCCATGTTGTGGTTGCCCGAACTCAGAAGCTCGGCGGGTTCGGGCGGGGCATGACGAACATGATGTCCGGGCTTACCTCGGCATAGTCGCCCCAGCGGCCGGCGCGCAGGATCGGGTGGGCGTTCGCGGTCTGATACACGCCCTCGACGATCAGCGACGGGTCGATATGCACGGCGACCACCTCGCCGAACACCATCCAGGTGTTCACCGGCTTGCCGCCGATGCCTTCGAGCTGGATCAGTTGAGTTAGTTTGCACTCGAAATGCACCGGGCTCTCGCCCACCCGGGGCGGCGCGACGCGGGTGGAGGGAAGGTGGGTCAGCTGGCCGAGGCCGAACTCGTCGACCTCGCGGGGCACGGTAGCGGACGTGGCGTTCATTGGGTCCGCCAAAGCTCGGGTGGCGAGGTTCCAGACGAATTCCCCGGTCTCCTGGATGTTGGCGACCGAATCCTTCCAGCCGATGGAGGAGAAGCCGATGATCGGCGGGTGATAGTTGAAGGCGTTGAAGAAGCTGTAGGGCGCGAGATTGACCACCCCGTCGGCGCCGACCGACGAAATCCAGCCGATCGGGCGCGGTCCGACTATGGCGTTGAACGGGTCGTGCTTCAGGCCATGGCCCTTCGCCGGCTCGTAGGAATACATCGCTTGAGCGAGGGGAGCGTCTGCTGGCATCACGCGGTCTCCGGGTCTGATGGTCGTGGCGCGGACGCGTCCAGCGCCCCCTGCAGCATGTAGGCCGCCGCGAGTTTGTCCACCACCTCGGCGCGGCGGCCGCGCGTAAGGTCCATCTCGCCGATCAGCATGCGGTTGACGGCGGCACTGCTCAGACGCTCGTCCCACAGCGCGGCGGGCAGGCCCGTGGCTTCGGAGAGCGCGTGCGTCCAGTCCCGCGCCGCCTGCGCCGCCGGGCCTTGCTGCCCGTCCATCGACAGCGGCAGGCCGACGACGAGGCCGCCCGCCCCCTCCCGCGCGGCGATGCGGCGCAGTTCCATGGCGGCGGCGGCGAGCTTGCCGCGTTTGAGGCTGCCGTAGGGGCTGGCTAGCATCAGCGAGACGTCGCTCAGCGCGACGCCGATGGTTTTGCTGCCGGGGTCGAGCCCGATCAGCCGCGCGCCCGGGGGCAGGGCCGCCCGCAGCGCCGTCATGTTGAACACTGGCATGGCGGGCCTTATGGTCCGCCGCTCTCCGCACCGCACTGGAAAACGACATTGGCGCTCGATCCCGCGACCATTGGCCGCATCGCCCGGCTTGCCCGCATCCGCATCGAGGACTGGCAGGCCGAGCAACTCGGCCATGAGCTGAACTCCATCCTGGGCTGGATCGAGCAGCTGAACGAGGTGGATATCGAGGGCGTGAAGCCGCTGACCGGGGTGGCCCAGATGGCCTTGCCGATGCGCGAGGACGCGGTGACCGATGGCGGCCTGGTCGAGGAGGTGCTGGCCAACGCGCCCGATCGCGCCGGGTCGTTCTACGCCGTGCCGAAGGTGGTCGAATGATGTCCGCCTCCGACCTGATCGAGTTCGATCTCGCCGCCGCGCGCGATGCGTTGCGCGCCCGGAGTTTCTCCGCGCGGGAACTGACCGAGGCCTATCTCGGCGCGATCGAGGCGCTGAACCCGACGCTGAACGCCTACATCACCGTCACCGCCGAGGGCGCGCGCGCGCAGGCTGACGCGGCGGACGCGGCTCTGGCCAAAGGCGAGCACGGCGCGCTGACCGGCATTCCGCTGGCGATCAAGGATCTGTTCTGCACCACCGGCGTGCGTACCACGGCGGGCAGCGCCATCCTGGGCAATTTCGTCCCGCCCTACGAAAGCACCGTGACCGCGCATCTGTTGCGCGACGGCGCGGTGTTCCTTGGCAAGGCGAACATGGACGAGTTCGCCATGGGCTCGTCCAACATGACCTCGGCCTTCGGCGCGGTGACCAACCCGTGGTCAACGCCCGGCGGCAATGCGCGTCTGGTTCCAGGCGGCTCCTCCGGCGGCTCGGCCGCCGCGACCGCCGCGCGGTTGGCGCTGGGGGCGACGGCGACGGATACCGGCGGCTCGATCCGCCAGCCGGCCAGCTTTTGCGGCATCGCCGGTATCAAGCCGACCTATGGACGATGCAGCCGCTACGGCATCGTCGCCTTCGCCTCCTCGCTGGATCAGGCCGGCCCGGTCGCGCGCACGGTGCTGGATTGCGCGATCCTGCTCGGCTCGATGGCCGGGCACGATCCGCGCGACAGCACGAGCGCCGATCTGGAGGTGCCCGATTTCGCCGCCGCCTGCCGGCGCGGGGTGAAGGGCCTGCGCATCGGCGTGCCGCGCGAGTATCGCATGGACGGCATGCCCGCCGAGATCGAGGCGATCTGGCAGCAGGGCCTGGCGTGGCTGCGCGAGCAGGGCGCGGAGATTGTCGACGTCTCGCTGCCGCACACGAAATATGGCCTGGCAACGTACTACATCGTCGCACCCGCCGAGGCGTCCTCCAACCTCGCGCGGTATGACGGGGTGCGGTTCGGCGTCCGCGCCGAGGGCGGCGATCTCACCGACCTCTACGAGAACACGCGCGCCTCGGGGTTCGGGGCCGAGGTGCGGCGGCGGATCCTGATCGGGACCTATGTGCTGTCCTCGGGCTATTACGACGCCTACTACCTGCGCGCGCAGAAGGTGCGTTCGCTGATCCTGAAGGACTTCACCGACGTGTTCCGCGACGTGGACGCGCTGGTGACGCCGACAGCGCCCTCCGCCGCCTTCGCCCAGGGCGAGAAGATGGACGATCCGGTGAAGATGTATCTCAACGACATCTTCACCATCCCGGCGAGCATGGCCGGCGTGCCGGCGATGTCGGTTCCGGCCGGGCTCGATCCGGACGGGTTGCCGATCGGGCTGCAGGTCATCGGCAAGCCGTTCGACGAGGAAATGGTTCTGGCCGTGGGCGCGGCCATCGAGCGTGCCGCCGGCTTCACCTCCCTGCCGGCCATGCGGGCCGGCGCGTCCTTGGCCCTTCCCGTGGGAGCGCGCGCATGAGCTACATCGTCGAGGGCGAAACGGGTCCGTGGGAGGTGGTGGTCGGGCTAGAGGTGCATGCCCAGGTCGTCAGCAAATCCAAGCTGTTCAGTGGCGCCTCGGCGGAATACGGGGCGGAGCCGAACACGCAGGTGAGTTTCGTCGATGCCGGTTTTCCCGGCATGCTGCCGGTGATCAACCGCGAATGCGTGGCGCAGGCGGTGCGCACCGGGCTGGGGCTGAACGCCCACATCAATCTGGAGAGCCGGTTCGACCGGAAGAACTATTTCTACGCCGATCTGCCGACCGGCTATCAGATCAGCCAGTTCGCCCATCCCATCGTCGGCGCCGGAACGATCGAGATCGAGCTTTCCGACGGCACCACCAAGAATATCGGGGTGACGCGGCTGCATCTGGAGCAGGATGCCGGCAAATCCCTGCACGACCAGCATCCGACGAAATCCTATATCGACCTCAACCGCGCCGGCGTGGCGCTGATGGAGATCGTTAGCGAGCCGGATATCCGCAGCCCCGAGGAAGCCGGCGCCTATATGCGCAAGTTGCGCAGCATCCTGCGCTATCTCGGCACCTGCGACGGCAACATGGACGAGGGCTCGCTGCGGGCGGACGTGAACGTCTCGGTGCGCAAATCCGGCGAGCCGTTCCGCACGCGCTGCGAGGTGAAGAACGTCAATTCGATCAAATTCGTCATGCAAGCGGTCGAGGCCGAGGCGAAGCGGCAGGTGGCGGTGTGGGAGGAGGGCGGCACGGTCCAGCAGGAGACGCGGCTGTTCGACCCTGGCCGGGGCGTGACCCGCTCGATGCGCTCCAAGGAGGACGCGCATGATTACCGGTATTTTCCCGATCCCGATCTTCTGCCGCTGGTGCTGGAACAGGCCTGGGTGGACGAACTGAAAACGCATCTGCCGGAACTGCCGGACGCCAAGCGGGCCCGGCTGATGCGCGAATATGGCTTGCCCGCCTATGATTCCGGCGTGCTGGTGGCCGAGCAGGCGACCGCTGATTTCTTCGAGACCGTCGCGCGTGGCCGCGACGCGAAGCTCGCCGCCAACTGGATGATGGGCGATTTCTTCGCCGCCCTGAACCGCACCGGCCGCACCATCGAGACCAGCCCGGTCTCTGCCGCCTCGCTCGGGGAATTGATCGACCTTGTTTCCGATAAGACGATCAACGGCCGCATCGCCAAGGAGGTGTTCGAGGCGATGGTGGAGACCGGCGAGGCGCCGGGCGCGATCGTCGAGCGCAAGGGGTTGCGGCAGGTCACCGACACCGGCGCCATCGACGCGGCCATCGACGCGGTGCTGGCCGCCAATCCCGACAAGCTGGCCGAGTTCAAGGCGGGGAAGGAGAAGCTGTTCGGCTTCTTCGTCGGGCAGGTGATGAAGGCGATGGCCGGGAAGGGAAATCCGGCGCTGGTGAACGAGGCGCTGAAGCGGAAGCTGGGATAGGCGGCGGCTTCGGTCTGGCGGATGCAATCCTGTGCGGGATTGCATCCTGCCGGGCCGGGTTTTGCGAGGAAATCTTCTCCTCTCCCTTTGCGGGAGGGGTTGTGTGAGGGGTGGCGGCGGTATTCTGTCGCCACTTAACTCGAAGTGGATTCAGCGATTTAACATAGTGCCCTTGGCACCCCTCCCCCATGCTTCCCCACACCCCGCCCTACCCCGCCACGGAAGGACTGAGCGTGCGCGTCGCGTTCATTCTGGACGTGGCGTTCCGGTATATCGGGGCGCGGGTGTTCCGGAAGCCGTTCGCGCCGTATGGCATGTTCATTCCGGTGCGCATCGAGAACCTGGTCAATGGCTGGCTGCTGAAGCGGCGCGGGGCGATCCTGGCGCTGATGCGGCGCATCGAGGCGGGGACCCAGCGACTGCCGCGCCCGTATAAGCCGCGCGCGCCGAAGCCCGATCCGGCGGAGCCGAAACCGGCGGGGCGGGCCGAGGGCTTGCGGCTGCCGACGCGGTTCAACTGGATCGGCCCGATCGGGCCGGAGATCAGGATGGCGCTCGTCGGGCTGGGGAGCGTGCTGGAGGAGGAGGCGATGAAGGCGATGGTGCTGGCGCATCCGCGCCTGGCCGCGCTGATCCGCCCGCTGCTGCGCATGTGCGGCCAGCACCCCCCGGCGTGGTTCCCCGCCACGCCGAAACGGGCGCGCCGGCCCCGGCCGCGCGGGACAAGCCCGGGCCGGCGGAGGCGCGCGGCGGCGGCGGATGCCGCCGCGCCCGACACGCCGCCGCCCGACACACCGCCGCCGGGCACGCCGACGCCCGACACGCCCACCAAGGAGTTGGCGCGGTTCGCCGATCAGGCGCGGGCCTACGCGCAGGCCCAGGCCCGGGAGGCGCTGTATCCCGGCTGGATCTGGATCGATGGCCGCCCGGCGATTCCGCCGCCGCGCGAGGAGAATTCGCCGCCGCCCCCGCCGCCGCCCGCGCCGGAGCGCTGGGGCGGGGCGCATTCATGGGACGGGCCGGCCGTTCCGTGGTGGGCTCGCGGTTGCCGGTGACGGGCCCGGTCGAGCCTTCACTATATTGTTACGATATCATAAAAAAATGCGAGGTTAGACGGGACGCCGGGCCTCGGCGTCGCGCGAATTGGCACGCGCGGCCCCGACCGCCGTCTGGCCCATCTGCCGGCGCGCCTCGTCCATCAGCCGGGCCTCGTTGCGCTTGACGAACACCAGCGCGGCGAGCAGCGCCGCGCCGATGACGACGCCAAGGGCGATCCCGACGGGACCGCTCACTTGCTTCGCCGCATCCCCCAGCGCATAGGCGCCGAACCCGTAGAGACTGGTCCAGACGACGCCGCCCAGCGCGTTCCACAGCAGGAAGCCATGCCAGGGCATCCGGTTCGCTCCGGCCAGCACGGCCACGAAGGTGCGCAGCACGGCGACGAAACGGCCCAGGAACACCACGCGCCCGCCGTACCGGCGGAACAGGAAGCGCCCGAGCATCAGACGCTCTTCCCTCAGGCCAATCCGGCCGCCCCATCGCGACAGCGCCCGGAAGCCGATCCAGCGGCCGATGAGATAGCCGAACTGGTCGCCGCAGATCGCGCCGGCGGCGGCTACCGGAACGAGGATGTAGATATCGAGACGATGCGTGGTCGCGGCATAGATCGCGGCGCCGATCATCAGGCTCTCGCCCGGGAGCGGCATGCCCATGCTTTCCAGCAACAGTCCGACTCCGACCGCCGCATAGCCATAATCGTGAAGGACTGTCTGGAGCCAGTGGACGGGGAACATCGGCGCATACCGGTTCGCGAATAGGACGAGCGTCACGAACGCAGCGAGATGCATTTGGCTTCACGGGCGCGCGATCGTCAGCTCTTCTTCTCCCACCCGCGCGCGCCCTGCTGCCAGTAGGTCAGCGCGTGCCCCGCCGCCTTGGCCGCCGCCCAACGCCGTCTCGCCTCCGCCACCGCCGCCTCGTCGCCGCCATCGAACAGGTCGAACACGCGGGCGAACCGATCCAGGCGCGCGCTTGACGCGCCATCGATCAGGAACAGAAATTTTGCGCCGTTGACCGGGTCGTCCTCGGTGGACAGCCAGATCGGCTGCAGCGCGGCATGGCCATCCCTCGTCGTGCCGTGCGGCAGCCAGTCGGGTTCGGGGCAAAGCCACAGGGCCGCATCGAGCGCCGCCACTCGCTCCTCGCTGCCGCACACCACGAGGGCGCGTTCCCCGGCGGCGAGCGTGCGGCCCAGAAGTTGGGGCAGGGCCTGATCCGCCGCGGTGCGGGTGAGGTGGTAGAAGCCGATCTCGCTCATCGGAACGTCGCCGCGGACACCACAGTCGCGGTTGTGCCCTGGCCCCCTCCCCCAGCCCCTCCCGCGAGGGCTATCGGATTCACAGGTCGCGTTTTCTCAGTCATCGTCCGGCTTGACCCGGCCACCCACACCGTTCCGCGCCACCGGTCGTGGGAGCGAAGTCCCGATGCGACTACAAAACGACAACCGCCGGCGGCACAGCGCCGCGTGGGTGGCCGGGTCAAGCCCGGCCATGACGGCTGATCGCGAGATGTGTGAATGCCGTACCCCGCGAGGGGAGGGGAGCAGTGTCGATCGTGCCGGCTCAAGACGCCTCGTAGTGATCCGCGACCAGCCGGTCCAGCAGCCGCACCCCGTAGGCCGTGGCGCCCTTCGGGATCGTCGGCGCGTCCTTGGTGGCCCATGCCATGCCGGCGATGTCGAGATGCGCCCAGGTCTTCTTGTTGACGAAGCGCTGGATGAACTGCGCGGCCGTGATCGACCCGCCCGGCCGCCCGCCGACATGCTTCATGTCCGCGATCTCGGATTTCAGCGCCTTGTCGTAGGCCTCGCCGAGCGGGAAGCGCCAGACCTTCTCGCCGCTGGCCTCGCCGGCCGCCGAAAGACGGGCGGCCAGGGTGTCGTCATTGCTGAACATTCCGGCGTATTCGTGGCCGAGCGCGATGATGATCGACCCGGTGAGGGTGGCGAGGTCGATCATGAAGCGCGGATCGAAGCGCTGCTGGCAGTACCAAAGCACGTCGGCCAGAACCATGCGGCCCTCGGCGTCGGTGTTGATGATCTCCACTGTCTGGCCTGACGCGGTGGTCACCACGTCGCCCGGGCGCTGGGCGTTGCCGTCGGGCATGTTCTCGACCAGGCCGACCAGCCCGACCACATCGACCTTCGCCTTGCGGCCGGCGAGCGCGGCCATGAGCCCCACCACGCAGCCGGCGCCGGCCATGTCCCATTTCATGTCCTCCATGCCGCCGGCCGGCTTGATGCTGATGCCGCCGGTGTCGAAGGTCACGCCCTTGCCGATGAAGGCGATGGGCGGCTGCTTCCCGGCGCCCTCGGGCGCGCCGTTCCAGCGCATCACCACCATGCGCGGCTCGTTGGCGCTGCCCTGGGCGACGCCGAGCAGCGCCCCGAAGCCGAGGCCGGCCATCTCCGCCGGACCGAACACCTCGACCTCCAGCCCCAGCGACCGCAGCGCCTCGCAGCGCCGCGCCATCTCCGGCGGGTTCAGCACGTTGGCCGGCTCGCTGACCAGATCGCGGGAGACGAACACGCCTTCCGCAACCGCCTTCAACGGCGTCCAGGCGGCCTGCGCCTCGGCGACGTCGGCGGCCAGCACCGTCAGCCCCGTGAGTTTCGGCTTCTCCTCGGCCTTCTCGGTGGTGCGGTAGCGGTCGAAGCGGTAGGCGCGCAGCACCGCCCCCAGCGCGACCGACGCGGCGAGCGCCGGGGTAAGGCCGGCGGCCGCCACCGTGGCGGTGGTCTCGCGGGACAGCGACGTCGCGACGTGGCCGCCGGCTTCCTCGGCCGTCTTGGCATCCAGTTCGGCGGACTTCCCGGTGCCGATCACCACCACGCGGCTGAACGGCGCCTTGGCCCCGCCCGGCGCCAGCAGCGTCAGCGTCGCGCCTTTCTTGCCCTTGAACTCGGCCACCGCCAGGGCCCGACCGATCGCGCCCTCGGTCGCCGCGTCGGCCGCCTCGGCCAGCCCGTCCAGCACGGGCGTGCCTTCGCTTTCCGCGATCAGCAGCACCAGCGCGCCGGACTCCGGCAGTTCGGCCGTGGCGAAGGCGATATCGAGCATGGGGACAAGCACTCCGGCAGGGGATGGGAACCGCGAATGTAGCAGCGGCCCCGGGCTTGGCCAGAGACGGGCTTGGCCAGAGACGGGCTTGGCCAGAGACGCGCTGGAAGACCGACGCGCTTGGCCACGGGCCGGCGAGGCCGGTATGACATGGCCATGAACGATCAAGCCCTGCTCGACCTCGCCTTCGGGCTCGCCGCCGAGGCCGGCCGCGTCATCCTCGCCGTGCGCGCGCGCGGCTTCGAGACCTTCCGCAAGGACGATGCCTCCCCGGTCACCGAGGCCGACCATGCGGCGGAGGCGGTGATCGTCGCCGGGTTGCGGGCGGCGACGCCCGACATCCCTGTCGTCGCCGAGGAGGAGATCGCATCCGGCCACGCACCCAGCTGCCGGGACTGCTTCTGGCTGGTCGATCCGCTGGACGGCACGCGCGAATTCGCCCGCCAGGGCGAGGATTTCGCCGTTTGCATCGGGTTGATCCGCGACATGCGTCCGATTCTGGGTGTGATCGGCGCGCCGGTGGCCGGCGAATGCCACGGCGGGATCGTCGGCCAGGGCGC
>Ga0116231_10014679_pt1 | contig 10422 bp, 9 predicted proteins | sample S1TSphgellanicum_2_FD_89695 | JGI IMG/M metagenome (GOLD analysis project Ga0116231, IMG submission 89695) | Host-associated microbial communities from peat moss isolated from Minnesota, USA - S1T2_Fd - Sphagnum magellanicum MG | ecosystem: Host-associated > Plants > Peat moss > Unclassified... | reverse complement strand
GGGGAGAGCATCGCCGGCCATCTCCGCCCGGTCCGTGGCCACCACCGTGGCGCCCGCCGCCAGGAGATGGCGAATGACCTCCAGGCCGATTCCGCCCAGGGCGCCGGTGATGAGGATGGTTTGTTTGTCGAAGGACATGGGGAGCCTGTAGGAGCTTAAGTCTCGCGCGAAACCGCGCGTCTTGTGTTCATAGTAACGCTCGCCCATGGGGGCCGCCCGCCCGGCGCGAAATCGTCCGCAATCCGGACAGTTGTCCATCGCGGGCGCGCGAGGGGATCATCGGCGCTAGGCTCCTCAAAGCGCCAAGGGAGTGCATCCAGATTTGACCGAGTTTGTCGAAGACGGAACCGGCGTTTTGGCGGACGCCTCGACCGGCCCGTCTTCCCTGGCGCGGGTCGGCGTCGCGCTGGGGGTCTCGCGCCTCTTCGGCTTCAGCCTCGGGATGATCGGCGAGCGGATTTTCAGGGACGCCCCAGCCCTCCTTCTGCTGATCTTCATGACCAACTACCTGGCCATTCCCCCGGCTCTCGCGGGGGTCGCCATCTTCATCCCGAAGATCCTGATCATTTTCGTCGACCCCATGGTCGGAAGCTTCTCCGACCGCCTGAACACCCGCTGGGGCCGGCGGCGGCCCCTGATGCTGGCGGGAAGCCTGCTCACCAGCCTCAGCATGGTCCTGTTCTTTCACGTGCCGCGGTTCGCGGGGGCGGTTCCGCAATCGATCTATATGAGCCTGATCGTCCTCCTGGGCTTCATGGGCTATTCGCTGTTCTCCGTGCCCTATCTGACCATGGCCTCGGAAATCGCCGGTGGCGATGATGAGCGGCGCAATGTGATGTCCTGGCGGGTCGTCTTCATGGCCATCGGGCTCTCGATCAGCGCCTTCGCGGGGGGCCTTGTTCAAACCCTCGGCGGCGGCCTGCGCGGCTATGCGGCGATGTCATGGGTCTATGCGGGCATCTGTATGTTCACCATGCTCTCGACGGTGGTGGCCACGCGGGGGATCGCCACCGCCCCCGGCGATGCGGAACGCGCCTCGGTCATCTCCCGGTTCCGCATGGTCGCGGCCAACCGGACCTATATGCGCCTGTTGCTCGTGGGCTTTGGCCAAAAGGTCGGCGAGGGCGTGGGCTATGGATCCTTCGCTTATTTCTGCATCTATGTCGTCCATCAGCCGCTGAGCGCCATAGGGTTGGTGGTCCTCGCCAGCACCGCGGGTCAGGTCCTGGCGCAGCCCCTGTGGCTCCGGGCCAGCCGGCGCTGGTCGGGGCCGACCCTCTATACGGTGGGGGTTCTGGGCTGGTGTCTGAACCTTCTGCTCTGGCTCGCCATGAAGGACCAGTCGCCCTATTGGCTGATCCCGCTCGGTCTCCAGGCGGGGCTATCGGCGGGCGGGTTCCTGATGGTGACCCTCGGCATGCTCTCCAACACCATGGCCGCCGACGCCGCGGCGACGGGCCTGAACCGGGAAGGGGTCTATAGCGGCGCGTGGCTGGCCATGGAGAAACTGGCCTTCGCTCTGGGGACCTTGGTGGTCGGTGTTCTTCTCAGTGCGTTCGGCTTCCTGGAAAGCACGGGAGGCGCGACGGTTCGCCAATCCTCGACGGCGATCCTGGGCATCGCCATCATCTATTGCGGCGTGAACATGATCATCTACCTCGCCAGCATCCTCGCCGTGCGCCAGATCGCCGCCAAGGCGCCGGCCGTCGCGTAAGGCCTCCCTCTTGAGGCCCGGTCCCCGAGCGGGTTAATCCAGCGTCGTGACGCACGAAGAAGTGTATATTGGCGGCTGGACGCTGTCGCGTCTGCGCGAGCGGAGCCAAAGCGAGCGGCACGCCGTCTGGAAGCGCGCCAAGTCCCTGCATTCCGCCGAGGGCAACCATCTGGCGCGGGCTATCGAGCGCCTGGGCCTTCCCTATGCAGAGCCGGAACCCCTGGGCGAGGACGACGCGCTTCTGGCGCGGATGAAGGAGATTGTCGGCTCCCCCGCCGCGCGGTCGGCGGCGGTGGAGGCCACGCTGGACGGCCTGCCCGCGCTCGCCGGGATCGACATTCTTCTCCACGAGCAACTCGGCGAGGACTATCGGCGCAATCCCGCCGCCGCGCCCAAGGCGGAGACCCTGGTGGCCGAGTTGATGCGGGGCCTTGGCTATGTGGAGGCCGGCCGAAAAGACCTGCCGACGCGCTGCGTGGCGCGGTCGGGCGCCTTCTGGAAGCGGGGCTGAACGACAAAGGGCCGACGAACATGCCGCCGGCCCCTCGTTTTGATCAGCAGACGTTTGATAGGATTAGGCGTCGACGTCCGCCGTTTCCTGCTTGCTGAGATCCTCGCCCGTCTCCTGGTCGACGACCTTCATGGAGAGGCGGATCTTGCCGCGGTCGTCGAAGCCCAGGAGCTTCACCTTCACGGCTTGGCCTTCCGAGAGAACGTCGGAGACCTTGTTCACGCGCTCCCGGCCGATCTGGCTCACATGCACGAGGCCATCCTTGGCGCCGAAGAAGTTCACGAAGGCGCCGAAATCCACGACCTTCACGACCTTGCCTTCATAGATCTGGCCGACTTCCGGTTCCGAGGTGATGGAGCGGATCCAGTCGATGGCGGCCTTGATCTTGGCGCCGTCGCTGGCGGAGACCTTGACCATGCCCTCGTCATTGACATCAACCTTGGCGCCGGTGGTGGCGACGATCTCGCGGATCACCTTGCCGCCGGTGCCGATCACGTCGCGGATCTTGTCGGTGGGGATGGTGATGGTTTCGATCTTCGGCGCATATTCGCCCACGTCCGTGCGCGCGCCGTCGATGGCCTTGCCCATTTCGCCCAGAATATGCAGGCGCCCGTTCCGGGCCTGAGCCAGGGCTTGGCGCATGATCTCCTCGGTGATGCCGGGGATCTTGATGTCCATCTGCAGCGAGGTGATCCCGTCGGCGGTGCCGGCGACCTTGAAGTCCATGTCGCCCAGATGATCCTCATCGCCCAGGATGTCCGACAGGACCGCGAACCCGTCCGATTCCAGGATCAGGCCCATGGCGATGCCGGAGACCGGCTTCTTCAAGGGGACGCCCGCATCCATCAGGGCGAGGGAGCCGCCGCAGACGCTGGCCATGGAGGACGAGCCATTGGATTCGGTGATCTCGGAGACCAGGCGCACGGTATAGGGGAAATCCGCCTTGGCCGGCAGCATAGGGCGCAGGGCGCGCCAGGCCAGCTTGCCGTGGCCGATTTCCCGGCGGCCGGGGGAGCCCATCCGTCCCGTCTCGCCCACGGAATAGGGCGGGAAATTATAGTGCAGGAGGAAGCTTTCCTTGTAGGTGCCTTCCAGGGCGTCGATGAACTGTTCGTCATCGCCGGTGCCCAGCGTGGCGACCACCAGGGCCTGGGTCTCGCCCCGGGTGAACAGGGCCGAGCCATGGGCGCGCGGCAGGACGGAAACCTCCGAGACGATGGGACGAACCATGTCCACCGTACGCCCATCGATGCGCTTGCCCGTTTCAAGAATGGAGCGGCGCACAACATCGGCCTCACAGGCCTTGAAAACCCCGCCGAGCTTGGCGGGATCGACGCCTTCGGGATTGGCCTCCGAGCGGCCGAGCGCGGCGATGGCCTTTTGCTTGGCGGCGGAGACCGCGTCATGCCGGGCGCCCTTGGCGGTGATGGCGTAGGCGGCCTTCACGTCCTCGCCCACCAGGGCCTTGACCTTGGCGTGGAGGGCGTCGGTGTCTTCCGGGGTGAAGTCGAAGGGCTCCTGGGCCGCATGTTCGGCCAGTTCGATGATCGCCGCGATCACCGGCTGGAAGCCGCGATGGGCGAACATGACGCCGCCCAGAACCTCATCCTCGTTCAGCTCCTCGATCTCCGACTCCACCATCATCACGGCGTCATCGGTGCCGGCGACCACCAGGTCGAGGCGGTTGGCCTCATCCTTCACCTGGTCGAGGGTCGGATTGAGCACATATTCGCCGTTGATGAAGCCCACGCGCGCCGCGCCGATGGGGCCCATGAAGGGAACGCCGGAAAGGGTCAGGGCCGCGGAGGCCGCCACCATGGCGACGATATCGGGATCATTTTCCAGATCGTGCGACAGCACGGTCACCACAACCTGGGTCTCGTGCTTGAAGCCCTTGACAAAGAGGGGGCGGATCGGACGGTCGATCAGGCGGGAGACCAGCGTCTCCTTCTCCGAGGGCCGGCCTTCGCGCTTGAAAAAGCCGCCGGGGATCTTGCCGGCGGCGAAGGTCTTTTCCTGGTAATTGACAGTCAGGGGGAAGAAATCGAGGCCGGGCTTGGGGGCCTTGTCGAAGACCACCGTGGCCAGGACCGTGGTTTCGCCATAGGTGGCGAGGACAGCGCCGTCGGCCTGGCGGGCGATGCGGCCGGTTTCGAGGGTCAGGCGGCGGCCGCCCCACTCAATGGACTTGCGTTTGATATCAAACATGTTCTTGACGTCTCTTTCTTTCGGCTTCCCATGAAGGGCGGATTCCCTTCGGGACGGACAGGGGGGCGATGGCTTCGATGAGTCCGGGTCGCAAACCTCTCCAGGTTCGACTGGGAGCCCCACAGTGAGACGCCCAAACAGATGGGCCGCGGTTAGCGCCGCAGCCCCAGGGTTCCGATCAGGGCCTGATAACGGCCGGCGTCGGAAATTTTCAGGTGATCGAGAAGGGACCTGCGCTGGGACACGAGCTTGAGCAGCCCGCGGCGCGAATGGTTGTCCTTCTTATGGGTCTTGAAGTGCTCGGTGAGATTGGCGATCCGTTCGGACAGAATCGCCACCTGGACCTCGGCCGAGCCGGTGTCTCCTTCCGAGCGGGCATGGGTCTTGATCAGCTCGCTCTTGCGCAGGGTCGTGATCGACATCGGTATCCTTCCACTCAGCTAAAGGTGAAAGACACGCGTGGGATTGAGTCGGCCCGCGCGCATCTCGCAAAGCGCCACGAGCCTGTCCCTGGAAAGTGCGGAAACGGTTCGGGAGGCTGTGAGCCTCGCCGCCAGTGTTTCCACCTGCCGGGGGAGCAGAACGACCGATCGGCCCTGCGTTAATCTGAAGGCGTCTTCATCGGTCACGGCCAACGCCGGGATGTCGTCCAGCGCGGTCTCGACCGGAAGCAACACCCCCAGCGCCTCGCCCCTATGACACAGGGCTTCAAGATTTTCCAGTCCTATCGCGCGGCCCTCGGTGAAGGGCCCCACGCGAAGGCGGCGAAGACGGGCCACATGAGCCTCCGCGCCCAGGGCCCGGGCGAGATCGCGCACCAGGGAGCGGACATAGGTTCCCTTGCCGCAATCGATCTCGATCTCGGCGTGGTCGGCGTCCGGGGCCGCGATAAGCTCGGCGCGATGGATCATCACCCGGCGGGGCGCCAGATCCATGGCCACGCCTTCCCGCGCCAGGTCATAGGCCCGCTCGCCCCCGACCTTGATGGCCGAATAGTCCGGCGGGATCTGGTCGATCTCGCCCACGAAGCGCGACAGGGCGCCGGCCACGGCGGCGGGCGCCGGGCGCGTCGGCGACGAGGCGGTCACGGGACCTTCGCGGTCCAGGGTGGTGGTGGTCTCGCCCCAGGCGATGGTGAAGCGGTAGGATTTTTCCGCCTCCATGAGGAACGGCACGGTCTTGGTGGCTTCGCCCAAGGCGATGGGCAATATGCCGTCGGCCAGGGGATCGAGGGTCCCGGCGTGTCCCGCTTTCTGCGCGCCGAAGGCCCGCCGCACCCGGGAAACGGCCTGGGTGGACCCCAGGGCCTCCGGCTTATCGAGACAGATCCAACCCGAAACGGCCTCGCCCTTGCGGCGGCGAGCCATCAGCCCGGTTCCTGGCCCGCGGAGTCTTCGCCGCCCTCGACATCGCGCCTTACGCGAGGGTCGGAGAGCAAGCGTGAAATATGTTCGGCGGCGTTGAAGCTCTCGTCGCGGACGAACTTCAGATCGGGGGTGAACTTCATCTCGATCTCATGACCGAGGCGGCCGCGCAGGAACCTCGCCGCCCGGTTCAGCGCGCCGATCACCTCCTCGGCGCCTTCGCCCCTTAACGGCTCCACGTAGCATAGGGCGTGCTTGAGATCGGGGCTGACCCTCACCTGGGTGAGCGTCACGGGATGGCCCTGCAAGGCGGGGTCGGTGAAAGTCTCGACCCTCAGAATCTCCACCAGGGCGTGGCGCACGAGCTCGCCGGCGCGCAGCTGACGCTGGGTCGGGCCGGCGGGCGCGCGGTGACGGGATGGTGGGGGCGGCATGGTTTCAAGAGCTCATTGACCCCGGCCGGCGGATCGAACGCCGACGCGGAAAAGCGCGCGCTTCTAGGCCCAAGGCGGCGCGGCGTCTAGAGCGGCGGCAGGCCGAGCTTGGCCCACTTCGCCGTCACGGCCTCGACCACCGCGGGGTCCATCCTGATCTCCCGGCCCCATTCGCGATGCGTCTCCGGCGGCCATTTGTTGGTGGCGTCGAGGCCGATCTTGGAGCCGAGGCCGCTCTCGGGGGAGGCGAAGTCCAGATAGTCGATGGGGGTGTTCTCGATAAGGGTGATATCCCGGGCCGGGTCCATGCGGGTGGAGAGGGCCCACATCACGTCCTTCCAATCCCGGGCGTTGATGTCGTCATCCACGACGATCACCCATTTGGTGTACATGAACTGTCGCAGATAGGACCAAACGCCCATCATCACGCGCTTGGCGTGGCCGGGATAAGCCTTCTTCATGGCCACCACGGCGATGCGATAGCTGCAGCCCTCGGGCGGCAGCCAGAAATCCGTGATCTCCGGAAACTGCCCGCGCAGCAGGGGGATGAACACCTCGTTCAGCGCCTCTCCCAGAACGCTGGGCTCGTCGGGCGGGCGCCCGGTATGGGTCGTCATGTAGATCGGATCGCGCCGCATGGTGATGGCGGTGACCCGGAAGACCGGAAACGGCTCGACGCTGTTGTAATAGCCGGTGTGATCGCCATAGGGCCCCTCGTCCGCCTGCTCGTCCAATCGGACCTCGCCCTCGATGACGATCTCGGCCTGGGCGGGCACCAGCAGAGGCTGGGTCTTGGCGGGGACCAGCTCCGCCTTGGCCCCGCGCAGCAGGCCGGCGAACTGATATTCCGAGAGGGTGTCGGGGACGGGGGTCACCGCGGCGAGGATCAGTCCCGGATCCGCCCCGATGACCGCGCAGGCGGGAAGCGCGTCCGGCCGGCCGGCGGCCTTCCAGCGCCGATAGTGCTGGGCGCCGCCGCGATGGGCGAGCCAGCGCATGATGGCCCGGTCTTTGCCTAGGACCTGCATGCGATAGATGCCCAGATTGAAGTCGTCCTCCCTCTCCTTCGACGGCCCCTTGGTGACAATGAGTGGCCAGGTGATCAGGGGCGCGGGCTCCCCCGGCCAACAGGTCTGGACGGGCAAGGCCGTCAGATCGATGTCGTCGCCGGTGAGCACGATCTCTTGAACCGGCGCGCGTTTCGCCACCTCGGGACGCATGCCCATGACCGTGCGCGCGAGGGGCAGCATCTCCATGGCCTCACGCAGACCTCGGGGCGGAGCGGGGCTTCTTAAGAAGGCCAGAAGCTCACCCACCTCGCGCAGCTCGCCGGCCGTCGTGCGGCTCTTGCCCTCCAAGGTGACGCCCATGGCCACGCGCTTGACCGTGCCGAACAGATTGGCGAGGCAGGGCATGGTCGAGCGCTGGCCATCGGCGCGGATGACCGTCTCGAACAGCACGGCCGGGCCGCCGCGCGCCAGAAGGCGCGTGCAGATCTCTGTGATCTCCAACACCGAAGAAACAGGCTCCGACACCCGGACCAGCTCCCCCTCGCGTTCCAGAACGGCGATGAAGTCCCGCAGATTGCGATAGGCCATGGCCCGGCTTGTAGAGGGGAGAGGGGGCGCCTGTCATCCGTCGCGCGCGGCGGCGGCCCCGCAAGGGGCTCAAGGATTGGCGATTGACAGCCCCCCGAGGGGGTCGCAACATATTTTTCCGAAGCTTGTTCTGGGGCCCCGGCCTTGGAACGCGGAGAGGCGGGGATGACGATGGAACTGGGTAATCGGTGGCGTCCCCCAGGGCGGGAATGGCCGCTCGTATCGACCCTCATCTATCGCAGCCAGGCGGCGGCGCCCTTGCCGGCGGCGGGTCTGGAGCGTCTCCTGGCTCGGGCCAAGACGCGCAATCGCGGGCTCGGCGTCACCGGCATGCTCCTTTATTCCGACAATCAATTCTTCCAGTGGCTGGAGGGCCCGCCGGAAGGCGTGACCCAGGTGTGGGACTCCATTCGCCAAGACCCGCGTCATGGCCATATCGAGTTGATCGACCATCATACGCGCTCCCTGCGGCTGTTCGGCGACTGGGACATGAAGTTCGTCTGTCGCGAGGCGCCCTTGGCCGCCCTGAGCGATCAAGGTGACCCGCACAGAGAGCTGCACCCCGGCCTCATCGGCCTCATGGCCCAGCTGGCCCTGGATGGCGACGCGGCGGCGATCGTCGATGGCCTTGAGGAGTTGCTGGTCATGGGCCAGGATTTCCTCGCCCTTCACGGCTCCCTGATCGAGCCCGCGGCGCGCCTCCTCGGCGACTGGTGGTGCGATGATCGCATCGGCGCCGTGGAGATCGCCATCGCGCTCTCCTACCTGCAGTCTGCGGTTCGCCGGATCGGCGCGGCCCAGACCGACGTGGGGCGCCTGTCCGAAACGGGCGGCGACATGCTTATCGCCACGGCGCCCGGCGAGACCCACGGACTGGGCGCCGCCCTGGTGGGAGACGTCTTCCGCCGCTCGGGCTGGCGGGTCGCGCGGGAGTTTCCCGCCGATGCCGCGGCGCTGTGCGCCCAACTGCGTGGGGCCCGGTTCGACGCCCTTTGCCTGTGTCTGAGCGATGTCCTGGATCGCGCCGACCAGATCGGGCCTCTGTCCAGCCTTATCCGCGCGGCCCGCGCGGCCAGCGCCAATCCGGCCCTTGTGGTCATGGCCGGCGGCCGGCTTTTCCGGACCCAGCCGGATCTGGCCGCCTTCATTGGCGCGGACGCGGTCTATTCGGGCGCGGCCGAAGCCCTCTCACGCACCCTCGCGGCCATGGGTCGGCCGCGGACCCCACCCCGCACCCGCGTGGGGCGCGCGCCGACGCTGCATTAGGTCAGCCTCGGACTGCCGCCAGCCCCCGGGCCATCTCGGCGATCAGATCGTCGGGGTGTTCAAGCCCCACGGAGAGACGCAAGGTCCCCTCCTCGATCCCGGCCGCCGCCTGAAGGTCACGCGGGATGCTGTAATGGGTTGTGGTGGCCGGATGGCAGATCAGGGTCTCCGACCCGCCCAAACTGACAGCGACCTTCAGAAGCCGCATCTCGTCAAGAAACCGGAAGGCCTCCGCCTCTCCCCCGCGCAGGGTGAAGGAAAAGGTTGAGCCGGCGCCTTTGCATTGCCGTTCATAGACCGCCCGCGACGCCGATCCCTCGGGCAAGAAGCCGAGCCAGGTCACCCGCGCGACCTCGGGTTGACCCGCCAGATATTCCGCAACCGCCTGAGCGTTGGCGCAGGCGCGATGTGTTCGCACGTCCAGGCTTTCCAGGGAGCGGAGCAGCAGCCAGGCGGTAAAGGGGTCCATATGGCTGCCCACGATGGTCCGCAGGCTCTTCAGTCTGGCTATCTGTTCGGCGGAACCGCTCACCGAGCCGGCGAGCAGGTCGCTGTGGCCGCCGCAGTACTTCGTCAGGGCGGTGACGCAGAGATCGGCCCCGTGGGCGAGGGGCGCCTGAAGGAGGGGCCCGAGAAAGGTATTGTCCACCGAGATCAGGGGCCGGAAATCCTGCGATCTGGCCGCCTCCTCGGCCACGGTCCGCGCCAGAGCGATGTCCACCATGGCGGCGGTGGGATTGGCGGGCGTCTCCAGCATGAAGAGCGCCAAGGGGCCCCGCGCCTGGGCGGCGCGGGCGGCGGCGCGCACCGCGACCGGATTGCAGCCGTCCAGAAGCACTTCCACATGGACCCCCAGGCGGGTCATCAGTGTGCTCAACAGATTGTCCGTGCCCGAATAGATGGGCCGGCTGTGCACCACGCTGTCGCCGGGCTTCAGATTGGCGAGCGCGACACTCGAGATCGCGGCCATGCCGCTGTTGAACCCGGCTGTGTCCTCGGCCTGATCCAAGGCCGCCATGCGCGCCTCGACCATGGTGAGATTGGGGTGCCCCAGCCTGGCATAGATGAAACCGTCCGGGATCGGGCCGCCCGCCTCACCCTCGGTGGCGCCGTCAAAGAAGGCGCGGTGGAAATCCTTGGCGGCCTGGGCGCTGGGATAAACGAAGGTGGAGGTGAGCACGATGGGGGGCTTGGCGGCGCCCCAGGCGCTTGCCGGGTCGTAACCATGCCCAACCGCCAGGGTGGCGGGATGCAGGGACCGGAACGCGGGGTCGGACACGGGTAATCTCCAGGATCGGGTTTCTGGCGCGGCGTGATAGCAGACATT